>Ga0208316_1000022_pt1 | contig 333861 bp, 326 predicted proteins | sample MalvireepMed_231_FD_184240 | JGI IMG/M metagenome (GOLD analysis project Ga0208316, IMG submission 184240) | Marine viral communities from the Global Malaspina Expedition - Malaspina viral metaG DeepMed_231 (SPAdes) (version 2) | ecosystem: Environmental > Aquatic > Marine > Oceanic | place...
CTCTCGATAACTGTGTGGCGGGCCGGAAGCCCAACGACTGTCGAAGCGCTTAGAGCACACAGGCGGGCGGATTCAGCGGAACGAAGCTCAGTCCAATAGTGGATGACAGGAACCGCCGTGGTACGGAACCGTATGCCCGGTGGTGTGAGAGGACAGGGGAGGCGACTCCCCTTCCTACTCGATTCAATTGGCCGCTTGCTCCACAGTAGAGATACTGCACACTTCCATACGGTAGCCTGATTGGTACACGCTGCGTAGGCGCAGCACGTGCCGACCGTCCAGCTCTAACTTGCGTCGCAAACGGCTGACTGAGTATCCGTACGCGTCGACACATCGCCTTTGATCCCCCCACACCAGCTCCAATAAGTGAGCGCGGCTTAACAACTCACCCACTTTAGCCAGTATTTTTATCCTTATTAAGAAATGAAGAGCCCTCCATAAACCAAGGCGCCGATAACAACAAAGGCGGGATGGGTGTTAAAGCGCACAAGCGCAATCGTGGCCACGATACCGATAATCAGCGTGTGGAGGAGGCCGCTTGCCGCCATACTTTCTGTGAAAAAACTGAGGGTAAGCCATGCCATCATCATGGCAATCACTGGTCGTACCCATTGGCTCATGCGTTTAACGCGCGGGGAGTCGCGGTGGCGATATAAAAGCCCCAAAGCGCCAAGCATCAGCAGGAGTGAGGGAATGACCGTCGCGGCAACAGCCACAAATGCCCCGCCAATACCGGCAACTTCATAGCCAACATAGCCCGCCATTTTGGTGGCAATCGGGCTGGGGAGCGCATTGCCGAGCGCCAGCGTTTCAGCAAAGCCCTGTGACGTCATCCAGCCATAGCGACCCACTACTTCTGCTTCAATGAGCGGAATAATGGCGGGGCCACCGCCATAACCAATAATGTTAGGAATAAAAAACGCTAAAAAGAGATCCCAATAAATCATGCGGCACCCTCCGCGCGTTTTTTACGGGATGGACGTAGGAGGGCCGCCAGCAGAATAGCCCCAATCACCCAGCCGGGATGTACGCCTAGCCAATAAATCACCGCGCCTGCGATGACCGCCATAGCGATGCTGATTAGCCAGCCAAGGGCGGCTTTGGATTTATCGAAGAAGTCCCAGGTGAGCTGAGCCATCATGACCATGACTACCGGAATGACCGCTTGTCCCATACCGCGAATCCAGCCAACGTCGCGGTAGCGGCTAAAAATGCCTAACATCACAATCATGGCCACAATCATCGGCAGGATAACGGCAATGACGGCCGCCGCGCAGCCGCTGATGCCCGCTACCCGGTAGCCAATATAGCCGGGCATTTTGGTGGCGATGGGGCCGGGTAGGGTATTGCCGATGGCGAGCACGTCGGCAAACTCTTCATCCGTTAGCCACTGGTGGCGTGTCACGACCTCCGCGCGGACCAGCGGTATCATGGCAGGGCCGCCGCCAAAGCCGAAAATGCCGACGCGGAAAAACGCCCAAAAAAGTGCTGTTTGCTTCATACGCTCATTGCCCGCAGCGGTAGCATCACAGTAAAAAGCATCGAGATTGCCTATTTATCGTTTGTAGGTTAAAAAATCGATTATTCTGTCTAAAATAGAATATAGGTGAGCCAGACAAGAGGCGTCAACACCTAGTCATGGAATCTCCGTCAACTGATGCCTTGCGAAAGTACGCAAAAGGACTCCGGTATGAACAAGCCAATTCAGCTTTCCTCTACGAAAGCATCTCGCTCTATCTATGATGTATTGCGCCGCGATTTGGTGGGGGGGCGCTTTAAAGCGGGTGAGAAACTCGCCATTAATACGCTCAAGGAGCAGTACCAGGTAGGGTTGAGTCCGCTGCGTGAAGCGCTTAATAAACTGGCGGCTTACGGCCTGCTGATCCAAGAGAATCAGCGTGGGTTCAGAGTGCCTAAGCTCTCACGTGAAGAATTAGACGATATTGCGCGACTGCGCACCGAGCTTGAAGGTATGGCGCTGGAGCGAGCTATTGCTCATGGCGATGCGGTATGGGAAGCAGACCTTTTGGCGGCGGCACATCGCCTAAAGCGTGCAGACATTACACTAGATAAAGGCGAAGAGTGGGAACGCCTGCATACGCAGTTTCACCGTACCCTGGTGGCACCCTGTGGTTCAGTATGGCTGTTGCGCTTTATTGAACAATTGCACGACCAGTTCGACCGCTACCGTCGTTTAGGGCCGAAAATGCCGACAATCCGACAGGAACTGGATGAACAACACCATGAGCTGGTGGAACTAGCGCTTCAGCGCGACGCGACAGCCGCAAGAGCACTAATGGACGACCATATTCACAAATCTTATGAGGTTGCCTTGGCGCGTTATCAACAGCATGCCTAGCGTATTTGCGAGGGCTTATCTGTACACTGGCGTCCAATACGTGGCGATGCCACGCCTTTTAAAGAGCCATAAGGTGCAGGTGGAACGGGTATGACGCAAGCAGCAGATCAGCAGGTAGTGGACCAAACGCTGGCATGGGTGAGCCATTTTATTGTTGGACACAACATTTGCCCCTTTGCTAAACGTGAGCTGGATAGCAATACGATTCGTGTTGAAGTCGTGCGCTCGAAAAAAGTGGATGTGGCCCTTGAGGAGTTAGTGGCGGAGCTGGAGTGGCTCAACGAGCACCCTGAAGCAGAAACTACCCTGCTGGTGTTTCCGACACTTTTTAAAAGCTTCGACCACTACTTGGATTATGTAGAGCTTGCCGAGCAACTGCTCGTTGAGTTGGGCTACGAAGGTATTTACCAGCTAGCGACGTTTCACCCTGATTACTGTTTTGCCGATGCAGAGCCAGACGACGCAGCGAATTACTCAAACCGCTCGCCCTATGCCATGGTGCATTTGCTGCGCGAAGCCAGCGTTGAGAGAGCCATCGCCTTTTACGGCGACACGGCCGCTATCCCTGAACGAAATATCGCTTACTTAACAGCGTTAGGCAGCAAAACCGCTGAGGCGCAGCTGCAGCGATGCTACAACCTGCCTTAATTTGCATAGGGTGCCTAAATTAATTTTTATGTTTGCAGACCATTTTTAATGCAGTGTTGGAAGACCAGCAGACTAGCAACCTGCTGGCAGTAAGAAGAAAACCCTCTTAATAGCCTTATAACGACTTATGCATAACGTAAGTATCCACATAACCAAGCGATGAGTGGCAATAAGCGTTGGGCACCGTGCCAACAATGCTAAACCCCAGACGTTGCCATAAGGCCACGGCGACTTGGTTGCTGGCCACTACGGCGTTGAACTGCATGGCTATAAAACCATGTTGGCGCGCAGCTTGCTGTGAGTGTTCGCACATGGCTCGCGCAACCCCTTTACCTCGCGCGTGCGGCGTTACCATATAGCCGCAGTTACACACGTGGCTACCAGGGCCAGCGGCATTCGCTTTTAAGTAGTAACTACCTAGCAACTGCCCCGGTTCGTCTTTCACTGCAATACTGAGCAGTGGTGTTTTGCACCACAGTGAAAAAGCGTCGTCATAAGTGATGTTAGGATCTATCGCGTAGGTTTCTTCGGCAGCTACAATGGCCTGGAACGTAGGCCAAAATAGGGCGAACTCATCCGCAGTCATTGGTGAAAATTGAAGGGTTTGCATGGGGCTTTTCTCGTTCATTAAGGCATAAGCTACGTTAGCATATTCTGATGCGGCTCAGCGCAGTTGCATCGTTCCCCACCGAGTGGGCCATAAATTACAATGAGAGGGCTTGGCAATGACCATCGAGAGCGCACTGACCTACTTTTTAGCTATCTTTGTGTTTGCCGTGACGCCTGGCCCAGGAATTTTTGTGTTACTAGCTAAGGGGATGTCGGCGGGTACGCGTCCGTGTATCCCGCTGGCGCTGGGTATGACGGTGAGCGATGTGATCTATCGATCTCACCGTGCTAAACCGGAGCGATATGTTTCTGGTGGTGGGCTTAACGCTGGTTGGGTTGATGATGGGCTTAATGCTGGTAGCATCGTTTGCTTCCTCTGCGCGGCGCTTTTTTCAATCGGCGCGCGCTCAGAAAGGCACCAACCGTACCGCAGGCTCGCTGATGGTAGCGGCAGGTGCTTTTCTCGTTGCGAAAGGGTGAGTAGAGCGGCTTAATGTGCGGCTTGGGCAACAATCTCATAGCTACGCAGCCGATCAGCGTGGCTATAAAAGTCGCTATTAATCATAAGTTCGTTAGCGCCGGTACGTGCTTGAAACTCTTCTAATTGCGCTTTTACTGTTTCCGGGCCGCCAATAATAGCCGCCCCCAAAAACTGCTCTACTTGAGCGCGCTCCATGGGGGACCAGTCTAACGTATCGACGGGGGGCAGTGACTGGGTCGGTTTACCACGAATTAAGTTTAAGAATTTTTGCTGAGCAGTGGTGGCCAAGTAGTGCGCCATCTCGTCACTTTCCGCCGCCATGACAGGCAGGCCCACCATCGCATAAGGTGCCTCTAAATGCTTAGATGGCCGGAAATTATCCCGGTATAGGCGCAATGCTTCAAAGAGATAGCCCGGCGCAAACTGCGCAGCAAAGGCGAAGGGTAGGCCGAGCTTTGCCGCGAGCTGTGCGCTGTAACCGCTGGAGCCCAGTAGCCAGATGGGGACATGGGTGCCTTGGCCTGGAACGGCTTTAACGGTTTGGTGAGGGTCCGCATCGTCTAAATAACGGCGCAGCTCTTCAAGTCGCTCTGGAAAATCATCAACTCCTGCATGGGCGTGGCGGCGCATAGCCCGCATGGTGGCACCATCTGAGCCAGGTGCGCGGCCCAGGCCAAGGTCAATTCGCCCTGGGTAGAGGGTTTCCAGCGTGCCAAACTGCTCGGCAATCACTAACGGTGGGTGGTTAGGCAGCATAATACCCCCGCTACCCACGCGAATAGTGGACGTCTGGCCTGCTACGTGGCCAATCAGTACGGCGGTGGCCGCACTGGCAATGCCAGCAATGTTGTGGTGTTCGGCTAACCAGTAGCGCTGGTAGCCCAAAGACTCTGTGTGTTGGGCTAAAGAGACGCTATCACGAAACGTTTCAGCAGCGCTGCCGCCTTGGCGGATGGGCGCTAGGTCAAGAACAGAGAGTACGGTTGAGGCAAGTTGGCTCATAAGTCACCTAATAAACATGCATGGTCGGCGGGCCAAGTTGTTAGCACGCTTCATAATGCTATGTTTATGCGGGCAGCAACGAGCAAAAACAAGGCGTCAGGCGAGCAGAGTTACTCTCGGGGCGGTGTGGGTCGCACCAGAATTTCATTAACGTCAACATGGGGTGGTTGCGACAGAGCATAGATCACCGCATTGGCGATATCGCGGTCTGCTAGCGCGTACTCGGGTGGTTCATCAAAGAAGGGAGTATCGACCATGCCGGGCTCAATCAGCGTCACCCGCATGCCGGTGCCGCGTAACTCCTCGCGCAGATTATAACCAATACCCGTTACTGCCCACTTAGTGGCGCTATACATGGAGCCTGGGATGGTGGTGCGGCCTGCGGCAGAGCCGGTTAAAAGAACATGACCCTGGCGGCGTTTTAGCTCTGGCAAGCAGGCTTGCAGCGTAAGGCCAACGCCGTAGACATTGGTGAGAATCATCTCCCGCCAAGCATCGTGATCGGCGCTGCTAAATCCACCCGGTGAGCCACCGCGACCTGCATTGGCGAATACTGCATCAATGTGGCCGAAGGTTTCAATCGCCTGTTCCACCATAGCTTGCTGCTGGCTTAAGTCGGTAACATCAACTTCGCAGGTGAGTACGTTCTCTGGACCAAGCTCTTGAGCAAGCGATGTCAGCTTATCGGCTGAACGAGCGGCAAGTACCAACTGGTAGCCTTCACGAGCCGCTGCACGAGCGGTGGCCGCACCAATGCCGCTGGAAGCGCCGGTAATTAACAGTACGCGGTCATGCATCGCTTGCTCTCCTTGCTCATTAAACTGGGTGAGCTTTCAGCATGGCTAAAACCTAATCAGGTTGCAAATCGGGCTCAGCGCTGCTGTTTTACTCTTTACGTTGCAGCATGGCAGAGAGGTCAAGAATCGACTGTGCCATATCCGCCATGCTTTTGCTTTGGTCCATTGAGGTTTTTCGCAGAAAGCGGTAGGCCTCCTCTTCACTCATGGACTGGTGCGCCATGATTAATCCTTTTGCCCGCTCGATTAGCTTGCGTTCACGGAGAGCCTTGCGGGTATTCTCCAGCTCGTCGCTTAGCCCCTGTAAGCGGCTGGATTGAGCATGAGTGAGCTCCAGTAGTGAGCGGCTAAGCGGAGAGTTGAGGGCGTTGGCGGTTAGGTCTCCAAGCGGCTGAGTAGAGTGAAGGGCTAGTAACTGTTCACAGGGCGCAGGCAGCGGTCTGTCAGGCTTCGCCTTCGTCTGCTCTAGCTCTGCTTGAGCCTGGACAATTTTATGATGGCAAAGGGCCGTTAATTGGGTATTCAGGGTGTCTTCAACCGTTTTAATCGTATCAATACGCAGGGTGGTGAGCTCGTACCAGGTTTCACCTAATGTATTGCCTGATGCCGTTTGGTGGTGAGAGCGCTGGCAAGCAATATCTCGCAACTGACAAATGTCCGCCAGTGTTCTAGGAGAGAGGGATTGTTGCCAAGTCCCCAGAGCCTCTGGGGTGGCAAATTCTACAAAGGTGTCAAAGCAGCGCTGTTGGGCGTCAACCAACTGGTTCAGCAGCGTACGGTGGGCATTGTCGAAATGACCAAGAGTAAAACCAAAGGCGCCGCAGGCGCGCTCTTGCCCCGCCAGCTCTTTACCCTGCATAAGATGAAAAATAGCGACCAGGGCACGGGTAATGTCTGGGTCGACCGCTGTGTCGGCCGCTTCAAAAACAATCGCTAAGAGATTGCTAATGAGATGGTTAAACGCTTGAGTTGCTGCATCTGGCGATATGTTGAAGGTCTCAATTGCATGCCGTAATACATCTAGTTCATCCAGTGACAGCCAGACGGCAGCAATGCGGCGTAATAAGCGCGCTGTCGCCTGTGGCCGTGACTCCTGGCTAAGCGCTTCGAGACGCTGACGCATCGAGGCTTCCGCCGCTTGACTATGCTGCAGGTAAGTGGCTCGTCGAGTTTTAAAACGCTTGCCTTTTGAGGCTAAGTAAATCGTCGAGGCTCCTCGCTCGCGTTGAAGCACATGAATAAACTGGCTGACATCGCTGACGATATCTGCTGTGGTTGCTAGGTGGTTAAGGTTATCAATGTCGCAGCGCAGGGCGGTTAAGAGTAGCTGTTGGGCAGAAGACATGTTGATTTCCTTATTACTCGCCGCCTAAAGGTAAAAAGCCCCCACAGCGATGCGCATGCAGGGGCGGTGTTAATTAATATTAACGCAGTGACAGCGCGCCTGCCCCTGTGTCTTTGCCTACCGCATCACGATAGGCGCTGGCTTCTTCTGCTTCGGTGGCATCACTAAAGCGAACGACCAGTACACAGGAGGCAAGTACCAATACGGTTAAGCCGAGGTAAAAGAGGCCTTGCTGGTAGCTGAGGCTTTCGCTACGGAATAGAAACGCTGCCGATACAGCGCCCACGTTACCGCCTGCACCGACAATACCGGCCACTGCGCCTAAGGCTTTTTTATTGATAAAGGGCACCACACCAAAGGTGGCGCCTTCCGCCATCTGCACGAACAGGCTAAATACCAGCATGATGCCAATCGCCAAGCTGAGTACATGCATTTGCGAGAAGGCGACGAGAGCGATGCCTTCGCATAGTAGTGCGATAAAGAGCCAGCGGACGCGTCCTTTTAGCCCACCCTGTTTAGCGAATAGGTCGGAAAAAACGCCGCCAAGAGTACGAGCAAAAATGTTCATTAAGCCGAACAGGCCTGCGATTAAGCCGGCGGTTGCCAGGGTAAGATCGAATTTATCGAAGAAGTAGATTGCCGCGATATTGTTGATGGTCAGCTCGACCCCAAAACAGAGTCCGTACACCACAAACAGCGCCCAAACGCGGATATCCTTTGCCGCCGCTAAAAAGCTCTGGGCTGCGCCATGCTCTCCGGTGGCTGGCGGTAGTTCACCGCGGGCGCGCAGCTCGCTGAAGTTGCCGTCTGGGGCATCTTGAGTGAACAGCCAGTAAGCGATACCGGTAAAAAATAGCACTACGCCAGGCACGACCATGGCCAGACGCCAGCCGAGCGCCTCATTAACGCCTAGCATCAGCATGCCCGCAAAAATCAACGGCATAACAATTTGTGTGGTGCCGCCGCCTAGGTTGCCCCAACCTGCGCTCGTGGCATTAGCTGTGCCAACCACATTGGGCGCAAACATCATGGTGGTGTGGTACTGGGTAATCACAAACGAAGCGCCGATAGCGCCAATCGCTAGGCGGGCCAGCAAAAACGTTTCAAAACTGTTAGCCAGACCAATGCCCATAACCGGAATGGACCCGAGCATCAGTAGGCCTGTGTAGGTTTTACGTGGCCCAATACGATCACACAGCACGCCAATCAACAGGCGCACCACCACGGTGATCGCCACCGAGGCAATAATGGTATTGCCGATTTGGGTTTGGGTGAGTGATAGATCCTCGCGAACCACCGCCATTAGCGGCGCAATGCCGAACCAGCCGAAAAAGCAGATATGAAATGCGAACCAGGAGAGGTGAAACGCGCGCATTTGCGGTGTTGAGAAGTTCAACAGTCGAATGCGGTTGGCTTTATTGCGAATGTCCATGGATGGCCTCACAGAGCATAGAACGAGTTTGCCGAGACACAACGCATCAGGCGTTGCGTGGTTACGAGAACATGCCTTCGCCATTGAAGGTCAGGTTCGACGCACTCGTACCCTTGCGGGCCTGGTCCACGCCTACTACTACTGCATAGCAATAAGCAAATACTCCGCCATCTGTCTTTTTAAATATTTAAATCAGTTGCTTACTGTTTTTTCAAAGCAGTGCTAAGGGAAATAAAATCACTAGATTAATCAAGTGAGCGCACTCCTCATGAGCAGAGTGCGCCAAGTTGGGGCAGTGCTGGATGGCTGAAGGGAGTTATTCGTGCAGATATACTGCATCAATATCCAGGGTTGAGCGTTGGCCGATGGCATCAAAGTTAGCCGTGATCCAGTTGTCGGCGGCTTCTCTCCCTTGGTCAAACAGGTGGCATAAAAATGGCCATTCAGAGTTGAGTTTGCTTGAAACCGATAAGCTATCGAGTGCCTGATCGCCACTAATGCGGTGAAAAAGCGACTGCTGGTAGCAGTTTTCAATACCCTGCTCTTCAAGGGTGCGTTTCAACAGCGCGATCATGCGCACTTCTTTAATCAGCGCGGCATTAAAGGTGATTTCGTTAAGGCGGTTCATAATGGCCGAAGCGGAGGTGGGTAGTTCATCACGGCGAATCGGGTTGATCTGTACCAACAGAATATCCCTTGCGCTGCACTCTTCCATTAAGGGGAAGAGGGCTGGGTTGCCCATGTAGCCGCCGTCCCAATATGCTTCGCCGTCGATTTCCACAGCCTGGAACATAAAGGGCAGACAAGCCGATGCCATGACCGCATCGACGCTCATCTCTTCTCGACGAAACACACGCTGTTTGCCGGTGCGCACGTTAGTAGCTGCCACAAAGAGCTTTAGCTGGTCGCACTGGCGTACCCGCTCAAAGTCGATGTGGGCCGCCACAATATCGCGCAATGGATTCAAATTGAGCGGGTTGAGTTGGTAGGGCGACACCAGGCGAGTCATCAAGTCCATGGCGATATAGCCGGGGGAGTGCTCCAAACTCCAATTGCCGGTTAGTACATCCATCGGCGAGCGGCGGATAGGGCTTGCCATGCCCGCGCGGCTTACCGCCTTCCAAAAATCCCTGAGAGATTGCCGGGCGGCCTGTTTACCACCACGGGTAAGGGCATCTGCCATGACTACGCCATTCATAGCGCCTGCGCTGGTGCCACTAATGCCCTCAATCTCAATACGGTCATCTTCCAGAAGTCGATCAATAACTCCCCAGGTATAAGCACCATGGGCCCCACCGCCTTGTAGCGCGAGATCTAGCTTCTTTGCAGCTGCCATCGTCATCCTTACCGTCTGCGTTATGAGTGCCATGCTCAGCATGGCATAAATAACGCATTACGGAAGGAGTGTTATACGGGGAGCAATTTAAGGCGCATCAGCAAGCGGTGAAGGATGACTTGCTGACATCGGTATCTCATAAACAGCCTGCTCCATAAGCTGATCAAGTTGCTTAGCAAGTGCTACGCTTGCTTCCTCCATCAGTGCTAGGGAGGCCAGTTGACCCGTATGATCTCCTTGTCTTGCATAGCGCAAAGCGTCCAAGCCGCTTTCATGGAAGCGGCGGTGAGGAGCCGCCAGCGAGCGATACGCCTCGGTATGTTTATAGCGCTGCCCCTCGCCCGTAAAGTACCAGCGGCCTAGCGTACAGTGCTGATGATCCACCATGTGGTCCTCGAAATAGGCGGAAAGTAGCTGGTGGTAGATCCGACTTTTCCAAACGGCGTGCTCTAGCTTGGCAGCGTGCAAACAGGCCGTCGTGGTGCTGTGGTGAATCACTTTATACATATGACGTGCTTGATCCATGAGTTGCTCTATCACCTGCTCTGCCGCTTGGGCTGCATTGACCAGCGCCGTAGATGTTTCCCGCTGATGGGCCTGCACGCGAGCATCTTCTTTTAGCAATATGGCAACCTGCTCAATCCAGTGATCCAATTGGTGGCCTAGATGCTGCGTATGGTCGGCAAGGTGCTGGATATCGCTGACGATAGCAGGTAAGCCAGAGGGCTCCTGGTGTATATGAGCCTCCTCTAGCGCCGTGGTCATGGCAAGTGCACGGGTATGCCCGGCGTTACGGGATAGCTCTACACCGATTTTGCGTAGCTCGTGCAGCGCCTGTTCGCTAGCGAGCGGGGCTGCATAGTGAACATCTGCCTGTTGGAAGCGTTGACACCGGTGTTTGATCGTCTGAGCCGTTTGTTCAGCATGATGAAGCCGCGCAAATAAGTCTGACAAAGTGGCCCGTTCACTCGCTAACTGCTCGGCATGGTGTTCGGCCCCCGTGCTTAATGAAGTCAGCATATCTGCTCCTTTGGACTGGAGCATGCTGATCGATTCAACTGGTGTCATCAGGCTAATAGCACGGCAACCATGAACACTTTTTTCAGTCGCAAGCTGAGTACGCAGCTCGGTAACTTCATGCTCTAAACGGCGGATCGTTTGAAAGGGGTGCATAAAGGCAAACATGACCAATACCTGCAGTAGCGGAGCGTTGTGTGATCTTTTGTCACAGAGTGTTGCAGAGGGTTTCTATGTCTGCCTGGAAAGAGTATCGATTCACGATCAAAATCAACCTCTTGCATATAAAAAGAGGGAGTATTTTCATGCTTCACGACTGCTTTTCTTAATTGTTACCTACCCTTTAGCGGCGAGCTAACGACAGTGCGGTAGGGCAGTTAATCACCTGAGAAGTAGCTAACCACTCCTCATCAGGGTAGTAAGCAAAGACATACTGGTTCTCTTTCAAACTATCAATCAGCGGATATGTGATGTCTTCACGCACGGCGGGGCAGCCGTGGCTACGGCCAAGGCGGCCGGTTTGCGCAATAAAGTCATCGCTAACATAGTCGGCGCCGTGAATAACAATTGCTCGCTCAAAAGCTAGATCGTTCACTTCTGGCTCCAGGCCGTCCAGGCGCAGCGAATAGCCATTACGGCCGTAGTAACTATTCATAGTGCGGAACAGGCCAATGCTGGACTGATGGCTGTCAGGTGTGTTCGAGAAAGCACTAGCCACCGCATCGCCAGAGCCCTGACCATGTGATACCAGCTCTTCAAACAACAGGGTATGCTGGTGAAGGTCAAATACCCACATGCGTGGCTCTGAAGAGGGGAGCGAGTAATCAATTACGGCTAGGCGCTCTGCTGATGGGTCTGCACAGCTTAGTGCCTGGGCAGCAAGGCGCAGTGCCTCGGGCGTGGCCCCTGGTGCTAACTGGAGTAACTGGTGGTGAAGAGGAGAAACACCCGCGGGCGGTGCTGTTGCCACCTGGGAGAAAAAACTCGCCGCTTGAAGCGGGTAAGAAAGTAACACGATAGGTAAAGAAAACAGTACAGTGGTTATGCGTGAGCGAAAAAGCATGGGTGCAATCCTGACTAAAGTGGCGAAAAAAGGGTACACACGTAGAGTCATCACGAGTAAACGTAAACGGCTATGATAAAAAACGCGTATCGGTACGGGAACAGCTGATATGACGTTAAGCAAAAAGAGTGAAGCCACACCACAATGCTGCATAGTAACGCAAGGAGGGGCGATGAACGACAATCAGCCACTAAGACGATGGGCGATAGGGGCCGCGCTCTGTCTGACGCTAACCTACCCACTGATGGCCACCTCAAGCGAACCCGCTAGCGAAGCGTTACAGCAAGCGCTGACACAGCGCATTCAGCAAAGCGGAGAAACGCTGCCGGTAGAGTCGTTTTACCAACTGAGGGATGGGCAGCCTGCTTGGCAGGCTATCAACCGTGTTGAAGCGCTGGTCAGCGCATTGAATAGCCTCGTGGATGACGGTTTAACGCCGAGTGATTATCAAGCCGCTTCGCTGTTGGATGATTTTCAGCTTAGCCAGCAGCTAGACGCCCAAGCTAAAGCAAGCTTCGATGTGCGCGCTACTCGTTCGCTGCTGTTAGCACTGGATCATTTATCGCTAGGTAAAGTGAACCCTAAAGACGTCGAGCCCAACTGGGACTTACCACGCCCTGAGCGGAGTTATGCACTTCCTCGGGTAGTGCAGGCGGTTGAAGAGGGTGATGTGCATCAGGCGCTGGCTTTCGCTCGCCCCGCATCTCCTGAGTATGCTCAGCTGCGCGAAGCGTTGACGCATTACCGCCGTTTGGCAGAGCAGGGCAGCGTGCCTTACTTACCGGGGCGTGAGGAGTCGCTGCGTCCCGGCGATATTGGTGACGACGTTCAAACGCTACGCCAGCGCCTGACACTCTGGGGCGAGCCCCACCTGCTGGCAGCAGATAGTAGCGCTTACCCCATGGTCGACGTGCAGGCGTCAGGAGCTGACCCTCGCAGCTTCGACCGAGAGTTAGCGCAAGCGGTCATGAGTTTTCAGCGACGCCACCAGTTGCAAGAAGATGGCGTAGTGGGAGAGCGCACACGACTGGCACTGAACATGCCCGTCTCCGCACGAGTGAACCAATTGCGCATCAACCTGGAGCGCGCCCGCTGGATTCGCCCTTCGCTGGAGCGGGCGCCCAACGTATGGGTCGATATTGCAGGCTATCGCTTGCATTATACGCGCCCCAATGGCCAGCATTGGGATACCCGAGTGGTGGTGGGCTCGCCCAGCCGTGAAACGCCGATTATTCACTCCTCCATCAGCCATTTAACGGTTAATCCGAGCTGGACGATTCCGCCTACGATTATGCGTGAAGATGTGCTACCACGGATCCGCCAGGACGAGCAGTATCTGGCGCGGCAGAACATTCAGGTAGTGAGCCTATCTGGAGAAACGCTGGATGCGAGCACGATCGATTGGCAGCGTCCTGGAGGCGTGATGCTTCGCCAAGTGGCAGGGAGCAGCAATCCTCTGGGACGTGTCGTGGTGCGTTTTCCCAATAACGACATGATTTACTTGCACGATACCCCGGCAAGAGGGCTCTTTCAGCGTGAGCACAGGGCGCTGAGCTCTGGCTGTGTGCGGGTTGAGGGGGTAACGGAATTTGCCCAGCTCCTACTGCATGACAGCGGCAGCCGTTATCAACTCAATACGCTGATCGCGAATGGCCGCAGCGATCAAAACGTGAACTTGCCTAACCGTATTCCGGTAGCGCTGCACTATCTGACTGCTTGGCCCAACGGGCAAGGCGATGTAGTGTTTAGAGAGGATATCTATCACCGCGATGCGGCGCTGCTCGCAGCGCTCGAAGCAGTGTAAGTCGCTCGTCATTCATCACTACTGTTCATCACTACGGGTAGTATCAAAAAAGCCGCCCCACGTCGTGTGGAGCGGCTTTTTCGTATCGCCGTGGAGAGTACTTATTGGAGGCTTTCGTCGCTGTCGTTATCGCGCTCGTAGTTAGCCACGCTAATGGTGCCGGTTTCGCCACTCTCCAGCGCGGCCAACATCGGCTCGGCTTGGCGTTGGAACGCGATCAGCGTGTCGCCGCTTAGGCTAGTGTTCTCGGGCAGTTCGACCGTCATCGCGTTCACCGGCGTGTTATTGACGATGACTTCATAATGCAGGTGGGGGCCTGTGCTGCGGCCGGTATTACCGGACAGCGCAATACGATCGCCCATCGTGACGCGCTCGCCCTGGCTGACCAATGGTTGCGACAAATGCAAATAGCGGGTGCGGTAGCCGTTGTCATGGCGCACGACGATGTAACGACCGGCAGCGTGGTGGTTGCCGACACGCTCGACACGGCCATTGGCTGGCGCGGTGATAGGGGTACCAATGGGCATCGCAAAGTCGGTGCCGTTGTGCGGGCTCACTCGACCGGTGACCGGGTGTAGGCGGCGTGGGTTGAAGTTGGAGCTAAGACGATAATTACCTTCGAAAGGATGACGCGCAAAGGCCGGATCGAGGCTGCTGCCTTCGGGCGTGTAAAAATTATCGTCGGTGGTATTGCGCACGACGGTCAGGTCCATGCGCTCGCCGTCATACTTAACGGCCAGTACACGCGAATCAAGTGTCTCGCCATCGATCATGTCAGATTCGACCAAGACCTGAAACTGATCCCCCCGGCGGCTGTCACGACGGAAGTCCAGCTTTTTTTGCAAGATGCGCGTAAGCTCCGTGACGGAGCTGCTGCTCAAGCCGGTGGCTTGGGCTGAGCGAGCAAAGCTGCCCGTTACGCTACCGGCATAAAGGCGCTGTACGGGCTCACCCTGACGTTCGATAGCCGTAATGGCGTATTGGTCACTATCCCGCTCTAGTAGAACGCCTTCGCGCGTGTTCTTCATCATGCGCAGTGCCAATAACCGGCCCGTTTCGTCCAACTGGTAGTCGAAGCTGTGACCTGCACGCCAATGCGTCAACATGCGAGGATCTGGTAGGTCGTCCAGCAGGGCGAGCACTTCGCTGTACCCCAAGCCCAGCTCGTTTTGCGCTAACACGGCAAACGTCTCGCCAGGCTCGACGATATGAGTTTCCCACTCAGGAACGAACGGCTCTTCGGCTGCCAGCTCCAGTTCCAGGAACGAGACATCGTCCTCGTAGAGTTCGACCCCATAATCCTCGTAAGAAGTGGCATCAGCGATTTCGACGGAGTCGTCGACATTGAGCATGCCGCTTGTAATCGTGCCTAACACGATGGCCATATGAAGGGCGCCGTCATCCAGTGCCCCCTCGTGCAGCGCTACCTGAGATTGGGCATCGCGTGGCTCAGCTTCACTCGCCATAGAGGCTTCTGCGCTGGTAATCACGTCGAGATCAACGATCTCGGTGGCAGCTAATTCACTTAAGGGGATATGTTCCCGGGTAGCGTCGAGCGCGCGCGAGGCACGGTCAATCGCTTCTGCAACGGGCGCTCGCTCTTGGCGAAGCGAAGGCACGCCCGGGGCAGAATCACTGGGAAGCGGAACTAACACGCTTTCCAGCGGAGTCTGGGGTTGGTTTAAATCGTGGTACGTGGTGATAAGTTTCTGTGCGCCCAGCACGGTGACCATGGTGGCCACGGGTAACAGTAATAATTTATGCGTGCGGGGCAGCGAATGAAGGATTCGCAACATGGGTAAATGGGCCGCCGAGTTCGTGAAATAAAAGTAACATGATAGTAAGCAATCTCGGGAACCATACCCCATGGAGGCAGGAGTGAATAGACTGTACATCTATACACAAAACATACTTTCGCTAAAAAGCGGAATTATTCAACTTGGGTGAGGATTTATGAACGCCGTTTGCTAACAAAAGTAACGTTGAACGTGCATGCTGGTGTGCGACGGCCCTCATTATTTTGCTCTTAACCATGGATGTAAGTTAGGCATTGCGAAAGCTGTTATACAGCTTGTGTCTAATTTAAAAGGCTTTTATCTCTTTTTGCGACTTTAATGAGCAGCCAAACAGGGTCTAAGTGAGAGGATCTACACCACGTTAGCAGCCTATACGATGATCATTACTCAAATAATTGAGGCAGCGTTAAAGATAACGAACAGGTTTTTTGTAATTTTTTGTATTTTTGGCGAGTGAGCTTTTGTCTTAGCGCGCTGCCGTTTACGCAGTGTTTGTCAGAGAACGAGTACTCGACGCTATTTCCTGGCATTCTAGTGGTATTTTTTCGAAGATGAAGTGGGTTGTTTCGCTGTATGGCGTCGAGGAAATCGAAATGTCTCGGGTAACACTAGCGCAGTGGCAGATGCTGGCCGCCGTGGTGGATCACGGTGGATTCGCACGGGCGGCAGAGGCTATCCACAAAAGTCCCTCCACGCTTAATCATGCGGTCCATAAATTAGAAGAGCAGTTGGGTATTCAGGTGCTTGAGCCGGTAGGTCGACAGGTACGCCTAACAGAAGCAGGCGAGCTGCTGCTTCGCCGTGCGCGCCAATTGATCGAGAGTGCGGAGTCACTGGAAGATGTAGCGTCGCGGCTTGCGGCGGGTTTAGAGGCTGAAGTGGTGGTGGCCATCGACCAAATTTTTCCTGCGGCTGCTCAGGCAAAAGCGTTGGAGCGCTTCTCTGACACCTACCCGCAGGTCAGAGTGCAGCTTCACGAGAGCGTGCTCAATGGCGGTACTGAAATGCTCTACGACGGCCGGGCGGACTTGGTGATTTCTGGCATCGAAGCGCAGGGATTTCTGGGGGAGCCGCTAGTGAATGTGCGTTTTGTGGCCGTCGCGCATCCAGGCCATGCGCTGCATCAGTTGGGGCGCTCGCTGGATTTGCGCGACTTGGCGCAGCATCGACAGTTAGTGGTGCGCGACTCGGCGCTACGCCAGTCTACCAACGCTGGCTGGTTAAAAGCCGAGCAGCGCTGGACGGTCGGGCATGTGAGTACGTCATTAGATATGCTGCGTCGCGGGCTAGGGTTTGCCTGGATACCGGAAACGCGTATTGCCGATGAGCTGGCCAGCGGTCAGTTGAAGCCGCTGCCGCTAAGCGCCGGGGGTATACGCGAAGTCCCCGTTCAATTGATCTTCCGTGACCGTGACCGCGCAGGCCCTGCGGCCCATGCCATGGCGGCAGCGTTAAAGCGGGCAGTAAAAGAAGTCTGCGAGCAACGTTCGATTCCCTCGAATGAACAGCCGTAAAACATGCGCTTGAGCCTGAATCAGTCGGGGGTATGCTGAACGTCAATCACAGTATAAAACGTTCAACGTAGGAGACGCCTGATGGGACTGCTTGTAAACGGTGAGTGGGTAGACCAGTGGTATGACACCAAAAAGCATGGCGGTGAGTTTGTACGTGAGTCCGCGCAACTGCGCGATTGGGTGGGCAGTAGTGAAGAGTCGCAAGGCGACAGTTATCCGGCCCAAGCGGATCGCTACCACCTTTATGTATCGCTCGCCTGCCCCTGGGCGCACCGTGCGCTGATCATGCGCAAACTGAAAGGTCTGGAACCGTTGATAGGTACTTCTCACGTTAGCCCGCTGATGCTGGGCAACGGTTGGACATACCATCAAGACGAAGGCGCCAGCGGCGATCCGATCAATCACGCTGAGTTTCACCACCAGCTCTATACCATGACCAACCCGACCTACACTGGGCGGGTCACGGTGCCGGTATTGTGGGATAAACAGCGCAGCGCGATTATCAATAACGAATCCGCTGATTTGCTGCGTATCTTCAACCGAGCCTTCGATGAGCTGACAGGCAATAATCTGGATTTCTACCCAGAAGATCTGCGCAGCGTCATCGACGAAGTAAATGATGACGTATACGACCATATCAATAATGGCGTTTACAAATCCGGGTTCGCCACCGAGCAGCAGGTGTATGAGAAGCACGTGACCGCACTCTTTGATGCGTTAGAGCGCATTGAGAAGCGACTGGCAGAGCATCGCTACCTCGCGGGGGAGTGGCTCACCGAAGCGGATATTCGCCTCTTCACAACGCTAATTCGCTTTGACGCGGTCTACTTTGGCCACTTCAAATGCAATTTCAAACGCATTGAAGATTACCCGAACCTTTCCAACTACGTGCGTGAGCTTTACCAGTGGCCGGGTGTGGCGGAGACCGTCAATATGGATCATATCAAGCGACACTACTATTACAGCCACGACACGATTAACCCCACGCGTATTGTACCAGCAGGCCCGCTACTGGACTTTATGCGCCCGCACGACCGGGAGCGTTTACCGGGACAGGGGATACGTCGCCGCTAAATGCTGTACGCTATGTACGAAAAAGGGCCATCCGCTTGGGTGGCCCTTTCCTATATTGCTGTGTATCAGCAAACAAACGTGTTACTCGTTGGCATCTATTGCTTCACGAGTAGACTGCCAAGCGCTCTGTGCACCTTCTTTAGTGGTTTGCCAAGCATCGCGTGCGTTCGCTTTGGTTTGTTCCCACCAGTCGCGATCATACGTTGGGAATGACTCCACTTCTTCAGATGTAGCTTCCAACATGATGCGATGCTCAGTGTCGCCATCGTTTTCAGTATGCGTTTCAAGCGTAAATTGGTCAGTGTTCACTACAATTTCGCGTCCGCCTAAGCCAAGTACAGCACCACTCTCGATTACGAGGGCTGAAATACGCATCTCTTCGTCAAACAAAATGTCATCGACTTCGCCAATCTCTTCGCCTGACCCATTGGCAAAGAACACTTCTGCATCAAGGATATCATCGGCAGAGTACATACCCTGCGGCTCTGTTTGCGCCTGAACATTAAAGGCCATACCGCCAAGCAGTGCCGTTGTAATTGCAGTCGTGAGGATTGATTTACGCATAGCTTCTCTCCATGTGGCTATAAAAGTAGCGTTTTAACGCTAACAATAATCTGATCCCAGTTCATGTGCATCACGCCTTGAAGTTCTTGAACAACGTGAGGCACCTCTCAGGTTAGACCAATAGTGAACAAGTGCAAGTTTCAGGATGATATTGGTTAAAGTAAAAAAGCTGGTCAGCTCACCAGTGGGGTGGTAGGATGCGCGCTCCTCGCATGTGTTGACCCCTCCATCACGACGGCAAGCGTTGATTCAGTGGCCTTGTGGCATTGAGCAGAACGTTTGCAGGAACATCCCCTCGACTGGATGTTCATTGCTGTGAAGATGGCGCGCCTCCAGCATTTCACCAAACGGGTGAAATCGGCGCAGAAGGTCGCCACAGCGGTTGGCCCGCAAATGCGGTGTTGCCAACCGAATGCCAGGTGCGACCGGCGTCTCCGACTCCACTGATGACGATATCCGCGATGCGGAGCCTTGTTCTTTTGCAGCGTACTGTTACGCGCTGCATGAAAACAGAGTCAGAGACGCTTACGATGTTTTTTGCCGGTTCTTCCGGCCTACCAAGGTGTGATTAATGACCTCGACTTCTGTCGCCTCGCCGAGCTTCGGCGATCTGGCTCTATTGCCTGCCGTTCTGTCTGCTGTTGAAGCACAGGGCTATGAAACTCCTTCACCCATCCAGGCGCAGACCATTCCTGCGTTGCTGGAAGGTCGCGATATGCTGGGCCAAGCGCAAACGGGTACCGGCAAAACCGCTGCTTTCGCACTACCGCTGCTGTCGCGTCTCGACATGCAGCGTCGCGAGCCCCAGGTACTGGTGCTTGCGCCGACCCGCGAACTGGCTCAACAGGTCGCCGTCTCTTTTAGCCGTTATGGCCAAAACCTTCAGGGGTTGGAAGTGGCTACCCTCTGCGGTGGTCAAGAGTACCGTGAGCAGTTAGGGGCGCTGAAGCGTGGTGCCCAAGTGGTAGTGGGCACGCCGGGCCGCGTGATTGACCACCTGGATCGTGGCAGCCTGAAGTTAGATGGCCTGTCTGCGCTGGTGCTGGACGAAGCCGACGAAATGCTGCGCATGGGCTTTATCGACGACGTAAAACGCGTGGTTGCCGATACCCCGAAAGATGCTCAGCGTGTGTTTTTCTCGGCGACCCTGCCGACTGAAATCGAGCGCATCGTCAACCGTTATTTGGTCAACCCGGTAAAGGTGGCGATCGAGTCGCGTACCACCACAGGTGAAAACATCGAGCAGCGCCTCGTGCGTGTCGACGGTGGTGCCAAGCTGGAAGCGCTGGCGCGTATTCTCGAAGTGGAGCCGGTGGATGCGGCCATCGTGTTCGTACGTACACGTGCTGCCTGTACCACGCTGGTCGAGCAGTTGACTGCTCGTGGCGTCAACGCCGCTGGCCTATCGGGTGATCTAGATCAGAGCCTGCGTGAGCGCACGATTACCCGCTTGAAGCGTGGCAAAGTGGACGTGCTGATTGCGACTGACGTTGCTGCCCGTGGTCTTGACGTTCCGCGTATTACGCACGTTATCAACTACGACCTGCCGCAAGACGCTGAAGCCTACACCCACCGTATCGGTCGTACCGGTCGTGCGGGCCGTAGCGGCATCGCAATCACTTTCGCGGGCTTCCGTGAAGGTCGCAAAGTGGGTTGGATGGAGCAGGCAACCGGTCAGAAAATGACTGAAATGCCGCTGCCTGACGAAGCCGCTATTCGCGCCCACCGTGATGAAGTGTTCCATCATCGCGTTGTTGCCGCGCTGACGAAAGGTGCAGAAGAGCAGCGTGCCCTGGTCGAGCGTTTGGTGGAAGAGGGTCACGACGCCGTCGAGCTGGCCTGCGCGTTTGCCGCCATGGCCCGCGCCGACGAAGCGCCGATTGGTCGTCTTCAGGCACCGCGCAAAGAGCGTGCCCCGCGCGATGGCGCACCGGGCAAGCCGGGCGGTGCTCGTCGCGAGCGCTCCAGCGCGCCCAGCGAAGGCATGACCCGCTACCGTGTTTCCGTTGGCCATAAAGACGGTGTGAAGCCGGGTCAACTGGTCGGCGCGCTGGCGAACGAAGGCGGCATTGAAGGCGCGCGTATCGGTCGTATCGATATTCGCAACGCTTTCTCGGTCGTTGAACTGCCTAGCGGTCTGCCGTCTACCATTCTGGCCAAGATGGCTCGTGCCCGTGTGGCCGGTCGCCCGCTGGAAATCAGCGAAGACCGTGCGTCTGAGCGTGCACCGCGCCGCCGTCGTGACGATGGTGATGCGCCGGTTCGCCGCCGCGAACGTGCGTAACTCAGTCTTGGGCGCTTAACATCGCCTAACGCTTGAGTCACGTCGATCCCCCTATGCCACTGGCCTCGCGCCAACTGGCGTAGGGGGATTTTTTTTGGCTACGCTATACGTACTTCACTTTGATAGTCACAAGGAGCATGCATGGACGCTGCGCTACACGAATGGAGCCTGTCACCCAAACAGGCGATTGCGCTGCAGTCACAACTCGCCCAGCAGTTAGAGAGCCGTGACCGCATCAACCCGGTGAGGTATATCGCGGGGGTAGACATTGGCTTTGAAGAGGGCGGGGCGGTGACGCGGGCGGCAGTGGTGGTGTTGCAGTGGTTGCCAGAAGAGGCTCCGTATCTACCGGTGGTCGAGCAAGTGGTGCATCGCGAACCCACACGCATGCCCTATATTCCAGGGCTACTCTCCTTTCGCGAAATCCCCGCTGTGCTAGGTGCGTTTGCCAAGCTCAAGACTCAGCCACAGCTGGTGATGGTCGATGGCCAAGGCATCGCCCACCCCAGGCGGCTAGGGGTCGCGGCACATCTAGGGCTTTGGCTTGATCTACCTACCATCGGTATCGCCAAGTCACGGTTGACTGGTAAGCATGCAGAGGTTGGTGAAGCGCGGGGCGATTGGGTACCGCTCATGGCCGGGCAAGAGGTGATTGGTGCCGTACTACGCTCGCGGGGGAACGTAAAGCCGGTATTCGTCTCGCCGGGGCATCGGCTTTCGCTGGATACCTCCCTTGAGTGGGTAATGCGCTGCCTGGGCCCAACCAAGCTGCCTGAGCCGACCCGCTTGGCAGATCGGCTGGCATCGCGGCGAGATCAAAAGAAGCGTTAAATAAAGTCGATAAAAAGCTGCAGCAGGCTGGTCGCTTCTGGCGTCTCGCTAATCTCATTGAGTAGCTGGTCTGGGTTGTCACCCTGGTCACGCAGGGCTGCGCGCTGGCGCTCAATGTAGGCGCGCATGACGGGCGGTGAAAACTCAGGGTGAAACTGCACGCTCCATTGGCGCGGCCCGTAGCGTAGCGCTTGGTGGGCGTCGTGGCAGTTGTGGGCCAGAATAGTAGCGCCATGAGGAAGCTGCATCACCGACTGTGCGTGGGTGAGGTGAGCAGGAAAGTGCCCGGGTAGTTGGCTAAAGAGCGGGTCTTGCTGGCCTGCCTGGGTTAAGCGTACCGTCCGAGTGCCCGATTCTCGGCCAGCGGGGTGATAGTCGCTAATACCGCCAAACGCCGCCGCCATTAGCTGATGGCCATAACAAACGCCCAGCAGCGGCAGGTTATCGGCCAGTGCTTGCTGCAGCCAGGGTTTTAGCGCCTCGCTCCAGGAGGGCTGCTCGCTCACCATGCTGTGAGAACCGGTAATCACGGCACCTGCAATGTCGTCGGGAGGCGTCGCCGTCAGCCGCGCATCCCACACCTTTAGCGTTAACTGCTCGGGTAACGCATCGTTCAGCCGCCGGATAAACAGCTGCTCAAAATCACCGTGTTGGTCGACCACTTCAGGGAAGGCGTCCCCGGTTTTAATAATGACTAAAGAGGCCATGGCATTCTCGTTATCGTATCGCGGCGGTGGAAAGATAGCCGAATCAGGTCATTACGCTGTAAGCTGAAACGTCTTGTTTAATTACCGTTTTACCATACATTAGGAGCTTGATATGCAACAGATTACTCGTGCAGGGCAGCCGATAGATGTAGCAGGTACTCTACCTGTCGTTGGGCAAGCTGCCCCGGCGATGACGCTGACCAACAGCGACCTGGAAGATGTCACGCTGGACACCTACCAAGGCAAACGTAAAGTGTTGAACATTATACCCAGTGTGGACACGCCCACCTGTGCGATGTCTACCCGGCGGTTTAATGAGCTGGCCTCCAGCCTGCAAGATACCGTTGTGCTGGTAGTCTCGGCTGACCTGCCGTTCGCCGCCAAGCGCTTCTGCGGAGCCGAAGGATTGGATAACGTTGAGACGCTCTCCACCTTCCGCCATCGGGAGTTCCAGGAAGCCTGGGGCGTGGCGCTGTGTAACAACAGCATGGAAGGGCTGTGTGCCCGCGCGGTCGTTGTACTGGACGCGGACAACCGCGTGCTGCACAGCGAGCTGGTCAGCGAGCTGAAAGACGAGCCGGATTACGACGCGGCATTGGCTGCACTGAAAGGCTAGCGGGGCGCCTTGGCCGCCTTCACCAGCGCACGTATCAAACGCTGCTGGGGGCGGTTGAAGATTAGCCATTCGGGATGCCACTGTACGCCAATCAGAAAGTCGTGGGCTTCGGACTCAATCCCCTGCACTAGCCCATCTCTGTCTCTCGCGACGATTTTAATGCCTTTTCCCGCCTGGTTAACGGCCTGGTGATGCAGGCTGTTCACCCGACACCAAGTGACGCCCAGCAGTTGATACAGTTGGCTGCCGCCGACGATATCGACGGTTTTGCGGGGCAGCACGGTACGCCGCCGCTTCAAGCCTTCATGGGTCGTATAAATATCGGGGTCCAGCGTGCCACCCAAATGTACGTTAATTAACTGAGCGCCCCGGCAGATGCCAAGCACCGGTGTGTTTTGCGGAATGCACCGATTCAACAAGCTCAATTCTAACTCGTCCCGGGCGGGATCCAAGCGCACGTCGAGCTGCACTTCGCCGCCGTACAGTTGCGCTTGAATATCATCGCCGCCGCCGATGATCAGCCCATCCAGGTGCTCGGGCAGAGGGCGAGAGGGCGATAGACGCAGCGGTTTGCCGCCGTGACGCCATACGGCAAACCAGTCAAAGCACCAGGCAAGCTGGCTTTTGTAATCTGAGGTCGTGATGCCGATCAGGGGTCTAGACATGGCCAAACAGTCTGCGCTTGAGGCGCTGCCACCAGGGCTGGCGCTGTTCGGCCATGTACTCCTGGCAGCGGGCGTGAAGGTTGTCCTGATCGTGGGCCAGCTTCTCTACCTCCACCCAGCGGTTCCACTCCATTACGCTGCCCCAGCCCGGCTGCGACAGCTGCGCATTGGGCAACCGATAATGGAAGGTGGGCCGTGGCTTGGTCAACTGGCCGTGCAGCAGCGCGTGAGGGTGTTCCGGGCGCAGGTGGGCAAACAGCGGCAGCAGGTCCAGCTCGCGGTTACGGGTAGGATTATCGGCCAGGTAGTCGTCGATGAAGGTATCTAGGTCCGGCTGGTAACGCAGATCCAGCACCTTACGGGCGTACTCCTTGGGAAACGGGTTGGCGTGAGGCAGCACTTCGCGGGTGATATCCACCTTAATTTCTTCACGCAGCCAATTGGCCAGCAGCAGGTAGGCGCGCATCATGGCGAGCAGGTACTCCACCTCCTGGCTTTCCACCTCAGGGTTCAGGTGTAGACCAAAACCATAGAGCAGGCTGGCATCGGTGCCTTTGGCGCCTTTTTCCCGCAGCGTTTCAAAGAGCGTATCGAGTGTTTCTAGCTCGTCCCAAGGAATAGGCGGGCAGACGATTTCGGTGGGCACCAAGCCGGTCACCATATCGCCGATCAGCTCGCGGGTTTTTTGGTGAAACTCTACTCGCCGCTGGTGCTGCTGGCGCGCCCATTCACTGTCGCTTTCATGGTGCTCTTCCAGCAGTGCTTTATCAGGGTGGGCGTATTGGGTATCCAGCTCAATGCCAAACTCTCCCCAACGTGTGCCTTCCACCTGTAGCCGATGAGGGCTGACCACGTTAAGCTCCCCACCAAATAGCGTGCGCACCAGCTCAGCCGTCTCGCGGGGCGGTAGCCCGGCAAACTCGATTTCAACGCCGACGCAGCGTGTTTGGCCATCTTTATTTACGCGTTTGGGTGGGGCTTGCAGCGTCATCTCGGTATCCTTGAGAGGAACGTTTGAAGGCTCAGCCTATCATAGTCACACGTTGAGGCTGAGCGTAATCAACGAAGTAAATGTTAATCACCGGTACCTGTGACCGGTCTATGTCGGGAGTAATGCGTGCGACAGCACTGGATAACCCAAATCATCGTAGGCGTAGTGCTCAGCATGCTGCTCAGCGCGGCGGCACTGGCGCAGAGTGCTTCCTTGCCTAACCTGACGGGTGGCGACTCGTCGGAACAGTCCGAGGTAAGTAACGAAGATTTTCAGCGCTCGCTTGGCAATGTGATCTCCATGCTCGAAAACGAGGAGCAGCGCACCGCACTACTGGACTCGCTGCGCGAGCTGCAGGTGAGCACCGAGGCCGCCGAGGAGGATGGCGTCGTCCGCCAGGGGTTGTTAGGCGCGCTGGCCGATACGCTAACCGACATTGGCGAACAGGCCCAGGCGGGAGATTCACCGATTGACGAGTGGTCACGCCAGCTAGTGCAGGGGGCGGATGACTTACGCGCTTTACATGATGGCGCTGACCAAGGGGAGGTCATTCGCGCGGTGGCCGACGGCGCCGTGCTGGCCTTTGTATGGAGCGCGCTGTTGGTAGTGATGATTGCCTTTGGCCGCTTAGTCGCCACGCGACGCCACTGGCCGTTGGATCTTCCCCGCGACCCCAAAGCGTGGCTGCTGGCGGTGCACTTTTTACGTCGCATGCTGCCGTGGACGCTGTCATTTGCCATTACCCTCGGTATTGGTCAAATCCTGCCTTACAGCCCAGGGCGTGCCGTGGTGCTGGTGGTGGCATATATCTGCCTATGTGGCCGCGCGCTCTCGGTAGTGTTTGAGACCGTGATCGCCTTCTTCAGTCGGGGCCATCGCTTCCCGGCAGTGCAGGTGTTACAGCATAAAGCGCTGCGTGGCCTGTTTGTGATTGGCGCGTTGATTGCCTTGGGCGATGCGGTGAACTCCACGCGCTTAGTAGAACTACTGGGCGCAGAGCTTTCCGGCTTGGTATCGGTGCTGGCGAACATGCTGGCAGCGCTGCTATCGGCGCGCTTTATCTTTAAGTTTAAGCGCCCCATACGTCATCTGATTTGCAACCGGCCTTATAAGCAGCGCCGCGATGCCAGCGCCGCGGTTGAGATGATTCGTACCTTGGGAGGGCTGTGGCATATCCCGGCGCTTTTAATGGTTGGTGGCTCGCTGCTGGCGATTTTTATTACCGTGGGGGATGTGGGCACGGCCCTGGCGCGCTCGATTGTCTCTGCCAGTTTACTAGTGCTGACGCTAGTCGTGACCGGGCTGCTGCGCCGCCAAGCCGAGCGGCTCAACAAGCGCCGCCATCGCCGCCGCTTCAGTCAGTACCGCAAGCGTTTGGAACGTTTCGGGTTCGTGCTGGCACATATTTGCGCGTGGATGGTGTTCGCCGAGCTCTCTATGCAAGTGTGGGGCGGTTCGCTGTTTGGTTTAGGCCAGCAGGCGGTGGCCAGCGCCCGCATCGGGCAAGCACTGGTGAGCCTTGGTGCTACGATTTTGCTGGCTTGGCTGGTATGGATTTTTGCCGATACGGCCATTCAGCGGGCGTTGACCTCTTCGGCTCGCTCCCGCGGGCGGCGTGTGAACCAGGCGCGGGCGCAAACCATCACGCCGATGATCCGCAACGTCATTTTCGTAGCGATTCTCATCATCGCGGTGATTGCGGGGCTAGCCAACCTTGGGGTGAACGTCACGCCACTGCTGGCGGGTGCCGGTGTGATCGGTCTGGCGATTGGTTTTGGTGCCCAAACCCTGGTGCAGGATTTAATCACTGGTATTTTTATTCTGATTGAAGACTCGTTGGCGGTGGATGACTTTGTGCAGATCAACGGCCATATGGGCACAGTAGAAGGGTTAACACTGCGCACCGTGCGGCTGCGTGACCTGGACGGCGTGCTGCACATCATCACCTTCAGTCGTATCGAATCGATCCACAATATGTCCCGCCAGTTCGGTATTGCGCTGATGCGTATTCGCATTCCTTACGATATGAAAATCGACGATGCGATTACCCTGATGCAGGAGACCGCCCAGGAGCTGCGCAAGGACCCGATGATGCGCCACTACATCTGGTCGCCGCTGGAGATGCAGGGCGTGCAGGGCTTTGAAGAGGGCTGCCCCATCCTGCGGATGCGTTTTCGCACTGCGCCGGAAATGCAGTGGGATGTTTCCCGCGCCTTTAACCTGCTGCTGAAGCAGCGCATGGAAGCACAAGAGATCGACCTGGGTGTACCGCGTTTGAGTGTCAGCATGGAAGCGCGCTCTGAGTCGCGTATGGAAGACACCTCCGGCACCGATTTAAGCATGGAGCGGGGCGAGGAGAGCCATTCTTCTTCCAATGAAGAGCCACATAAAAAGCCCGCGCCCCCGAAGCCCGCACCACGCCCCACTCAGGCGGAAATCCGTCAAGACGAGCGGGAGCGCCACGGCACGTCAGCCCAAGCCAAGCCCCAAGCTCAAGGCAAACCCCAAAGCGAGGCCTATGCCCGCCCCCACGGTGAAAACGGCGATGAGTAACCATGGCCCCCGCAGGCGACGCCAGCGGTTATAGAGCGAGACCGCGTGACTGACGCGGTCAACTAGCTCATCGTGGCGTGAGATCGCGTTATCCGGCGGCAGCGAAAAATCATTGGCCACATCGCCCTGCCAATGGGCACCGTGGGTTAGGCCCAACCGGGCGCGCAGGCGCCCAATGTCGCTCAGGGTGTGGTGAAGGGTGTCGTAGGTTTCCCGGTGTGGGGCAACGGCGAGCACGGAGGTAGCATCCTGGCGTAGTGCGCTATTGGGGCAGCGGGCCAGGGCACTGTTGATCTGATGGTCGTTCGCGTCAGGCGACAGAGCGAGGCGTTGATACAGGTCGCGCATAATCCAGGAAGTCTCTTTCCAAGCGTAGTGATTAGTAGGTTTGCATCAAATAATCATAGGCATTTTTGATGCGTTGAAAACGCGCCGACGCTAGAGCGACCTGGTGCTCGCTATCGGAGTAGAAGCGATCTGGGTGGTGAAGCTGGGCCATGCGGCGATAGGCGCGGCGTACATCGGTTTTGCTCGCCCCTGGCGTCAGCCCCAGGACGGCGAGGGCGCGAGTGGTGCGATCGGGAGGCGGTGGGCTGCTACGTTGCTGGCGTTGTCGTGACTCCTCTTGCGCCTGCTCCTGGCGTGCTCGCTCTTGGCGTGCCTGCTCCTGACGCGCTTGCTCGGCTCTGGCCTTCTCCGCTTTGGCCTGTTCGGCGCTGGACTGCTCCGCCCGCGCTTTGGCACGGCGGGCGTCCTCTTTTTGCTGCTTTTTTTCCTGCTGCTTCTGCTTCTTTTCCTGCTGTTTATCCGCTTTGGCCCGCTGCTGCTGTTCTTGCTCGGCCTGCGATGCCTTGGCGCGTTGTGCAGCCTCGGCTTCTTCCCGCGCTTTGCGGGCATAGTAGTCCGGGTCGTGAGCTTGCCAATAGGCGTCGCGGCTCGGGTCTTCCGGCTGACGCAGCGGCTGGCCAGTCAGTTCCTGAAAAAGCGTGCCCAAGGTGGCCGGCGCTACGTTTAGCAAATCGGCTAAAAAACGCAGGATATAATGGTTGGCAAGCGAGATATCGCCGTCGTCCGTGGCCACGGTAATCGCTTGGTGCATCACACTCAGGCTACGCTCTTTAGAACACTCTTTGCGTACCACCTCGGCGGCCAGCTGAATGGCGTGCAGGTCTTGGCTGTGGGCAATACTCATCACCGGCCCCAGTTCGTGTCCGTGGCGAAACTGCGATGTCACCTGGGCCAAGCGGCGACGCCGCTGGCCTTCCGAGACGTGCTGGCGGTGCACCAGCACCCAGCCCAGCAGTAGTAGTGTGGCCGTATCCACTTGGCTGCGGCTTTTGAGCAGCAGCAGCTCAAAGGGTGAAAAACGGGCGGTGGACATTCCCTAGCTCCAAGGCGAAGTAGTAAACCGTAGCCTCTGTTTAGCAGACCACTATGGCGAGCTCACCATGGTATATCATCGTGTTTGGCAATGAAGTAGGAGATTCGTGAGGTGATCAACGTTGAGCGTAAAAATAGCTTCCAACTGCGCCTATCGCGGCGGCTAAAAGAAGAAACCTCGCATACGCTCGATGTGTATTTGTTCGTGCCCAAAGAGCTTGGGTTGAGCACTCACGTCATTTCCGAAGAGGCATTTTATCATGGTGCGATCAGTGTCTCGCGCACTTACTACAGCGACGAGTATCACTTGCCGCTGGTGCATAGCCGATTGGCTAGCCGTAACCAGTTGGGTAGCGACTCTTACCGCTTGAGCCTCAGCCTTTACGCCTATCAATACGTGGGGGCCTTGGAGCGCACCACCCAAGCCTTGCTGGCTGACGCCCGTAAGCTGCGTCGCGAGCCAACCGATGAGCCAGACGCCTGGAATGAGAAGGCCAACGCACTGACCGAACGGCTCGCGGAAATGAGTGACCTGAGTGACGGCATTCTCAAACGCCTGCGGCGCAACCCGCCCAGCGACGAGCGTCTTTATAAATACTTTGCCAATATCGACAACTACCTCTCCTGGTTCACCGAGCAGCAGCTATTAGCTCTAGTCGCGCATATGCCACGGGGCGGGCCGTTTAGTGATATCAAGCGGCGCTTTATTACCATTTGCCAGCGCGAAGGGGAGTACCGTCAGGCCCAGGAGTACAACGCCGAACGGGTCATGGAAGATCCGACTCGCATGTCGAATAAAATGCGCCTGCTGCGGCTCTTGATTGAGCAACCGATCACCCTCAAGCAGCGTACCCTGGAGCTGGGTAGCGGCGAACAAAAGGCGGTCAAAGCGCTGGCCACGGCGGTGGTGATGGCGTTTGTGTCGCTGGGTGTTCTGCAGCTACGCAACGCCTTGGGGGATATTACCGCACTGTTTGTGCTGGCCATGGCGCTGCTCTATGCGCTGCGGGAAGTCTTCAAAGATGACCTGCGTAACACGCTATGGCGCTGGCTACGCCGTGGCCGCCCCAAATGGCGTCGCCAATACATCGACCCCACCCGCAACGCCCTGGTAGGGCGGCAACTTGAGTGGTTCGACTACAAGCGCTATTCCGCTCTGGATGACGATATTCAGCAGATGCGGCGGCGCACCGTGGCCCAGCGTGACGAGGTGGTGATGCACTATCGCTCCAGCTCGCGCATGTCGCCAACGCGCTTTCTCAGTGGTTATGAACACACCCGCGAAACGCTGCATATCGACCTCTCGATGCTGACCCGCCTAATGAGCAAAGAGAAACATCACATCTACCGGCTCAAAGATGGTCAGGTGGTGCGCGAGAGTGTGGAGCGGCGTCATCTATTCAACCTAGTGATACGTGAAACCGGCAGCGAGGACACGCCCTATCTTGCTCGTTGGAAGGTCGTGGTCAGCCGCTCGGGCATCGTGGATGTAGAACGCGTGGCGGAAAACACCGATAAATAATCTCTGTGGCACGACATTGAAGATGCGACTAAAAGCTAATAAGTAAACGTTTACTCTAATCGCGTAAACGTTTACTTTTTGCCCAGGCGCCGGTCGAAACGGCTGGTGAAGTCATACACGAACACGCTTGGGAGAGAGCGATGACACTGCGAGTCACCGTGTGGGGCGAAAACGTCCACGAGCAAACCAACGAGGTGGTAGCACGCATTTACCCCACCGGCATGCACCAGTGCATCGCCGACGGTTTGAATGAGTCAGAGGCGCTGTCCGCCACCGCCGTCACGCTGCAAGACTCAGAGCAGGGGCTCAGCGAAGAGACGCTGGAAAATACCGACGTGCTGCTATGGTGGGGCCACGCCGCCCACGGCGACGTGCTGGAAGAGACCGTTGATCGGGTGCAAAAACGCGTGCTGCAGGGCATGGGCTTGATTGTGCTGCACTCCGGCCACTACTCGAAAATCTTCAAACGGCTGATGGGCACCACCTGCTCGCTGAAATGGCGGGAAGCCGGCGAGCGTGAGCGGCTCTGGGTAGTGAATCCTGGTCACCCCATCGTGCAAGGGCTCGGCGATTACATTGAACTGCCCCATACCGAAATGTACGGCGAACCCTTTGCGGTACCCAACCCGGACGAAGTGATTTTCATCAGTGCCTTCGAAGGCGGCGAAGTGTTCCGCTCCGGCCTGACCTACAAGCGTGGCAACGGCAAGGTTTTCTACTTCCGCCCCGGCCACGAAACCTACCCGATCTACTACGACGAGCAGGTCAAGCGGGTGCTCAAAAATGCCGTGGTCTGGGCGCAGCCGGAAGGCTCCCGGTGGATCGACAGCTGCCCCAACGTCCCCGCCGACCAGGCGCCCAACCCGGTCGAGATCAAGGGCGAAAGCCTGCACAAACCCGGTGAGGAGGGGTTCAAATGATCCGTATCGCGATTATTGGCGCGGGCAGCATGGCGGGCGAGCACGCCAAGCACTATGGCCGACTCGAAGGTGTCGAAGTGGTTGCCGTATGCGACCGTGATTTCCCCAAGGCCCAGGCCTTCGCCGAGCGCCATGGCATTGCCGATGTTTACCAGTCGCTGGACGACATGCTGGCCCGCGACGATATCCACGCGGTGAGCAATGTCACTCCGGATGGCGTGCACAAGGCCACGTCGCTGGCCGCCATTGCGGCGGGCAAACATATCCTGTGCGAAAAGCCCCTGGCTACCAACGCCGAGGATGCCCATGAGATGGCCGCCGCCGCCCAGGCCGCCAACGTCATCAACATGGTCAACTTGAGCTACCGGGACGCCCCCGCCATTCAGCACGCCCGCGCGCTGATTACCGGCGGCGCCATCGGCACCGTGCGCCATGTGGACGCCAGCTACCGCCAAAGCTGGCTGGTGAGCAACGCCTGGGGGCGCTGGGATGAGGATAGCCAGTGGCTCTGGCGGCTCTCGGAAGCCCACGGCAGCAAAGGGGTGCTAGGCGATGTGGGCGTGCATATCGTCGATTTCGCCAGCTTCCCGGTGGGCGATATCACTCGGGTGAACTGCGAGCTGACCTGCTTCGATAAAGCGCCGGATAACCGCATTGGCGACTACGTGCTGGACGCCAACGACACGGCGCTGATGCGCGTACGTTTTGCTAACGGTGCCATGGGCACCATCCAGGCGACCCGCTGGGCCACCGGCCACCACAACTCGTTAACGCTGAGCGTTCACGGTGATAAAGGCGCCATCCGCGTGGATCTGGATGCCTCCAAAGACGAGGTACAGGTGTGCCTGAACGACGATGTGCATCCTGCCCGCTGGAGCACGGTCAAGGCGCCGCCCACGCCCAGCATTTACCAGCGCTTTATCGAGAGCATTCGCACGGGGGAGAACGACCAGCCCGATTTTGCTCGCGGTGCGGCCATTCAAACCGTGCTGGACGCCTGTTTCGTTTCCAGCCTGGAGGACCGCAGCCTGGCAATTGCCAGTTGATCAGCAGATTTCATCGAGCATCTCTGACCGCAAGACACCCAATAACAAGATGAGGATTCCACGATGCGCTCAACATTGAAAACACCGTTGCTGCTGATGACGTTACTGCCTGTGGCACTGCCTGCTCTGGCCGCCGAGATCACCGTGGCCTGTGGCGATGGTGGGGCGGCGGATTTCTGCCCGGCGCTTGCCCAGCGCTGGGCAGAAGCCAACGGCCATCAGGTCAATATCGTCACCACGCCAGCTTCGCCTACGGAAAAGCTTTCGCTTTATCAACAGCTGTTGGGCAGCCAATCCCAAGATGTCGATGTGCTGATGGTGGATATCGTCTGGCCGGGCCTGCTGGCAGAGCAGTTGGTGGATTTGCACGATTACCTGCCGGAAGGCGCAGCGGAAGGTTTTATTCCCTCGCTGATGGAGAACAACACCGTGCAGGGCAAGCTGGTCGCGCTGCCCTGGTTTACCGATGCCGGGCTGCTCTACTACCGTCATGATCTGCTCGAGCAGTACGGCGCTGACGTGCCGCAGACGTGGCAAGCGCTGACCGACACTGCCCGGCGCATTCAAAACGCCGAGCGGGAAGCGGGTAACGAGCGCATGCATGGTTTCGTCTTTCAAGGGCGTGCCTACGAAGGGCTGACCACTAACGCGCTGGAGTGGGTGGCCAGCTACGGCGGTGGTACGTTCGTGGATGCCGAGGGGCAGGTCACGGTTAACAACCCCCAGGCGGTGGAAGCCCTGGCGCTAGCGGCCTCTTGGGTGGGGGATATCAGTCCAGAAGGTGTGCGTAACTACATGGAGGAGCAGGCTCGCGGCGTATTCCAGGCGGGCAACGCGGTGTTTATGCGCAACTGGCCCTACGTGTGGTCGCTGGGGCAAGCGGACGGCACGCCGATCCAGAACAAGTTTAGCGTAGCGCCGCTGCCCAGCGGGCCAGAAGGGCAGTCGGTGGCAACGCTGGGCGGTTGGAACTGGGCGGTGTCCCGTTACTCGGATGAGCCGCAGGCGGCCGCTGATCTGGTGGCTTATCTCACCGCCGAAGCCCAGCAAAAAGCCCACGCCATTGAGTTTGGCCGTAACCCCACGCGCCCAGCGCTCTATGAGGACGAAGACGTGCTGGCCGCGCAGCCGTTTATCGGCGAGCTATATGAGACGGTGATGAACGGCGTGCCGCGCCCGGCCAGCATTACCGGCGATGCCTATCCGCGGGTCTCCAACGCGATCTTCAACCGCGTGCACGATGCGCTGTCTGGCAGCGTCACGCCGGAGCAGGCGGTGCAGCAGTTGGATAGCGAGCTGGCGCGATTGGGGCGGCGTGGCTGGTAGCGCAAGCGGCATTAGCGTCCGTGCATTCAGCGATTTTCGGCCCCGCTTTTTGTACAATCAGGGCCCGACTGGCTGAGGCATGGCATGAAACAGAACAAACCGAGCGCGCAAACCGCCACCATTCGTGAAATCGCCCGGCGTGCCGAGGTCTCGATTGCCTCGGTAAGCCGGGCACTCAATGGCAAGCCAGGGATCAGCGACGCGCTGCGCGACAAAATCCTCACCATCAGCCGCGAAGTGGCCTATCAGCCCAGCGCGGCGGCGCGGCAGCTCATCAGCGGCAAAGCCGCCGTCGTAGGAATCTCCCTTGGGCGGCAAGATATCGAGCTGCGCCCTTACTATATTCTGCTCTACCAGCACCTGACCGTCGCGCTGCACCAGCAGGGCATGGTGCCGATCTTTTTCCACCACGACCAAACCCATGAGCTGCCAGAACGGGCGGGCGCGGCGATTTTGCTAGGGGAAACGGGTGAAGACGAGCGCCCAGGCGTACTGCGCGCGGCGGACATACCGTTTGTACGCATTGGCAATGCGGGGGAAGGCTTTTCGGTGGCTCCGGACGATGTCTCCGGGCTATACCAGATCACTCAGCATCTGATTCAACAAGGGCGAACGCGGATTGCCTTTGTGGGCGGAGAGTTGGACGTACCGCGCCCCCACAGCCGCCTTTCCGGTTACCAGCAAGCGATGGCAGAGGCAGCGCTTAGCGAGCAGCTACTCAGCCTGCCCTATCGGTTTACGTCCGACTCGCTCACTAGCTACCGCTACCTTAACCGTATTCTCAACCATGACGATCCACTACCGTTCGATGCGCTGGTCTGCGCTACCGACGAGCTGGCGCTCGGCTGTGTCGCCGCGCTGGAAGATCGCGATATTCGTGTGCCCGAAGACGTGGCCGTTACCGGCTTTGACGACCTGCCTACCTTAGCTACAGGCTTAACCACCGTGCGCCAGGATATTGCGGCCATTGCGGCGATGAGTGTCGAGCTATTGAGCGAAGCGCTGGCGGGAAAAGCGCCCCGGCACGTGTCGCTGCCGGTGGCGCTGGTGTTGCGAGAAACGAGCTAAGAAGACCCCGATTTACTATTACGCTTGTCCATACTGCGTTGAAATTAACCTCAAAATGCTCATTTACTATCTGTAAACTCCGCTTTTTCGGTTAATTTCGCCTTGTCTGGCCTGCGCTCATAACGTAAATCATGGCCTTCTAACGCCCCGGCAGCTGCTCCGGCCCAAAGGCATCGGGCAGCAGGCTGTCCATGGTGTAGGTTTTCAACACCTCACCCTGCTTGGAGAGCACCATGATTTGCGTGCTGGGGGTGGCGAACTCGCGAATGCGCTGGCGGCAGTCGCCGCAGGGCGTGCAGAGGTGCTCGCCGGGGCCCATGACGTATACCTTGGCAAGCTTGCGCTGACCAGCGGTGACCATCGCGGAAATGGCTGAGGCTTCGGCGCATAGCCCTTTGTAGTGGGCCACTTCCACGTTACTACCGGCAAACTGCTGACCATCCGGGCACTCCATGACGGCAGCGACCGGGTGGTTGGAGTAGGGCGCGTAGGCGTTGCCCAGGGTGGTCAACAGCGTGTCTACCAGGGCCTGATCCGCTTGGCTCATGGCGTTATCCTCTCAGTGGGCGCTTGTTCCCAAGCGGTTAAGCGTTGGCAGCGTCGTCGCGCAGAACGGTGTCGAGCGCAATCACCATCATGTCGTTGAAGGTGGTTTGACGGTCGGCGCTGGAGAGCGAGTCGCCTTTCAGAATGTGGTCAGACACGGTGCAGATGGTCAGTGCGCGGGCACCGAACTCAGCTGCCACGCCGTACAGGCCTGCGGCTTCCATCTCGACGCCGAGGATGCCGTAGCGCTTCATCAGCTCAGCCATGTCGGTTTGCGGGTTGTAGAACAGGTCCGCCGAGAAGATGTTGCCGACTTTCACGGCGACGTTCTGCGCTTTGGCGGCCGCCACGGCGTGGCTGGCCAGCTCGAAGTCGGCAATGGCGGCCAGGTCGTGGTCATTGAAGCGCATGCGGTTCACTTTGGAGTCGGTGCTGGCACCCAGCCCAATCACTACGTCGCGCACGTTGACATCGTCGCGTACCGCGCCGCAGGAGCCCACGCGAATGATCGACTTCACGCCGTAATCGGTAATCAGCTCTTTGGCGTAAATGGACACGGAAGGAATACCCATGCCGTGGCCCATGACGGAAATCTCGCGGCCTTTGTAGGTGCCGGTGTAGCCGAACATATTGCGCACGTCGTTCACCTGGCGCACGTTCTCCAGGTAAGTGTCGGCGATGTACTTGGCGCGCAGCGGGTCGCCGGGCATCAGAACGGTATCGGCGAAATCGCCTTTTTCGGCATTGATATGGGGGGTAGCCATGGAGAACTCCTCTGATTGAAGTTAGTAGCCAGAACAACCCTAGGCGGGGGCGCTGTAAACCCTTCCCTGGGCGCTACTTTCGCCATCCATGGCGAAAGACCCCCGCTACGGGCTGATTCTGGCGGTACACGTAAACATGCGTGCTAATAATGGTTGACTGGCCTTTACGCCGCTTTGGTCAAAAAGCTGTCGCCGTCGGCCATCGCCTCGAGCGTGAAGAAGTCGGCCAGGGTTTGGCCAATGTCGGCGAAGGTGCCGCGCTCGCCCAGCGGGCCGGGGGCGAAACCTGCGCCGCGTACCATGATCGGCACGTATTCGCGGGTGTGCTCGGTGCCTTCCCAACTGGGGTCGCAGCCGTGGTCGGCGGTGAGCAGCAGCAGGTCGTCGTCGTTGAGGGCGGCGAGCAGCTCCGGCAGGCGGGCATCGAAGTGCTCCAGCGCGGCGGCGTAGCCCGGTACGTCCCGGCGATGGCCGTAGACCGAATCGAAATCCACGAAGTTGGTCATGATCATGGTCGGGCGGTCGCTGGTCTCGTTGGCGGTGCGCGCGACTTCCGCCAGGGTGGCATCCATCAGGGCATCGTGGCCGCTGGCTTTGACCTTGTGGGTAATGCCGCAGTGGGCGTAGATGTCGGCGATCTTGCCAATCGACACCACTTCACCACCGGCGTCGGCAAGCTTTTGCAGCACGGTGGGGCTGGGCGGCTCAACGCTGTAGTCGCGGCGATTGCCGGTGCGGGCAAAGCTTTCACGGTCGTCGCCGATAAACGGGCGGGCGATTACACGGCCAATGTTGTAGGGCTCCAGCAGTTCACGCACGGTTTCACACAGCGCGTAGAGGCGCTCTAGGCCAAAGTGCTCTTCGTGGGCGGCAATCTGGAACACGGAGTCGGCCGAGGTGTACACGATCGGTTTGCCGGTGGCGATATGCTCTTCGCCCAGGCGGGCAATAATCTCGGTGCCTGAGGCGTGGCAGTTGCCGATCACGCCCGTTAAATCCGCCTCTTGAACGATGGCATCCAGCAGCTCCAGGGGGAAACTGTTGGTTTTATCGAGGAAGTAGCCCCAGTCAAAGCGCACCGGCACACCGGCAATTTCCCAGTGGCCGGAAGGGGTGTCTTTCCCGCTGGAGATCTCTTTGGCGTGGGCGTAAGCGCCGTTCAACTGCTCGGGCAGGCTGACGCCTTCCGCCACGCTACCGGTGGCATCCCGGTGGGCGTGGAACAGGCCGAGCGCGGCCATATTGGGGAGCTTCAACGGGCCGGAACGCTCGGCGGTATCTGCTTCGCCACGGGCGCAAGCAGCGGCGATGTGGCCTAGGGTGTCGGCACCTTGGTCGCCAAAGGTAGCGGCGTCCGGCGCGCTACCGATTCCAAAAGAGTCCAGAACTAAGACGATGGCACGACGCATTAGGCTTCTCCTCGGAAGGTCTCTTGCAGCAGGGTGTCGGCGGTGGCCTCGGCGTCGCCGACGGTGACCGCCGCGCGTAGCTGGGCGGCGGCACGGGCGGCGGCCTCTTCGGTGCGGGCGTGGACGATGGCCAGCGGGCGCTGGCTATCCACGCGGTCGCCGATTTCGACGATATCGCTAAACCCGACGCTGTGGTCGACGCTGGCGTCGTTACGCAGGCGACCGCCGCCCAGTTCCACCACGCTCATGCCCACGGCGCGGGTATCGAAACGCTGTACGATACCGCTCTGCTCGGGATACACCGCTTGAGTCACCGGGGCGGTGGCCAGGTAGCTGTCCGAGCGCTCCATAAAGTCGGCGGGGCCGCCCAGTTCGCGCACCATGCGGGCGAAGACTTCTGCGGCCGCGCCGGAGGTGAGCGCTTTGTCCAGCTTGGTAAGGGCTTCTTCGCGGTTAGCCACCAGTTTGCCCGCCATCAGCATCTCGACGGCGAGTTCGCGGGTGACCTGCATCACGCGGCTGTTGGCGCGCTCGCCGCGCAGCAGCGCCAGGGTTTCGACGATCTCCACCGCGTTACCGGCACACGGGGCCAGTGGCTGGCTCATGTCGGTGAGCAGGGCGGTGGTGGGTGTGCCTGCCTGGGTGGCCACGTTGGCGATACTTTTCGCCAGCTCGCGGGATTTTTCCGGGGTGGGCATAAACGCGCCGCTGCCTACTTTGACGTCCATCACCAGGGCATCCAGGCCAGAGGCCAGCTTCTTGCCCAAAATAGACGCGGTGATCAGCGGAATAGATTCCACAGTGGCGGTCACGTCGCGCACGCCGTAGATGCGCTTATCCGCCGGGGCGAGGTTGCCGGTTTGGCCGATAATCGCCACACCGGTGGATTTTACGACATCGCTGAAGCGCTCGGGCGCGGGGTAGGGGTCGTAGCCGGGGATTGATTCCAGCTTGTCCAGCGTGCCGCCGGTGTGGCCCAGGCCACGGCCAGAAATCATCGGCACAAACGCGCCGCAGGCGGCGACCCAGGGGCCTAACACCAGCGATACCAGGTCACCCACGCCGCCGGTGGAGTGCTTGTCCACAATCGGGCCGGGTAGGTTGAGGGAATCCCACTGCATGACGTGGCCAGAATCGCGCGTCGCGGTGGTCAATGCCACGACTTCTTCGCGGCTCATGCCGTTTAAAAACACCGACATGGTGAAGGCGCCAATCTGCGCGTCGCTGATGCGGTCGTCGGCGATGCCCTGTACGAAGGCTTTGATCTCTTCAGCGGGCAGCGGCTGGCCGTCGCGCTTCAGGCGAATCAGTTCTTGGGGAAGCAGGGCGTGGTGAGATGCGTTTGACGACATTTAGTAGCCTCCATTGGTCGCGGCATCGGCATTGCCGTTTAGCGTGTTCAATAAGTTATTCAGCAGGCTGGATGCACCGAACCGGAAGTGCTCGGGCGTCACCCACTGTGGGCCCATGATGTCGGCAGCCAGCGCCAGGTACTGGGCCGCTTCTTCGGCGGTGCGAACGCCACCAGCGGCTTTGAAACCGACATTTTTACCGCTGGCTTTGATGGCTTTTAGCATGATCTCAGCGGCTTCCAGGGTAGCGTTGACCGGTACTTTACCGGTGGAAGTTTTGATAAAGTCCGCGCCACCTTCGATGGCCAGCTCGCTAGCGCGTTGGATAAGCGCAGGCTCTTTGAGTTCGCCAGATTCAATGATGACTTTTAGCTGGGCTTGTCCGCCGCAGGCGGCCTTGCACATTTCCACCAGCTCGCGGCCGGTCTCTTCATCGCCTGCCATCAAGGCGCGGTAGGGAAACACTACGTCGACTTCGTGAGCGCCAGACGCCACGGCTTCGCGGGTTTCACGGGCAGCGCCCATGATATCGTCGCCGCCGTGGGGGAAGTTGGTGACCGTGGCGATCTTGACTTGGCTCTCCAGCTTGTGGGCGCTAAGCGCGCGGGCAGCGGTGACGATGAACTGCGGATAAACGCACACCGCCGCCGGGTTGCCGAACGGCGTCTTCACCTGCTGGCACAGCGCTTCGATCACGCTGTCGGTGTCGCTGTCGTTCAGGCTGGTCAAATCCATCAGCGTCAACGCTTGGCGAGCGGCTTGGGTGAGTTGGGCTTGAGTGAGCTGGGGGGAGGCAGTCGCGTTCATGAAATTCTCGCAAATCAATAAAAGACAAAACGGGCACTGCGAAAACATAGCAGCGCCCGTTGCATGGTGTCGTACTCGCTGCGTTAAGCCGTCAGGTTGCCCAGCGCAATAAAGAAGCCAGCAATGGATGCCGACATCAAGTTAGAGAGCGTACCGGCCAAAACGGCTTTCACACCGAAGCGGGCAATCTCTTTGCGACGCGTGGGCGCAATGCTACCCAGGCCGCCCAGCAGAATCGCAATGGACGACAGGTTGGCAAAGCCACATAGTGCAAAGGAGAGAATCGCCATGGTGTGCGGGGTCATCAGTTGACCCGTCGCCGCCACCACCTGTTCCCCATCGATATAGGGAGCGAGGTTGATATAGGCCACGAACTCGTTGACCACCAGCTTTTGGCCGATGAAAGAACCTGCCAGCGTTGCCTCTTCCCACGGCACGCCGAGCAGGAACGCCAGCGGCGCAAACAGCCAGCCGAGAATCAGCTCGAGGCTCAGCGATTCAAAGCCGAACCAGCCGCCAACGCCGCCTAAAATGCCGTTGATCAGCGCGATCAAGCCGATGAACGCCAGCAGCATGGCACCCACGTTGGCCGCCAGCATCAGGCCGGAGGTCGCGCCGGACGCCGCGGCATCCAGTACGTTGGTAGGCTTGTCGTCCTGCTCTTTCAGCTCTTCATCGACCTTGGAAACGCTGTCGCTATCTTCCACGTTCTGGGTTTCCGGCATGATCAGCTTGGCGAACAGCAGGCCGCCAGGCGCCGCCATGAACGAGGCCGCCACCAGATACTCCATGGGAATGCCCAGCGCTGCGTAGCCTGCTAGAACGGAACCGGCTACCGAGGCTAAGCCACCACACATCACCGCAAATAGCTGCGAAGGCGTCATGCGAGCAATAAACGGACGCACCACCAGCGGTGCTTCGGTTTGGCCGACAAAGATGTTCGCAGTCGCAGAGAGCGATTCGGTGCGCGAGGTGCCCAGTGCTTTTTGCAGTGCGCCGCCCAGAATCCGAATGACCCACTGCATGATGCCTAGGTAGTAGAGCACGGCAATCAGCGACGAGAAGAAGATGATGACCGGCAGTACTTTGATAGCAAAGACAAAGCCGACGTTTTCCACATCGGCTAGGCCGCCAAACAGGAAGCCGATACCGTCGTTAGCAAACACCAGTACCTGGCTAACACCGGCGGAAATGGTTTGCAGCACCGCCTGGCCGAACGGCACGTAGAGCACGAATGCACCGATACCGGCCTGGATAGCAAAAGCACCCAGTACGGTGCGCAGCCGAATCGACTTGCGGTCGTAAGAGAAGATTAGGGCGATGGCCACCAGGGTGACCATACCAACCAAGCTCATGATGAGGGTCATGGGAGTACCTTCGGATCGTGAGGAGTGGGAGCGATTACAGCAAGTTCAACTTAACTGAGTAGATCATCGCATTTTGGTAAGCGTCCGGGGTACCCAGTTTATTCTCTGAGTAGCGGTACTGCACGCCCGTGGTGATCAGATCAGACGGGTGCCACCACAGGCTCAGTGCGCCGTTGGTACCTACGCTGCCTGCTTTATCGCCCACGTAGTTCTGGGTCAGGTACTCGTCATCACGGCCGAAGGTCTGCTCGTGCCAGTTGGTCACGCTGAAGTTTTGGTTCAGAGCGGTGAAGTCGTAGCCCGCGACCCAGCCAGCCATAAAGCCGTTCATGCCAGTGTAGCTATTGCTCTGTACCCGCGCGGCGCCGATGAACGGTTTGAACCATAGGCCGTTATCGAACGTGGTGCGGTAGCCAAGACCCAGAATTTGGTCTTGCTCGCGAAGTTCATAGCCGTAGTCGCGGAAATCGTACAGGTGGGCGTACAGCGAAAGTGGGCTGTCACCCAGGTAGATGTGCGAGGTCACTTGGCCGGAGGTACGGAAGTTGTCTTTACCGCCACTGGCTTGGTCGAACTGATCGTTAGTGGGGTTCTCGAAATCGAAGAAGCCGTAAAATTCGCCCCAGCTAAAGCCAACGCCGCCTTCGATTTCAACATACGTAAAGTCGCTTTTCGCTGCGTTGCTAGCAGTGCGCGCTTCGGTGCCGTTCGACCAGTCGAGATAGTTGACTGAGACGTTGGCAAACGACCAAAGGCGGTCAAGGGTGTGCGGCTCGGCATCGTCGGCAAACGCTGGAGTTGCCAAGGCAGCACTTGTCAGTAAAACGCCAGCGCCAAGCGTGACGAACGAAGAAGAACGAGAGTGGGATAAAGCAGTCATGGAAGCCTCAACAGGGTTGTATTACGGTACCAGAGCAACTGGCGTACCGACGTTGTGGGTCGTGTAGGCTGGCGTAATGTTAAAATTATAACATTGAGTGTTATTTTTTTAACGTTGATTTGCAAGCATTGTCACATCAACGCTGTTTAAATGTGATAAGCGCATCATGGCGGAGTCTAACGCTGTGTCGCAGTGGAAATCAGTAAGGGGCTGACGCAGCATAGGTAGCCCAGTTGGGTCTAACATCGATAACAACATGCATCATAAGGAGATGCCTGCTATGAATGACCGGAGCGCACAGCGCATGGCGATGTTGCAAGAAGCGTTGGCTAGCGGGGGAACACTGCATCTTCGCGATGCCGCCGAGCTGTGCGGAGTCTCCGAAATGACCATTCGTCGGGATCTTTCAACGCAACCTTCAGCCATTAGCCTGCTGGGTGGGCGGCTAGTGATGGCAAGCTGCCCCGGCGTGACGCCGGTATACGACCTTACTGAGCAGCAATCGAGCCACTATCAGGTCAAACAGCGTCTTTGCCAGCGTGCGGCCAGCTTTATTGAAGAGGGCGACACGCTGTTTATCGACTGCGGCTCGACGTTGATTCCACTGCTCAGCCAGCTAAGCCGTTTTCATGAATTAACGGTGGTCACCTATGCCCTTAACGTTGCCAACGCCGTGGCAGCGCTGCCCAATGTGCGCCTAGTGCTGCTGGGCGGGCTGTTCTACGCTTCCTCCCAATCATTTGGCAGCGACGGTATGGGCGCAGCTATCGAGCGTTTGGGCATCAATAAAGCGCTGATCTCCGCCGCTGGGGTGGATTGCGAACGGGGAGTAAGCTGCTTCCATTTTCATGAAGTCGGGCCTAAGCAGGCGGCGATTGCCACCGCGATGCAGCGGCTTTTGATTGTCGATGCCAGTAAGTTCGGCGTGGTGCGTCCGGCCTATTTTGCCTCGCTGGAGGATTTCGATATCGTCGTCACCGACGATGAGCGAGCCCCTGGCCTGCTGGAGCGCCATCCACTGCCCACCTTGAGCGTCACGCTCGCCTAAACAGAGAGGATGCTGCTTGGCACCCAACGGGTGCGCAGGGTGCGGCATAACGTCTCTTTCTGATTGACCCAGATCAATAGAAAATACTTTAGTCTTAGTTGATGCACGCAAGGTGCACGGCCAAGGCTCGCCACCAACCCCTAAGGTGGCGCATATTTTTCCCGGAGCAACGCAGTTGCGCTCACTGTTCTGGGAAAAGTATGGGGTGATAGTTAGCTTGCTACTTAGTTGGCTACACGTCCGCCAAGCAGCAGGCTGTTTTAGACAACTCTCTGATGAGATCACACCATGCAACTACCTACCCACTGGCGCAGGCGAGGCACTTTTGTGCTCGTCGTATTGTGCTTGCTGTTAACGGGCTGCAGTTCTGCATTGCTGGATCCCAAGGGGCAGATTGGCGTTGAGCAGCGCTCGCTGATTCTGACCTCCTTTGGGCTGATGCTGATTGTGGTCATTCCGGTGATTGTGATGACGCTACTGTTTGGCTGGCGCTACCGGCGCAGCAATAGCGTTGCCAAGTATCTGCCGGACTGGGCGCACTCCAATGCCATCGAAGCGGCCGTTTGGACCGTTCCCTGCTTGATCATTGCCGTTCTGGCGTTCCTCACCTGGAAAACCTCCCACAGCCTAGACCCCCACAAACCGCTTGAGAGCGACGTGGCGCCCATGGAGATTCAAGCCGTGGCGCTGGATTGGAAGTGGCTGTTCATCTACCCCGAACAGGGCATTGCTAGCGTCAATGAACTGGCGTTCCCGGTAGATACCCCAGTGCGCTTCCGAGTGAGTTCTGGCTCGGTAATGAACGCGTTCTTCATTCCACGTTTAGGCAGCCAGATTTACGCCATGGCGGGCATGGATAACGACGTTCACCTGATTGCCGACGAAGAGGGCGTCTACCCCGGCCGTTCCACCAACTACAGCGGCGCTGGCTTCTCTGGGATGACCTTCGATGCCCACGTCACCTCTCCGGCGGAATTCGATGCCTGGGTGGAAAACGTGCGCACAGCCGATGACACCCTAACCTTCCCTGAGGGCTACAACGCCCTGGCAGAGCCGAGTGAATACCACCCGGTGGAGTACTTCTCGGCGGTCACGCCCGAGCTGTATGAGTCGATTGTCAGCAGCTTCCACGGCGGTGAAGGCAGCGGGCACGGCGGTCATGCAAGCCACGGGGACGCCATCAGTGACGCCCACGATAGCCACGGTGAATCCAGCGAGCTAGAGAGCGCCAGCGCTTCTCAACAGCAGGCCGCGATCGGCCACGTTACCAATCAGCATGCAGGTGATGACCACGCCATGGGCGGCCATCCCACAAGCGTTGAAGCGGGGGGTTAAGCATGTTTGGAAAACTCACGTTAGAAGCAATTCCGTATCACGAACCGATCATTATGGTCGTTGCTGCCTTTATGGCGATCGGGGGTGCCGCGCTACTTGGCGCATTGACGTATTACCGTAAGTGGGGCTGGCTGTGGAACGAGTGGTTTACCTCCGTTGACCACAAAAAGCTCGGCATTATGTACTTTGTGGTGGCCTTGGTGATGCTGCTTCGCGGCTTTGCCGATGCGATTATGATGCGTACCCAGTTGGCCATGGCGGCCGGTGGGGCTGCTGGTTATCTCCCTCCTGAACACTACGATCAGATCTTTACCGCCCACGGCGTAATCATGATCTTCTTCGTTGCGATGCCCATGGTCATCGGCCTGATGAACCTGGTGGTGCCGCTGCAAATCGGCGCCCGCGACGTTGCTTTCCCGTTTTTGAATAACCTGAGTTTCTGGCTGTTCGCTGTCTCGGCGATTTTGGTCAATATTTCCCTCGTGGTAGGGGAGTTCGCCAAAACCGGCTGGCTCGCTTATGCGCCTTTATCGGGGATAGAGTTTAGCCCTGGGGTGGGGGTCGATTACTGGATATGGGCACTGCAAATATCCGGGATAGGCACCACGCTCACCGGCATTAATTTCTTCGTTACCATTCTGAAAATGCGCACCAAAGGCATGACCCTGTTTCGCATGCCGATTTTTACCTGGACGTCGCTGTGCGCCAACGTCCTGATTATTGCCTCGTTCCCGATTCTGACTGCGACCATCGCGCTGCTAACGCTTGACCGCTACTTCGGTATGCACTTCTTCACCAATGACTTTGGCGGCAACATGATGATGTACGTCAACCTCATCTGGGCCTGGGGCCACCCGGAAGTGTACATTCTGATCCTGCCCGCCTTTGGCGTGTTCTCGGAAGTCATCGCGACCTTCGCCCGTAAGCGCCTGTTCGGTTACAAGACCATGGTGTGGGCCACCGTGGCCATCACGCTGCTGTCGTTCATCGTCTGGTTGCACCACTTCTTCACCATGGGCGCCGGGGCCAACGTCAATGCCTTCTTCGGCATCATGACCATGGTCATCGCCATCCCCACCGGGGTGAAGGTGTTCAACTGGCTGTTTACCATCTTCCGCGGCAGCCTGGAGCTGACCTCGCCGGTGCTATGGACCCTGGGCTTCATCATCACCTTTACCCTAGGCGGTATGACCGGCGTGATGCTGGCGCTGCCAGCAGCCAACTTCGTCCTGCACAACAGCCTGTTCGTGATTGCCCACTTCCACAACGTGATCATTGGCGGCGTGGTGTTCGGCATGATGGCGGGCCTGACCTACTGGTTCCCGAAAGCGTTCGGCTTCACGCTGAGCGAGAAGTGGGGCAAGCGCTCGTTCTGGTGCTGGTTCATTGGCTTTTACGTCGCGTTCATGCCGCTCTATGTCTTGAGCTTCTTCGGTGCCGTGCGCCGTATGCAGTCCTACGCCAATCCTGAGTGGCAACCCTGGATGATTCTGGCTTGGGTAGGTGCCGTGATCATCATGATGGGGATTGCCTGCACCATCATTCAGTTCTGGGTCAGCATCCGCGACCGCAAGCTGAATGCCGACCTAACCGGCGACCCCTGGGATGGCCGCACGCTGGAGTGGTCGACCTCTTCTCCTGCGCCGTTCTACAACTTTGCTCGCCTGCCGGAAGTCGGTGACATCGACAGCTTCTGGTCGCAAAAGCAGCGGGGTAACGAGCAGTTGGACGAAGCGCCCTACACCGATATTCACATGCCGCGTAACACCGTGGCGGGGCCGGTCATCAGCTTCTTCGCGCTGATTCTAGGCTTTGCGCTGGTGTGGCATATCTGGTGGCTGGCAGCCGTGGGTGCATTAGGTGTTGTCGTCAGTTTCATCGCCCGTGTATTCAACGAAGATATCGACTACTACGTGCCCGCCGCCGAAGTGGCGCGCATCGAGCGCGCGCACGAAAAGCGCAAAACGTCTGCGCCGAGCAGCGCAGCGTCTGACCGTGAACAGACCAACTATGTGGAGGCACGCGCGTAATGGCCACCGATACCCTACATCATGGCGCCGCGTCCGAGCCCCATGAGCACCACGACGCGACCGGCACGAAAGTATTTGGCTTCTGGGTCTACTTGATGAGTGACCTGGTGATCTTCGGGTCACTGTTTGCCACCTACGCCGTGCTGATGAAAGGCACGGCCGCCGGGCCAACGGCGGCAGATATTTTTGAGCTGCCCTTTGTGTTGGTGGAAACCTTCCTGCTGCTGTTCAGTAGCTTCACCTTTGGCATGGGCGTACTGGCGATGAATGCCGAGCGCGTCGGCCAAGTAAAAGCGTGGTTGGCGATCACCTTCTTGCTCGGTGCCGCGTTCGTCGGTATGGAAGTGTACGAGTTTCAGCACTTGATTCATCAGGGCTACGGCCCTGATCAGAGCGCGTTTCTCTCGTCCTTCTTTACCTTGGTCGGCACCCACGGCCTCCACGTGACCGTTGGTTTGGTGTGGATTCTAGTGATGCTGGTGCAGCTTTCGACCATGGGCATCACCCCGATGACACGTCCGCGGATTCTGTGCCTGAGCCTGTTCTGGCACTTCCTGGACATCGTGTGGATCTGCGTCTTCTCGTTCGTTTATCTGATGGGAGTGCTGTGACATGAGTCATTCATCATCTTCAACGTCTTCTCACGGCAGCGTTAAATCGTATGTGACGGGGCTTCTGCTATCTTTAGTGCTAACCGTGATTCCGTTCGCGGTCGTTATGGGCGGTGCGTTGAGCACCGCCACGACGGTGGTGGTCATCGCTATAACAGCCGTGCTGCAGATTTTGGTCCAGCTGGTCATGTTTATGCATATGAATACCAAAGCCGACGAAGGCTGGAACGTGATGTCCTTCGTTTTCACACTGACGATACTCGTCCTGGTGGTAGGGGGCTCGTTATGGATCATGCAGCATCTGCATCTCAACATGATGATCGGCTGAACGTGGCACCGAGCCGCTGGCGAGACCTGCTGGCGCTCACCAAGCCGGGCATCATTGGCGGTAACTTGATCGCCACGCTGGGGGGCTATTTTCTAGCCGCCCACGGCACCTTCGATGTCGTCACGTTTGCCTCGGTGATGCTGGGCATTGCGCTGGTCATTGCCTCGGGCTGTGCCTGCAACAACGTCATCGACCGGGATATCGATGCACTGATGGCGCGTACGCGCCATCGCCCGCTGGCCAAGGGGCGTATCTCGATTACCCAGGCACTGGGTATTTCGGCGCTGCTGGGCGTGGCGGGGGTCGTGTGCCTGGCATTGGGCACCAATGGCTTGACGGTGGCGCTGGCGGTGATTGGCTGGGGCGTGTATGTCGGGGTCTACAGCCTCTACATGAAGCGCCACTCCGAGTACGGCACGCTGGTGGGCAGCCTTTCCGGGGCCATGCCCCCGGTGGTGGGCTACTGTGCCGTCACGGGGCAGTTCGATAGTGGTGCGCTGATGCTACTGGTGATTTTCTGCCTGTGGCAGATGCCGCACTCCTATGCCATTGCGATTTTCCGCTATGCGGATTATCAGCGGGCATCAATCCCGGTACTGCCGGTGGTGCACGGGATCAAAATGGCCAAGCATCACATCCTGGGTTACATCGTGGCGTTTATTCCCGCCTCGCTGGCGCTGGTCCTGGCCAGTCAGGCGGGGATGGGGTATCTGTGTGTGGCGCTGGTCATGGGCGGCTACTGGCTCTACCTAGCACTACGCGGCTATCGGTTAGATGACGATGTTCGCTGGGCCAAGAAAGTGTTTGGGGTCTCCATTCTGACGATCACCGCGATGAGTTTGGTGATGGTGCTGGAAGCCATGGTGCCCATGTGGGTGTAATGCCTCCCAACGATTGAACCTGACGCAAAACCTGAAACGCCCCGAACAGTGAACTGTTCGGGGCGTTCTTTTTAGCGCGGCTTTCAGCGGATACGTATACAGGGCTCGGGGAGTGCTTAGCCTTTCCGCTGGCTGGCCTGAATCGCGGTGAGGGCGATGGTGTAGACGATGTCATCCACCAGGGCGCCGCGGGACAGATCGTTCACCGGCTTGTTCAGACCTTGCAGCATCGGGCCCACGCTGACCACTCGGGCGCTACGTTGAACGGCTTTGTAGGTGGTGTTGCCGGTGTTGAGGTCGGGAAACACGAACACGGTGGCCTTGCCCGCTACGGGGGAGTCGGGGGCTTTTTGCTTGCCCACGCTTTCGATGGCGGCGGCGTCGTACTGCAGCGGGCCGTCGATAGCCAGGTGCGGCGCGCGCTCCTTGGCGATGCGGGTCGCTTCGCGCACTTTATCCACGTCGGCGCCGGTGCCGGAGTCGCCGGTGGAGTAGCTGATCATCGCCACGCGCGGCTCGATGCCGAAGGCCTCGGCAGAGCGGGCGCTTTGTAGGGCAATTTCGGCAAGCGTTTCGGCATCCGGGTCTGGGTTCACCGCGCAGTCGCCGTACACCACCACCTGCTCCGGCAGCAGCATGAAGAAGATCGACGATACCTGATTGTACTCAGGGGCCGTTTTGATCAGCTGAAACGCTGGGCGAACGGTGTTGGCAGTGGTGTGAACCGCGCCAGACACCAGGCCATCCACTTCATCGAGCTGCAGCATCATGGTGCCCAGCACCACGTTATCCTGAAGCTGCGCTTCGGCGGTCAGCTCGTTGAGCTTGCCGCGACGGCGCTCCACCATTGGGCCAATGTAGCTGGCGCGGGTGCTTTCCGGGTCGATGATGGTCAGCGCATCGGGCAGCGTGAGGCCACGGTGATGGGCGACGCTCTCGATATCTTCCCGTTTGCCCAACAGCACGCAGTCGGCAATGCCGCGACGCTGGCAGATGATTGCCGCTTCGATGGTGCGCGGCTCGTCGCCTTCCGGCAGCACGATGCGCTTTTTGGCCTGCTGGGCCAGCTTCACCAACTGATGGCGGAACGCCGACGGCGACAGGCGGCGGGGGTAGCCACGGCTCAGTTTGGCTTTCAGCCACTCCAGGTCCATGTGTGCCGCCACGTAGCGTGCCACCTGCTCGGCGCGCTCGAAGTCGTCCATGGGAATTTCGCTGCTGAGCTGGCTGAGGTTCTGGGCCGTGGTCAGGCTGTCGGTTTCTACCGCCAGCACCGGCAAGCCGGTTTTCAGCGCTGGGCGGCACATCTCGATCATGCCCTCGTTGGGCAAGAAACCGTTGGTGAGCAAAACGCCCGCCAGCTGGGTGCCGTTCATGGTGGCCAGCGCGGAGGCCAGCACCACATCGTCACGGTCGCCGGAGGCCACGACCAAGCTGCCCGGGGTGAAGATATGCAGCGCATTGGCCGCACTTCGGGCGCACAGGCTGGTAGATAGCACGCGGCGGCTGGCGGCTTCGCCTTCGTTGAGCATCTTGGCATTCAGCGCCCGGGCCACGTCCAGCGTGCGCGGGGCACTCAGAGTTTTGCTGTAAGGCACTACGCCAATCAGGTGGAAGCGGTCGGTGGCTAGCGCCGGGGAGTAGCGTCGCAGTTCGTTGAGTACCGGCTCTTCCAACTGCGGTTTGATGGTGCCCGGCGCGGCCGAAAGGTCATCCTCCTGACCGTAGGGCAGGTTTTTCATGCGCATCAGAATGCCGCCCAAGGTGCGGCTGGAGCTGACGCCGCCAAAGCTTCGAGCGTGCATATCCAGCTCTTCCGCCAGCGTCTGGGGCTCGTTGAGATCCCCGGAGCCCACCAGAATGATCCGCGCGTTCAGCGCATGAGCGAGCTGCACATTGGTTTGAGTGGCGTAGGTGGTGTGCTGGGTCGGCACGACGCCTTCCACCACGATCAGATCCAGCGCGCTGCCGTCTCGGTAGGCCTGCTGCACCACCTGCTCGTAGAGCTCGATGACGTTTTCCATCAGCTCGTCGGTTTGGTCGTCGCGCAGCAGCCGCTCCAGGCGTGCCTGGGAAATAGGCGAGGGCGGGCGCTGGTTCAGCGTCCGCGAGACCAGCGCCGTCGAGCGGTCAAGGCCCGGGCCGTTCAGCTCGTTCTGCATGAACGGCTTCAGAAAGCCGGCTTTCAAGCCGATGGTGTCGAGCGCTTGAATCAAACCAAGGCAAGCAGACGTTAGGCCAGCACCGACGCTGGTGGGTACCAATAGAATGGCTTGCGGTTGCTCGGGGGAGCTATTCATTCAGGGGTCTCCACGCAGTGGCGGGTTTCCATGGCAATGCGGCCCTCTTCATCGGTGGGGATCACCCACACTTCAGGGCCGTTATGGCTCGCGGTGTCCAATTTGCCTTCCTTGCCGCGAATGGTCGCTTCGTTGGCGGCTTCGTCCATGCTGAAACCGAAGTGGGGCAGCAGCGCCAGCACTTCACGACGTACGATAGGCGAGTTTTCGCCAATACCGCCAGTGAAGATCACGCCGTCTAACTTAGGTAATGCACAAGACAGCGCCGCCAGGGATTTGGCAATGCGGTAACAGAAGACGTCCAGCGCCAACTTGGCGCCAGGGTGCCCGGCCATGGCTTGGTCTTCTACTTCGCGCATATCGTTGGTCAGGCCGGAAAGCCCCAGCAGGCCGCTCTGCTTGTTCAGTACGTTATCGATTTCATCTAGCGACCAACCTAACTGGCGGTGCAGATGCGCATGCAGGCCGGGGTCGACGTCACCGCTGCGAGTGCCCATCACCAGGCCTTCCAGCGGGGTAAGGCCCATGCTGGTATCCAGGCTCTGGTTGTTCCACACGGCGCTGGTGGAGCAGCCGTTGCCCAAGTGGGCGGTCAGCCAGCCGCCTGCGCCACGGCTGCTCAGCTCGCCAGCGCGCTGGCTAACAAAGGCGTGGCTGGTACCGTGGAAACCGTAGCGGCGAATGCCGTGCTCGGTATACAGCGCTTCCGGCAGTGCATAGCGATAGGCGCGGGGCGGCAGCGTCTGGTGGAACGCCGTATCGAACACGGCCACCTGAGGCAGGTCCGGAAACACCTTACGAGTCGCGGCAATGCCCGCTAGGTTGGTGGGGTTATGCAGCGGTGCTAAGGCAGCGGTGGTCTCGATGGCCTCGATCACACTGTCATCGATCAGCGCTGCTTGGGTGAAGTGCTCGCCACCATGAACGATGCGGTGGCCCACGGCCCCCGGTACGCGACCTTCCAAACGCTGAAGAATGGCGTTCAAGGCGTCGGCGTGGTCAGCATTCGGCAGCGGTTGGGTAAAGCTTTCACCGGCGCTGTCTTTACCTTTCAAGCGGGCGTCGCTGCTGCCTAAGCGCTCCGCTAGCCCGGCCAAGCGTGGTGCCTGCGGGTCCGCATCGATCAAAGCGTATTTAATAGAAGAAGAGCCACAGTTAATGACCAGCACCGGTGCGTTCATAACCACCTTTGTAACGTAATGAGGAAGTTAAGGGAATAGACTTTAGTTTAACATGCTGCGACGCGGAAAATCAGCGAAGAATTTTGTTAGCCGTCTATGTAAAATGTCGGCATTCTGTTTCTTATATAACCTATCGTGAGCCGTTCTGTGCCTATGTCCTCAACATCTTCCCCTGCACTGCTACCCCGCCATATCGCTATTATGCTGATGATGACCGTGGCGACCATGTTCGCTGCTAACCACGTCTCAGCCCGTCTGGCGTTTGATAATGGCACAGGGCTGCTATTGGCAGTGTTGATGCGCTCGGGCGTTGCCTGCTTGATTCTACTCTCGCTGGTGATTCTGCAGAAAAAGCGCCTTTGGCTGCCTGCCGGAACGTGGCCCTGGCAGCTGGCGGTGGGGCTACTCATTACACTGCAAAGCGTTAGCCTTTACTCTGCCGTCGCGCGTCTTCCGGTGGTGATTGCTTTGCTGTTGGTGAATACCTTCCCCATTCAACTGGCGCTGATTAGCTGGGCGTTGGGCGGGCCTAGGCCTTCTTTACGTAGCTGTCTGATCATGGGCACCATTTTGATCGGCCTTCTGGTGGTGCTGGATATTCCCAGCTGGGTGGCTAACGCCGATGCCATGGGCCCTGAATGGCTGGCAGGCATTGGTTTTGGACTACTAGCGGCCTTTGCGTTTGCCTGCGCGTTGTGGGTCACCGAGCATCGCCTGTCGGGGGTAGGCAGCACGCTGCGCAGTCTGCTGACCATGCAAACCGTGTTCATCGCCATGATCATTGGAGGGTTTCTCGGGGCCATGCCGGGCGGTATGAGCCTGCCGGATAACAGTACTGGCTGGATAGGGTTAACGCTACTGGCGCTGCTGTACGGTAGTGGATTCTCGATTCTGTTTATTTTCGTGCCCCGGCTAGATATGGCCCGCAACGCTCCGGTGATGAACTTCGAGCCGGTGGCGTCGCTGCTAATTGCCTATCTGGTGCTTGGGCAAATGCTCAGCCCTAGCCAGCTAGTGGGAGGCGCGGTGGTGGTCGGAGGTATTGTCGTGCTGAGCCTTTCCAAAGGGCGCTAGAAAACGTCATCAACAGTGCAAGAAAAAAGGAAACTCGATGCAAGCATGAGAGGGTCAATTGCGTTATTCATGGGCTTGGGCAATACTGCAAAAGCGTAAGGAAACACTGTTTTTTAACTGAGGTTTACCCCATGAAGATGACCGTCTTATCACTGACCTCCGCAGCGCTTCTGGTAGGTGCAGGATCGTTTGCGGCATCCGCCCAAGCCCAAGAGTCCTTCCAATACCCACAAGGATATGTGGGTGGCGATGCTATGTTTTGGAGCTTGAACCCTGACCGTGGCAACTCCCGTGACGACATAGGCCTGCGCCTGCGCGGTGGTGCTCAGTTCAATGACTACTTCGCCCTCGAAGGCCACCTAGGCACCGGCGGCTCGGATCGTGGTGCTGACCTAGACCACCTAGCGGGTGCGTATGCCAAAGGCATCATCCCTGTGGCGCCCAACTTCCGTCTTTACGGTCTTGCTGGTTTCTCTGAAGTCGAGATCAGCGATAATCGCGAAAGTGGTCTCTCTTACGGCGCGGGTGCCGAGATGGATATTGCTAACAACGTCTCGATTGGTGCCGACTACATGCGCTACCTGGACGAGTCCGCCTACGATTTCGATGCGGCGAGCGTAGGCCTTCGCTACCGCTTCTAACACGGCAAGCGTTTAGCGCTTATTCATCAAGGGAATAGGACCCCGCTGACCGAGCACAGACTCGGCAGCGGGGTTTTTTTACGATTATTGTTAGCGTGCTAATAAATTTGTTAGACTAAGGTATTCCATCTAACGCTACCCCGAGTGCACGTGACCGCTTGGGGGCCAGTGAACGAGTAATACCCATGACCCCTGATCAACGATTTACCCGCTGGGTGAAAATAGCCCTGGCGGCGTTTGTAGTGCTGTTCGTCTATTTCTTACTCGCCGATAGCTTTATGCCCATGACTCCGGAAGCGCGCGCGATGCGGCCCGTGACGCGTATTGCGCCGGAGCTCAGCGCGCCGGTGAAAGACGTGGTGGTGCGGGACCATCAGCGGGTGAACGCGGGCGATGTGCTGTTTCAGCTAGATACGACGCCGTTCGAGCTGGCACGCCAGCAGGCTGCGCTGAATCGCGAGCAGGCCGAGCAGGAGAACGCTCGGCTAACCGCCGAATTGGCGGCGGCGCGAGCCTCGCTGGCATCAGCTCAAGCCACGTTCGAAGAGCGCAGCGGTGAGCGCCACCGCGCTGAGGCGTTGTTAGGGCGGCAGGGCATCTCCCGCCAGCAGTACGAGCAGCAAGTGGCCGCCGAGCATACGGCCCAAGCTGCCGTGGCGTTTGCCCGCGCGCAAATCGATAGCCTAGAAGTGCAGCTAGGTGAAGAGGGCGACGCCAACCTGCGGCTGCGCCAGGCCGACAATGCGCTCGCCCAAGCCGAGTTAAACGTGGCCCGTGCCACGGTAAGAGCGCGGGAGGCGGGCGAAGTCACCAACCTGCAGCTACAGCCGGGGGATTACGTACAGGCCGGCCAGCCCGCCGTGGCGCTGGTGGCCAGCCGTGTCGACGTCGTGGCCGATTTTCGCGAGAAAAGCTTGCGCCACGTGAAGGAAGGCGACGAAGCAACGGTGGTGTTCGATGCGCTGCCGGGACGACTGTTGGCAGGCCACGTGAGCGCGTTCGATGCCGGTGTGCGGGAAGGGCAGCAAGTGGCCGACGGGCAGCTGGTGGACATTCCGACCTCCGACCGCTGGGTGCGCGATGCCCAGCGGGTGCGTATTCACATCACGCTGGACGAGCCTTTGGACGAGCTTCCGCCCAGCGGCGCGCGGGCCACGGTGCAGCTAGTGCCCGGCGAGCACGCGCTGGCCAAGCCGTTTGCCTGGCTGCAGGCTCGGCTCGTGAGCTGGCTTCATTATGTCTACTAAATCGCCTACTCAATCAAGTGCGCGTACGGGAACATCCGCTACGCGCTCAGTGCCCGCTTCCTCGGCGCTCAGTCAGAATGGGTTTAGCCAGAACGGACTTAGCCAAAACGGACTGCGCCAGTGCCTGCGGGTCGCGGGCGGCGGCACCTTGGGGTTCATCATCAGCCAATTGATGGGCTGGAATTACGGCGTCTTCTTTACCGTATTCCCGATGTTCTTGCTGGGGTTGGTGCCGGTGCTGAATGGCTCGATCATTCGCCAGTTTCTCTCCAACGTGAGCCTCAACGTGCTGGAGGTGAGCCTGGTGGTCGGGCTGTTAAAACACATGCCCGTGGTGATGACGCTGGTAGTGCTGGGGCTGTTTTTGCTGCGTTTCAACTTAATGGCCAAAGGCCCGCTGTTTCTGTTTGGTGCCAACGGAGTATTGACGCTCAGCATACTGCTGCACTTTGCCAGCTACCCCAGTGTGGATTTGAGCGACCTGTTGGCCAGCAACCTCATGGCCAGTGTGCTGGCGGTGTTCATCGCCATGCTGATGTACACCCTGTTCCCCGATAGGGAACCCCGCCAACCGCCACCCAGAGGCAGCAAATCGACGGCGCAAATCCGCCATGAAACCCTGATTGGCGGCATCACCGCCACGCTTTCGTTCGTAGTGTTTCAGGTGCTCGATCTGCGCGGGTCGCTCTCGGCGCAAATGGCCACCATCTTGATTCTGTTTACGCTGGGCTACTTTGGCGCGCAGGTGTCGGCGGCCAAGCGCGCGGTGGGCACGCTCTTGGGCTGTAACCTCGCGCTGGTGATGCAGCTGGCGCTCTACACCCAAAGCCACCACTTTGTGCTGGTGATTCTGCTTTATTGGCTGGGTTTGATGCTGTTTGCGCGGGAGCACATCTTGGAAGGCGGCGGTTCCGGCATCGGGTTTGGCGGGCTCACCACCATGGGCATTCTGTTCGGCCAGTCCTTGGGGCCACAGCAGGACTTGGTCTACAGCGCGCTGTATCGCTTTTCGTCCATGAGCATAGCGCTGATCGGCACGCTATCGGTGATGATTTGTCTGCACTATCTGCTCAACCGCTGGGAACCTACTCGCCTGCTCGAAAAGTAGTTGAGGTAATTTTTTAACGAGGCACTACGCTGAAAAGAGCCGCCGGGAAAGCCAAAGAAGCCGCCGGTAAGGCCACCGGCAGCAGCAAAGCCGAAGTCAAAGGCAAAGGCGATGCCAAGGAAGGGGCCAAGAAGAACAAGAAGAAAAAGTGATGCTTGTTGCGCAAAAGGAACAACCGGAGCCCATGATGGCTCCGGTTGGGGTGTCACAGGGCTACACCTCCTGGTACAGCGCGCTGCCTTCCCGGCGGAACTTCTCCGCCTGCTCCTGCATACCGCGCTTCACTGCTTCGGCATCGCTTTCGCTGGCGTTTTCCGGGGTGCGGTCGCGGTAGGTGTCACGTACTTCCTGGCTGATCTTCATGGAGCAGAACTTCGGCCCGCACATGGAGCAGAAGTGGGCTACCTTGGCGGAGTCTTTGGGTAGGGTTTCGTCGTGGTATTCACGGGCGGTGTCCGGGTCTAGCCCCAGGTTGAACTGGTCTTCCCAGCGGAACTCGAAACGCGCCTTGGAGAGTGCATTATCGCGACGCTGTGCTGCTGGGTGGCCCTTGGCGAGATCCGCCGCGTGGGCAGCAATTTTGTAGGTAATAATGCCGGTTTTAACGTCATCTTTATTGGGCAGGCCCAGGTGCTCTTTGGGCGTGACGTAGCAGAGCATCGCGCAGCCAAACCAGCCGATCATCGCGGCACCAATGCCCGAGGTAATATGGTCGTAGCCGGGGGCGATATCGGTTACCAGCGGTCCCAAGGTGTAGAAGGGCGCTTCGTCGCAGTACTCCAGCTGCTTATCCATGTTCTCTTTCACCAGGTGCATGGGCACATGGCCAGGGCCTTCGATCATCACCTGCACATCGTGCTTCCAGGCGATATGGGTCAGCTCGCCGAGGGTCTTGAGTTCTGCCATCTGCGCTTCGTCGTTGGCATCCGCCACTGAGCCGGGGCGCAGGCCATCGCCGAGGGAGAACGCCACGTCGTACTGCTTGCAGATCTCGCAGATCTCCTCGAAGTGGGTGTAAAGGAAGCTCTCCTGGTGATGGTACAAACACCATTATTCCAAAAACATTGACTAGTTTCGCTTTTATAGTACGAATGGGCACAGTTTTTGCTACCTTCCTTACCTAGCGAAATGTCTCTGCCAGTTCATCCATCGCCCATGCTTCCCATCAACGTTTCCTGATTTTCGTTTAGGTCTTGACTCTCAGGATATTGGCATCTAGGTTTTAGACAGACCTGTCTGTACGGAGGTGTTTAATAGTGACGCATAATCCATCTTCACTCTCACGGCCTAGCGAACGCATTATTGAGGCTGCCAGTCGTTTGTTTTTTCGCCAAGGTTACTGTTCTACGGGAATTAATCAGATTATCAGCGAGTCGGGGGTTGCTAAGGCCAGTTTTTATACGCATTTCCCTAGCAAAGAGGCCCTTGCCATGGCTTGGCTTAGGCAGCGCGAAGAACGCTGGATTGAACAGCTAACTGAGCGAATTTCTCAGCATCAACTAACTGAGAAGCGGGTTTCCGCTATGTACACCATGTGGTACGACCAGATTCGCGAAGAAGGCTACCGTGGTTGTGGCTTTATTAATATGGCTGGGGAATTCAGCGATGAAAAGAGTCCGGTTAGGGCTCTCGTGCGTGATCACAAAGAGCGTGTAAGACAAGTTGTCGCCAATAATGTGCTGAATGAATATCGGCCCATGATGGAGCCCGAGGTATTTGACGAGTTGGTGAATACTATTTACTCACTTTTTGACGGTGCCATTATTCAAGCGCAAAACTTTATGCAGGATTGGCCGATTGACTCTGCAATGAAGACGTCTATGAAAACTCTTTCTCATTATCGTAGTGGAGCAGTCCTATGAATGGTACAGAATATGAAGATAACCTGGAGGTTATTGTTCGAGATTCTCTGGGTTGTTTTACTCCCTTATCTGCTGATCAGATTGATACTGTTAGTAATGCTAGCAAATACTCAATATCAGAGAATGACAGAGATGCAGGTAGCTCATCTCTAGAAGATGTCTTTGGGTATATGGCAGCACTCAATAAAATGGCTGTAAGTGGCAACGGGATATGTGCTGATCGTTCCGGAAATGCTTCCCTTCATGATAGCTTAATAAGTACAGCTGATTACATTTCTCATAAAGTCAATGGCGCTTCGGTGCGCTACATTGAAATTGGTCCTGAGCCCTATAAAACAGAGCTTATAATAAAAAGATTAATTGGAAATGGTGTGGATTTAACAAGCTATATTGGTTTGGATATTAATCCAGAGTCAGAGAAAGCCATGCGTTTGGCGTTGGAACCGGTTGTCGGTAAACAACGGTTTAGTTATAAAATTAACGATTACAACGAATTGCAGTCTTCCAGTTTCGGCTTTCATGACGGTATTACAGTAGTTACTATGATGGGATTTCAAGAAGGAAGTGAACTGCCCAGGAAAATGTTGAGGATACTTAAAAAGTTAACTAGCAAAGGTGATTTGCTGCTTTCCGAGATGCAGCTTTCTAGTTTGGCTGGCTGGAAACCAATAATTGATTTTTATAGCTTACAACCAATGAAACAATTTTCCCAAAAAATCTGCGAACGGGCTCAGCTTAAGCCAGCAGGTCAACATAGGATTTTCCTGACACCAATTGAGACTGAGCTAGGTCCAGTAATGACTGCAGCCACAGTCATACCGTATAAGCTATTTGATCATCATCGTTACCTGCTTACAAACTGTTGCCTTAAATATACTAAGGATCAGTTTCGCGCTGCACGCCAAAAAGAAAATGATTTTCAAATAGTTAAGGAGTTTTTTAGCGGCGATCAAACTGTCGCTTATCAATTAACACTGCGGAATTGAAAGGCCTGAAATATGGTTCTCTCCAGCTTACTAGTGCGTAACTCTGCCTTCAATATTGTCGGCGCGGGCTTGTTAATTGTGGCATCTACCTACGGGTTGTCGCGCTATACCTATGGCTTGTTCGTGCCCGCTATCAGGGATGATTTCAATTTAAGCCAAACGGCCGTCGGTGCGATTGGCAGTGCCTCCTATCTGGGGTATCTGCTGGCCACGTTGGTGAGTCCGCTGCTGGTTCGCCATTTTAATCCGCGTATGCCGATTATATTGGGTGGCATGACCGCAACGCTGGGCATGCTGTTGGTCGCGCTGGCGGGTAACCCGGTATGGTTAGCATTGGGGGTGACGCTTGCCGGTTGTAGTCCAGGCCTGGCGTATCCACCGCTTTCTGATGCTATCAAGCAACTCTGTCTCGCTGAAAAGCAAAGCCGCTATTACGCCATTATAAATTCCGGCACCAGTTTTGGGGTGATGGTTTCTGGCCCATTGGCCCTTATTGCGGGCCCTCAATGGCAACTGGCTTGGTTGTGCTTTGCATTTATCGCGCTGATCGCCACGCTGTGGAATTTTTTTATAATGCCGGGCAATGCGCCTAATCATGAGCTCTCAAACAGAGTGAAACCGGGCGCCTCCCAGGAGCCTATGTTTACCCTTGTGAGACGCAAGTTGAAAGATAGTTCGGTGCGTCGCCTACTGCTGGGTGCGCTTCTATTCGGGCTGGTAACCTCAATCTATTGGACGTTCTCTGTTGAGTTGATCGCGGGAGAAAAAAGCCTTTCTGATACAGGTAGGGTGATATTCTGGATTGTCGTGGGCATTGCCGGCGTGGCGGGCGGCTTGGCCGGAGAACTGGTGACTCACTTTGGACTGACCAAGGCATTGAAGTGGGCGACGCTGGCCATAGCTGCCTCGATAGCTTTACTCACCATTGCGAGTGACGGGATACTGATGCTAACGCTATCGGCGGTTTTGTTTGGCGCTACGTTTATTCTTATTACGGCGTTATACGGTATTTGGAGTGTCAGTTGCTTTCCAGAAGCTCCGTCCACTGGCTTTGGTCTAACCTTCTTTCTTATTTCTGCAGGTCAACTGATATCGCCCACCCTTGCCGGGCTTGGTGCCGAGATTTGGCAATTGACAGCGGTGTTTCAGGTCACCGCGATACTCTGTTTAGGTATCTTGTGGCTACTCCCGACCCAGGACGTATGGAGTATGTGACCAATAGCCTAATCCCGTTACCCCAGCACCCCGTCTTCTCGACGGGGTGCTGTTTTGATAGCGTGAGGTGAAGTTTAAACTTCCTGATACAGCCCGCTGCCTTTCTGGCGAAACTTCTCCGCCTGCTCCTCCATACCCTTCATTACCGCTTCCTGATCGCCGTTGAGGCCGTGCTCATTGGCGTAGTCACGTACTTCCTGGCTGATCTTCATGGAGCAGAACTTCGGCCCGCACATGGAGCAGAAGTGGGCTACCTTGGCGGAGTCTTTGGGTAGGGTTTCGTCGTGGTATTCACGGGCGGTGTCCGGGTCTAGCCCCAGGTTGAACTGGTCTTCCCAGCGGAACTCGAAACGCGCCTTGGAGAGTGCATTATCGCGACGCTGTGCTGCTGGGTGGCCCTTGGCGAGATCCGCCGCGTGGGCAGCAATTTTGTAGGTAATAATGCCGGTTTTAACGTCATCTTTATTGGGCAGGCCCAAGTGCTCTTTCGGCGTCACGTAGCAGAGCATGGCGCAGCCAAACCAGCCAATCATCGCCGCCCCAATGCCAGAGGTAATGTGGTCGTAGCCGGGGGCGATATCCGTCACCAGCGGCCCAAGCGTATAGAAGGGCGCTTCGTCGCAGTACTCCAGCTGCTTATCCATGTTCTCTTTAACAAGGTGCATGGGCACATGGCCGGGGCCTTCGATCATCACCTGCACATCGTGCTTCCAGGCAATGTGGGTCAGTTCGCCCAGGGTTTTTAGCTCTGCCATTTGTGCTTCATCGTTTGCATCAGCAATAGAGCCAGGGCGCAGGCCGTCGCCCAGCGAGAACGCCACATCGTACTGCTTGCAGATCTCGCAGATCTCCTCGAAGTGGGTATACAGGAAGCTCTCTTGATGGTGATACAAGCACCACTTTGCCATGATGGAGCCGCCACGGCTGACAATGCCGGTGACGCGGTTGGCGGTGAGCGGCACGTAGCGCAGCAGCACCCCGGCGTGAATGGTGAAATAATCCACCCCCTGTTCCGCCTGCTCGATCAGCGTATCGCGGAAGATCTCCCAGGTGAGGTTTTCGGCAATGCCGTTGACCTTCTCCAGCGCTTGATAGATGGGCACCGTACCAATCGGCACCGGCGAGTTGCGGATGATCCACTCGCGGGTTTCATGGATGTTCTGGCCGGTGGAGAGATCCATGATGGTGTCCGCGCCCCAGCGGATGCCCCAAGTCATCTTGTCCACTTCTTCCTCGATGGAAGAGGTGACCGCCGAGTTGCCCAGGTTGCCGTTGATTTTCACCAGGAAGTTACGACCGATGATCATCGGCTCGCTTTCCGGGTGGTTGATGTTGTTGGGAATAATCGCCCGCCCACGGGCCACCTCATCGCGCACGAACTCCGGCGTGATCTCCTCCGGAATGCTGGCGCCGAAGCTCTGGCCCGCATGCTGATGGCCCAGAATGCGCTCTACTTCTGCCGTTCCCAACGCCTGACGGCGCTGGTTTTCCCGCAGAGCGATGAACTCCATTTCCGGCGTGATGATGCCCTGGCGGGCGTAGTGCAGCTGGGTCACGTTCTTGCCCGCTTTCGCCCGGCGGGGTGTGCGGCTTAAATCAAAGCGCAATTGGGCAAGGGTGGGGTCGTTGGCGCGGCGCTGGCCGTACTGGCTGGTGGGGCCATCCAGAAACTCAGTGTCGTTGCGCTCTTCGATCCAGGCCCGGCGTAGCTCCGGCAGGCCCTGGCGCAAATCGATGTTGGCGCTGGGGTCGGTGTAGGGGCCGGAGGTGTCGTACACCAGCAGTGGCGGGTTCTGCTCATCCGCGCCGCTGGTTTTGGTGGGCGAGAGGGTGATCTCCCGAAATGGCACGCGAATATCCGGCCGCGAGCCTTCCACGTACACCTTGCGCGAACCGGGCAGCGGCGCCACGGCGGCGGCATCGACCTGGGCGGTTTCGGCTAAAAAGTGTGCGGTGTTGCTTTTGACGGTCTTGGTCATGACGGTTGCTCTATGTTGTAGGAGATTATTCAGAAAGGTCTAAACCCATCTGCCAGAAGTCGATTTCCAGACGGGTGGCATCGCGGAAGATTTTGCTTAGCTCAGCAAAGCGGGCGGGGGTGACATCCGCTAAGCGGGCATCGAGCCACGCAAGCTCCGCCTGCATGGCGGCCTGGAACTCCTCGCCTTCGTACATGGCGATCCAGGCATCAAACGGGTTTTGCGCGCCGCGCAGCGTGGAAGGCTGCGCGTTCAGCCAGTTGGCGATTTCGCCGTAGCCCACCAGGCAGGGGGCCAGCGCTACGTGCAAGTCGAGCAGGTCGCCGCGGTTGCCGGTATCCAGCACATAGCGGGTGTAGGCCAGCGTGGCGCGGGCTTCGGGGAGTTCGGCAAGCTCCTGCTCGGAAATCCCCCACTCCTGACAAAAGCCCACGTGCAGGCCCAGCTCCACATCCACAATGGCTTTCAGGCCCTCGTGGGCCTGGCGTAAATCCGCTAGGGTGGGGCTTTTGTAAGCGGCCAGCGCGTAGGCGCGGGCAAAGTGAATCAAGAACAGATAATCCTGCTTCAGGTAGTGGCGAAACGACGCATCAGGCAGCGTGGCGTTGCCCAGCTGGCGCACGAAATCGTGCTCGATATAAGCCCGCCAATCGTCCTGGCAAGCGGTGGTGAGATCGGTAAAGCGGTAGCCCATGATGCCTCCGGTGGTACAGCGAACCGGCGCACGGGCGAAGGGAGAGTGAGTTGGGGCAAGGTATCAGGTGAACACGGCGCACCCCAACCACCGCTTGATTCCTACGCCGGTACTAGCCGGATCAGGTTCAACGGGCCCCGCCGTGACGACTTGCTGCAGCAGCCAGCCGTATAGCGATCTCAGCCGGTTCCACCGGCACCCCGTCAAGCAGTATTCAGCGCAGTGTAGGAGGCGAGAGGGGGAGATGCAAGGGGCGTTAGCTTGATCGAACACACGGGCTTCATGGAAGCATAACTGCCCTTCACTAACCCAATGGACTTCTGACACCCGCAAACCCATTGCCTAGCACATGGGTATATATTTGGGTGGTCTCGATACTTTTATGGCCCAGCAGCTCTTGAACAGTGCGAATGTCAGTACCTTGGCTTAGTAGCTGAGTGGCGAAACTGTGCCGCAAAGAGTGGCATGAGCCAGGGCGTGTTAAAGAAGATGAGCGCATGGCATATTTGACGGCTTTTTGGACGGCAGAGGCATGAATGTGATGTAGAACGACGCGCCCCCTCTCATCGAAGCAAGGCCTGGAGGAAGGGAAAAGCCACTGCCATGCAAGTGAAATACCCGCGTTCGGGTATTTACGGTCCTAGAGCATATGGCAGTGACACAGGAGTAGCGTTGGCTTCAAGGCGAGCGTTCAGTTGTTGTTCTGCCATTTGTATATGCGTATGTAATGGCTGGACGCAAGAAGGCGGCAGTAGCGTGGTGCGGTCTTTGTTGCCTTTGCCTGCATACACCGTGATGATTTGCCTTGAGAAATCAATATCTTTGACGCGAAGCCGACAGGTTTCGGAGACACGTAAACCTGAGCCGTACATCAGTGAGGCCATGAGAAGCATAGAGCCAGACAAGTGCTGAAATACCTCCATTACTTCCTGATGAGAAAGCACCACTGGTAAGCGCTGAGGGCGCTTAGCTCGGCTAAATTGACCAATCTCGCCAAGCGGTTGGTCCAGCACATGGCGATAAAGGAAGACGATGGCATTGAGTGCTTGATTCTGTGTAGCCGCTGCCACGTGCCTTTCGATTGCCAGATACTCCAAAAATTGCCGTACTTCATGACCTGTTAGCGTGGCAGGGTGACGTAAATCATTGAACCGAATGTAAAATCGAATCCAGTAACAATAGGTTTTTTCGGTGCGTAAGCTATAGCGCTTGACTCTCATGGTTGCCTTGACGCGTTCCATCAGTTTCATGGGAGAATGCCTTAATAATGCTGTATTTAAAAACAGTATTATTGAGGCGAGCAAAACGCGCAAGCCCGCGAATTTTGGCTACATCGCCAAAATTCTCTTTGCACGCTGTAGAATCAATGAGGTAGATTCAATTTGGTGGCTATGAAACCTCAGTCATTGTGATGTCACGTTCATTGAGGTTTCATGGCAGGGCGTATAATCACTGTTATAGCGGTGGGTGAGAACAGTGTCATTGTTTGAAACAGAGAGGTTGGTTGCAAGGAAGCTATCCCATCAAGACGTTCCTGTGCTCACCACAATGCTCAGTGATCCGGAAGTCATGAAGTTCTCCGTTCGTGGAGTTTGCGACGAAGAAGCTACCCGAAAGTTCGTTGATTGGTGCCTTAAGTGTTACGCCTCACATGGAATAGGGCCGTGGGCATTGTGCGAGAAGGCATCAGGGCATTTTATCGGCTTCTGTGGCGTTGGGCCGGAGTTGATTGGCGATGTTGAAGAAATCAATCTAGGTTATCGTCTGGCGCGCAGGTTCTGGCATCAGGGGTATGCGACAGAAGCTGTAAAAGGTGTTCTCCAGTATGCTTTCGACCAAAAACACTGCGAGTCGGTAATTGTTATTATCGAGCCGGAGCATACAGCTTCCGTCAGGGTCACGGAGAAAGTCGGGTTCGGAGACTATACGACTCGAGAGTTCCATGCCCGGCCTGTGCGCGTGTATCGAATGTCGCGCGACGACTGGGCACTGCATAACAAATTGTTGTAGTGCGTTCCGGGCCTGGCGGCCCTACACCGGACGCCTACTACGCTGCGCTCCGTAGTCGCCGCTAAACAAAAGCGTTAGCGAGCAAAGGACATATGCAATTTCTACCTACCTACCTCATCAGCGTTCTTCTCTTAGTTTCCCCGGTAGCGCTCTTTGCGGCAGAAAGCCTAGACGAGCGTTTATTCTCTGAGCTGCGGCTAATCAATCAGTCCATGAGTAAGTTGGCTTCGGAAAACGAGGCGTTTATCGAAGAGCTGGACAGGAGGGAGCGTTGCTCTGGAGCCACGTCAACGGAAGCGTCCTGCAGAGAGGAATCATTGCAGCATTTGACCAATTTGGACGAAAGCAATCGGAAAACAGAAGAGCATGTGAAAAATATGATTGAAGGGTACGCCAGGATCTACGGGTTGTTGCGCGTAGCACACATGCAATGTGATCTGAAAAGCATCAATTTTGATGCGGTGCCGGCATCTCTGAGAGCACAATCCCAATCAATCAAAATAGACCCAGACGCTGTTGTTCTGAAGTACATTGAGGCATCTGAAGACGCGTTGGAGGAAGATCTTGATGAGCTTGATTGTGAGGAAATCGAGTCGTTTACAGCTACGATTCGACAGATATCTATTGCGGCGCGTCGGGCTCAGGGAAGAATGCGCTAACAAGTGGGTGAAGCTGACCGGTACTACGCTGCGCTCCGCACCGGCAGCTTACCCAAGCGTTATGGCTCAATTTCCCGCTAGTCAAACCTACATAAATGACCTAAAATATGACCATTATATAGACCATATATGAGGTTTTTATGCGCCAAGTATTAGCAGATTTTTCTGTAAGCATCTCAGAATTAAAGAAAAACCCATCGTCACTACTGTCCCAGGCCAGTGGCTCTCCAATTGCTGTCTTGAACCATAACAAGCCTGCTGCATACCTCATACCTGCAGATACGTATGAAGCAATTATGGAAATGATTGAGGACTACGAACTGGGCAAGCTGGTCGAAGAGCGCCGTGGTGAGCGCGCAGAAGCCATCGCGGTGTCACTGGATGACTTATAAGCTGAAATTTGTACCATCAGCACTGAAGGAATGGAAGAAGCTGAGCGCTCCTGTAAAAAGTCAGTTCAAGAAGAAACTGGAGGAGCGCCTTATTAATCCAAGAGTGCCTTCGGCAAAGCTTGGAGGCTACAGCTCCGTGTACAAAATCAAACTACGATCAGCGGGCTACCGTTTGGTTTATGAAGTGGTGGATGGGGAGTTAGTCATCTATGTCCTTGTCGTTGGTAAACGAGAGAAAGGGAAGGTTTACCAGACATTGAAGGACCGAAAATGAGCCTGGCAGCACGCCATAACAAGCAGTCGCAACGGACGCATAAATGCGCCGTTGAACATGGTCGTTATGCGCTTCTGCGACACATTCTGTCGTTTGAGTGGCGTAAGCTGAAAAAAAGAAAAAGGGAAAATTTATGTCGAATTTCGATAAAAACTTTGAAGCAGCACGCCTTGCCATGCTGGCTAAGCAACATTCAGACATTGTGAAAGTTACAGGTGAGGTGGTTTTCTGTGCTGAAGATGATGAAGACCGCTTGAGTGGCACCTCTTGGACACTTGAAGAGGATATTTTCGATCAGGTTACGGAGTCTGGTTTCAAATTGCATCTGATTGACCTTTTAGATGATTTTATTGCACACCGAGGCCAATGTAATGTGCTACCAAAAAAAGAAGGGATTGTTCGCTTCGGTGGTGGTGATTTGAGTATTGAGTGGTTGTCAGAAGGCTCAACTCACCTTTGCAAAGGAGACTCGTAATGGAGGCGCTGCTTGATGAGTATGGCAGGATTTTAAAAGAGTTAAAATTTGACTCATTTAACCATAATGAAGATAAGTACTCTGGTGTATTCTTGCCTGTCCCATTTGATGAATACTGGAGCTCTAGCCTAAAAGTAATGTTGGTTGGCCGAGAAACTGCTGGTTGGAATACAGACAATCAAAAAAACACAATTAAGCGTGTAGCAGAGTTTGCTGAAAATAATAAAATTTCCGATCTTGTGCAAGAGGCCACTGGGCGTTACAAAAGACATCTACCAGTGAGTAAGAATGGGAAAGTTATTACAAAAACTCGAAGTCGTTTTAAGCAGTACTTTTTTCGGCTGGCGAAGGAGCTTGAAGTTAATCCTGAGTCAATTATTTATGGGAATTTATTTGCTTGGGATTACAACAAAAAAAGCCCTAGAACACGCCCGAAAAATGAGCTAAAAGAAATAACAGAAGTTTCTAAAAAGCTTCTTGCCGCTCAGATAAGGTGCTTGAGGCCAGACGTGATTATTTTTGCTACTGGCTTTGTTGGTGTTGATCAGGTAATAAGGGATCTATTCGAAGAGCACTTTAGTGGCTATGAAAATGGCGAAGTTATATCTGGGAAATACTGGGAGTTTAAGCCAGTTGACGACGAATTTTCAAATATTGAATGTTTTAGAATTGCTCACCCTAGAGCAACGCATGGACATAGAGAGTTTCGAGAAAAAGTGATTCAGAGCATTAAAGCTCGTGCTGCTGGCTAATAGTTCGCATAACAAAGCATTGCAGCGGACAAGCCGCTGAATGCGGCGTTAGCCACTTTCAGGTTATAGACAATTTCATTGAAAGCAATAAGGAGTAAATTGTGAAGAAGGAGTCGAGGACTAGTTTTGTCAACAGAGTAATGGGGCTTACGTTACGCTCTACTCAGGGGAAGTATTCGTACTGTAATGATCAAACTAAGCAAGTTCTTTTTAGTTTAAATTCGTCTAACGAAGATAGCGACTTGATACTTAGCCCTAAATGGTCAAAAAATGGCTATGCACATTCACTTAAACATATAGATAAAGTTAGATACCAAGGTTATGAGCTTCTCATTTTCAAAACTAAGACACGTAAAAATAGTCACGGTGAAACTGTTGCAGATGGGTTTGATCCTTTTTTAGAAAAAAGAAGGTTAGTTGTTCATGGAGAAGAATTCAGAGCTTTGCCGATAGAGATATCATATGAAAGTCTTGAGAAAATATTCAGGGACGAAATTATTAAATCCTCGAATGCTTCCCCTGAAGAGCGTCGTAAGCGTTTGAAAGCAGCAATTCCGAAACCCAAGAAAAGAACGGTTTCTACTGTTATTTACGAGAGAAACCCTGACGTTGTAGCTGAAGTTCTTTACAGAGCAAAAGGCAGTTGTGAAAAATGTTTGAACTTGGCCCCATTTAACCGTAAGTCAGATGGAAGTCCTTACTTGGAGGTACATCATCGAAAGCCTTTAGCTGAAGGTGGAGATGACACAGTTGCAAATGCGATAGCACTATGTCCAAATTGTCACAGAGCAGCACACTACGGCTAACAAGGCGCACCAGTCGCGGCCTGCGGCCGCTGGGACGTAAAACCGCTGACGCGTTTTTCCGCCCCTGTGCTTTGCGTTAAGGCGAGTCATGGAACTGATCGATTGTGCTTGAAATCCTGAAGACAAAATTACAAGCGATTGATAGCGAGTCTGAGTCTACGGCCCGCACGGAGATAGATGCTTATTATCAGTCTGCTAAATATGATGGAAATCGGTTTGTTGTTCCTTCATTTCAAAAGGTCAGCGCTGTTTGGTTAAAGCTGATCGCGGATAAGGAAAAATTGTCAAAGGATGAGCTTGCGAAGGTTCTGAGCCACCAGAATTCTGAAATTAGTTCCAAGGAAATAGCTGAGCTTAATGGTCTGATCTCAGAGCTCTTTGATGATTCGAGATATCTTGATCGGCTCAGCGGTTTTTCGGAGGGTGATCCTGCCCAGTAACAGTGGACACCTTAAGAATGATCCTGCCCAGTAACGGTGGACACCTCAAGAACGTCATACGTTACGATGAGGTGAACCATGGCAAGATCGACAACATCAATGAAGAAAAAATCATATACCCGTTACTCAGATGGCTACCGGCAAGAAGCATTAGCGCTTGCTGATCGTATTGGCGTTGCAGCAGCGGCGCGTGAGCTGGGAATACACGCGAGTCAGCTCTATCAGTGGCGATCTAAAGCACAGCTGCAGCAAGACACATCCGAGCGAGAGCGGTCGTTGGCAGAAGAAAACGCCCGCTTGAAGCGCCAACTAGCCGAGGCAAATGAAGAGCTGGCCATCACAAAAAAGGCCGCGGTGTACTTTGCGAAAAGCCTGAAGTGAAGTACGCCTTTATCCACCGTCATCGTCAGGCGTTCAGTATTCAGCGTATGTGCCATGTTGTCGGGGTCGCTCGGAGTGGCTACTACGCTTGGCGGCAACGCGAAGGCGCATCGTCCCCAAAACGCAGCCAGCAAGCCATTATCGATCAGCATGTGGCCAAGGCTTATCACCAACGCAAGGGCCGCTCAGGCGCCCCGAGACTAACGCTAGACCTGCGAGATGATGGGATGCCGATCAACCGTAAGACGGTGGCTACCAGCTTACAGCGTCAGGGCCTGCGCGCTAAAGCAGCTCGTAAGTTCAAGGCCACCACGAACTCACGGCATTCGCTGCCAGTCGCACCGAATCTACTAGAACAAAACTTCACGGCCTCAGCTCCTAATCAAAAGTGGGTGGGTGACATTACCTACTTGGCGACGGGCGAAGGCTGGCTTTACCTGGCAGTGCTCATTGATCTTTACTCTCGTAAAGTGGTCGGTTGGGCAATGAGTGAGCGTATGACGGCCGATCTTGTCTGTGACGCGCTACAGATGGCGCTATGGAAACGCAAAATGCCCAAAGGCGTGATAGTCCATTCGGATCGAGGTAGTCAGTACTGTTCCACGCGTTACCAGTCGCTGCTTACCCGGCATAAGCTTACGTGCAGCATGAGCGCCAAAGGCAACTGCTATGATAATGCCTGTGCCGAAAGCTTCTTCCACAGCCTCAAGGTTGAAGCGATCCATGGGGAGCAATTTACAACGCGAAACGATATGAGGCGCCAGGTGTTTGAGTACGTCGAACTGGACTACAACAAACAACGGCGGCACAGTGCTATTGGGATGATCAGCCCAGAGGCCTTTGAAGCCCGAATGATCGCTTAAACCAGTGTCCACTCTTGCTGGGTAAGATCACGCGCATCGTGATGTCGTTTTAACAACAGGAGACATGCCATGGTCAAAGTAGCCTTGTTCGTTCGTAAGCGCTCCACCAACCCCACCTGTTGCGGCCTGAGTTAGACCGGTAGAGTGTCTTTCCAGCACCAGGGCAGCAGCGTGCCGAGGTCGTCATCCTCACCGAGAGTTGGCAGGGTCTCGAACACGAACTGCAGGTACTCGTAGGGTGAGAGGCCGTTGGCCTTGGCCGTCTCGATCAGGCTGTAGATGGCCGCGCTGGCCTGGGCACCGCTCGGTGTGTGGCTGAACAGCCAGTTCTTGCGGCCGACGACGAAGGGGCGAATGGCGTTCTCGGCCGGGTTGTTGTCCAGCGGGATCAACCCGTCATCGAGGAAGCGGGTCAGGCGCTGCCACTGGCCCTCCAGGTAGTGCAGCGCCCGGCCCAGCGCGCTCTTCGGCAGCACCTGCGTCAGCGACTTGTCGAGCCAGGTGCGCAGCTGGGTGATCAGCGGGCGGCTCTTCTGATCACGCAATGCCTGACGCGCCTCGGGCTCCAGCGCCTTGGCCTGCTTTTCCACGGCGTAGAGTTTGCGGATCTGGTTGAGCGCCCAGTCGGCCTTGCCGGTCTTGCCCTTGGGCTGCACTTTCTGGGCCTCGACGAACTTGCGACGAGCGTGCGCCCAGCACCCGGCGTGGGTGATGCCGTTCTTTCGCACCACCTCGGCATAGCCTTCGTAGCCATCGGTGACCAGGCACCCCGCATAGTCACCCAGCAGGCGCACGGGCACCCGACCGGCCCGGCTCGCATCATAGTCGAACAGCACCACCTGTTGGCCCGGTGGTCCCCCGCGTTGCAGCCACATGTAGGACGTCGAACTCGCCGGCCGGTCGGCTTCGGCGTTGACTTGCAGCGTGGTCTCGTCCATGTGAATCAGCGGGGCCTGCAGCAGGTGCTGTCGCAGGGCCTCGACCAACGGCATCAGCCGCTCGCCGACCTGCACCATCCAGCGGGCCAGGGTGTTGCGCGGGATCTCGATGCCGTGCCGGGCAAAGATCTGGCTCTGCCGATAGAGCGGCAAGGCATCCTGGTACTTGGCGGTGGCCACGTAGGCGAGCAGGGTCGGGCTGGCATTGCTCTTGGGCAGCAGCTTGGCCGGTGCTGGGGCGATCTGCACGCCCTCTTCGCAGTCTGGGCAGCCGTACTTGATGCGCACATGGCGGATCACCTCGATCCGCGCCGGCACGACGTGCAGTTCCTCGCTGATCTCTTTGCCGATCTCCTTGAGCTCGGTGCCGTCGTGGTGGCAATGACGGGCATCCTCGGGGAGCTCATGGATCACTTCGACGCGGGGCAGTTCGGGGGGTAACGCCACGCGGCCGCCACGGGGACGGCGCTTGATCGGCTGGTGGGGGGCGGCCGGCGCGTCAACCTCGCCGTCAACCGTGTCGTCTTGGGCGCTGGCCTCTTCCTCATCGACCGCCACCTCGGCCTCGTTGATGAGCAGATCACCCTGTTCGACGCGGTACTTCTCGGTAGAGGGACCGAACCGGCCTTCAATGGCCAGCTTGAGTTGCTCAAAAAGGGACTGCTTGGCAGCTTCCCACTGAGCCTCCTTCTTCTCCATCAGGCGATAAAGACGCGCAATCTCCTCCTGCTGAGCGCGCACTTGGCGCTGCAGTTGGGAGATGCTGACGGAAGGTGTCGAGGCCGGTGAGATCATGCTGCCATTTTACCAAGCGGTGCCGCTGAAAGCAGCAGAAAATCAGCCAACCGCCTGAAAATCCAAGGCCTTATGGGGGCGCATGGCACTGAGATCATAGCCATCCAGAAGCCAGTTCAGCTCCTGGCCCGAGAGCGTGACGGTGTCGCCCTCCAGGCGGTCCGGCCACTTGAAACGCTCCCGCTCCAGGCGCTTGTACCAGACCACGAAGCCGTTACGCTCCCAGAACAGCAGCTTGACCTTATCGCGCTGGCGGTTGCCGAACACGAAGACCGCCTCTTCGAAGGGGTTGAGCTCCATGGCCTCCTGAACCAGCAGGGCCAGTCCATCGATCTGCTTGCGCATGTCGACCGGCTCACGGCACAGGTAGACGCGCAGCCGGGTATCCGGCCGGATCATCGGACCACCTCTACGGCGACGAAGCGCAGCGGCCGGTGGCGAGGTGGCACGGGCACACCCTGCACCTCCAGGCGCTGCTCCCACGCCAGCAGTGACGCCAGTTCCAGTCCTTGCTCCTCGGCGTATTCACTCAGCGCCAGTTGCCGGGAGGAGGCATGAAACAGGTGGCCCAGCCAGTAGGCCTGTGTCGAGGTCAGGTCGGTCATGGTATCCTCCTTGCTATCGAATGACACCAGTCTGACGGATACTACTCAGCGGTAGAAGATGGGGTTGGTGGAGCGCTTACGTTCGTTCGCCTTGAAGCGAAACCCGGAAAAGAGAAAGAGGTTGAGAACTTCCTTGTGAGTGGCCTTCCCATCGTCAATGAGGAGCCTGACACTACTGCGTGGTTTGGCATTCGCCTTGGACCAAGCACTTTCGGAATCTTTGATGCTTTCCCGGATGAAGCGGGTCGGCAGGCCCATCTCTCCGGCAAGGTCGCAGCCGCGTTGATGGAAAAGGCAGGTGAGTTGTTCTCCGAGCCCCCGTCCATCGAAAACGTTGATGTACTTGCGGCAAAGCTACCTGGCTAGCAAGCCTAACAATTCGTTCAAGCCGAGACCGCTTCGCGGACTCGGCTTGGTGCTGTGGTATCGTTGCACCCGCCTCGGCCGCGTGCGCGGTCCGGCTTAACTCAGGTGTTAACTGTCAAAAGGAATATGCCATGTACAAGGAGTTTGAAAATCCGCTTCCGCCTAAATTCGGCCGAATGTTTGTTGGCAACGATGCGAAATTGAACCAGGGGCCGCCGAGACCAAATGACACCGTGACGATTCGGGCGGGTCCACAGACTTCTATATCCTTGTCGAAGAATGCGCCCCCGATCTCGTTAGCGGTGAACTAGTGGGTATTGGCCCAGATCCCAGATGGGAATACCAAGGCTGGTCCCACGGAGGCAAGATAAAGGTTCCAGAGTCAGCAGTTACGGCGATAATTCGGGCAGATTAATCAGTTAACCAAGCGGACAACCGGACCCTAAAAGCGTGCCGCTTTTGGTTCCCTCCGTTGCGCTCCGGCGCCGGTTACCTCATCGTTAGGGCTTACTGCGTCCCAGCCAATAGCCAGGTTTTCGGGAATGGTGGGCAACCGCAATGACTATAGCCTCTTCTGGCAGTTCAATGGCGACTATATCGTATGGGAAGCGCTCCAGAATCAGGCGTCTTGCACCGGTATCGCCGGCTTCTTTGGGGAGAGGTGATAAAGGGAGGAAGTCTTCTTCAATAACGTCGATGGCTGCATCAACAGCAGCGAAAAACTCGGCTCCGAGTCCAGGCTGCTCATATTCATACCATGCTGCTGCCTCTATCGCTTCCTGCGAGGCCTCTTCCAGTATCCTTACCTTTCGCACTGTTACTGGCCCAACCTCGCTCTCATCTTTGATCGAAATTCTTCACGGCTGAGCAGCGTGGCTTTTCCGCTTTTGACATTGGACACACGGCGAACAATTTCATCGTTCCACGCCTGTTCTACCGAGTCGTCACGGGGGCCGTCCAGACTCATTATGAGCTCGCGAGCCAACGCTGCACGTTCCGACTCGGAGAGAGTCGAGATCTGGGAGCGTAGGTGGTCTAATGTTTCGGTAGTCATGGAGCCTCCGCAAATGACGATACGATTATGCTATCCCTATTCAAAGGCCCTAACAAGGCCAGGCACGGCGACGGCTACTACATTCCGGCTTCGCCTACATTCCGTAGCCGCGCATGCTGGCTGGCGTTAGCTGTGATTGCCTCACCTGAAAAGTGATACTATAGTGTCACTATCAGTCTGATTTAGGGTGAGCCCATGAAAGTTGAGCTTGTTACGAACCTCAAGCGCCAAGCCACAAAGATTCTGGCAGATCTGCACTTGTCTAAAGAGCCGATACTGATCACGGAGCATGGTCAGCCATCGGCATATCTTGTCGATGTGCAGGATTACGAGTTTATGCAGCGCCGACTTGAGCTGCTTGAGGGGCTCTCACGGGGAGAGCGTGCTGTACTTGAGGGAAGAACGTACAGCCAAAGTGAGGCCAGGGAGAAAATGAGTAAATGGCTGAAGTAATCTGGACGGAGCCTGCTCTGCAAGAACTGGATGCCATCGCTGAGTACATTGCTCTGGATAATCCTGTTGCCGCAAGTCATCTGGTCCAAGAAGTTTTCGATAAGACCGAGCGCTTGGAAGATTTTCCCCAATCCGGACGGATTCCTCCAGAGCTCCCTAATTCGGTATACAGGGAGGTAGTGGTTCCACCGTGTCGCATTTTTTATCGTGAGGATAAGAAGCGGGTTCTCGTCCTCTATGTCATGCGAGAGGAGCGGCAGCTTCGTGCGTACATGCTTGGGAACAGCTAACCAGGCGCGTCACTCGGATGCCTTTGTCCCTGCTTCGCTACGTCAAAGTCACCGGTGCGCTTCGGCGTTAGCCAGGACGCTCGTCTTGACGTACGTACCTATAGGCGTACACTTGGTGAAAAGTTAAACACGCAAGAGGTGCGTCATGGCCGGAATCACAGCAACTGAGGCGCGCAGCAACCTTTATCGGTTGATTGACGAGACCGCCGAGTCCCACCAACCAATCGTCATTATGGGTAAGCGGAACAAAGCTGTTCTGGTATCCGAAGAAGACTGGTCTGCCATTCAAGAAACACTTTACCTGCTCTCCGTGCCAGGTATGCGGGAGTCTATTCGTGAGGGGATGGATACCCCGGTCGAGGAATGCGATGAGGAGCTGGACTGGTGACATGGAAGCTGGTTTACACCAAGCAAGCCCAGAAAGATGCAAAAAAGTTGGCCTCCAGCGGCCTCAAACCAAAAGCTCAAGAACTGTTAGCGCTAATAGCGGAAGATCCTTATCGCAAGCCGCCTCCGTTTGAGAAGCTAATTGGTGATCTTGCGGGGGCCTATTCGCGCCGCATTAATATTCAGCATCGCCTGGTCTACCAAGTACTGGAGGACGAGCAAGTGGTGAAAGTCCTCAGACTCTGGAGCCACTACGATTAATGCATAATCAGTGGTGATACCGGAGCTGGGCGATAAGCAAAGCGTCATCCGTGACTTTGTAAGCTATTCGGTGTTCTTCGTTGATCCGGCGAGACCAGTACCCGGCGAGGCTGTGTTTGAGGGGCTCTGGTTTGCCAACACCTTCGAACGGTTCTCGTTTGGTCTCTTTGATCAGTTTGTTGATTCGGTTAAGTATCTTTTTGTCGGTTTTCTGCCAGTACAGATAGTCTTCCCAGGCGTTCTCGGAGAAGATGAGTTTCATTCAAGAAGTTCCTTTTCTTGACCACCGCCTTGCTCCAGCTCGGCAACGGATTCCAGCAAACGCCGTGCGTTTTTTGGTGCGCGCAGAAGGTATGCAGTCTCTTGCAGCGCCTCGTAGTCCTCTAGGGAGATCATTACCACGGACTGCGACTTGTTCCGGGTGATGATCACAGGGGAATGGTCTTCACAGACCTGCTCCATGGTTTTTGCTAGATTGGTTCTAGCGGCTGTGTAGCTAATGGCATCCATAAGGTTGCTCCTGTACAGGATGTTGACCATGGTCAGGATACCGTACACAAAAAAGATTTAACAATCGGCTGTACAGCGACCGATTTTTCGCCGCTTCGCGGCTCCAAACCGGCGCGTGATCCGGGAGGCGGATAACGGCACCCGGAAGTGCCCCTGCTCCAAGCGCTTGGCCCACAGGCAATAACCGGTGGCGGTAAAATACAGCATCTTCATCTGGGCCTTGCGCCGATTGACGAAGACGAAATACTGGCTCGCCCGCAGGATGCGCTGCATATGAGCCAGCTGCGCCACTGGCTGCAGCAAGACTTTGGCCCTTCAGCACCATCACCAAGGACGACACCATGATTCAACCGGTTATTCTGAGCGGTGGCAGCGGCACCCGGCTTTGGCCGCTCTCCCGCGAGCAGATGCCTAAACAGTTTTTGCGCTTAACCGGCGAGCAGAGCCTGCTTCAGCAAACGCTCACCCGCCTTGAGGGCTTGACGACGCTACCGCCGATGCTGATAGGCCACCACTCGCACCGGTTCTTAATGGCCGAGCAACTTCGCGAAGTTCAGCAAAAGGGCCAGATCGTACTAGAGCCAGCAGGGCGCAATACCGCCCCGGCGATTGCTTGCGCGGCACTGCTGGCAAGGCAATCGGGCGAAGACCCGCTGCTGCTGGTGTTACCTGCAGACCACGTGATAGGCGATGCGCTAGCGTTTACCGATAGCGTGCAGCGTGCTGAACCGCTCGCGGAGCAGGGCTATTTGGTCACCTTTGGCGTGGTGCCGACGCACCCAGAAACCGGCTACGGCTACATTGCCTGTGGCAATGCGCTGGGGGCAGGGCACCATCTGGAGGCGTTCATCGAAAAACCCGCGCTAGAGCGCGCCAAAGCATTGCTTGAGCAGGGCGATACGCTCTGGAATAGCGGTATGTTCTTGCTGCGCGCCTCCCGCTATTTGGCGGAACTTGAACGGCTTCAGCCAGACATGCTGGCCGCCTGCCAAGAAGCCGTAGCCCGCGCCCAGCGTGATTTGGATTTTCTGCGCTTGGACGAGCAGGCGTTCCAGCGCTGCTCCAGCGAATCGATCGATTACGCGGTCATGGAGCACTGCTCCCAGGCTGCCGTGGTGCCTTTGGATGCCCAATGGAGCGATATAGGCAGCTTCGATGCGCTGATGGCGACCCATACGCCTGATACAGTGGGCAATGTGGCCACCGGGGATGGGGTGTTGAGCGATACTCAGCGCTCGTTAGTGGTAGCGAACCACCGATTGGTGGCCACACTTGGCGTTGAAGATCTGATCGTGGTGGAAACCTCGGACAGTGTACTGGTGGCCCATCGCGACAAGGCGCAGGGCGTTAAGCAGCTCGTCGCGGCGCTGACTCAGGCTGGGCGCAGCGAGCCGCATACCTCGCCGCAGGTACACCGCCCTTGGGGCAGCTTTCAAGCCATGAACAGCGGCGAGCGCTACCAAGTGAAGCATATTACCGTGCGCCCTGGGGCGCGGCTTTCGCTACAGCGCCACCACCACCGCGCCGAGCACTGGGTGGTGGTCAGCGGCACGGCTAAGGTGACGCTGGATGAACGCACGTTTTTGGTCAGCGAGAACCAGTCCACTTACATTCCCATTGGCGCACTGCACCGTTTGGAGAACCCGGGCAAAATCCCACTGGAGCTGATCGAGGTACAGTCCGGCAGTTACCTGGGCGAGGATGATATCGAGCGGTTGGATGACGTGTACGCTCGCCACAGCGATGAGTAATTGAGCGCACTTACCAGAGCCAGCTACCGGGCCGTGCCGGTGGTTGGCCTTTACGCACCGCCACCCAACCGATAATGCAGCGCACGCCTAGCCATACCACCAGCAGCGGCCAGAGCAGTGTCCCGATAAAGATCAGGCTCAGGGTAAACGTGACGATAAAGTAGAGGCTGCCGATCCAGAACGTGCGGATGAGGTAGCGGTAGTGGGCCTGTAGCCAAGGCGCTGCTTCTTTGCGATAGACATAGGCGATAATCACACCGATCAATAGCGTGACATTAGCCGTGACCAGCCCTGCTAAATAGAGGGCATAAATAATTTGCGTGGGACGCGTATCCTGTTTGGGGAGGTACTGCTCAGTCATGCCCATCCTCACTTAATAGAGACGGAAATCGTTGGCGTTAGGCAGCCCTTGCTGCTCTTCCACCACTTTGCGGTAGCGTTTGTACTCCCACTGATACTGCGCCGGATCCAGGGCAATGGAGGCTTCAACGCTGGCATTCACGCCGGTAGCTGACTCTGTATCATCAGCGCTATACACCCGCTCGTCAGCGTCTAGGAAGTGGATCTCGAAGCCTTTGCCAGGAATACGCAGGGCCACACCGGTGACCACCCGTGCCTGTGTGCGCGCCACCAGCTTGGGTAACAGCGTCGCGGTATAGGAATCGCGGCCATAGAACGGCGCAAACACGCCGCTACCCCAGTCCGGCTCTTGGTCCGGCAAAATACCAATGGCCTCGCTACGTTTCAGCGCTTTGAGCAGCGCCGCCACGCCCCGTGGGTTAGTGGGCACGAGCTTTGCCCCCATGCGCTCGCGGCCATGGCGGATAATCGGCTCCAGCCCTGCGATTTTGGGCGGCTCGTACATAGCGGTAAACGGAAAGTGGCTGGAAAGCCAAAAGTTCAGCACTTCCCAGTTTCCAAAGTGAGGAGCAAGCACGATCACGCCGCGCCCCTCGGCCCGGGCGCTATCCAGCTTGTCGCGGCCATGTACCGCTAGAATGCTGGCTTCTACCTTCTCGGGCGGGGCCATCCAGGCGTGACCGAGTTCCAGCATCGTCGCGGTGGAGTGCTGTAGGCTCTGTTTGGCCAGGGATTGCCGTTGATTGGCAGGCGCGTCGGGGTAGACCACCTTCAGATTGATCTCGGTTACCTTGCGCTCGCGTTTGCTAAAGCGATACACCTGCGGGCCGACCAGAGCCGCAATGCGCCAGAGCCAGCGCACCGGCCAGCGGGAGAGCGTGCGCCATAGCGTTGCAATGGCACGGGCTTGAAAGCGCGATGCAGGGGGAGTTGCCTGTTCGGTCATGGGTTACAGTAGCCAGCTATCGACATTGGAGGGCGCGCGCTTCTCCTGCAGCCCTTTAAAGCCCTTTACGCAGCGCACGATGAACCAGACGGCCAGCGCCAACAGCATGGGAAAACCAATGAGCACGAGCGTGAGCAGGGTGGCAATACTGCCATACAACAAGCCCATCCAGAACGTGCGAATTTGGTAGCGGTAGTGCTCTTCCAGCCAGTGAGGCCCTTTGCCACGGTACACATAGGCAATGATGACCCCGATCAGCGAGGTAAACCCAACCACGAAGCTGGCCAAGTACAGTGCGTAAATCACCATGGCCATGGTGGTGTCCGGGGTGGGGGAAGGCGCTGAGGATTCTTCCTGTGAGGCGTGGCGGTCGACCACTTCGCCTTCCAGCGGGGTGTCATCGCGCATGGGCGTTCCTTCTTCGATCGGTTCTATTTCAGCATCCAGCGGACACGTCGACTGCGCGCTATGATAGCGTGGGCGCAGCGACTTATCACGCGCGGGCGGCCCACGATGTGGTCGCGCCTAACGCGCTGCCGGGCGACAAATTTCCAGCAGGTTGCCATCGGGGTCGCGCAGGTAGAGCGATTCAATGGGGCCGCTAGCCCCTTGGCGGGCCACAGGGCCAAGCTCGACGTCGATGGCCAACGCATCTAGATGCTGCTTGAACTCGTCCAGCGGTAGCTGGCAGCGCAGGCATAAATCCAGACTGCCCGGTGTCGGCGTGGCGGAAATGGGCGCGATATCCGTGTCAGTTTGATGCAGGCGCAGGGCGGTATCGCCCAGCAGGAGATCGACGCGCTGAGCGTCCCGGTAGCGTACGTCCAGGCCCAATACGCGAGAGTAAAAATCCACTGCGCGACCCATATCGGTCACGGTAACCACAAGATGATCCAGACCTGAGAGCATGCCTCTTTCCTTAAATACGAACATCAAAACCAGAGAATACGATGATGCGACGCTGTCCGCTATGCCACGCGCAAGAGTCTGCGCTGTACCATCAAGACCGTCGCCGTGATTACTACCAGTGTGCCACGTGTGCGCTGGTGTTTGTGCCTAGTGAGCAGCATTTAAGCGCCGCCGCTGAAAAAGCCGAGTATGACCAGCACCAAAACTCGCCGCAGGATACGGGATATCGACGCTTTCTGGGGCGTTTATTCACGCCGCTGGCGGAAAAGCTGGCGCCTGGCGCAAAAGGGCTGGATTTTGGTTGCGGCCCGGGGCCAACGCTCTCGGTGATGTTCGAGGAAGCGGGCTTTGAGATGGACGTGTACGACATTTTTTACGCGCCCCATGCCGTGTCGCTCAGCCGCCAGTATGATTTCATCACCGCGACCGAGGTGGTCGAACACTTGGCGGCGCCGGGCGAGGTGTTGGGTGAGCGTATCGCGCAACTCGACCATGGCGGCTATCTTGGGCTGATGACCAAGCGAGTGACGAGCCAAGAAGCCTTCGCCCGTTGGCACTATATCAACGATCCCACCCATGTCAGTTTTTTTAGCGAAGCTACCTTTCGCTGGTGGGCGGCGAAAGAGAGGTTAACAGTCGAATTTGCTGGTAATGACGTGGTAATTTTTAGAAAGCACTAATTTACTCAGCATCGGGGCGAAAAAGCATTGACTTTGCGCCTCTGAAAGCAATAATTGCGCGCCCGTTTTCTTGCCTATTCGATGTGATGGCGTGTAAACGGCAACGATTCATCCATTGAGCAAGGTGAGGTAGGCATGTCGCGGCAACTGCTGGCCATGGCGTTAGCGCCCCTACTAGGGCTGTTTATTCTTGGGATTGGCAATGGCTTTCTCGCCACGCTGATTACCGTGCGCTTAGACGCAGCAGGTGAATCGGCGACGGTGATCGGGATTGTCTCGTCAGCCTATTTCATCGGCCTGGCCCTGGGGGCCATGTTTAATGATCGCCTGTTGCTGCGCATTGGCCATATTCGTGCTTACGGCAGTTTTGCATCGCTGGTGGCCGTCACCGTGCTGTTGCAGGGGTTGTTCTTCGACCCTTGGGCGTGGTTTGCCCTGCGCCTGGTGGGCGGTTGGGCCACGGTAGGCGTCTATCTGGTCATCGAGAGCTGGCTGTTGACCGCGGGCGACCAGAAAGTGCGTGGCCGCCTGCTGGCACTGTACATGATCTCCCTTTACGCCGCTGGGGTGCTGGGGCAGCTTATGCTCGGTGTCACCAGCGCCATGGGCGACACCGCGCCCTTTATGGTGATTGGCCTGTTGGCGTCGCTCTCGGTACTGCCGATGGCGATGATTCCCCGCGTGTCGCCGCTCATCGAACACGCCGAGCCGCTACCGCCTCTCCGCTTGATTACCATGACACCCACCGGCGTGATGGGCAGTCTAGGTTCCGGCATGGTGGTGGCCGCTGCTTATACGCTGCTGCCGCTTTATCTACAGCGCATTGGTATGAGCGTAAACGAGGTAGGTCAGATGATGGCCGTGCTCGTCCTTGGCGCGATGTTGCTGCAGTACCCCATTGGCCGCTGGTCGGATCGCCATGATCGCCAAATGGTGCTGATTGGTATCAGCGCCTTCTGCGTAGTGATTTCAGCGGCCATGCTGTGGTTGCCGCTCTCCACGCCGCTGCTCGCCGTGCTGCTCTTTTTGCTGGGCGGCGGCGTCTTTGCGCTTTACCCGGTGGCCGTTAGTCATGCCGCCGACCGCGCGCCTGCCGGTGCACTGGTGCGCATGAGCCAAGGCCTTTTGTTGATTAACTCGATTGGTGCCACCATCAGCCCGCTGATGATCTCGCCGGTGATGACCGCCATGGGCGATGCTGGCTTGTTCTGGGCGTTTGGCTCACTGAGTCTATTCTTAGTGCTGTTCTTCGGCTGGCGTCGTAGTGTTCGCCCGGCACCGGTACCGGTGGCACCGTTTACGGCCACTGCGCCGATGACCGCCGCAGGTGCTGAGCTGGTGGTGACCGAGGAGCTGGTACAAGGGGCGCTTGAGCACGAGCACCTGGAAGACCTGTCTGACGTTGTGCCTGAGGTCGACGTGGCCGAACCCGTAGTAGGGCCGCCTCAGGAAGACGAGAACCATATTACCTATTACGACGATGTAGAAACCGAGGTGCGTCGGTAGGTGAACTGCAATATCGAGTAAGGTGAGACCTTGGGCTAATGGTGTGGCGAAAGTAGGGAAACTACTATCAGCGATAGTGTTTTTACTATTTCACCGCATTTGCCTGGGGTTTTGCCATGAATTATTACGCCGCGCCGGTCCGAGATCTGCGCTTTGTGCTCGAAGAGATGTTAGCACACCGCTCCTTGGCGTTGCCGGGGTTTGAAGAGGCGACGCCTGATCTCGTCGAGGCTGTGCTGGAAGAGGCTGCGAAACTGGCGGGCGATGTCTGGGGCCCGCTCAACAGCACGGGTGACCGCCAGGGGGCTAAGCGCCATACTGATGGCAGCGTCACCACTCCTGAAGGCTTTGCCGCCGCCTATCAAGCGTATGTGGAGGGCGGCTGGAACGGTATTGGCGTGTCTGAAGAGCTGGGCGGGCAGAACCTACCCGAAGTGGTTGCCAGTGCGGTGCAGGAGATGCTCCACGGCGCGAACATGGCGTTAGGGCTATGCCCGATGCTCACCGCCGGTGCCATCGAGGCGCTGGCTCATCACGGCAGCGATGCCTTAAAAGCGACCTACCTGCCCAAGCTGGTTGAGGGCTCCTGGACCGGCACCATGAACCTCACCGAACCCCAGGCGGGGTCGGACCTCTCCAAAGTGCGCACCAAAGCCGTTCCGGAAGGCGATCACTACCGCATCAGCGGCCAAAAGATCTACATCACCTGGGGCGAGCACGACGCTGCCGAGAACATCATTCACCTCGTCCTTGCCCGCAAGCCCGATGCCCCGGAAGGTAATAAGGGTATTTCGCTGTTCCTGGTTCCCAAATTTCTGGTGAACGACGATGGCTCGCTTGGCGAGCGTAACGACGTCACCTGCGCCTCCATCGAGCACAAGCTCGGCATTCACGGCTCGCCCACTTGCACGCTGAGCTTTGGGGAAAACGGCGGTGCCGTAGGCTATCTGGTGGGGGAGGAGGGGCGCGGGCTCAACCACATGTTCACCATGATGAACGAGGCGCGCCATAAGGTCGGGATCCAAGGGATTGGCGTGGCCGAACGCGCCTGCCAGCACGCCTTGGCCTACGCGAATGACCGCACTCAGGGCCGCTCCCCCAAACAGCGGGGCGGCAGCGAGTGCACCATTAGCGATCACTTTGACGTGCGCCGGATGCTGCTCTCCATGCGTGCCCGTACCGATGCGCTGCGTGCCCTGGCGCTCTACTGTGCCGGGCAGTTAGATATCGCTCGCCGCGCAGAGAGCGACGCCGAACGCCAAGCCGCTCAGGCCTGCGCCGATGTTCTGATCCCGATTGTGAAGAGTTTCTCGACCGACCAAGCGGTGGATATCGCCTCCATGGGCGTGCAGGTACACGGCGGCATGGGCTACGTGGAAGAGACCGGCGCGGCCCAGCTATTGCGGGATGCGCGCATTGCGCCTATCTATGAAGGCACCAACGGCATTCAAGCGCTGGACTTGGCCGGCCGAAAACTGCAGCGAGACGGCGGTGCGGCACTCTCTGCGCTGATCGATGACGTGCATAAAACGGCCGAAGCGCTGCGGGGTGAAGCGTCGCTGGCCAGCATGGGCAGTGCGCTTGCGGCGGGCGCTGACGACCTGCGCGCCGCCATGGCCTTGGTACTGGAGCAGGGCAGCGACCCTGAACACGGCCCCGATGCCGTACAGGCGTACGCCACGCCGCTGTTGAACCTTGCCGGGCACGTACTGTGCGCTTGGCAAATGGGCATTGCAGCGCTGCATGCCCAACAGGCTGTAGACGGCGGCAGCGATGAGCCGTTTTACCGCGCCAAACTGTGCAGCGCCGAGTTTGCCATTCACCAATGGCTGCCGGTTGGCCGCGCCCAGCGTGCCGTGATTGAGGCTGGTTGGCACTGTTTTAGCCAGTTCGATAGCGCGGCTCACTAACGCCACCGCCGCCTTAAGGGCGGCGGTATTCGTTATAAGTGTCCGATAATAAAACGTCCTATAACAACAGCGAGAGTGCAGGAACCGATCATGACCTCCATCTTTGAACAAGACTTACCGCCAACCGCTGCCAACCATGTGCCGCTCTCGCCGCTCACCTTTATCGAGCGCTCGGCGGCCATCTATCCCGATTATCCGGCTGTGGTGCATGGCACGACGCGCCGCACCTGGGCCGAGACCTGGACACGCTGCCGCCAGCTAGCCTCAGCGCTGGAAAAGCGTGGCATTCAACCCGGGCAAACGGTGGCCGCCATGCTGCCCAATATTCCGGCGATGTTCGAGGCCCACTTCGGCGTGCCGCTGGCGGGATGCGTGCTGAATACGCTCAATATTCGCCTCGATGCCGACGCCATTAGCTATATGCTGGCCCACGGCGAAGCCAAGGTGATTCTGGTGGATCCTGAGTTTGCCGAGGTGATTCAAGCGGCGGTGGCCACGTTGGAGAGCAAGCCGCTGATCATCGACGTGGCCGACCCGGAGTTTTTGGGTGAGACCCAAGGCATTGGCGAGTTGGAGTACGAGGCGCTGCTGGCCGAGGGCGACCCTGATTACGCCTACCGGCTGCCCAGCGACGAGTGGCAGGCGATTTCGCTGAACTACACCTCCGGCACCACTGGCAAGCCCAAGGGCGTGGTGTATCACCATCGCGGTGCCTACCTGAACGCGGTGAGCAACATTCTCGAGTGGGCCATGCCGCACCATCCTGTCTACCTGTGGACGCTACCGATGTTCCACTGTAACGGCTGGTGCTTCCCCTGGACCATTGCCGCCAATGCAGGCGTCAGCGTTTGCTTACGCAAGGTAGACCCCAAACGCATTACCGATTTGATCGCTGCAGAGGGCGTCACTCACTTTAGCGGTGCGCCGATCGTGCTCAATGGGCTGGTGAACCTGCCCGCCGAACAGAAGCGGGTGTTCGATCATCCGGTGAAGGTGACCACCGCCGGGGCCGCGCCGCCTGCCTCGGTGATAGCCGGGGTGGAAAAGCTGGGCATCGAAGTGACCCACGTTTACGGGCTTACCGAGGTGTATGGCCCGGTGACCGTGTGCGCTTGGCGCGAGGCGTGGAACGAGCTGCCGCTGGAATCTCGGGCCAAAATCAAGGCCCGCCAAGGCGTGCGCTACCACATGCTGGAAGCGCTCTGCGTCGCCGATCCAGTCACGCTGGAACCCGTTGCCAAGGATGGCCAAACCATCGGCGAAATCCTGATGCGCGGCAACAACGTGATGAAGGGATATCTCAAAAACGCCGAGGCCACGGAAAAAGCGCTGGAGGGCGGCTGGTACCACACGGGTGACTTGGCGGTATGGCACGCCGACGGCTATATCGAGATTAAAGACCGCTCGAAAGATATCATCATCTCGGGCGGTGAAAACATCTCCACCATTGAAGTCGAAGATGCCATTTACAGCCATCCAGCGGTGGAAGAGGCTGCCGTGGTCGCGAAGCCGGACGAAAAGTGGGGCGAAACGCCCTGTGCGTTCGTCAAATTGAAAATAGGCTACGGCGAAGTCACCGAGGCGGATATCATCGCCCACTGCCGGGAGCATCTTGCGAGCTTTAAAGTGCCGAAAACGGTGGTGTTTAGCGAACTGCCCAAAACGTCCACGGGCAAAATTCAAAAATTCGTGCTGCGTGAAGAAGCCAGACAGCACCAGTCAGGGGAACAGCAATGAGCGAACAGCGGATTGGCGTGGTAGGCGCAGGCACCATGGGGCAGGGGATTGCTCAAGTGGTGGCCGCCAGTGGCTTTAATGTGCGGCTGTACGATGTCGCCGATGAGCAGCTCACCCGCGCCAAAAATGCGATCGATAAAGGGCTCGAGAAGCTCGTTGCTAAAGAGAAGATGACGGCAGAGGGCAAGCAGGAAGCGCTGGCTCGGCTTTCGACCACCACGGCGCTGGATGCGCTCAGCGACTGCAGCGTGATCATCGAAGCTGCCCCCGAGCAGCCCGCATTGAAAGAGAAGCTGTTTCGGGATCTCAGCCATTTGAGCAGCGACGCTATTCTGGCGTCGAACACGTCGTCTCTATCACTGACTCGACTGGCGGCGGTCTGCGAGCGCCCTGAGCGGGTGGTAGGCATGCACTTCTTCAACCCGGTGCCGGTACTCAAGTTGGTCGAGGTGATCCGCGCCGAGCAGACCTCGGATGCCACCGTAGAGCGCATCGAAGCGCTGACCAAAGCGCTGGGCAAAACCGCAGTGCCGGTGGGCGATGCGCCGGGCTTTGCCGTGAACCGTTTGCTGGTGCCGATGATCAATGAGGCCGCGTTTATCGTGCAGGAAGGCACCGCCACGCCGGAAGCCATCGATGACGCTATGAAACTAGGTGCCGCCCACCCCATGGGGCCGCTGGCGCTGGCGGATTTGATTGGCCTGGATGTGTGCTTGGCGATCATGGAGGTGCTGCAGGAAGGTTTTGGCGATCCCAAGTACCGCCCCTGCCCGCTGCTCAAGCGCATGGTGGCCGCAGGCTATCTGGGCCGTAAGAGCGGCCGTGGGTTCTATATCTACGAGTAGCCAACTACCGGATTGAAGCGCGACAAAAGAAGTGATTGCCACCCAACCAAGCGTTCGCTAGGGTTGAGTGGTCATCACTTACAAGCGCAATAACAATCAAGGAGCCATCATGAGCGACGCAGTGATCGAGAAGGTTGATAACGACGGTGTAGTGCGCCTGACCATTAATCGCCCCAAAGCCCTGAACGCGCTGAATAGCGACGTGCTCAGCGCTTTGGAAGCGCATTTAGTCGAGCTTGAAGCGCACCCCAACCTGCGGGCGGTATTGATTACCGGCGCTGGGGAAAAATCCTTTGTGGCCGGGGCAGACATCACTGAAATGCGTGATAAAACCCCCGAAGAGGCCCGCGCATTTGCCAGCCAGGCACTGCGTACCATCAAGCGCCTGGAAACACTGCCCGTGCCGGTGGTCGCGCTGGTGAACGGGTTTTGCCTTGGCGGCGGCTGCGAACTGGCGCTGGCCTGCGACTGGGCCGTCGCCAGCGACAACGCCATCTTCGGCCAGCCGGAAGTCCTGCTAGGCGTCATTCCCGGCTTTGGCGGCACCCAGCGTTTGCCGCGCCGAGTCGGTCCCGCCATGGCCATCGACCTGGTGACGACCGGGCGCAAGATCGATGCTCAGGAAGCGCTGCGCATTGGCCTGGTCAACCGGGTAATGCCCCAGGCCGAGCTTGAGAGCTATGTTGAAGAGCTTACCAAGCAGCTGAAGGGTAACGGGCCGCAGTCGGTACGCGGCGCCAAGCAGGCCGTGCATGACGGCATGGATCAGGACCTCGATAGCGCCCTGGCGCTGGAAACCAGCCTGTTCGCCTTCTGCTTTGCAGGCCAGGAGCAGAAAGAGGGCATGAGCGCCTTTGTCGAGAAGCGCAAACCCAATTTCTAAGCTCTCTTTTTTCTAAGCTCTCTTTTTTCGAGTTTTACTTATTTGAGGGGTGGCGCACGCGTCACCCCTTATTTTATTCTCAGGCTTACTATTTCTTACTATGCCGGAGTGACCGCGATGCAGTGGGCCGCCTTTCTTCTTGCCGCGCTGGGGTTTGCCTATTTACCCGGGCCTGCGATGTTATACACCGCAGCACAAACGCTGGGACGTGGCCGACGGGCGGGCTGGTTGGCGGTGGCTGGGGTGCATCTTGGTTGCTATGTGCATGTTATCGCCGCCGCACTGGGGTTAGCGCTGCTGTTTGCGGCCATTCCACCTGCCTATCTCGCGATGAAAATCATCGGTGGACTCTATTTGCTCTGGATGGGCGTGCGTTTATGGCAACAAGGCATTCGCACGAGCAGTGACGAACTCCCGCTCGCTTCAACCAAGCGGGTACTGCGCGATAGCTTTCTGGTGGAAGTGCTTAACCCTAAAACGGCGCTTTTCTTCGTGGCGTTTCTGCCGCAATTTGTGCAGCCCGATATTGCCATGCCGGTCGCATGGCAATTGCTTTGGTTAGGCATTGCCACCAACGTGCTGTTCTCGTCAGCGGATGTGGTGGTGGTGCTATTGGCCAGCCCGCTTCGCGCATGGCTGCAAACGTCTCATGGCTCTTCCCGGTTGATTCAACGGATTGGCGGAGGCGTATTAATGGGGCTCGGAGGTAATACACTGGTGCAGGCAGCAAGATAGGGCTAGCTAATTTTATTTTCACCATAAGGAGCGCGGCATGTTTGATCTATATATCGCCAATAAGAACTACTCTTCCTGGTCGCTGCGCCCTTGGGTGCTGCTGAAAGCGCTGGAAATTCCCTTTAATGAGCATCTGATGCCCTTTGAAGGTGGCTTTGGGGATAGCTACACCACGTTCAAGCGCTTTTCGCCGTCCGGCTTGGTGCCGTGCCTAGTGGATAACGATCACAATGTCGCCGTGTGGGACTCGCTGGCGATTGTAGAGTACGTGGCGGAAACACACCCGAACGTATGGCCGCAAGAGCGTGAGGCACGGGCCTGGGCGCGCTCCGCCAGTGCCGAGATGCATAGCAGCTTTGGTGCGTTGCGGGATGAGTGTTCCATGAACTGTGGCGTCCGCGTGGCGATGAACGAGCTTTCCCCAGGGCTGAAAAGCAATATGGCACGGTTAGATGCGCTGTGGCAGGAGGGGCTTGCGCGTTTTGGCGGCCCGTTTCTAGCAGGAGACCGCTTCACTGCGGTGGATGCGTTTTATGCCCCCGTGGCGTTTCGTATACAAACCTTCAACTTGACGCTGAGTGAAGCCTCCCTTGCTTATGTGCAGCGCCTGTTAGACCTACCCGCCATGCAAGATTGGTATGCCGCTGCGCTGAAAGAGCCATGGCGTGAGCCGATGCATGAAGCAGAAACGGTGAAGCATGCCACCCTGCTGAGCGACGAACGCGCGATAGGCTAGTGCGCAGCACATGGATGGCTGCGCGGTAATCACTTAAATCCGCTACACTGGCGCGCATATCATTAGAGAATGTTGAGATTCATGTTATGGCGCTGAGCGCTACCCCTTATAAAGTCGACGTTAACCTGACTGACCTGGATCGCAACGTCTATGAGACGTTGCGTTTCACGGTGGCCCGCCACCCCTCTGAAACCGAAGAGCGGCTGTGCGCGCGGCTGATCGCTTATATTCTCTGGTACAGCGAATCGCTGGCATTCGGGCGTGGGCTGTCCAATGTGGATGAGCCCGCCTTGTGGGAAAAAAGTCTGGATGGCCGAGTGCTGCACTGGATAGAAGTCGGCCTGCCCGATGCCGAGCGTTTAACCTGGTGTTCGCGCCGCGCTGAGCGGGTCTCGCTGCTGGCGTATGGCCGCGTGGATATCTGGGAAAGCAAGGTGCTGCCCGCCGTCGCTTCCTTGAAAAATGTGCACGTCGCTGGATTGCCCCAAGAGGCACTGGCCACCGTGGCAGCAAACCTACCGAGGGCGATTAACTGGGCCGTCATGATTAGTGACGGTTCGCTGTTTATCACTGATGAAAACGGCCAGCATGAAATCACCCCGCAGTGGCTATTACGGGAGCGATAGGTATTCATCTGCTAGCGTTAAATAACGGACTGGTTGCCAGTTCGTTATAACAAGGAAGTACCTCAGGGTGGGTAGGCATTGAGAGTGACATGCATAACAGAAAGTAGCTTGCTATCTATTTGCATGATTACATACAATCAACAATGTTTGCCCCTCCCCCGAGTATGTTTTGTCTACCTGCCCAGCTCTCAACTCTAGGAATGAGCTATGACGCCGTCTGTTTACTATCGCAAAACCCAAGCCCCGGCAGCTTTTTTATGTAAAGCCGTGCTGCTGTTTGTACTACCGTTCAGCCTGCTGCCCGCTATCGCGTCCGCCGACGATAGTGCGCTTTCCATTAAGCATGAAAACGATGGACTCGCCAGCAGTGATGACGGCCACTTTACCAGTGGCTTCGAGCTTAACTGGATGTTTACCCCCGAACCGCAAAGCTGGCCCCAGCGTTTAGCGGCTGCGTTGCCGGATAGTATCATCAGTCAAGCTGATCGCGCCTCCTACCGCCTAGTGCATCAAATTTATACGCCTAATGTGATTGAGCGCCGCGAGCTGATTGAGGATGACCGCCCTTACGCGGGGTTAGTGTATGGCGGTGTGTCGCTTTATGAAGATAAGCCAATGGGACGCTGGCAGCAGGCCACAGACCTGCATTTAGATGTTGGCTTATTGGGCCCTTCGTCGCTGGCAGACAGCATTCAGCGGGAAGTACACCGCGTTACTGCAAGCGATCGACCACGTGGCTGGCGCAACCAGTTAGGCGATGAAGCCATTGTTAACCTGAACCTGCGTCGCCAGTGGTGGCACGATACCCCCTTAGCGGGTAAACAGTTCTCCCATGGGCCTAGCGTGGGGGCGGCACTGGGCAACCTGTACACCTATGCCAGCGCAGGTTACAGCGTACGTTGGGGAGACGATGCCCAAGGGATTCCCACGCTGACGCCCAACCCTGGCAGCCGCCATCATCTTAACGGCACACACGGCTGGCAGTGGTACCTGTTCGCTAACGTGGAAGGTTACTACGTGGCCCATAACCTGACATTGGATGGCAATACGTTTAGAGATAGCCACTCAGTGGATCGCAACGAGTGGATTGCTGAAGCCTCTGCTGGGTTAGCGCTGGCCTGGGATGAGTGGCAGGTAACCTACGCGGCCGTTCAGCGTACCCGGGAATTTGATGGTCAGGATGAGCAGGATAGGTTTGGCGCACTGACGTTGAGCAAACGCTTCTAGATCTTAAATATAAGCGGCGGCTAGCGGCTGATTAAGGTGAAACGAGATGGCAAATAAGTACCCTCATACACCGGATGGCCGCTACTTCGTTGCCAAAGATCGGCTGTGGCGCTGTACGGACCCACGCCTAACGGACGACGAAAAACGCGGCCATGTTAAAGCGCTGATGAAGGCCTGCCGGGCAGTGCGCAGCGCCCAGCAGCAAGACGATGAAGAGGCACTGCGCCAAGCGCGTGAGGCTGTGCAGGAAGCCAAAGAGGCACTAGGTGAGCGTGGCCCTTAAAGCGCAGGCTTCACCTGCTGGCCGTTCACGGGCAGCGAGCACAGTGGTAATCTTCGCCCCTTTCTTAACGCGTAAGGGCGACCTGTGAACATTAAAGCTGACCTCTCGATTCTAGATATTATTGGCCACCTGCTCATCTGGGTGTTGCTCACCATTATTACCTTTGGCATTGCGCTGTTTTTCTTTCCTTACTCCTTCGCTCGCTTCGTGATCAACCACACCAGCGTGGTGGATAACGCAACCGGCGTAGAGCGGAAAATGGTTTGCGATATCAATATCTTCAGCAATGTTGGCCATATTATTCTGTGGATGGTGATCTCATTTCTTACCCTGGGGCTTGGCTATATTTTCTACTTTTACCGGGTGTGGAACTACGCCCTGAATAACTCCCGCCTGCAGTAACCTCTCTTTTTCGCCACACCAGTAGCGCTATCTCTTGTTGCTTGTCGATGGTCGGCAAGCAACAGCTAATTGATAAGCGTTTTCGTTTATCTTGTTTGTTTGTCTGGTTCAAGTAGCCTTTCGCCTTCATTGACAACCTCGGCGGAGATTCCTATATTTTCGCGAATAAAAATTACTATCATTAACATTAATATTCGCTCCGGGATCTTATACGATGAAATCTATACCTAACTTTCGTCTGCGCGCACTGAGCGTTGCGGTCGCCCTCGCTTCTACCGCTGTGGTAGCGGCGGCTAACGCGCAAGAGAACGCTGCTGGCAGCGTGAACCTTGAAACTGTTGAAGTTACCGCTGAGGCGGCTGGCCGCTTTGGCTATAGCGATGCTGAGCGGGAGCCCTCAGTAGGCAAGCTGGATGTGCCGCTGGCCGAGCAGCCCTACTCCATGTCAGTGATCGACCAAGAATTTATTCAGGATAGCGGTGCCAAAAACATTCAGGATGCGCTGCTGTATACCCCCGGCGTGTACGCGGGCAACTTCGGATTCGACACCCGTGGCGACAGCGCTAAAGTGCGCGGGCTTGATGCAGGTCGCTATTTGGATGGTTTGCGCCAAGTGTATGGCTCTTACAACACCGTGCGCACCAACGTCTACGCGCTGGAGAGCGTGGAGGTGCTGCGCGGGCCATCTTCCATGCTGTACGGCCAAGCGGATTTGGGCGGCATTATCAACGGCGTCTCTAAACTACCCCAAGAAGAGCGAAGCGGTGAGGTGTGGGCGCAGTATGGCTCCTACGACCGCAAGCAGCTGGCGTTAGACGTGACCGGGGCGGCCGATGAAGAGGGCGAGTTTCTTTATCGCCTCGTGGTGTTAACCCGTGACAGCGACACCCAGGTGGATCATGTGGAAGATGATGGCTACCTGTTTGCACCGTCGTTTACGTGGCGGCCCAGCGACGCCACCAACATTACGCTGCTACTGAACCGCCAGGAAAACAAAGGTCAGGTATCGGCGCAGTTTCTTCCCCAGGCAGGCACGTTAGCGCCGGGTTCATTAGGCTTTATTGGCTCTGAGCGATTTGTTGGCGAGCCGGGTTGGGACCGCTACGACCGGGAAAAGACCGAAACAACGCTGTTTGTCGATCACCAGCTCAACGACAGCTGGGCGTTTGCTGCCACCGCCCGCTATACCGATTCCAGCACGGAAACCCGCGAGCACTGGATCGATATTCCCAGCGTCCCCGATGCTGAGGGTAACGTCAACCGCACCATCTTCACTGCAGATGCCGAAACACGCATTCTCAATATGGATGCCCGCCTGGAAGGCGAGTTCGCGCTTGGCAATACCCAACATACCCTGGTGGCGGGTATCGACCGTCAGGACGCCCGCTGGGCTCAGGATAATTACAGCTATATGACGGGAGGGGGTGGCCAGTTCAACGTCTATAACCCTCAGTATGGCAATCTTCAGCTGGATTCGCTGAACCCCACTGACCGCCCGGATAATGAGATTGAGCAGGTCGGCGTGTATCTGGCGGACCATATCGAAGTAGGGCCAGTAGTGGTGTCCGCAGGCCTGCGTCGTGACTGGGCAGAGAATCGCACGCTGGCACTGTCTGGACCGGATACGGTCAGTGATGAAGGTGAAACCACCGGCCGGCTGGGGCTGATGTACCGCTTTGATAACGGATTCTCACCCTATGTCAGCTACTCCGAAGCGTTCGCCATGAACTTGGGTAACGACGGTACGGCCAATCCAAGCCCCTTGAAGCCTACGACCGGCGACCAGGAGGAGATTGGCTTTAAGTACGTATCTCCAGATCAATCCCTGGCCGTGAGCGCGGCGTACTTTGATATTACTCAGCAAAACCGCATTAGCGATGGCGTTACTCCGGGCGGCGTCGAGCAAGTGGGTGCCGTGGTCGATGGCTGGGAGCTACAGGTAAATAAGCGCTGGCAGCAGTTTGAAACCCAGGTCGCATACACCAACTTAAACGCCAAAAACGACGGCACCGGTATTCGCTTGCCGTATGTGGCCGAAGAGCAGGCTTCCTGGTGGAACCGCCTGTATGTGGGAAATAACTGGCGTGTTGGGGCGGGCGTTCGTTATGTCGGCGACAACGTTGGCTCTGGCGGCGCGCCGGTGGTGCCTTCCAGCACGCTGTATGATGCGATGGTGGGTTACACTATGGGCGAGTGGGATTTCTCGGTGGATCTGAAAAACGCCACCGACGAAGAGTATGTCTCCTGGTGCCGTTATGATGGCGGCGACTGTGGCTACGGCGACCGTCGCAGCGTCACGGCGAATGTGCGCTATCAGTTTTAACGCATCATGATATAACAAACGGGGCCTGCAATGAGCAGGCCCCGTTTGGTTAATGGGACTCAGTGAGTGAGCGGCGTTAGTGCGGCTGCTTGACCAGTAGCTTCACCAAACGCCGCACGATGGGGGCGACCAAGTTGATCACCGGCAGCGCGACGGCAAAGGCAAACAGCCACGCCTTGAGCCAAATCACTACAATCCCTTCCACAAGTCCCACGTTATACAGCGTTATGACCAGCGACATAATGCATGACATAAACAGTGCCATCAGGCATGAAAATATCAGCTGGGCGTATTTCGGATCGAACATCGTACGTTTTCCTAATACGCGAATTAACGCTTATCTTCGGTTTTCTCGGTGAAGTCGCTGGCGTCGTGGCGCTCGTGAAGCTGCTCGTTGGGTTCGCCCCAGGTGCGGTTTACCATGCGGCCCCGCTGTACCGCAGGGCGGGCATCAATCTCTTCGGTCCAACGCAGCACATTCGTATAGGTGTGTGCCTCGAGGAACTCAGCGGCCTCATACACGCGGTTTTTCACCAGCGCGCCGTACCAGGGGTGAATCGCTATATCGGCAATGGTGTACTCATCGCCTGCCATAAAGCGGTTGTCGGCCAAGTGACGATCCAGTACGTCTAGCTGACGTTTGACTTCCATGGTGTAGCGGTCAATCGGGTACTGGTACTTCTCTGGCGCGTAGGCGTAGAAGTGACCAAAGCCGCCGCCCAGTATGGGAGCGCTGCCCATTTGCCAGAACAGCCAAGAGAGGCACTCGGTGCGTTTGGCCGGGTCTGTAGGCAGAAATTCACCGAATTTCTCGGAGAGATAGAGCAAAATAGCCCCTGACTCAAACACCCGTTGGGGCGGGTTCATACTGTGATCCACCAGCACCGGGATCTTGGAGTTAGGGTTAGCCTCAACGAAGCCGCTGCCAAACTGGTCGCCTTCGCCGATTTGAATCAGGTGCGCATCGTACTCGGCTGCCTCAATACCTTTTTCCAGCAGCTCTTCTAGCATTACCGTGACTTTCACACCGTTGGGCGTGGCGAGGGAGTAGAGCTGTAGCGGATGTTTGCCTACCGGCAGCGCTTTATCATGGGTGGCGCCCGCTACCGGACGATTGATGTTTGCAAACTTACCGCCGTTGCCCGGCTCCCATTTCCATACGCTCGGTGGTGTATAGGTCGTATCGGTCATCATAGCCTCGCTGTTCATCAGGTAAGAAAAAAACAGTGCAATCGCCTAGCCTAGCTTACTGAGTTATCCCTACTTTATGGGGACGTAACCTTCACGGCCACCCGTGGCATGAGCATGTGCGCGGTAAGCAATCGTTTCAATCGACATTGAGTCTCTCCTGTTTATGGGGCTCAGTCGTTATGGTTGGATAGTGACTGGTACATCAGGTTAATTACGCATTCACTATTAATTTAGTGCGGCTTTATTTTGTGCGCAAGTTAAATGATCGGAAAGTTTGTAGTGCCACGGACGATAGTCGCACTACTTGGCTTTTTGCAGGCTATCGCGCAGTTGAACCAAATCCTCTTTCAACTGCGTTAAGGCCTCCATAGACTTCTCGCTGGCATTCACCATACAACTGGGAATATGACGCGCCTGCTCGCGCAGGGAACGGCCTTTATCGGTCAGAAATAGCTCCACCACGCGCTCATCTTGCACGCTACGCTGGCGGTGCAATAGCTGGTCGGCTTCTAAACGCTTTAGGAGAGGAGTCAGCGAGCCAGGGTCTGTCAGTAAGCGCTTACTGAGTGTCCCTACAGTAATGCCATCTTCTTGCCAAAGTACCAGCATGGCTAGGTATTGCGGGTAAGTAAGCCCTAACTTTTTCAAAAGCGGTTTATAAACTTTTGTCATCATCAACGATGTTGAATAGAGGGCGAAGCAGAGCTGATGGTCTAGCTCTAGTTCGCTGCAAGTGTCTAACGCAGGCATGTGGACTCCAGGACAGGATGCATAGCGGGTAATGTAGCGCGCTAGGCGGTGAGTGGCTATCCCTAGACGTTGGTCGTAAGTTGGCAGTTTTGCTTTGACACCCAGCCGAATGGTCACTAGCCTTCGCTTATTGGATGTTACCGGTAACACTACGGCGTAACAGGCGCGATAGCACGGCAGCGTTCATAACCGCTTAGCAATTAGCAGTTCAGCACTCAACAACAATGAATGTTTGGAGATAACGTCATGACAGCGATTTGGCGCAACACGCTTACCTTAGTTGGTGCAACCACCCTTACTTTTGGCATGGCGCATGCCCAAAGCCCCGAGCTTTCCGACCCGCCGGCCATTGAAGGGGATGTCGTGGCGGACCACGGTAGCCATACGCTTCGCATGGGCATTGGCCTTTCTGAAACCTCTCCGCAGTTTCTCTCTAGCCAATACTTTGGCGAGATTCTAGAGCAGCGTACCGAAGGCCGTATCACGGTCAACGTGTTCCCCAACAGCCAGTTGGGCGACGATGTTCAGATGATGGAAATGCTGCAGACCGGCACGCTGGATATGACGTACCCATCTAGCTCCGCAACCACAGGCTATGTGCAAGCGCTGTCGGCGTTCGACCTACCGTTCCTGCTGCCCAGCCGTGAAGCCGCCATTGCAGTGATGCAGAGTGACGTTGCTCAAGAAATGCTGGATGGCTTTGAAGGCACTGGCTTAAAGGCGCTCACTTTCTCTGAAAACGGCTACCGCCAGCTCTCTAACAGCGCGCGCCCCGTTGAAACGCCAGAAGATGTCGCAGGCCAGGATGTTCGCGGTTTGAGCGTACGTACCATGCAGAACCCGGTGCACCTGGCGATTTGGGAAGCATTAGGTGCTAACCCCACGCCGATGGCGTTTGGTGAGCTGTTCTCTGCCCTAGAGCAGGGCGTGGTCGATGGCCAGGAAAACCCCTGGAGCACCATCCTGACCTCTAACTTCAACGAAGTTCAGGATTACGGCACCGAAACCCGCCACGTCTACACACCGTTCATCATGATGCTTTCCGAGCGTACCTGGGACCGTATGGCACCCGAGTACCAAGAGCTGGTGCTGGAAGCCGCGCGTCAATCCGCCGAGTACGAAATTCAACTCTCTGCTGAGTATGACGACTGGTCCCGTGAGCAGTTAGAAGCCCGCGGTATGCAGATCACTCGCTTGAGCGATGAGCAACTGGCCGCGTTCCAAGACGCCGTGCAGCCCGTTTATGAAGAGTGGGCGCCGCGCATTGGCGAAGATCTGATCGCTGAAATTCAACAGATCGTTGAAGATGCTAGCAACTAATACGCACCATTAAGCGCGCCATCGGGCAGGCCATTGTGCCTGCCCGACTTGTCAGTGCCCCTGGAGTTCTTATGACATCCTCCTCAACACCTCCCAACGCTGAATCCTCTTTGAGAGCGCCTACGATTGAAGATCCGTCGGTCTATTTAGACGACCCCAATCGCAAGCTGCTGGAAATTGATACTGAAACGCGTCAAGGCCCCGCGCTGTTTCGCTGGTTAACGCTTGGCATGGAGTATTTGATCGGCGCCATTTTAGTGGCGCTGATTGTGGCGGTGTCCAGCAATGTGGTGGGCCGTTCGCTATTTAACCACTCGCTGCCCTGGGTCGATGAGCTGGCGCGCATGCTGTTTATTTGGCTGGTATTTATTGGTGCGGCCGCTGCGTTTGCTCGCTATGAGCATATTGCTGTGGACGCACTGGTGCGGCGTTTGCCGCTACGTCTAGCGCATATGCTCTACTGCCTGCAGCACTTGATTATTACTGGCCTGATGTTGGTCATGGTATTTGGCGGCTATCAAGTGCTGTCACGCTCCAGCGGTCGCTCGGCCATCATGGGCGTGCCGCTCAGCCTTGTGAGTCTTTCCCTCGTGCTATGCGTTGCCTTCATTGCCGCCGTGTCACTGTGGCGGGTATGGATGAGCGTGCGCGTTATTGTTCAACCACACGGCCAGTCGGCTGAATCGCAAGGGGAGTGATCACCATGCTGTGGATTTTCCTAGCTATTTTATTAGTATCGATTGTGATCGGCTTGCCCATCGCGTTTGGTTTGGGGGTGGCTGCGCTGGTCATGGCGGTACTCTCTGATATTCCGCTCTCTATTATGATCGAGCAGTCCATCCGTGGGGTGAACAGTTTTCCGCTGCTGGCCATTCCGTTCTTTATTCTAGTCGGTGAAGTAATGAGTAACGGCGGCATTGCACGCCGTTTGATGGAGCTTGCCGGTGCGCTGGTCGGTTTTATGCGTGGCGGCCTTGGCCAGGTAGCGATTACTGGCTCCATGTTCTTTGGCGGCATTAGTGGCTCGGCGGTGGCCGATACGGCGGCCACTGGCTCCATGATGATTCCCTCGATGAAGCAGCAGGGCTATACCGCGGCCAACGCCACGGCGATTAACACTGTCTCATCGGTGATCGGGATCATTATTCCGCCTTCTATTCCGCTAATTCTTTACGGCATCGTCACCGAAACCTCCATCAGCCGCCTGTTCATTTCCGGCATTGTGCCTGGGCTACTGATTGGCGCTGCCCTGATGGTCACCACCTATATTCTGGCCAATAAGCAGGGCGGCGGCGTGCGCCAGTTCCGCTGGGACGTGCTCTGGAAAGCCTTCAAAGACGCTTGGCTGGCCCTGGTGCTACCGGTCATCGTGATTGGCGGCATTATTGGCGGTGTGTTTACGGCCACCGAAGCGGCGGTCGCTGCACTGCTTTACTCGCTGGCGATTTCACTGCTGGTTTACCGCGAGTTCAAGCTCAGCGAACTCATGGGCATGCTGATTCGTACCGCCAGGCTGACCGGGATGGTAATGATGCTGTTGGCCTTTGCCACCGTTATTGCGTGGTTCTTGACCATCAATATGGTTCCGCAAACGTTGGTACGTCAGGTACAGGCGATTACCCAGGAGCCGTTCCTTCTGCTGCTGATTGTGGCGGCACTGTTGCTGCTGGTGGGCTTTGTAATGGACCTCACGCCGGCCATGGTCATCATGGCGCCGATGCTGGCACCTATCGTCACATCGGTCGGCGTGGATGCCGCTTACTTTGGCGTGCTGATGGCCTTCATTCTGGGGATTGGGCTACTCACGCCGCCGGTGGGCACCTGTCTTTACGTGGGCTGTGGCGTGGGTAAAGTCTCCATGGAGTCTTTGGTCAAGGCCATGTTGCCTTATTATGCCGCGCTGCTTGTGGTGCTGGTGCTGCTCATCGCCTTCCCAAGCATCGTGACTTGGTTGCCCGACCTCACCGCCGTGCGCGGTAACTGATAGGAGCCGCGTGTGACGACTGATTCAAATCATAACGGCTCATATCGCATTCTCGTCATGGGGGTGTCAGGTTCGGGGAAGTCGCATATTGGTCAGCAGTTGGCTGCGACGCTAGGTGCCACCTTCATCGATGGCGATGATCATCACTCGCCCGCTAATGTGGCCAAAATGGCCAGCGGTACACCGCTGAACGACGATGACCGTCGCGACTGGCTAGCAACCCTGGCTGGGCTATTTGCCGAGTATAAGGCGCGGGGTGAGTCGGTGGTGATTGCCTGCTCTGGCCTGAAGCGGCGCTACCGCGACCGCCTGAGAGAGGGGGATAGCGCGCTGCGTATTCTTTACCTAGAAGGCACGCATGGGCTGCTGCGCGAGCGCTTAGAAACTCGTGCCGGGCACTTCTTTAAGGGCGACAGTATGTTAGCCAGCCAGCTAGCCGACCTAGAACCACCGGCAGCAGATGAGGCGGTGACGCTCTCCATCAGACTAACACCGGCGGTGATCGTCGAGCGTTTTAGCGCCACGCTGGTGCCCGAACAGCGCCGCTCATTAGGCTAAAGGAAGGGATAGGCGGCGGGCTCTACTATTCGTTATGGTAGGGTTCGAGCGCCATCCATTGTACAAGGCAGCGACGCCATTGAAGAAAAAACGCCCTACATTACAAGATATTGCTGATCGCGTTGGTGCCACCAAGATGACCGTTAGCCGCTGTTTACGCGACCCGGAAACGGTATCGGAAGGGCTTCGAGAGCGCATCTTCGGCATCGCCGAGCAGCTTGGTTATATACCCAATCGCGCCCCGGATCTGCTCTCCCGCGCGACCAGTCACTCGATAGGCGTACTGGTCCCCTCGTTGACCAACCAAGTATTTGCCGACGTCATCGTGGGGATCGAAGCCCATACCGAACCGGCAGGCTATCACTTGATGCTCTCCCACTACGGCTATAGTCAGGAGCTCGAGGAGCGCAGCCTTGCCTCGCTACTGTCGTATAACGTAGATGGGGTGATTCTCTCTGACCATGATCACACGCCGCGCAGTCTACGCATGCTGGAAACGGCGGGTATTCCCATCGTCGAGATCATGGATACCCACCGCCCGCCCCTGCAGCAGGCAGTAGGCTACGACAATGTACGCGCCGCTTACGACATGGTCAGCGAGATGATTCGCCGCGGTCGTCGTCAGGTGATCTACCTCGCCGTTCGGCTCGATGAGCGTACCCGTCAGCGCGAGCAGGGTTATCGCCAAGCCATGGAAGAGCATGGGCTACCCCCCGTAACGCTGCAGAGTAGCCAGCGCTCCTCCTATACCGTGGGGGCTGCGTTGATGCAGGAAATTCAGCGTAACTACCCCGAAACAGACGCTATTTTTTGTACCAATGACGACGTGGCCGTGGGCGCTTACTTCGAGTGTCTACGCCAAGGCATCGGTGTGCCCGAACACATAGCGATTGCCGGGTTTCACGGCCACGATGTTGGTCAGGCAATGACGCCCCGCCTTGCCAGCGTTGTCACGCCCCGTAAGGCGATTGGCGAAGCCGCCGCAAAGGCCCTGCTGGCGCGGATCCGTGGCGAAGCGCTGGAGCAGAAAGTGGTGGATTTGGGGTATCGTATCGAAGCGGGTAAAACGCTATAGCGTCCATCCTAAAAACTGTTTGGCTGCTTACGATAACCTCGTTAGGTTAGCGTTTTATCCTGTTACGCCCGAGCGTGCGAGGCCGCTGTGAAGATTACCCAATTAACGGTTTATCCGGTGAAATCCCTGCAGGGGATTGATGTGTCCCAAAGCGAGATCCATGCCCATGGCCTCGCTTGGGATCGCCGTTGGATGCTGGTGGATGCCCAGCAACGCTTCGTCACCCAGCGCCAGCTACCTGCGCTGGCCACGATCTCCGTGGCGTTGACCTCCGATGCTCTGGTGCTCTCTCACCCCACCGTCGAGCCAATTTCCATTTCACTGGAAGAGCCCAAGGGCAACTTGCGGCTGGTATCGGTGTGGAGTGATCACTGCAAAGCGCTGCCGGAGAGCGAGGCAGTGTCCGAGTGGCTAGAGGCGGCATTGGGTGAACCGGCCAAGGGTGTGAGTCTGGTGCGTTTCGCCACTACCTTTACACGGGCGGTGGAGGACGATTTTCTGGCCGGTGGCGAGGCGCACACCTACTTTGCCGATGGTTATCCCTTTTTGATCACCACTACCGGTTCGCTGGATGCGTTGAACAACGCGCTGGTGGCGGGCGGCAATACACCGGTGCCCATGAATCGGTTTCGGCCCAATATCGTGGTGGATTGCGACGAGGCTTGGCAAGAGGATGGTTGGGCGACGATCGAGAGCGGCAGCTATCAGCTCACCCTGCGCAAACCCTGCCAGCGCTGCAAAATCACCACCGTCGACCAGCAGACCGGCACGATTCCTACTCAAGCCGAGCCACTGAAAACGCTGCTGGCACTGAATACCCAACCCCACTTGAAGGGCGCGCACTTTGGCCAAAACGCCACGTTGACGGCGGGGGAAGGTGGCGTCATTCGTGTGGGGGAAGTGGTCTCCGTAACGCCCCGCTAGGCCTAAAGCGTAGCATTTTCGTGGCAATGGCAGTGCCCAGTAGGGTAATCACCATGCCAGCAATGACCTGTAGGCTCAGCGTTTCCTCCAGCAGCACATAGCCCCACAGCAGGGCGCTAACGGGGACGAGAAACGTCACCGTCGAGGCCGCCGTTGCGCCCGCGCTTGCCAGTAAACCAAGCCAGCGAATCCTTTTTATTGTCCGCAGTGAGCGCCAGCAGTTTTATCGTCGGGGTTTAGAGGTTTCGACAGCCACATAGAATCACTGCTCAGAATCAGCTACGCTGAATGAGCACCGAACGTAACCCTGCGTTCATCCTGCGAGAAGCACACTACCCTAGGAAAGGAGAACAGAATGGATAGTAAAGCAAGCGCACATTGGGAAGGTGGTTTGAAAGATGGCCAAGGCAAAGTCGCCACGGAAAGCGGCGTACTGGATGCAGGTTACTCCTTCAAGCAGCGTTTCGAAGGCGAGCCCGGCACCAACCCAGAAGAGTTGATCGGCGCCGCACACGCCAGCTGTTTCTCGATGGCCCTATCGATGATCCTTGGTGAGAAAGGCTACACCGCCGACGCCATCGATACCCAGGCAAAAGTCACGCTGTCGCAAAGCGATGCCGGTTTTGATATCTCCAGCATTCACCTGGACGTGGAAGCCAGCGTGAGCGGTGCCGACGACGCTGCTTTTCAGGAAGCCGCCGAAACCGCCAAGGCCAACTGTCCAGTATCTAAAGTCCTCAAGGCCGATATCACGATGTCTGCCAAGTTGAAAGGCTAATATCTGGCACTGCCTTAGGGCAGCGCTTGGTAGCGTGTTGTATACCGTTGTCGCCACTCACATACGAGAAGGGCCTTGCCGAATGGCAAGGCCCTTTTTGCGAGCAATGGCTGCTATGTACTCGTTAAAGTACTGCTTAGCTCTGTGTCGCGCATCTCGTTAGCGTTGTCTTCGCTATTGTTCATCTCGGTGTCGAGCTCGGTGCGAAGATCATCGTTATCAAGAAAATGCTAGATAAAGGTTAAACGGCTGCGACAGTCTGGCGAATTGACCCGCTGCCTATGGCTGTGCATATTCATTTTCATCGTCATCAAGATCGCCGTAGAGCGATAGCGACATAGAGAGAGATTTTCCAATGACCCTGACAGACCCTTCATGGCTGTTTCAGCCATTGAAACAGCGCTTGGCTGGCGGTGTTGTGGCATTAGGCGCTTGGCTGATGACAGCCAGCGCGATCGCCAACGATACTGAGCTGCCGAAAGGCCATTTTTTACTGCCCGAGTCGGGCAATATGGTGGGCGAAGTGTATACCGTCACTGCGAGTGAAGAGGACACGCTGCTGGATATTGCCCGAGCGCATAACGTGGGCTACGAAGAGATCCGCATGGCTAACCCGGACGTGAGTCTGTGGGTGCCTGGCGAAGGCACCGAGGTCACCATTCCGGGGCAGTTCATCCTTCCTGACGAGCCTCGCACTGGTATCGTGATCAACGTTGCCGAGCTGCGCATGTATTACTACCCCGAGGCCGAAGATGGCCATGCTCCCCGTGTCGAAACCTATCCCATCGGCATTGGCCGCGATGCCTACAATACGCCGTTGGGTATCACCGAAACCACCATGCGCTTGGAAAATCCGGCATGGTACCCGCCTGAGTCGATCCGCCGCGAGGCCGCCGAGCGTGGTGACCCGCCGCCTGCGGTCGTACCGCCTGGACCGGATAACCCGCTGGGTCAATATGCCATTTTGTTGGATATTCCCGGTTATCTGATTCATGGCACCAATCAACCTGACGGGATTGGTATGCGCGCCAGTCGCGGCTGTATTCGCATGCACCCCGAGGATATTGAGTCAGTCTTCTGGCGTGTGCCAGTGGGCACCCAAGTGAACATCATCGATGCGCCGATCAAGCTGGGGTGGGGAGCCGACGGCGAGGCCTACATTCAGGCGTTCACGGCGACCGATGAGCAGGCCTTTGGCATGGAAACGCTGTTGAACGTGGTGAGCCTGATCGAAGAGCATAAAGGGGAAGGTCGTGCCAACTACGAGCAGGTGAGCCGCGTGTTGGAAGAAGCCAGCGGCCAGATCGTGCCACTTAGCTAACCAATGTTCACTCGGCATCAGGCGGCAACGCGGGGACCAGCGAGAGCGCTACCGCCTGACGCACTAAGGCGGCCACATTGGCCGCTCCCATCGCCTTCATCGCCCGCAGTCGATACACCTCGACGGTTTTGGCGCTGATGCCCATGTGATCGGCGATTTCACGGCTGGTCATGCCCTCTGCAACATGCTGCACGATGCGCTGCTCTTTGGGGCGCAGGGCGTCGAACTCTGTTTGTAATCGTGCCAGTGCCTGGGTCTGTTGATGCTGCTGTTCGGTATGGCTGAGTGCTTGCTGCACTACATCGATGAGCTGCTGATGATTGAAGGGCTTCTCGATAAAGTCGAATGCGCCGTTCTTCAATGCTGCCACCGCCATGGGAACGTCGCCGTGACCGGTCATCATGATGAGGGGCAGGCGGCTGCCCTGGTCAACGAGCTGTTGTTGCACCTGAAGACCACTCATACCCGGCATGCGAACGTCCAGCAGTAGCGCGCCAAAGGTTTCGTGCTCCGTGGTTAAAAAGGCGTCACCGCTGGCGAAAGCGCGGGAGGTGAGCCCTACCGATTCCAATAGCCACACCAGCGATTCCCGAAGCGCGTCGTCGTCATCGACCACCGCGATGGCGCTAGTCTTGGGCGAAGAGGTAGTCGTAGGCGCATTAGCCGAGGGCATCAAACGTCGGTCTCCGTGCGTAGAAATACGTCAAAACAGGCACCTTTAGCGCTGTCGGTGCGCAGGGAGAGGGTGCCTCCCATACTTTCCACCAGTGTGCGGCTAATGGCTAGCCCCATGCCAAGCCCTTCATCACGGGTGGTAAAAAAAGCGTTAAAAATCATGGGCTGATACCTCGGGTCGACCCCCGGCCCTTCGTCCTCCACGCTTAGCGTGATTTGTCGCTGGCCGCTTCGCCGTGCGCTGACGCGCACTGTTTTGGCATCAACCACTCGACGGCTGGCAGTCAGCGCATTCAGCAATAAATTAACGATGACCTGTTCCAAGGCAATCGCGTCGCCGTAGATCCGCGGCAGCCCAGCGGGAAGCTCTACCGTTAGACCCACCGCTGCCTGTTGGTACTGCCAGTCGCAGAGCCCGCAGGCGGCTGTCACTACGTCAGCCAACACCAGTGGGCGTACTTGATGGCTACGCTTTCGGACGAAGCTGCGCAGATGCCGCAGACGCTGGGCGAGGCGCTGTACCTGCTCGTCGATGCGCTCTAGAGGTAGTTGAAGCTCGCTGGCGAGGGGCGTGGGTTGCTGCTGGCACTTTAGCAACGCGCCGCTGGTGTAGTTGGCAATGGCGCCTAAGGGTTGATTCAGCTCGTGGGCGATATTGGAGGCAAGTTCGCCTGCGGCAGCTAGCCGGTTAGCGTGGGCAATCTGCTCTTGGTGGCGACGCGCCTGGGCTTCTGCGGCTTTGCGGGCGCTAATATCGCGATTCACCAAGGCAAAGTGACCAGGCTCTGCCCCCCGGCTGCGGTGGGCCAGTACCACACTGAGCACCGGCACGCTGCCGCTTGCGGTGCGCATCTCCAGCTCACCGCTCCATGAGCCGTAACGCTCCACGGCGGGAAATACCACCTCATTTAATAAGCGCAGCGAGTCGGCTTGGTATAGCTCACTGAGTGCAGTAGACGCTTCGTTGGGCAAGGCAAAGCAGCGGCGAGCGGCTTCGTTAGCGCTGAATACCTGCTGGTTTGGCCCTAAAAACAGCACGTAGTCGGTGGTGGATTCGACCACCTGCGCCAAACGCTCGCGAGTGGCTTCAGCCTCAATACGACGTCCAACGTCTCGGGAGACGCACAGGATATCGATCAATTCGCCGGTCTCTGTATCCCGCCGGGTGCGGCTGGTGGTTTCAAACCATACGTAATGGCCCGCTTTGGCGCGGAAACGGTAGGTTTGCTGATAGAAACCGTCGTGGTAGTAAACCCGCGGTGACTTGTTGAGCAGGTCGTTCAAATCCGCTGGGTGAAAAAGCTGATACGCGGAGACGCCGATGAGTTCGTCGGGTTCATAGCCCAGCAGCTCCCGCGCGGCCTGAGAGGCATACAAAAACGTGCCGTCTCGGGCGTGGCGGGAGATCAGGTCGGTGGTGCTCTCGGCCAGCCACTGATAGTGGCGCTTTTCCTCCTCGAGTGCGGCGTTGCGCGCTTCTAAGGTGGCCAATTTTGCTGCTAGGGTTGCCTCTCTCTTATTGCTCATAAATTAGCGGGCAGGATCTAATACGCCGCCCATGGATGCGTTGCGGCGGAACCAGCCCGCAATGCTAGCGCGAGGCTGGCGGGTGGGTAGCACTTCGTGGGGAATGGTTTCCGATAAAAAGCAGGCAAACGTACCGGCTTCGGGCACCACGCGGGCCACTTCCAGGGTTGGGTCGTCCGGGTGATAAATCACCATTTCACCGCCGCCGTCGCTCGGCCAGTCGGGGTTCAAATAGCCGACGGTGGAAATCACGCGGTTGGCCCGCCCGCGAAAGCTGTCCAAGTGGCGCTGGTAGAAGGCTCCGGCAGGGTAGTGAGCAAAGTGGGCTTCGTACTCAAACAGGCCAAGAAATAGCGCTTGGTTGAGAGACTGCTGTAGCTCTGCCATAGCATCCAGGTATCGGCGCTGAGCGTCGCTCTCTCGGTCTAGCCAATGGATAGCATCACCCCGGATATCTTTACGTAAGTGGTGCTGCTGGCCTCGGCCAATGCCAGCCTCATCCAGCGCGTCGTGTTCGGCGAGGTGGTGGATCTCGCGGTGCAGCGCTTGACACAGAGCCGAGTCGATCACCCCTTTCCCCACATACCAACCTTGTTCCACCAGCGCGTCGACCAGCTCCAAATGGGCTTGCGGGTCAAGGGCGGGAGAGTCCAGTTCAGATAAAGCGATCATTTCGTGATTCTCGTAACGGGCGCGCGTTCGGCTTTGGCCGAGCGACTGCTTGTGGGGGTGCGTCGTTCGGGGTAGTGGCGTAGGGCGCCGGGCGGGCGCTGATAAAGGTCAATCTCCATTCCAAAACCCTCGGCCAACAGCTCCACCAACATCATGGCAGATAATCCCCAAATCACGTGACCATCGACGTGATAGCTGGGCACATAGTGGGCGACGCCATCGACGGTAATCACATCGGTATGGGTGCGCTGGTCGTCTAAAAAGTGGCTGAGCGGGACTTCAAAAATAGCGTCCAGCTCCGCTGGGTCTGCCACCAGCGGTAGATCCGGTGGAATAATACCCACCCAGGGCGTCACGCGAATGCCGTGAAGCGAAATCACATCCGACAGTCGCCCGAGCGGTTGCACTTGGCCAGGCGCCAGCGCAATCTCTTCTTCTGCTTCTCTCAAGGCGGTGGCGTATAGGTCGGCATCGTCCGGTTCGCGTTTGCCGCCTGGAAAAGCGACCTGACCTCGGTGGGTCGTCAAGTGGCTGGCCCGGCGTGTGAACAGCAGGGTAGGAGCAGGACGCTCGACGATGGGCATAAGCACGGCCGCCTCCGGCAGCGCTATGTGGTCTAGCCGTTGAGGGGTATGCTGTTGCAGCTGTTTGCGCAGTTTCTCTAACATAGGCGTCTCTTTACTTTGCTCTCTTTTACCCAGCCACGGTGATCATCGTCAAGCACGTTGATGCCTCGACCCACCAGCCGTAGAGAAAACGCGATGAACTTTTGTAGTCAGTGTGGTGAGAAAGTCCGGTTTGCCGTTCCCGAGAGAGACGACCGCCCCCGCTACCTGTGCGACGGCTGCGGCACGATCCACTACCAAAACCCCCGTATCGTGGCGGGTACGCTGCCGGTGAGCGGCTCCAAAGTATTGCTCTGCAAGCGGGCGATCTCCCCTCGAAAAGGGTACTGGACGCTACCGGCGGGGTACATGGAAAACGCTGAGACCACCCAGCAGGCCGCCACGCGGGAAACCTGGGAAGAGGCGTTTGCCGAGGTCACTTTAGGCGGTCTATACACGCTGATTGATCTACCGCATATCAACCAAGTGTATATGATTTTTCTTGCCGACTTGATAGATGGCTTTGGCCCCGGGCCAGAGAGCTTGGAAGTGGCGCTGTTTGAGGAGCACGAGATCCCTTGGGATGCGCTGGCTTTTCCTACCATTGAGCGCACGCTGCGCCACTACTTTGCCGACCGTGAAAACGCTGCGTATCCGCTGCATATCAGCAAAATCACGCCTGAAGATCGCGAGCGCTATGTGGGTAGCGCCTAGCTTGTTCTATAGGTCGGCAAGCTGCCATACGTCGTAGGCGACTTCTTCATAAGGATGCGCCAGTTTGAGCGCGGCAATAGCGGCCTGAATATGCTCGTCGGCGCAGACCAGCTCGACCTTGAACTCCTCAACGGTTTCCAGCTTACCGATCTGACCAATATGTGGCTCTGCACCATCGAGGGGACGAAACTGGCCAGTACCACGCGTTTGAAAGCAGGTGTGTTCGTAATCGCCAATCCGCCCCGCGCCGGTTTCGAATACGGCGTTTTTAACGCTTTCAGCACTTTCAATGGGAACAAAAAACGCGAGCTTATACATAATCAGAGGCCTCCCTTGGGTAATGACGTAACGCTGTACTGCCAATGTTAGCGGATAGCACACTACTGGTCTTGGCGCAGGCTTTGTATGATGAGGTTTTTTTAACGACAAGGCGGCTACCCCCTCCATGGATAAGTTTGAAGTAAAGCTCGACCAAGCAGCCAGGGCCGCCTGGATGTCCTATGTGGGCGGCATGACCCAGGATGAGATTGCCACTCAGCTTGGCGTCTCACGCCCTGGCGTCCAACGCTTACTAGCCCTGGCGCGCCAAGAGGGGTTGGTGAAAGTGCATATCGATCACCCCATTTCCACCTGTATGGCGCTCGGCAGCACGCTGCGTGAGCGTTTTTTATTGCCTGCCCCCGTGGTGGCGGAGTCGCTGGCGGAAAAAGAGGCCATGCTCTCGCAGCGTTTGTTCAAAGCGATTGCCGACGTGGCGAGGTGGTGGACTGCTCGATCACCCGGCGCGTGACTAGCCTGCCGCTTGAACGCTTTGGCAAACATCTGATGCGTACCATGAGGCGTATCGGCGCTACCTGGCGCTGTTGTCGCAGCGTCACTCGCTTTAATACCCATTGCTGCAAATGCCGTTCACTCTATGCACCATAACGTCAGCGCCTGTCTCATCGACAGGCGCTGACGTGGCAGCAGGGCGGGGTGGACCCAGGCGGCTCACCAGGATTTATAAGGCAGGAACTTGCCGTTCAAGGTGAGCAGCACGCGGTCGCCCTTGGGGTCTTCGATTTTGTCCACTTCCATGGTGAAGTCGATGGCGCTCATGATGCCGTCTCCAAATTTTTCTTGCACCACATCTTTCAGTGTCTCGCCGTATACGCCGACCACTTCGTACAGGCGGTAGATGAAGGGGTCTTGGGGGATGGCTTCATCCCACGCCTTTGTTGGGAAGGCCGTGAGCGCGGTGGCCACATCGCTCTCTACTTCTAGAACGTCGCAAAGCTTATGGGCGACATCTGCGCTGGCGCTATTCATGCCGTAACACGCAGAGGCAACCCACACCGGTGACATGCCCACAGCGCTGGCAATGTCGTCCCAACTCATTTTTTTACGGGCTTTGGCAGCCAGCAGGGTATGACGCATTTCGAGCTTATCCATGACGGATCTCCTTGGGAGTGAACTTCACTAGGTTTTCTTGGGGTTCGGTGGCAGGGGATGCCGGGGTTGAATCAGTGGTGGCCTCGGCATCCTCGAGTTGCACCGGGTTTACCGGCGTGGGATAGCGCAGGCCTTGTCCGTCGAACTCCTGGGTGCGCAGCTCGCTGGAGCGGTTCACCAGGAAATCGACCAGGTAGTTACGAATCGTGTAGAAGTGCGGATGCTTGACGATCTCTGCCCGCTGGCGGGGCCTTGGCAGGTCAATCTCCACCGCTTCGGCGATACGCGCTTGGGGGCCGTTGGTCATTAAGAAGATGCGGTCGGCCAGTAAGATCGCTTCGTCCACATCGTGAGTGATCATGAACACGGTTTGCTGATCCTGGCTCCAAATTTTGATCAGCTCGTCTTGAATGACGCCCCGGGTCAGCGCATCCAGCGCGCCGAACGGCTCATCCAACAGCAGCAGTTTGGGTTTGGTGGCAAACGCCCGGGCGATGCTCACCCGCTGGCGCATACCGCCAGAGAGCTGGGAGGGCTTGCGGTCTACCACCTCTTTCAAGCCGACCATTTCCAGGTACTTCATGCTGTGGTCGGTGACTTCACGATCGCTCCACGCTTTCCAGCGGGCGCGTACGCCGAAACGAACATTTTCCAACGCGGTGAGCCAGGGCAGCAGACTGTAGTTTTGGAACACCACGCCGCGCTCAAGGCCAGGGCCGCTGATCTCTTTGTTCTCCATTACCATGGAGCCTTCGGAGAACTGATCCAGCCCGGCGAGCGCGTTCATAATGGTGGATTTACCGCAGCCAGAGTGGCCGATGATACACACGAATTCGCCTTTCTCGAGCTGAAAACTGATGTTCTCGAACACCGTCAGCGGTTCCGCCTCTTTACTGGCGCCGGGGAAGCGCTTGGCGGCTTTTTGTACCTCTACAAAAGCATGACTCATGGTCGGCTCCTTATTCGGCGTAAGTGACAAAGCGGGCAATATAGGCAAGCGACATATCCAGCAGCATGCCCACCACGCCGATCATCAGGATGGAGAAGATCACGCTGGTTAAATCGAGGTTGTTCCACTCGTTCCAGACGTAGTAGCCAATGCCGGTGCCGCCCACCAGCATCTCGGCGGCCACAATAACCAGCCAGGCGATGCCAATGGAGATCCGCATGCCGGTCAGAATGGTGGGTGCGGCCGCAGGCAGAATCACCTTGAAGGCCGTTTGCAGCGATGAAAGCTCGTGGGTGCGGGCCACGTTCACCCAGTCGTTGCGTACGCCTGCCACGCCAAAGGCCGTGTTGAGCAGCATGGGCCAAATAGAGCAGATAAAGATCACGAAGATGGCAGAGGCTTCAGAGTCGCGAATGATGAACAGCGCCAGCGGCATCCAGGCCAGCGGGGAGATGGGCCGCAACACCTGAATGAACGGGTTGAGCGCTCTGTACGCCAGCGGCGACATGCCAATCAAAAAGCCAATGGGAATCGCCACCAGCGCGGCCAGCAAATAGCCGCTGAGCACGCGATACAGCGAATAGCCCAGCTGAATGCCAATGCCTTTGTCGTTGGGACCTGCATCGTAAAAGGGGTTAGAGAGCTCCTGCCACGCTTTCACGGCGATTTCCGAGGGCGGCGGTACTTTAGCGCTCTCATCGGCCCCGGCCAGCAGCTGCTCATACTCGCTCAGCTCGGCGCCTCCTCCCATGAGAGGCGATTGATTTAGTCCTTCCCAAACGCCCAGGCCCACGACTAGCAGCATAACGGCGAGAATGGTGGCACGAACGTTTAGGCTTAATTTCCACTCGGTAGTGGTGCGGTCCATGGTTAACCCCTCCGAATCGCGAAGCTGTCGACGTACGCTTCAGGCTGGGTGTAATCAAAGGTTTTACCCATGATTTGGTAGTTGCGGGCGGTCTCTTCCGGCGCCTCGTAGCCAAGCTCACGCATCACGGTTTGAGCGTCGGTGGCCAGGTACACATCCCGAGCAATCTGCTGATAATCCACGTCGCCTTCGATATAGCCCCAGCGCTTCATCTGCGTCAGGATCCACACCGCCATGGAGTGCCAGGGGAAGGGGTCGAAATCGATGCGGTCGGGCACGTTCTGTACGCCGCCTAAACCGTCGGCAAAGCGCCCGGTGAGCACCTGCTCAATCACGGTGACAGGCTGGTTGAGATAGTTCGTGGGTGCGATGGCTTCGGCGATTTCTGAACGATTCGCGGGGTCGGAGGAGTACTGGGTGGCATCGATAATCGCCCGCAGCAGCGCGCCGTAGGTGTTCGGGTTTTCGCGAGCAAAGCGGGCGCTGGTGGCAAAGGCGCAGCAGGGGTGGCCGTCCCAAATCTCTTTGGTCAGCAGGTGAATAAAGCCGATGCGCTCAAACACCACGCGCTGGTTGAACGGGTCGGGGGATAAGAAGCCGTCGATATTGCCTGCCCGAAGGTTGGCGACCATTTCGGGGGGCGGAATCACGCGAATCTGAATGTCCTGATCCGGGTCCAGGCCGTGCTCGGCCACGTAGTAGCGCAGTAGGAAGTTGTGCATGGAGTACTCAAACGGCACGCCAAAGATGAAGCCTTTCCACTGCTGCGGGTCGCGCTTATCCAGATGGTCGTTATGCAGCACAATGGCTTGGCCGTTGATATTTTCTACCGCAGGCATAATGAACGGCTCAGGGGTCGAGCCTGCACCGAGGGTCATGGCCAGCGGCATGGGCGTTAGCATGTGCGCCGCGTCGTATTCGCGGTTGAGAGATTTATCCCGCGCCACCGCCCAGCCAGCAGTTTTGATGACCGAGACATCCAGGCCGTAGCGCTCATAAAAGCCCATGGGGTGGGCCATGATAATGGGCGTGGCGCAGGTAATGGGAACGAAGCCGACATTAAGCTGGGTTTTCTCAAGCGGCCCTAAACTCTCTTTGACGGCGGCTTTGATCGAATCTAGGGGAAATAGGCTCGCTAACGCCGCGGCGGCGGTGCCGCCGCCCACCAGCTTCATAAACTGACGACGGTGCATGTCGCTATGGCCAAACATGCCGCGCACTAAGGCGCTTTCGACCACTCGATCCATGACGTCATCGGCGTTGCTTGGCGTTAACGATGGTGCCACTGCGTTTGGCTGATGCGGGGACCTAGCACTGTTGGGTTGGGAGGGGGAGCACTGATGGCAATCGCACTGCCGTCCGTGAATCAGTGATTGGCGATGATCGAATGGGTTGCCAAGACTGCTGGGGTCGTTGTTCTCTTTCATGGACGTTCACCTCACAGGAGCAAAAGGGCTTTAGACTGCGCCGTCTTGGTGCGAAACGTTTCCCTGCGGCGCTACTTAGTAGATAGCGACTTACGTGCCATAACGTCTTGTTTTGGATTTAATTGCATAAAATCAAATGTTTACTATTTTGGTTGGCGGCATTTTTTGAATAGCAAAAACTCACGAAATTTCGTTAATAACGATATTTCGTTGTTTAAATAACGAAAGTTCGTGATTGGCCCGTTGTTTGTATGGAGTAAGCGACATCCTGCTGGCAAATGAGGAGCCTGCGATGCACGCTGCCACCCTGAAAGATGATGCTCACCCGACCTTAACGCTGATGGCGCACCACACGCCGCTGGCCATGGTGATTATTGACCCGCTCAGCGACCGGTTAATTGACGCTAATACAGCGGCGTGCCAACTGCTGCTGATTCATGAGCAGCCGCTTACGACCCCTTTTAGCCACCGTTTAAGCGCTTCATTGCCGCTATGGGTCAGCTTTACCGATGAGGTGCTGACCACCGGCCAAGGATGGTCGGATGATTTGGTGCTGCTGGATAGCGTGCGCCAGCCTCGCCATGTTGAGGTCTATGGGAAACGCTTACACGACTCCTCAAAGCTGTTGCTGACGGTGATTGATCGCAATAAAGCCGAGCAGCGCCGCGCTAAGGCGGAGCTTAGCCGCCAGCACCGCCAGGGGGAGGTGGGTTGGCAGCGAGTCGAGCAGGTGTTCGAGCGAATCGAAAAGCAGAACCAGCTGATTCTAAGCGCCGCCGGGGAGGGTATTTACGGCTTGGATGCGGAGGGTAAAACGACCTTCGTTAATCCAGCCGCTGAGCGCATTCTCGGCTGGAGCACCGAGGATATGGTGGGTCATGATGCGCATTTAATGTTTCACCACACCCACGCCGATGGTAGCCACTTTCCGGTACAGCAGTGCCCTATTCACGCCTCGTTTAGCGATGGCCAGGTGCACCATGTGGATGACGAAGTGTTCTGGCATAAAAATGGCGAGGCCATTCCCGTGGAGTACACCAGCACACCGATTTTTGAAATGGGCCGATTAGTGGGAGCGGTGGTCCTGTTTCGCGATATTCGCGAGCGTAAGCGCGCCGAACAGCAGCTGCGCGATGCGCTGGAAGAGGTGGAGTCGCTCAAACGCCGGTTGGAACTTGAGAACCAGTACCTGCAAGAAGAGATTAAGGCCGAAGTGAACCACCGCAATATCGTGGGCAACAGCCCGGCGGTGGCCAAATTGATCCAGCAGATTGCCATGGTGGCGCCGACTGGGGCCAACGTCTTGATCAGCGGTGAGTCCGGCACGGGCAAGGAGCTGATTGCCAGGGCCATTCATGCCGGAAGTGGGCGCAGCGACCGGCCGCTGATTCGGGTCAACTGTGCCGCCATACCGCGAGATCTGTTCGAAAGCGAGTTCTTTGGCCATGTCAAAGGGGCCTTTACCGGGGCGATGCAGGATCGTCCGGGGCGTTTCGAGCTGGCCCACGGCGGCACGCTGTTTCTTGACGAGGTAGGAGAAATTCCGCTGGAGCTGCAGAGCAAGCTGCTGCGCGTATTGCAGGATCAGCAGTTCGAGCGAGTGGGGGATAACCGTACCCGCGAAGTGGATGTGCGGGTGATTGCGGCGACCAATCGTGAGTTAAAAGAGATGATCGATGCCGGGCAGTTTCGCGAAGATCTCTACTTCCGATTGAACGTCTTTCCCATCGACTCCGTTCCACTGCGCAAACGCATCGAAGACGTGCCGCTGCTGGCCCGCTACTTCTTGCATCGCGCCTGCCTGAAGTTCAACAAACCTGGGGTGCGAATACCGCCTGCGCAACTTGATGTCCTCACGCGTTATCCCTGGCCCGGCAATATTCGCGAGTTGGAGAACGTCATCGAGCGTCAGGTAATCGTAACGCAAGATCAGCGGCTCTCTTTCGATGATCTTTTGTTGGTAGAGCCACTATCTCGTCACACGGCGTTCAACGAAACGTCGCACGATAGTAGCGAGTTGCCCGACCACCTGCTCACCGAGCAAGCGCTGTGCCATCAGCAGCGGTGCAATGCACTAAAAGCGTTGAAAGCCGCAAACGGAAAAGTGTCTGGGGCGGGAGGAGCGGCTGAGCTGTTGGGCATGAAGCCCACCACGCTCACTTCACGACTGCGAAAATGGGGCATCGATCCCCGGCAATATCGCAGACGCCAGCGCAAAAGTACGTCAGCCAACGATGCTTTTGACTAAGGTTAGGGAGGATCTGCTTGACATCCGTTTGTACACACAAATCAGGCAACTTCAAGTCTAGCATACATACATGAATGTAACTATAATGCCACTCTTTCATAATGGTGCCGTGCTGCGCCGTCTTACGTTGACACCTAGAGGCAATCCCATGCGACTAGCACACTGGGCAGTCAATGCCCCCTTCCGCCCCCTATTGTTGGCAGTACTCACGGCGTCCTTTATCGCGCCCGCCCAAGCGGCCGATTTGGTGACCATTACCCGTGACGCGCTGAATAACAATGCGGCTCTGGCCTCTGCGCGGTCTGAGTTTTCAAGCGTCGAAGCGGCGCGTGACGTCGCCCGCGGTGGACTACTGCCTCAAGTGAACGCCTCTGGCAGCGCTGTGCATAACGAGCAGTTCGAGAGTCAAGGCTCGGCCCGTGGTGACGGAGCAGGGGCTAATGCGGGTGTCGGCGTCAGTGACGATAGCTACAACACGGTCTCTTTGACGTTAGAAGCCACCCAGGCTCTATTCAATGCGGTGACACGGCAGGAAGTCACTCAGGCAGAGCGTCAGATCGATCAGCAGGTCTATCTGCTGGCCGCTACCGAGCAGCAGCTGTTGATCGATGTGGCCAGTGCCTACTTCGATATTCTACGCGCTCATGAAGTGTTGGAAGCACGGTTAGCGCAGGAGCGTGCTATCGGCCGTCAGCTAGAGCAGGCCCGTGAGCAGTTCGAGGTCGGTTTGATTGCGATTACCGAAGTCGAGGAGGCGCGGGCGAGCTTCGATCAATCTCGTGCCGATCGCATTGCTGCCGAGAGCAACTTGCAAGTGGCGTTTGAAGTGCTGGAGCAGCTTACCGGCCAGCGTTATGCCAGCATCGAAGCCCTGGGTGATAGCATGCCCATCGCGCTGCCGACGCCCACCGACCGTGATTACTGGGTCGAACAGTCACTGGAGCGCAACCCTCAAGTACTTGCCCAGCAGGCGGGTATCGAAGTTTCTCGTGTGGGAGTAGAGCTGGCGCGTGCTGGCCGCCTGCCCACAGTACAAGCGTTTGCCAACTATCAGTACGCTGACAGCGATAGCGAGCTGGTGCTGGTCAGCGGTTACGTCACCTCCGCTCAGGTCGGTGTGTCTGCAAACGTGCCGATCTATACCGGCGGCAGCACCAGTGCCAGCATTCGACAAGGCACTTTCCAATTGGAGAGCAGCCAGTACGACTTCGAGTCTCAGCGCCGCACTACGATTCAACAGGTTCGCTCGCTCTATACCCAGGTCAGCAACAACGTCGAAACGGTCGAAGCGCGCCAGCAGGCCATCGTGTCCAACCGCAGCGCGCTGGAAGCGACCCGCGCGGGTTACGAAGTGGGTACGCGCAATATCGTCGACGTGCTCAATGCCGAGCAAAGCCTCTATAACGCCATCGCCAATTATGCCGAGGCGCGTTACGACTATGTCGTGAATCTGCTGTCGCTGCGTCAGCAGGCAGGGCTGCTCGATGTCGAGGCCATCGAAGAAGTGAACGCGTGGCTCACGGGCGAGGACATCCACTTTATCCTACCGGAAAGCAATGAGCCCGACGCGTATCAGCGTGCAATGGATATTGGTGCACCGCCCACTCCAGGTGCTTGACGTACGCTGTGCATGCCTTCTTGGCGATCAGTCAATGTTTAGAAAAATGAATGGGAATTCGACGCATGAAAAGAGTGATTCACTTAGGTAGAGCGAGTCTAGTGACGCTGATCGCCGCATTAGCGCTCACGGCATGTGGACAGGAGCAGCCACAGGAGCAGCAAAGCCAGCAGCAGGAAGCGCCGCCCCACCCGGTGGAGGTCACTGAGATAGCGCGTCGGGACATACCGCTGGATAAATCCTACCCCTCGCTGCTACGCAGCGATATTGAAGTGACGCTCGTGGCACGCGTCAGCGGCTTTTTGGAAGAGCGCCACTTCGAACCTGGTCAAATGGTCGAGCAGGGTGACCGTCTGTATACCATCGAGCCGGACTTGTACCAGGCCACGGTGAACCAGCGTGAAGCAGACCTGCAGAGCGCCCGGGCAGAGCTGGCACGCGCCCAGCGGGATGCGCAGCGTTTCGAGCAGCTGCTGAGCCAGAACTCGGTCAGCCGCCAGCAGTACGACCAGGCGCTGGCAGAGCAGCGGGTTGCGCAGGCCAGCGTGGCACAGGCGGAAGCCGCACTCACCAGTGCCAATCTGGACCTGGGATACTCCAACGTCACCGCGCCCGTGTCGGGCATGATCAGCTTGAGCCAGATCAACGTGGGCAACTTGGTGACGTCGGGCACCGAGCTTGCCACGATCACGCCTCTGGATCCGCTGGAAGTGCGCTTTCAGCTACCCCAGCGTGATGCCTTCGAGCTGCGTCGTCAGCTGGCCGACAGCGCCGGTGACATGTCCTCCATTACCGCCCATCTCAGCGTGCCCGGGTTAGCGGGTAGCGCCGGTGGTGAGCTGGCGGGCCGCCTGAATTTCCTCGGTTCCCGCGTGGATACCGGCACCAGTACGGTGCAAGCATCGGCCACGTTCGACAACCCTGACGGGGAAGTACTGCCGGGCCAGTTCGTGCGCGTACGCCTTGAAGGCCTGAAGCGCTTCGACGTCATGGCGGTGCCTGAAATTGCCGTTACCCAAGGGTTGATGGGCCCTCGTGTCTTCGTGCTGGACGACGAAAGCAAGGCGCGTGAGCGGACGGTTCAACTGGGCGATGTGGCTGGTCCCTGGCAGATCATCCTGGATGGCCTGGAGCCTGGCGAGCGCGTTGTGGTAGGTGACCCGGCGGGTATCGAGCCGGGCATGGAGATCGACCCGGTGCGTTTCGATGGCGATGCAGAACAGCTGGTCGATGACGTGGAAGAAGCCGAAGCGCAGGAGCAGCAGGAGCAGGCCGAAGCGGCTGCCGAGATGTCCGAAGGCGCCGGTGATGCGCCCGCGGAAGGGGAAGAGGGTGCCCAATAATGAATTTCTCTAACTTCTTTATCAGTCGTCCGATATTCGCCACGGTGCTGGCGATTATCCTGACGCTGGTAGGCGCGATGGCGATGCGGATATTGCCCATCGAGCAGTATCCCAGCGTGGTGCCGCCTACGGTCTCGGTACAAGCGCAGTTCCCCGGTGCCGATGCGGAGACCGTGGCACAAACCGTGGCCGCGCCCCTGGCGGAAGCCATCAACGGCGTCGAGGACATGCTGTACATGACCTCCAACAGCGCCGACAACGGCCTGATGAGCCTGAGCGTGGCATTCAACATCGGTACCGATGGTGATATCAACACCATCAACGTTAACAACCGCGTGCAGGGGGCACTGTCCCAGTTGCCAGAGGCCGTTCAGTCTCAGGGTGTCACCGTGGAGCTGCGTTCCGACTCCATTCTGATGCTGGTGGCGCTGACCTCGCCCAGCGGTGACTACAACAACGTCTACATGCAGAACTATGCCACGCTCAACATTCTCGATGAGCTGCGCCAGGTGCCTGGGGTGGGCAACGCCGAGGTGCTGGGGGGCGGCGAGTTTGCCATGCGGATCTGGATGGATCCCGACAAACTGGCCCAGTACGACCTGACCCCGAGCGAAGTGGCCAGTGCCATTCGCGCTCAGAACACCGAAATTCCGGCCGGTAATCTTGCCGCGACGCCCCAGAGCGAGCCGCGTGCCTATACCTACACCATTACCGCTGGCGGGCGTCTTTCCAGCCCGGATGATTTCCGTAACATCTTCCTGCGCACCAATACCGATGGCTCTTCACTGCGCCTGGAAGACGTGGCGCGGATCGAGCTGGGCGCCTCTTTCTACGGCGTGGATGCGCGGTTGAACGGCGCGACCATGACGCCCATCATCATCAACCAGCAGCCGGGCGCCAACGCGCTGGAAACGGCCAACTCGGTTCGGGCGACCATGGAAGATCTGGCTGAACGCTTCCCGCCGGGGCTCGAGTATGTGACGCCTTACGATACGACGCTGTTCATCGATGCGTCCGTCGAGACGGTGCTCAAGACGTTCATCGAAGCGTTCCTGATCGTTATCGTGATTCTGTTTATCTTCCTGCAGAACTGGCGCTTTACCGTCATCGCCATGTCGGTGGTGCCGGTCTCGGTGATTGGTACCTTTGCCGGCTTCTACCTGTTCGACTTCTCGATCAACCTGTTGACGCTGTTCGCGCTGGTGCTGTCGATCGGTATCGTGGTGGATGACGCCATACTGGTGGTGGAGAACGTCGAGCGGGTGCTCAGCGAAGAGGACGATATCAGCGTTCGCGATGCCACCATTCGCGCCATGAAAGAGGTCGGTGGGCCGGTCATCGCCACGTCGCTGATCATGGCGGCGGTGTTCGTGCCGGTGGCCTTCATGGGCGGCTTCACGGGCCAGATCTACCAGCAGTTCGCGATTACCGTGGCGATCTCGGTGGCGTTGTCGGCGCTGATGGCACTGACCTTCACCCCGGCGCTGTCCGCGATCTTCATCAAGCACAACCTGCACAAGACCCGTCAGTCCGCTTTCAAGCGTGCGATTACCACGCCGCTGCGCCTGTTCGATCGTTTCTTCGCAGGCTTCACGGCGCTCTACATGTGGTTCGTGAAGAAGCTGGTGCGCTTCTGGGTGCTGGCGCTGGCGCTGACTGTGGCAGTAGGGGCGGGCTCTTATTGGCTGTATGCCAATACGCCCTCGACACTGGTGCCCGAGACCGACCAGGGGATCGTGCTGGTCAGCGTGTCGCTGCCGGACGCCGCTTCGCTGGATCGTACCCAGAACTACATGGCCGAGCTAAGTGCTGCCATTGAAGATATCCCTGGCGTGCAGTACTCCTCGGCGGTGGCAGGGTATGACATTCTGTCCAGCGCGGTGAACACCGCACGCGGGATCATGTTCGTCAACATGCAGCCCTGGTCGGAGCGCGACCTGACCGCCAACGAGCTGGTGGGCCGTATCATGCAGCTGGGTGCCAGCATCGACGGTGGTTCGGCCATGGCCTTCAACGTGCCGCCGATCATGGGGCTATCCACCACGGGTGGTTTCACCGGTTACCTGCAGTCGTTCGATGGTGCCTCCACCCGTGAGCTGTATGAAGCTTCGCTGAAAATCATGCAGGCCGCGAATCAGCACCCTGTGCTTAACCGAGTGTTCAGTACGTTTAACGTGAACGTGCCCTCTTACCGGGCGGAGATCGACCAGCAAAAAGCGCTCAGCTACGGCGTCGCGCTTGAGAATATCAATTCGGCGCTGGCGAACACCTTTGGTAACGGGTTCGTGAACTACTTCAGCTACCAAAACCGTAACTTCCAGGTGTACTTGCAGAACGAAGACGAGTTCCGTAAAACGCCGGAAGACGTCAACAACGTCTACGTGCGCGGCGGTAATGGCGAGCGTATCCCGCTCTCTGAGTTCGTGACCCTTGAGCGCCAAACGGGGCCTGCGGTGGTGTCACGGTTTGGGGTCTACGCGGGGGCCCAGTTCCAGGGTAACCCGGCACCGGGCTACAGCTCGGCCCAAGCCATCGAGGCTATGGAAGAAGTGGTTCAAGAGACGCTGGGCGATAACTGGGGCATGGGCTGGACCGGTACGGCGTATCAGGAGTCCAACCTGGGTAATACCGCAACACTTGCGATTGTGTTCGGTATTCTGATGGTGTTCTTGATTCTAGCGGCGCAGTACGAGAGCTGGTCGCTGCCGCTGGCGGTACTTACCGCAACGCCCTTTGCTTTCCTTGGCGGTATCGGTGGCATTGTGTTGCGCGGTTTGGATACCAGTGTCTACGTTCAGATCGGCATGCTGGTGGTCGTCGGTTTGGCGGCGAAGAATGCCATCCTGATCGTCGAGTTTGCCGAGCTGCAGCGTAAAGAGCTGGGTAAATCGATTCGCGAAGCGGCGATTACCGCCGCAGAGCTGCGCTTCCGGCCAATCGTCATGACCTCGCTGGCGTTTATCTTTGGCACTTTGCCGTTGGCCCTGGCGACCGGCGCAAGTGACGTGAGCAGTCACCATATCGGTACCACAGTGGCGATGGGTATGGCGTCAGTGGCGATTCTGGGCAGCCTGTTTATTCCCAGCTTCTACGCCATGATTGCCTCGGTATCGGATTGGCTCTACCGCAAGCGCCATCCGAACCAGGATCGCCAAGAGCAAGCGGAGCTTGGCCACGATAACGCTTAAGCGTTCTTGCTAGGCCTACGACGGGCGCCCTTTAACCGGGCGCCCGTTTTTTTGTGTGGGGGCCTGACACGAGTCAAATGAAGGACTTCATCAGCCGATAAGATGAGCTACGCTAGTAGAGATCACCGTTTTCAGCTTGTGCTAATAAACGCTAATAAATAAAGCTTAGGTCAGGCGAAAACAACACTGGGCAATATGCCTGGAGGAGAACACGCCATGCAAACTCTCATATCGGCTGCTCTGCAGTTTCCTACCATCGTATTTACCTTCCTGTTGGCGCTGATCGCGCTCTATTGGCTGCTGGTGCTCATTCGGCTAGCCCCTCTAGAGCTTTTCGAGCGTGACAGCTTGCGCGATGATCATATGGCCAGCACCTTGGTATCGCTTGGGTTTGCCGGGGTTCCCGCGACGCTGGCGCTCAGCTTCTTGATGCTCATTGCCGGTGCGTTATCACTAGCCGTCGAGCTGCTCGCTCTGCGATGGATGCCGCTTGGATTGCTCAGGGTGCCGGTCGGGGTGTTGGTCGTGTGGGCTGCGCTCGCGGTAGCTTCCCCCATCGCTGCCGCTTTATGCCATGCGCTGCAGCGTGCGTTGCACCGTTATCAACCCTTCAAACGTCGCTGTCTGCTGGGCGCTACCGTCGTGGTGGCAGAGCGCCAAAACGACGAATCTGCCAGCGCTACGCTGCTCAATGAACCCAGCAGTACGGTCACATTGCACTGTAAAGCCGGGGACTGCCCGCAGCCGGGTGAGCGCCGTGTGTTGGTGAAGTATCTAGCCAAGGAAGGGGCATACCGCAGCGTGCTAGAGCAGCACTATCTGGATACACGGGTGCGTATCAATAAGCTTCGTTTGCAGCACAAGCAGCATCTTAACGGATACTCCACCTAACGGCTGCCTTCAGCGATGAAACCAGCGCTGCCACTGTCTCGTCAGCCAGGTCAATAGGGTGGGCGCAGCGGTGGCGGCACGTTCGCGATGTGTGCGTGCAGGCGCGTCGAGGAAGTGGCGTATGGGCGTGACCTGTTCGGGCGTGTTGAGCATCGGAGCGTGGCCGCATCCTGTGACGGTCAAGGTCGTCAAGGTAGGCTGGACCTCGGCCATCTTGGGTAGCGTCTCGGCATCCAATAGGGTCGATGTCTCTCCGCGAATCACCATCAGCGGGCAGCGAATGTTGGCCCAGTCGGCCCAGGTGTCTCTGGGTGTGTCGTGGATAAACTGTTCGCCAATGCGCGGGTCGAAGTGGTAGGTCCAGCTTCCGTCGGGTAGGCGGCGTGCGCTGTTCAAGGCCAGCTCTCGCCACTCCTCCTCGCAGGTGATACCAAAACTGGCGTAATGCTGGGTAAGTTCTGCTTTTAAGTCGGCAAAGTTGTTGAACCGATGTATCACGCCAAAGTAGCTCGACAGGGCGATCAGACCCTCTTTATTCAGCTCGGGCCCCACGTCGTTGAGTATCAGCCGTGAAATGCGCGAGCGGTGCTGTGTGTCTGCTGCGATCAACATGCCCAGCAGGCCGCCCATGGACGTCCCCAGCCAGTCCACCTGGTCGAGCTCGTAATGATCCAGCAACGCAACGGCAATGGTGATGTAGTGACTGTAGAGATAGTCATGGGCGGGAAACAGCGACCAGCTGGAGAGTCCGCGACCCGGAGTGTCTGGGGCGATGATGCGCCACTCGCTGCCCAGCTCTCTCGCCAGCGCGGCGAAATCACCGCCGTGGCGGGCAAGCCCGTGCCAAGCGATCAGAGTGCGCGTTGCTTTTGGGTTCCAAATGCGTACGGCCACGTCCAACTCGCGTACGCGGATAAATTCCAAAGCATCCATACTGGGCTCCTTTCATGAGATAGCTCCAGTATAGGCGATTTGTTGCAGTGCAATAGAGAAGGAAAGTCATCTCAGCGGTGGAGCATGGCCATTAAAGCGTCAATCAACACTCCGCCGCGCTCGTGTAGGGAAAACGCATCGGGATTACGTAGCCAGTCGTGAAACAGGCCGCCAAGAGTAGACTGCATGAGCCTCGTGGCAATCTCCGGTGTTATATCATCGCGTAATAGCTGCTGCTGTTGGGCGAGCTGAAACACCAGAAGCATCTCGTCGAAGCATTCTTCGGCAATTTCATCCTGCATTTCGATGGGATTGATATCGCTAAAGAACTCACAGCGATGCAGCAGAATCGATAGGATGCGCTGGTGAGAGGGCTGCTCCAAACGGTTCAGGCCCGCATGGCAGGCAAGACGGATGGCATCGAGTGGTGACACCGTGGGGTCGGCGTTACTGACCTCTTCCATCAACGACTGAAATGGCATGCGCACCCGCTGTACCAGCGCCATGAAAAGGTCACCCTTGTTTTTGAAGTGCCAATAAACGGCACCTCGGGTAAGGCCAGCATGGCGAGCAATTTGCTCCAATGACGTGCGCGCAACGCCTTTTGCGAAAAACACCTCTTCAGCAGCATCCAACAGCGCTTCGCGAGTTGCCGCAGCCTCCGCTTTGGTTTTTCTTGCCATGAAACCATTACCTCACTCTCGATACACAATGGCGTTATTTTATCTGATGTGGTGCCTTTTTACATTCAAAACTGTATGGATAATGGGTCTAAGTTGATAATCTAGGTTATCAAGCACGTTACTTAATGGTTGAAAACGGATATGATTTCATTTTGAAACACTGTTTTAAAACCTTTCAAAGCCCTGGCGTCACTTAGAAATGGCGTATCAGGCTATGTCTCCCTGCATGTATAAGGAATGGCCATGGCGCGAGCTCCTTTCTCCCTCGCTGGGCATACCGTGATGCCTGGGCAACGTTTACAGATCGACGTGCCGGTGGCGCGCCTGTATACCCATACGCCGCTGCATATTCCGGTCGAAGTGGTTCATGGCCGCAAAGAGGGGCCGGTAATGTTAGTGTGTGGAGGGATTCATGGCGATGAGATCAATGGTGTGGAGATCGTCCGCCGTTTGCTGCGCTCGAAGACGATCAATAGCCTGCGTGGTACGCTGATTGCGGTGCCGGTGGTCAATGTTTTCGGCTTTCTCCAACAGACGCGTTACCTGCCTGACCGTCGCGACTTGAACCGCTGTTTTCCTGGTAGCGAAAAAGGTTCGCTGGGCGGCCGAATCGCGGCGCTGTTTCGCGATGAGATCGTTGATCACGCCACCCATATCATTGACCTGCATACCGGCGCCCTTCACCGCACGAACTTGCCGCAAATCCGTGCACAGCTAAGTACGGGCAGCGAAACCGAGCGCATGGCAGACGCCTTTGGTGCGCCGGTTATTTTGAATGCGGAACTACGCGAAGGCAGCCTGCGCCATTACGCCCAAAGCCGCGGTATTCCGGTGCTCACCTATGAGGCGGGTGAAGCGCTGCGCTTCGATGAATGGGCCATTGTCCCAGGGGTGCAAGGTGTGCTGCGCGTCATGCGCCGCTTGGGCATGCTCACAGGCGAGCAGCGTCGCCGTGCCCCGGCTCCGGCCGAACTGGCCAATGGCTCAAGCTGGGCGCGCGCACCCATCGACGGTATCTTGCGCCCCAAGGTGCGCTTGGGGGCGCGAGTGGCCAAAGGCGAGGTGCTTGGCAAAGTGGCAGATCCATTCGGCAACGATGAAGACGAAGTGCGCGCCATGGCGGACGGCATCGTCATCGGCATGAGCCGCTTACCGCTTGCCAACGAAGGAGAGGCGCTTTACCACATTGCCCGTTTCGACGAGATCGAAGAAGCCGAGACAGCCATCGAAAGCTTCCAGTCGAGCCTGACGCCTCCACCAGACGCGCTGTATTGACGTTACTTCTATAGCTATCAACTATTAAAGCAATATCCCTATAACCAGCGCCATGGATGGCGCGACGCTGGCTTGTTGACTATACCTGTATGGGGCCGTCTTAGCTTACGTTAAAAAGCAGTAGCGGTGATTTTCAGTGGTACAGACCGTGCCATGTCGAGTGTGACAAGGAGGAAGAGCAATGAGCAGTGGTAGCCAGCATCCCACCACCAATGAAGCAGGTATTCCGGTAGCGAGCGATGAGCATTCGCTGTCGGTAGGCGCGGATGGTCCGATCGTGATGCACGATCACTACCTGATGGAGCAAATGGCGGCGTTTAACCGGGAAATGATTCCCGACCGGCAGCCCCATGCGAAAGGCAGTGGCGCTTTTGGTCACTTCGAAATCACTCAAGACGTTAGCCAATACACCAAAGCAAAATTTCTGCAGCCAGGCGCGAAGACCGATGTCCTCATTCGCTTTTCCACTGTAGCAGGGGAGAGCGGTAGCCCGGATACATGGCGCGATCCGCGCGGCTTCTCGATCAAGTTCTACACCGAAGAAGGTAACTTCGACATGGTGGGTAACAACACCCCCGTGTTCTTTGTACGCGACCCAATGAAGTTCCAGCACTTTATCCATTCCCAAAAGCGTCGCGCCGATAATGGCTTGCGCGACCACGACATGCAGTGGGATTTTTGGACGCTGGTGCCTGAATCTGCTCACCAAGTGGCTTGGCTCATGGGCGACCGCGGCGTTCCCGCCACCTGGCGGCACATGAACGGCTACTCCAGCCATACCTATATGTGGGTAAACGCAGAAGGCGAGCGGTTTTGGGTGAAGTATCACTTTAAAACCGATCAAGGTATCAAGTGCATGACCCAGGAACAGGCTGACCAGATGGCCGGCAGCGATGCGGATTACCACCGCCGCGACCTGTTTGAGGCGATCAAGCGCGGGGATTACCCCACCTGGACGCTGCACATGCAGATCATGCCGTTTGAGGATGCCAAGACCTACCGCGTTAATCCCTTCGATCTGACCAAGGTGTGGTCACACAAAGATTACCCCTTGATCGAAGTGGGTAAACTGACGCTCGACCGTAACCCTACCGATTTCCATAGCGAAATCGAGCAGGCCGCGTTCGAACCCAACAACATGGTGCCCGGCACCGGGCTGTCGCCGGATAAAATGCTCTTGGCTCGTTCTATTTCCTACGCCGATGCCCACCGTGCGCGGTTAGGGGTGAACTACAAGCATATTCCGGTTAATACGCCCAAGAGCCCCGTGCATAGCTATACCCAGGGCGGCGCGATGCGCATTCGTCACTCTACCGACCCGGTGTACACGCCCAATAGCAAAGGCGGCCCCAAGGCAGATGGGCAGCGTTACCCGGAAGATGCGGTGTGGTCGACGGATGGGCAATTCGTACGCACCGCGTACACGCTGCGCAAAGATGACGACGACTGGAGCCAAGCGCACACCCTGGTGCGTGAGGTGATGGACGATGCCCAGCGTGACCGGTTGGTTTCCAACGTGGTGGGGCACCTTTCCGGTGGCGTCACCGAGCCGGTGCTGGAGCGCGCGTTTGAGTATTGGCGCAACATCGATCAAGAAGTAGGCGAGCGTATTGAGCAAGGCGTTCGCGCGCAGTAGCCTCCCAAAAGAAAACGCCCAACGATAAAATCGCTGGGCGTTCGTTAAACCGCCAGCCTGTTGGTCGTTAGGTCACGGGCTGGCGGTTTGTTTACTCGTCGAGAGGCTCCGCTTCGAACTCAGGCTCACGAACCAAGCCGAGCGCGTCATCAAACAAGGGTAAGCCTGCACCCTCTTTATGTGCGTGCTCCGAGAGATGACGACGGAACCGACGCCCGCCAGGGCAGCCCTGAAAAAGCCCCAGCAAGTGGCGAGTGATATGGTTCAGCTTGGCACCTTCATCCAACCGCTGCTGAATGTATGGGCGAAACGCCGTGGCCGCTTCCAAGCGTGTACGCACCGGGCCCGGCTCGCCAAAGAGCTGCTCATCCACGCCTGCCAATAACCACGGATTTTGGTACGCCTCACGACCCACCATCACGCTATCCACCTGCTCAAGTTGCGCTTGGCACTCCGCCAGGGTTTTAATCCCGCCGTTGATACCAATATGCAGCTCAGGATGGCTCTGCTTTAGCCGGTGCACTCTTGGGTAATTCAGCGGCGGAATATCGCGATTCTCTTTCGGCGATAGCCCCTGAAGCCACGCCTTTCGGGCGTGCACGGTAAATACTTCACAGCCTGCTGAGGCCACAATATCAATAAACCGCGCTAAATCCGCGTCTTCATCCTGGTCATCAATACCAATACGGCACTTCACCGTGACCGGAATCGACACCGCCGCCTGCATGGCCTTCACCGCCGCCGCCACTTTTTCGGGATGGCCCATCAGGCACGCGCCAATCATATTGTTCTGCACCCGGTCGCTGGGGCAGCCAACGTTTAAGTTGACCTCATCATAGCCCCACGCCTGCGCAATCGCTGCGCACTCCGCCAGCTCACCCGCATCGCTGCCCCCCAACTGCAAAGCAATCGGATGCTCCACCTCGCTATAGCCCAGAAAGCGCTCCCGGGGAGAACCATGCAACACCGCCCCAGTCGTCACCATCTCGGTATATAGCAGCGCCCGCTTGGTTAACGTGCGGGCGAAGGCGCGGTAGTCTCGGGTAGTCCAATCCATCATCGGAGCCACAGAAAATCGGCGTGCCATGTCTGCTGGGCTTTGTTTCTTCATATCAATCACTTGCATCATAAGATGCTATCTATAAGTCATGCTCTATGTACCACTAATGTACCAATAGCAAGTTTCTTGCCGTGTAGCGAAAAGCGGTGGTGCACCATGGCTATGTATTCGAAGGGGCATCGTTGACGTGCGATTGTACGCAAGAAGCTATGAACAGTACAAAGCTAAGCTATCTCTGTACGACTGTTGAGGTCCTAACACGGTGGACCCCATTGGAGAGGCATGGCGTCTCTAAGAAGGGGTGAGGGGTCTGTCTCAATTATCGCGCAGCCCTCATCAGCTCTTATAACCCCCTGCATCACTTTGCGTATTTTGCGGTCAAAAGCGGTATGGTGAGAGCCCGAGAGAGGCAGCATTACGCCTATTACAGAAGATGAGGAGTCGTTATGGGGAAAACGCTAGGTTATGTTGGCGTGGCGCTAGTGGGTACCCTGCTGCTGTCCGGCTGTAGTGGGCCTGAGGAAGAGGTCGCACAGCACCAGCCACACTCAGTGGCCGAAGAGCGTGCTTCTGAACCTGAGCCGTCTGCACAACAGGTTGAGCCGCTCAATGTAATGATTTCAACCGCTGCTTTTTTACGTCCAGACCGGCGTTTGATGGTGGAAGGCGAAACCAATCTGCCAAATGATGCCCAGCTACAAGTAGTGGTAGAGCGAGAAATTAGCCGCGTACGCTGGCAAGAGCGTACACGTGTGGTGAATGGTAAATTTGAAGCTGGCCCACTAGGCTCTGGCAGTGGCTTACCGGATGGCAATTATCTTGTCACCGTGCAGTTAGGTGAGGCTGCCGTTCAGCCAGAAAGCGTGCAGGCGCGCATTGGTACCCAGGGTGAATACTTGGCGGGAGAGCTCATCAGCCAGTCCCGCCATGGGTTAGGGCAGGTAGCCACCTACTCGCGCCGTTTCTTGGTAGGCAGTGAACCAAGACGGACCCGCGACCAGGTGGACGTTATTGAGGACAAGTAGGGATGGGGAGGTAGATGCTTTAGGCAGGACACCAGTGTGCTAACAACACCGCATGAATCGAGGTGTCAGTGGGCGCTTTGGAGAAGTGCTCAATGACAAATCGGCCATCACGCTGGATGAGATAGTGGCCTGCTTTATGAAACACATGCGTTGGGCCAAGCAACAGCAAATCACCAGAGGCTACTGGTGAAAAATCCGTTTCTTTGCCAGGGGTGGCCATCACGCAAGGTGCTTTCCAGTCAATCTTCAACGGCAGATGATGCGGTACGGTAATGGTCGTTGCCTGAACCTGTTCCCAGGGGAGGGGACCAGTATGGGTCAGGGTCAACAGTTGAGGCGCACTGTCACCTTCCAAAAGGGTCGCCAGCGAGCAATCAAGGGCATCGGCGAGCGCCACTAAGCGCTCGTGGCCGATCTGTTTGATCGCCCCGGACTCCCAGTAAGAAATGGTGACATCTGACACGCCAACTTTACGAGCAAGGGCAGCTTTGTTGAGCTTGGCCCTAAGCCGCAGTTGCTTGATACGTGAGCCTAGCGATTCCATTTCATTTTCCTATCGATGAGCTAAATCAGCTCGTTGAATGTACTTCCGCCCGTTAAGACGGCGCTCTGATCATGCAGAGAAAGGTGCAACCCATTCTCATTTATGAACACGAATCATAGGTACTACACCATACTAAGCGATTGTGCTTTAACGCGCATCTTCCTATCTATGTTCTGAGAGCTTTCGATCAGACGCTTTTAAGTCAAACTCGTTCCCTTTCCAATGCTGTTGGTTGTTCTTAGGGTGCGTATAATGGCGCCACGCTTAACTGCTAAAGGGAACTGTTGATGACCGTACGTACTCGTATCGCGCCTTCTCCTACTGGAGACCCTCATGTAGGCACGGCCTATATTGCACTGTTTAATCTCTGCTTTGCTCGCCAGCACGGCGGTCAGTTCATTTTGCGTATTGAAGACACCGATCAAGTACGCTCCACTCCTGAGTCAGAGCAGATGATTCTCGACTCATTGCGTTGGTTGGGGCTTGAGTGGGATGAAGGCCCGGATGTAGGTGGTCCCCACGGGCCGTATCGGCAAAGCGAGAGGGGCGATATTTATGCGAAGTATGCCCAGCAGTTGCTAGACGCCGGGCATGCCTTTAAGTGTTACCGCACCAGCGAAGAGCTTGATGAGCTGCGCGAGTCACGCAAAGAGGCAGGCCTGCATTTGGCATTGAAGCCAACTGATTTAGCCCTGGACGCAGAAGAGCAATCACGTCGTGAGCAGGAAAGCTGGCCCTATGTGATTCGTATGAACGTGCCCAGCGAAGGCGTGTGCGTGGTTAGCGATATGCTGCGCGGTACGATTGAAGTGGATTGGGCGCAGGTTGATGCTCAGATTCTGATGAAATCAGATGGTATGCCTACGTACCACTTAGCTAACGTGGTGGACGATCATTTAATGGGCATTACCCACGTGCTGCGTGGTGAAGAGTGGATCAATTCCGCGCCGAAGCATCAACTGCTGTATGAGTACTTTGGTTGGGAAATGCCGCAGCTTTGCCATATGCCGCTGCTGCGTAACCCGGATAAGTCCAAGCTCTCCAAGCGTAAAAACCCAACGTCGATCAATTACTATCGCCGCATGGGCTTTTTACCCCAGGCCGTGACCAATTACCTGGGCCGTATGGGTTGGTCGATGCCTGATGAGCGTGAAAAATTCAGCTTGTCAGAGATGATGGCAGAATTTGATATTCAGCGTGTCTCACTCGGCGGGCCCGTGTTCGACCTAGAGAAATTGACGTGGTTGAACGGTGTTTATATCCGTGAAGACTTGGACGACGACGCACTGCTGCAGGCGCTGCGTGAGTGGGCGTTCAATGATGCCTACGTGAAGCAGATTTTGCCGCAAGTCCGCCCTCGGGTAGAAACGCTCTCCCAGGTTGTTCCGCTGGCGGGCCACTTTTTCTCTGGCTTGCCCACAATCACTAAAGATGATTTTGACAGCGTGAAGCTGGACAACGAAGAGCTAGTGAAGCTGCTGCAGTTCCTGGTATGGCGCTTTGAAGGCGTCTCTGCTTGGCATAAAGAAGCGTTGCTGGAGGAAGTCAAAAGTCTGGCAGAGTACTTTGAGCTAAAAATGAAGGCCTTCCTGGCACCAGTGTTTATTGCCATTACAGGCAGTACCTCAAGCACCTCGGTGATGGATGCGATGGCTATTCTTGGCTCTGACGTGACGCGTGCACGGCTTCGCCATGCGATTGCCGTATTGGGTGGCGTGTCCAAAAAGCAGGCGAAGCGGTTTGAAAAAGAGTACCGCGATCTGTAATTGACCCCTGCTATGAAAATGGAGAGAGCGTCGCGCGGTCTAGTTATGAACGCGTGGCGTTTTCTTCGGGAAATAGGCTTGACGAAGATCAGGCGAATCAGTAATATACGCTCCGTCTTCGCGACATGTGGGGCCTTAGCTCAGCTGGGAGAGCGCAACACTGGCAGTGTTGAGGTCAGCGGTTCGATCCCGCTAGGCTCCACCAATATCAGTAGCACTGATGTTGCCTTGTCAAAGATGCTTCCAGGTTAGATACGTCCCATTCGTCTAGTGGTCTAGGACACCGCCCTTTCACGGCGGTAACAGGGGTTCGAACCCCCTATGGGACGCCACCTCATATCTATATCCGCACGTCCAAAATATTATCATTAGCAAATAGCAATGAGTTCTCTCACTTGCTCTTTTTGCATTCCCGCCGTCTAGAACTTGCGTCTATTTCACGCGTTTTTTGTCAATATTGTGCTTGACTTGTCCACTTTTATGTCTCCGAGGGGCAGGTTGTGCACAACCACATAAATATGAAGCAAAAAATCAGCGATTTAGCTTAATTTCTTTAAAATCAGTAGTTTATGGTAGATCAAAAAATGATCAATTTAAGGCTGGGTCACTGTTCATGGCGATTGTGGGGCGTTTTCTAGTGGTTGTGAACAGGGTTATCCACAGATAGTGTGGAAAACCCTGTCCAGGCTGGCAGTGCTAAAAAGTCAAGCGTTATTCAGGCTTGCGCAGCCGTTTTAATAGCGATGACGTGTCCCAGCGGCCACCTTCCATGCGCTGTACATCCGCATAAAACTGGTCGACTAGGGCGGTAACGGGGAGGGTGGCATTTAGCCTACGTGCTTGCTCTAGGCAAATGCCCAAATCCTTACGCATCCAGTCCACCGCGAAACCATGGTTATACTCATCAGCAATCATGGTTTTATGACGGTTCTCCATCTGCCAAGACCCTGCAGCGCCTTTGGAAATGACGTCGATGACTTGGTGCTGATCGAGTCCGGCTTGCTCAGCAAAGTGCAGGCCTTCCGCCAAGCCTTGTACCAAGCCTGCAATGCAGATTTGGTTCACCATCTTGGTGAGCTGACCACTGCTGGCAGCGCCCATGAGCGTGACGGCACGTGCGTAATGATTCAGGAAAGGGGCGACGGCATCAAAATGCGCTTGCTCGCCGCCGCACATAATCGTTAGCGCGCCGTTCTCGGCCCCCTGTTGGCCGCCAGACACCGGTGCATCAATAAATGCAACGCCTTTCTCTCGGCAAGCTGCGTCCAGCTCCAAGGCCAGATCGGCCGACGCGGTGGTGTGGTCTACTAGGTAGCTGCCGCTCATCATGGTGCTGAGAGCGCCGTCTGGCCCGGTGGTTACTTGGCGAACATCGTTGTCATTTCCCACGCATACCAACACTAAATCAGCGCCCTCAGCCGCTTCGGCGGGTGTTGAATGAGCCGTGCCGCCAAACGCCTTGGCCCATGCCTCTGCCTTGCTGGCAGTACGGTTGTAAACGCGAGTGGTAAGGCCTTGTTTGGCAAGGTGGCCGGCCATAGGGTAGCCCATTACGCCTAGGCCAATAAAAGCAACGGTGGTAATAGATCGCATAAAACACCTTTGTTGTTGGTAGGAAGCAAACAAAAGGCCACCCGGGGGTGGCCTTTGTCATCCTATGCGTGCATTAGCGCGTTAGCCGCCAATCACTTGGTAGGATAGTCACGTTTTTCGTGACCGATATACAGCTGGCGCGGGCGGCCGATTTTGTAGCTTTCGCTGAGCATTTCGTGCCAGTGAGAGATCCAGCCAATGGTGCGCGATACTGCAAAGATCACAGTGAACATATTGGTCGGAATACCCATGGCTTTCAGGATGATGCCTGAATAGAAGTCAACGTTCGGGTACAGTTTACGCTCGATGAAGTATTCATCTTCCAGGGCGATCTGCTCCAGGCGCTTGGCAATCTTCAGCTGCGGGTCATCTGCCAGGCCCAGCTCGGCCAGTACTTCGTCGCAAGTCTCTTTCATGACCTTGGCGCGCGGGTCGAAGTTACGGTAAACGCGGTGACCGAAGCCCATCAGCTTGAACGGGTCGTTCTTGTCTTTTGCCTTGTCCACGAAGCGCTGAATGTTCTCTTCGGAATCGTCGCCGATTTCGTCGAGCATGTTCAGCACGGCTTCGTTGGCGCCGCCGTGTGCCGGGCCCCAGAGTGCCGCGATGCCCGCACTGATACAGGCAAACGGGTTGGCGCCGGTAGAGCCTGCCAGGCGTACGGTGGAGGTGGAGGCGTTCTGCTCGTGGTCCGCATGCAGCATGAAGATGCGGTCCATGGCTTTGGCGTACACCGGATTGATCTTGTACTCCTCGCAAGGGTTGCTGAACATCATGTAGAGGAAGTTCTCTGCATAGCTCAGGTCGTTGCGCGGGTAGTTGAAGGGTTGGCCAACGTTGTACTTGTGCGACATGGCGGCCAGGGTAGGCATTTTGGCAATCAGGCGAATCGCGCTGATCACCCGATCTTCTTCCTGAGTAATGTCCATGTGATCATGGTAGAAAGCGGCAAGGCCGCCTACCACACCACACAGAATCGACATCGGGTGCGCATCGCGGCGGAACCCTTTGAAGAAGTTGTTGATCTGGTCATGCACCATGGTGTGATTGCGAATGCGAGATTCGAAATCAGCATACTGCTCATCATTGGGAAGCTCGCCAAACAGCAGGGTGTAACAAACTTCTACAAAGTTCGACTCTTTCGCCAGTTGTTCAATGGGGTAGCCGCGGTGCAGCAGTACGCCCTTGCCGCCATCGATATAGGTGATTGCGGACTGGCAGGAAGAGGTGGCCATGAAGCCGGGATCGTAGGTAAACAGGCCTTCAGCACCTAGGCCGCGCACGTCGATGACGTCGGGGCCAAGTGTGCCGGAATACATGGGTAGTTCGATCGTCTTGTCGAGACCGTCTACCGTCAATGTCGCTTTCCTGTCAGCCATGATGGCCTCCTTTCGAGTTCGGTTTGGGACGTAAAGTCGTTGTTTCGCATGCCGCGCCGGCGAAAAGGCTTGCCCACTATAGAAGCGTGCGACATTTTGTCAATTAGCCGTAATGCTAGACATGCTTGTACGGGATGTGCGGTTTTGGATAATAATTGTATATGATTAACTAGGATCTATAGTACCGAAGTGACAGAGGGTTGACGATACGTTAACAGGCTTATCAAGCCGTCCATCTAATGTCACTATAACCATGCTGCATCGCAAAATCGACTCAGACCATTGGCTATTTTCTTGCACCATGGTCGAGTTCAGTCTGAGTTCGGTTTGTCAGCAGGGGCTAAGGTTCTTATAATCCACGGCGCGCGACCGGCAGGTAGGTGGTCGTGCCCGACTTGGCAACGGCCGAGCCCCTTCCAGCAACCACTGCCCGCTCGGGCTATGCCCGACCTGTCGCTGAGCGGGCCAAGAGAGTGTGTATAACGCCGTGAATAGCAAACGACCCGTAAACCTAGATCTAACGACGATACATTTCCCACTACCGGCGCTAACGTCGATTACACACCGTATCACGGGTGTGATCCTGTTCGTTGGCCTGATTTTCGCTTTTTGGGCGTTGGGTAAATCCCTGTCATCTCCGGCTGGCTTCGATGCTGTCAGCAGTGCCTTAGCCAACAACTTCTTTGCCAAGCTCGTTGCGTGGGGGCTGCTGTCTGCCTTGGCATTCCACTTTGTGGCAGGCATCAAGCACCTGCTGATGGACGCCAATATTGGGGTGACCTTAGAAGGTGGCGTTAAAAAAGCACAGGCTACTGTGGTAGTGAGTGCAGTTCTGATTATTCTGGCAGGAGTTTGGGTATGGTAACCAATATCACAAGTTTTGGCCGTAGCGGGCTGTCCGACTGGCTGATGCAGCGCGTTTCTGCGGTCATCCTGGCCCTTTACACGGTTTTCGTTGTTGCCTACCTGCTGTTTAATCCAAACCTGGACTACTACGCCTGGAGCGGGCTGTTCGAGCAAACGTGGATGCGCATTTTCTCGCTGCTGGCGTTTGTCTCTATCGCTGCGCACGCCTGGATCGGTTTGTGGACCGTCACCACCGATTACCTCAAGTCCACTCGCCTGCGCGTGGGTGCCCAGACGCTGATCATTCTGGCCATCTTCGTGTACCTGGTGTGGGGCATTCAAATTCTGTGGGGAGCTTGATACATGTCTAACCTTCGTAGCCTGACATTCGACGCCATTATCATCGGTGGTGGTGGCTCTGGCCTGCGTGCTGCGCTTGAACTGGCAAAATCTGGTAAGAAGACAGCCGTACTGTCCAAAGTGTTCCCGACACGCTCTCACACGGTTTCTGCTCAAGGCGGTATTACCTGTGCGATTGCCTCCGCCGACCCGAACGACGACTGGCGCTGGCACATGTATGACACCGTCAAGGGCGGCGACTATATCGCTGACCAAGACGCTGCCGAGTACATGTGTTCGGAAGGCCCCAAGGCCGTCTTCGAACTCGAGCACATGGGCCTACCGTTCTCGCGTTTCGACAATGGCCGCATCTATCAGCGTCCGTTCGGTGGTCAGTCCAAGAACTTTGGTGAAGGTGGTCAGGCCGCACGTACCTGCGCCGCCGCCGACCGTACCGGTCACGCGCTGCTGCACACCCTTTACCAGAACAACCTGAAGAACAACACCACGTTCCTGAACGAGTGGTACGCGGTGGATCTGGTCAAGAACGCCAACGGTGACGTGGTGGGCTGTATCGCCATGTGTATCGAAACCGGCGAAGTGGTGCACGTTAAGTCGAAAGCCACCGTGCTGGCGACCGGCGGTGCTGGACGCATCTACGCGTCGACCACTAACGCCCTGATCAACACCGGTGACGGTATCGGCATGGCGCTGCGCGCCGGCTTCCCGATGCAGGACATGGAAATGTGGCAGTTCCACCCGACCGGTATTTACGGTGCGGGCACGCTGGTCACCGAAGGTTGCCGTGGTGAAGGTGGCTACCTGGTCAACAAGGATGGCGAGCGTTTCATGGAGCGCTATGCGCCCAACGCCAAAGACCTGGCGGGCCGTGACGTCGTGGCGCGTTCCATGGTCATGGAAATCCTCGAAGGCCGCGGCTGTGGCGAGAAGGGCGACCACGTGTTCCTGAAGTTGGATCACCTGGGCGAAGAAGTGCTTGGTAAGCGTCTGCCGGGTATCGTAGAGCTGTCTAAAACCTTCGCTCACGTTGATCCGGCGAAAGACCCGATTCCAGTCGTCCCGACCTGCCACTACATGATGGGCGGTATCCCGACCAATATTCATGGTCAGGCGATCACCCAGGACGAGAGCGGTAACGACAAGATCGTCAACGGTCTGTTCGCGTGTGGCGAAGCGGCATGTGTATCGGTACACGGTGCTAACCGCTTGGGCGGTAACTCGCTGCTGGATCTGGTGGTCTTCGGTCGCGCTGCGGGCATGTTCATCGAAGGCGCGCTGAACGAAGGTATCGAGTATCTGGACGCTTCCGAGTCAGACATCGAATTCGCCATGAAGCGTATTACGCGCTGGAACGAGTCTGAAGAGGGCGGCGAAAGCATTCCTGAGCTGAAAGCCGAGCTTCAAGACATCATGCAGAACTCTTTCGGTGTATTCCGTGAAGAGAAAAACATGCAGGAAGGTGTCAAAAAGCTAGCGGAACTGCGTGGCCGTATTGCTAATGCGCACCTGCCGGACAAATCCAATGTATTCAACACTGCTCGTGTTGAGGCGCTGGAGCTGGACAACCTGATGGAAGTGGCAGAAGCGACGGCGATTGCTGCCCTTGAGCGTAAAGAGAGCCGTGGTGCCCACTCGCGCTACGACTACCCAGACCGTGATGATGTCAACTGGCTGAAACACTCGCTCTACTTCCCAGCAACTAAAGAGCTGAAGAAGCGCGACGTCAACTTCAAGCCGAAAACTGTTGATATGTTCGAGCCTAAGGTTCGCACCTACTAATCTCCGCACTGACGAGAGGGAGTCACCATGTCCAATCTTCAGGTATCCGTATACCGCTACAATCCGGAAACCGACTCCGCGCCTTATATGCAGGAGTTTCAGGTCGATACCAAAGGCCGTGATCTGATGGTGCTGGATGTTTTGCACCTGATGAAAGAGCAAGACAGCGGTTTAGCCTATCGCCGTAGCTGCCGTGAAGGTGTATGCGGTTCCGATGGCATGAACATGAACGGCACAAACGGCTTGGCATGCATCACGCCGCTGTCCGATGTTGTGAAAAACAACAAACTGACGCTGCGCCCGCTGCCTGGCCTCCCGGTCATCCGTGATATGGTGGTTGACATGGGTCTGTTCTATAAGCAGTACGAGCGTATTCAGCCGTACCTGCAGAACGATACGCCAGCGCCAGCCATTGAGCGTCTGCAGTCGCCGGAAGAGCGCGACAAACTGGATGGTCTGTACGAGTGTATTCTGTGTGCGTGCTGCTCGACTTCATGCCCGTCGTTCTGGTGGAACCCGGACAAGTTCGTGGGCCCGGCGGGTCTGCTGCAGTCATACCGCTTCCTGGCCGACAGTCGCGATACCGCCACGCGTGAGCGTCTGACCAGCCTGGAAGACCCGTTCTCGGTGTTCCGTTGCCGCGGCATCATGAACTGCGTGGCGGTATGCCCGAAAGGTCTGAATCCGACCCGTGCAATTGGTAAAATTCGTGAAATGTTGCTCGCAGATGCGACGTAACTCATTAATCCTGTGAAAAAAAGCGACTACCACGTAAGTTGCATCACAAAGCTACTTAAATCGTGGCGCTTCGCTTGTTATCATAGGGGCTGTCATGGTGCGGCGACGCGCCGCACCATGGATCAGCCAAGTTTAAAAGCCGGTGCGACGAGTACCGGCTTTTGAGCATGAACTGGTAATGAAACGCGTCATCATACGTGTATGAAAAGGGCTACCGGCCTCAGGTCGGCGCCGCCGGCAAACGTCCCGCCCCGCCGGCAGGGCAATAGCGATGTCGTTGCACGCATGCAGCGATGCCGATACCACCCCATCAGTGCAGGGTGACCGAGAGATGCAACAAGGCATAATGGAGTTGATGTGGCGTTCCTCTCACGTTAGTGGTGGCAATGTCCACTACGTGGAAGCGCTTTACGAGCAGTACCTCGCCGATCCTGATTCTGTCTCAGACGAGTGGCGCAGCTATTTCGATCAGTTGCCGCGTGCTGAAGGCAGTGCCTCCCACGATGTTCCACTAAGCCCCATTCGTGATCAGTTCTACCAGCTTGGCCGTGAAAGGCGCCCAGGCCGGGTAGTCGCCGCGTCCGACAGCGGTGAAAACAAAAAGCAGATTAAAGTCCTGCAGCTGATTAACGCGTATCGCTTCCGTGGCCATCAAAAGGCCAATATCGACCCGCTTGGTCTGCGTAACCCTACCCCCGTCCCCGACCTCGACCTGTCATTCCATCAGCTATCCAAGGCTGATCTTGATACCGAGTTCCAGACAGGTTCTTTCTTCCTGGGTGTTGATAAAGCACCGTTGCGCGAGATCGTCGATGCGCTGGAGCAGACCTACTGCCGCTCCATCGGCTGCGAAATCATGCACATCGTGGATACCGAAGAGAAGCGCTGGCTGCAGCGTCGTTTCGAATCGGTACGCAGCGCGCCCAAGTTCAGCGATGACGTGCGCAAGCACGTACTGGAACGCCTGACGGCTGCGGAAGGCCTGGAAAATTACCTGGCCTCCAAGTACCCGGGTACCAAGCGCTTCGGCCTGGAAGGTGGCGAGTCGTTCGTACCGATGATGGACGAACTGATTCAGCGCGCCGGTGGCTATGGCACCAAGGAAGTCGTGATCGGCATGGCCCACCGTGGCCGCTTGAATCTGCTGGTCAACATCCTGGGCAAGAACCCTGCGGATCTGATCGACGAGTTCGATGGCAAGAAAGTCATCGAGCGTGGTTCTGGTGACGTGAAATACCACCAGGGCTTCAGCTCCAACGTCATGTCGCCTGGTGGCGAAGTCCACCTGGCCATGTCGTTCAACCCGTCGCATCTCGAAATCGTCGCGCCGGTGGTGGAAGGCTCGGTACGTGCCCGCCAGGATCGCCGCAATGACGCTGACGGAAGCAAAGTGCTGCCGATCAATGTTCATGGCGATGCCGCCTTCGCGGGACAGGGTGTGGTCATGGAGACATTCCAGATGTCTCAGACCCGCGCCTACAAGACCGGTGGCACGGTACACATTGTCATCAACAACCAGGTGGGGTTCACGACCTCCAACCCGGCCGATGCACGCTCCACCGAATACTGTACTGACATTGCCAAGATGGTTCAGGCGCCGATTTTCCATGTTAACGGCGATGATCCGGACGCGGTCATTCACGCCACCCAAGTGGCCCTGGATTACCGTCAGCAGTTCAAGAAAGACGTCGTCATCGACCTGGTGTGCTACCGCCGTCGCGGCCATAACGAGGCCGACGAGCCATCGGGCACCCAGCCGCTGATGTACGCCAAGATCAAGGATCACCCCTCCTCACGCACGCTGTATGCGCAGCGCCTGATCGAGCAGGGCGTGCTGTCCGAAGACGACGCCAAAGCCATGGTGGAAACCTACCGCGATGATCTCGTGGCAGGCAATCACGTGGCCAACGCGCTGGTTCAGGAACCCAACAAGTCGCTGTTCGTCGACTGGGCTCCCTACCTGGGCCATGAGTGGACCGGCAATGCCGACACCACCTTCGACATGAAACGCCTGCAACAGCTGGCGGCGAAGATGTGTGAAATCCCCGACGGTGTCGATGTTCAGCGTCAGGTCGCCAAAATCTACGAAGACCGACGTAAAATGCAGGCGGGTGGCATGGGGCTCAACTGGGGCTTTGCCGAAACGCTGGCCTACGCCACGTTGCTCGACCAAGGTCATCCTATCCGCATCACCGGGCAGGATGTGGGGCGTGGGACGTTCTCCCACCGTCACGCGGTCGTGCACAACCAGAAAGACGGGTCGACCTATGTGCCGCTGCAGAATATGGCCGACGGTCAGCCGCGCTTTACCATCCACGACTCCTTCCTATCAGAAGAAGCCGTGCTGGCATTCGAATACGGCTACTCGACCACCGCCCCGAATGACTTGGTTATTTGGGAAGCGCAGTTTGGTGACTTCGTCAACGGCGCTCAGGTGGTAGTGGATCAGTTCATCTCTTCCGGTGAGACCAAGTGGGGTCGCCTGTGCGGCTTGACCATGCTGCTGCCTCATGGCTATGAAGGCCAAGGGCCCGAGCACTCTTCTGCCCGTCTAGAGCGCTTCTTGCAGCTGTGCGCCGAGCACAACATGCAGGTGTGCGTACCGACGACGCCAGCGCAGATTTTCCACCTGCTGCGCCGCCAAGTGATTCGTCCGCTGCGTAAACCGCTAGTGGTCATGTCGCCTAAGTCGCTGCTGCGCCACAAAGAAGCAGTGTCGAGCTTGGAAGATCTCGCCTACGGCAAGTTCCACATGGTACTGCCGGATCAAGCGAATCTCGACGCCGACAACGTCACCCGCGTCATTATGTGCGCAGGCAAGGTCTACTACGATCTGGTTAACTGGCGCGCTGAAAACGAGCGTGACGACACGGCGATCATTCGTCTAGAGCAGCTCTATCCCTTCCCGAAAGAAGAGCTTCTGGAAGTGCTCCAGGCGTATGCCAATGTGGAAGACATCGTATGGTGTCAGGAAGAGCCGCTGAACCAAGGCGCCTGGTACTCCAGTCAGCACCACATGCGTACCGTGGCCGATATGTTGAAAGATGGCCTTGGACGTGAGTTGAAATTCGCAGGGCGTCCTGCCTCGGCTGCTCCGGCAGCGGGCTACATGTCCGTCCACACTGAACAGCAGCGCCAGCTGGTGGAAGACGCTTTTAACCTATAAGCGCCCACCGGGTTTAGAGAACACATAAGGGAAACGACATGGCTACTGAGATCAAAGCGCCAACCTTTCCGGAATCCGTTGCCGAAGGCACCGTGGCCGCGTGGCACAAAAAGCCGGGTGACAGCGTCGAACGCGACGAGCTGATCGTTGAAATCGAGACCGATAAAGTGGTACTTGAAGTCGTCGCACCGGAAGCGGGAACCCTGACCGACGTGATGGCCGAAGAAGGCGATACCGTCGAGTCCGAGCAGGTATTGGGCAAGATCGGCGAAGCGAGCGGTGCTGGCAGCAAGAAAGAGAGTGCCGCCAGCGATGACAGCGCCGAGAAGGCCGAGTCCAAAGAAGCCGCCAAGCCAGCCGGAGGCAAGCAGCACGACGTGAAGGCACCTAGCTTCCCCGAGTCCATTCAGGAAGGCACCGTGGCGACCTGGCACAAGAAAGTAGGCGAAGCGGTCAAGCGTGACGAAGTGCTGGCCGACATCGAAACCGACAAGGTCGTGCTGGAAGTCGTAGCGCCTGCCGATGGTGCCCTGGCGGAAATCAAGGCAGAAGAAGGCAGCCAGGTTGAGTCCGAAGCGATTCTGGCAACCTTCGTAGAGGGCGGTGGCAGTGACCAGGCCAGCGCTTCTTCTTCCAGCAGCGCTTCCAGCGACGCTGACGATGAAGGCGCCGATGAGAAGGTGGGTGGCAAAGTGTTGGCACCGGCTGCTCGCAAGATGGTTGCCGAGCACGATCTGGACGTTTCCAAGATCGAAGGTACCGGCAAAGGCGGTCGCATTCTGAAAGAAGACGTTCAGAAAGCCGTCAAGGATGGTTCGGCCAAGAAAGCGGCCAAGTCCTCTGCACCCGCCAAAGCCGCTGCTGCGCCAGCGGTCGAGGGTGAGCGTGCCGAGAAGCGCGTACCGATGAGCCGTCTGCGTCAAACCATCGCCAAGCGCTTGGTTCAGGCACAGCAGACCGCTGCCATGCTGACCACGTACAACGAAGTGGACATGGGTGCGGTGATGTCGCTGCGTGCCCAGTACAAAGATACCTTCCTGAAGGCCCACGACACCAAGCTTGGTTTCATGGGCTTCTTCGTGAAAGCCGCCTCCGAAGCTCTCAAGCGTTTCCCGGATGTCAACGCCTCCATCGATGGCACCGATATCGTTTACCATGGTTACCAGGACATCGGTGTTGCCGTATCGACGGATCGTGGTCTCGTGGTGCCGGTTCTGCGTGACACTGACAACATGAAAATTGCCGACGTCGAGAAGACGATTGTCGACTTTGGCAAGCGTGCGCGTGACGGTAAGCTCGGCATCGACGAAATGCAGGGCGGCACCTTTACCATCACCAATGGTGGTATCTTTGGCTCGCTGATGTCGACCCCGATCATCAACCCGCCGCAAACCGCTATCCTGGGGATGCACAAGATCCAGGAACGCCCGATGGCGGTGAACGGTAAGGTCGAAATTCGCCCGATGATGTATCTGGCACTCTCTTACGACCACCGCATGATCGATGGCAAAGACGCGGTACAATTCCTGGTTACGATTAAAGAGCTGTTGGAAGATCCGGCTCGTCTGCTGCTGGACGTATAACGAAGCGCGTTGATCCGCCTTCGCTGTTCATTAGCATTCTTATGCAATCGCACACGGCCTCCTCCCCAATGTCATCCAAATGGGAGGAGGCAACCAAGCTAAAGGAGCCAACATGGCTGACAAGTTTGATGTGATCGTTATCGGTGCGGGTCCTGGTGGTTACGTAGCGGCTATCCGCGCTGCGCAGCTGGGTTTGAAAGCCGCCTGTGTTGAAAAATGGATCGGTAAAGAAGGTAACGTCGTTCACGGCGGTACCTGCTTGAACGTAGGCTGTATCCCGTCCAAAGCGCTGCTTGAAGCCTCGCACAAGTTCGTCGAAGCCAAGCACGATTTCGACGACATGGGTATCGAAGCCGGCGACGTGACCATGGACGTCAAGAAGATGATGGCGCGCAAGGACAAGATCGTTAAGAACTTGACCGGCGGCATCTCTGGCCTGTTCAAGGCCAACGGCGTGACCGCCATCGAAGGTACCGGTAAAGTGGTGTCTGGCAAGCAGGTTGAGGTGACCGACCTCGACGGCAACACCACCACTTACGACGCCGACAACATCGTCATCGCGGCAGGCTCCGTGCCGGTGGAAATTCCGCCCACGCCGCTGACCGAAGGCCTAATCGTCGATTCCACCGGCGCACTGGAATTCCAGGAAACGCCGAAGCGTCTTGGCGTCATTGGCGCGGGCGTCATCGGCCTGGAGCTGGGCAGCGTATGGAACCGTCTGGGTTCTGAAGTCACCGTGCTGGAAGCGATGGACTCCTTCCTGCCGATGGTCGACACCGCGATTGCCAAAGAGACCCAGAAACTGCTCAAGAAGCAGGGGCTGGACATCAAATTGGGTGCCCGTGTGACCGGTTCGGAAGCGAACGGTGACGAAGTCGTCGTCAAGTACACCGATGCCAACGGCGATCAAGAGATGACCTTCGACAAGCTGATCGTATGTGTCGGCCGTCGCCCTTACACCAAAGGCGTTGTGGCCGATGGCGTGGGCGTCGAGCTGGACGAGCGTGGCTTCATCTTCGTGGACGACCAGTGCCGCACCAACGTGCCGGGCGTCTACGCCATCGGTGACTGTGTACGCGGTCCGATGCTGGCGCACAAAGCGTCTGAAGAGGGCATCATGGTGGCGGACATCATCGCTGGCCACAAGGCCGAGATGAACTACGACACCATCCCCAGCGTCATCTATACCTTCCCGGAAGTGGCCTGGGTCGGCATGACCGAGCAGGACGCCAAGGCCAAGGGTATCGAAGTCAAGACCGGTAGCTTCCCCTTCGCAGCCAGCGGCCGTGCCATGGCCAACAACGCCACCGAAGGCAGCGCTAAGATCATTGCCGATGCGGAAACCGACCGTATTCTCGGTATGCACATCGTGGGTCAGCACGCCGGTGAGATGATCGCCCAGGGCGTGATCGCCATGGAGTTCGGCTCCAGCGCCGAAGACCTGGCATTGACCTGCTACGCGCACCCGACCATGTCGGAAGCCGTGCACGAAGCTGCTCTGGCGGTAGAAGGTCATGCCATTCACATGGCCAACCGCAAGAAGCGCAAGTAATTCGCTAAGCAACAACCAAGCGCCACCGTCAGGTGGCGCAACACTTTCATGGCGGCGTGGGCAACTCGCCGTCATGAAAGCACGGGGATGACCAGCACCTGCAAGATGTTCTTCAGGGCGACTGATCATCGTTCGAGTCACATGCAACCAATGGCATGAATCGATGAACCTTCACGAGTATCAAGGCAAACAGCTGTTTGCTGATTATGGTCTGCCAGTGTCCAAAGGCTTTGCCGTGGACACTCCCGAAGAAGCAGTAGAAGCGTGCAAAAAAATCGGCGGCGACATGTGGGTCGTCAAAGCCCAGGTTCACGCTGGCGGCCGCGGTAAAGCGGGCGGCGTCAAGCTGATCAAGGACCCGGCAGAAGCCAAAACCTTCGCCGAGCAGTGGCTGGGCAAGAACCTGGTCACTTACCAGACTGACGAAAAAGGTCAGCCGGTTGCCAAGATTCTGGTAGAGACCTGCACCAACATCGCCGACGAGCTCTACCTGGGCGCGGTCGTTGACCGTACTACCCGCCGTGTGGTCTTCATGGCCTCTACCGAAGGCGGTGTTGAGATTGAAACCGTCGCCGAAGAGACGCCGGAAAAGATTCTCAAAGCTGAAATCGATCCGCTGGTCGGCGCACAGCCCTACCAGGCGCGTGAGCTGGCGTTCGCGCTGGGTCTGGAAGGCGATCAGGTGAAGCAGTTCACCAAGATCTTCCTGGGTCTCTCCAAGCTGTTCCACGACAAGGATTTGGCACTTCTTGAGATCAACCCGCTGGTCATCACTGACGAAGGCAACCTGCACTGCTTGGATGCCAAACTGGGCCTCGACAGCAACGCCCTGTACCGTCACCCGGACCTGCAGGCCATGCGCGATCCTTCCCAGGAAGATCAGCGTGAAGCCGACGCGGCGAAGTGGGAACTTAACTACGTCGCCCTCGACGGTAACATCGGTTGCATGGTCAACGGCGCAGGCCTGGCTATGGGCACCATGGATATCGTCAACCTGAGTGGCGGCAAACCCGCTAACTTCCTGGACGTTGGCGGCGGCGCGACCAAAGAGCGCGTCGCAGAAGCGTTCAAGATCATCCTGTCTGACGACAACGTGAAAGCTGTTCTGGTGAACATCTTCGGCGGCATCGTTCGTTGCGACATGATTGCTGAAGGCATCATCGGTGCCGTTGAGCAAGTGGGCGTTAACGTCCCGGTGGTCGTTCGCCTGGAAGGTAACAACGCTGAATTGGGCGCTGAAAAACTGGCGTCTAGCGGTCTGAACATCATCGCTGCTACCAGTCTGACCGACGCGGCTCAGCAGGTTGTAAAAGCAGCGGAGGGCAAGTAATGAGCATCCTGATCGATAAGAACACCAAGGTCATCTGCCAAGGTTTCACCGGTGGCCAGGGCACGTTCCACTCCGAGCAGGCGATTGCCTATGGCACGCAAATGGTCGGTGGTGTTACGCCGGGCAAAGGCGGCCAGACGCACCTGGGCCTGCCTGTTTTCAACACCGTGAAAGAAGCGGTCGAGAAAACCGGCGCAGAAGCCAGCGTGATCTACGTACCGGCACCGTTCTGCAAAGACTCGATCCTTGAAGCTGCGAACGCTGGCATCAAGCTGATCGTGTGCATCACCGAAGGCATCGCGACCCTCGATATGCTCGACGCAAAAGTAAAATGCGACGAGCTGGGCGTACGCCTGATCGGCCCGAACTGCCCGGGCGTGATCACTCCCGGTGAGTGCAAAATCGGTATCATGCCGGGTCACATCCACCAGCCGGGCCGCGTTGGTATCGTTTCCCGCTCTGGTACCCTGACTTACGAAGCCGTTAAGCAGACCACTGACCACGGTTTCGGTCAGTCTACCTGTGTCGGTATCGGCGGCGACCCGATTCCGGGTTCTAACTTCATCGACATCCTGGAGATGTTCGAGAAGGACCCGAAAACCGAAGCGATCGTGATGATCGGCGAAATCGGCGGCACTGCCGAAGAAGAAGCCGCGGCTTACATCAAGGCCAACGTTTCCAAGCCGGTGGTTTCCTACATTGCCGGTGTGACAGCACCTCCTGGCAAGCGTATGGGCCACGCTGGCGCCATCATCTCTGGCGGTAAAGGTACTGCCGATGAGAAATTTGCGGCTCTTGAAGACGCCGGTGTGAAAACCGTTCGTTCTTTGGCGCAAATTGGCGACGCGCTGAAAGAAGTAACCGGCTGGTAAGCCGCGCACTTTCTTCGTGACGCTGAAAAGGGCACCTTGGGTGCCCTTTTTGCATTTGAGGAGGTTAAGTAAAGCGGTGAGGCGGCTAGCGCTGACGCAGCAGTCGCGCGCTGTAGAGCAGTAGCAGCGGCGCACCGGCGGCAAGATACAAGTGGTAGCTAATCAGCCGCCAGACCAGCACGGCGGCCACGGCCTGCTCCCGGCCCATCAAGGGCAGCAACAGGCTTCCCACCCCCACTTCAGCCGCCCCTGCGCCGCCAGGGAGAAAGCTGAATTGGCTGGCGGCCATAGCTAGCATCTGAGTTAAAAACGTCCAGAGCCAGTCGGCATGCCCCCCGATGCCAATCACCGCTAGGTACAGCAAGCTGTAGCGCAGCAGCCAGTGTAGGGTCGTGAGTGCCAGCATCGCTGCCAACGTGGCTTTGGGTAGCGCCAGCGTCATACGCAGCGCATGGCGACAGCGTAACAGTCGCCTAACCAGCCAGCGCCTGCGGCTAGGGCGTATCCAGGCTAGCCACTGGCGTTGAGTACGCAGCAGCTTGGGTAAGTACCCCATCATCAGCGAGACGCCCACCGCTAACAGCGCCAATCCCAGTAACGAGAGCTGTACCAGCCCCTGGTGTGGCCACTGGGCATCCCCGAAAACCGACATCGCCACCAAACCGCTCAGCATCAGCAGAAAGAACAGCAGGTCGCACCCCTGGTCGATGAGAAACACGGCGGTGCCTTTTGAGGGCGAAAATCCCCGCTGGGCAAGTAATAACAGCAGAGTGGCCGGGCCGCCGCTACCGCCTGGCGTTGCGCAGAGCGCGCACTTCGCCGCCAGCTCGATGCCCAGCGCGCCGCGCTGCCCAAGCTGGCCAGCTCGGCCGTTGAGCATCAGGCGCAGCCGGGCGGCGTTCAAGTTCCAGCATAGCGCCGCCATGGCGATCATCAGAACCAGTAGGCTAATGGGAAACTGCGCCACATGCTCAAACGCTTTGCTGCCCCCTGCAAGCGATGTGAGCACCAGTGGCGCTACCAAGGCAGCCAGCAGTAGAACGCCGTGTAGCGGACGAAAGCGCAGCAGCCGTTGAGGTTTAGCGACGGACGACACGGGCATCGGGCTGTTCGAGTCCACAGAGGTCGACATAGTGCGTCAGCAGCGAGCCAATGACGCTATCCCAGCTAAACTGGCGCTCAACAAAATGGCGCGCGTAGCGTCCGCTGGCGGCAATATCGTTGCTAAACAGCGCGGAGCAGGCGTCCGCCATCGCGTCAGGGTCAAGCGGCTGGCAGAGCACGCCCGCGCCCAGCGGTACGTTCTCGATCAGCGCGCCTGCCCGCGCGCCAATCACCGGCAGGCCGCTGGCCATCGCTTCCTGGGCCACCAGCCCAAAGGTTTCGCGGGTGCCCGCATGCAGCAGCGCATCGCTACTGGCAAGCGCTCGGGCCACTTCATGGCTACCGCAGCAGCGGTTTACCACCGTGACATTGCTAGGTACTTGAGTCGGCATGCCCGGCCCCATCAGCAGCAGGTGGTAGTTGCTGCCAAGCGCCCGCATGGTGGCGAGTAGTACGTCGATATTCTTTTCTCGGGAAAAGCGGCCAACAAAGATCAGCAGCTTTTTATCCGCAGGAATACCCATGGCCGTACGGAAGCCGGGGTCGCGTCGTGAAGGGTGAAACTGCTCTAAATCAACCCCTAACGACTGCACGCGCACGTTGGGCACGCCCCACTCGGTGAGTCGGTTGGCCATCGCATGGCAGGGAGCAAGCACGCTATCAAAGCGCTGGTACAGGTCCACCACGTAGCGAATTAGCCGTTGGCGAACATGGCGGCCAAAACGGTCCCCCATTAAGTTAGGTAAGTCGGAGTGGTAGAACCCCACCACTGGCACACCTAGCCGCTGGCCAGCCTCCAGCGCGGCCCAGGCGGTCACATACGGATCACCTGCTTCGATCAACGTGGGGGAGAGGTCTACCAAAGCATCACGCCAAGGGCGGCGGCGCAGCGGGAATCGATAGCCTTGTCCAAGAGGCAGATGCAGCGCTGGTAGCGTGTGGTGGTCGCCCAAACTATCACGCTCAGCCCCTGGCACCAGCAGGCTGGTACGGAGGTTGGGTGTGCGCGAGAGGACGCGGTGCTTGGCCTGTAAATAGGTGCGAACGCCGCCACTTGCCGGGGCGTGGAACATGGTCACATCGGCGATGTGCAAGGTAACCTCCGAGCCACATGAGTGTCATCGAATTACCTTAGGGTAGAAATAAGTCAGTTCTGCGACAACGTCACCTTGGAGCAGAAATAAAAACGCCACGGCAAAGCCGTGGCGCGAACACGTGTTGGCTGCGTTTAGTCAGCAGGTTTGGCGACCAGCGATCGTGTCTCTTCACGGGCTTCCGTGAGTGATACGCGCAGGCTATCGCCCAGCTTGAAGCGCTCTTCGCCTTCGATCTGAATGCGGCCCTCTTTGTCATCGATGACCACTTTATCGCGGTCACTGTGCATCAAGGGGGCAGGCACGAACGCCGTCGCGCCGTTTTCTATCAGGCGAACCCGCATACCGCCACGGTTGATCGCCATGATTTCGGCGTCGAAGGTGTCCTGATTCTGCGCCGCCGGGGTCAGGTAGCGCACGTAAAGCCAATCTTTCACGTCGCGCTCGGCCATACGGTTCAGACGGCGGCGCTCGGTGAGCTGCTCGGTGAGCTGCTGGCTGGCTTCTGCCGGAGCCTGCTCACCCTTCAGCACGCGCTTGATCAAGCGGTGGTTGACCATATCGCCATACTTACGAATCGGCGAGGTCCAGGTGGCGTAGGCGGGCAGCCCCAGGCCGAAGTGCGGGCCAGGCTGAGCCGACATGCTGGTGAAGCCCTGGAAACGGCGCAGGCGCGCATCCAGCCAAGCGTCGTCGCGGCTTTCAAGCGCACGCTTCAGCTCCTTATAGTGGGCAAGCTCGGTAAGTGCTTCCTGGGCCACTTCGATGTCTTGAGTCGCCAGGAACTCTTGTGCCGCTTCAGCTTTTTCCGGCTCGAAAGCGCGGTGTACGTTGAAGATTCCGTGGCCGATATGGCTAGCCAGGAAATCCGCGCAGCAGGCGTTGGCAGCAATCATCGACTCTTCGATCATACGGTTGGCAATGCGGCGGTCTTCGGTGTGAATCCCCAGCACGTTGCCCGCTTCATCCAGATCAAACACGTAATCAGGACGATCTTTAAATACCAGCGCGTGCTCGTTGCGCCACGCGGTACGCGCTTCGGTCAGCTCACGCAGGGCGTGTAGCTGCTCGGCAATATTATCTGCCGGTGCCCAGTCGCCTTGACCTTCAATCCAATCAGAGACGCGCTCGTACACTAGCTTAGCGTGGGACTTCACGTTGGCCGCGAAGAAGCGGTAGTCGCCCAGGCTGCCGTCGGCGTTAATGTTCAGCGTGCAGGCCAGGGCAGGGCGCTCTTGGCCTTCCCGCAGCGAGCAAAGATCATCCGCCAACTGCTCGGGCAACATGGTCACGTTCTGGCCCGGCAGGTACACGGTAAATGCACGGACGCGGGCTTCCAGGTCAGCAGCGTGGCCCTCTTCCACATAAGCGGTGGGGTCGGCAATCGCCACGCTCAGCTGCCAGCCGCCTTCGGGACGGGTCACCACATGTAGGGCATCGTCCATGTCTCGCGTCTTTTCGCCGTCGATGGTAAAGAAGGGCTGTGCGGTGAGGTCTTCCCGCGTCAGTCCCTCGTCGCGTAGCGGCCAATCGCTGCCGGCATCCGGGCACTCTTGCTCCAGCGCGTGGCGAGCAAGCGTCACGCGCCACGGCACGGCGGGGTCGTCGGCTTTGGCCACCAACTCATCGATCTGGGAGAAGAAGCCGCGGTCGTTCTCTTTTAGCGGGTGACGCACCAAACGCGCCACGACCCAATCGCCGTCGGCAATGGAGTCTTCATCCAGGCTATTTTTGATGCGTGCTTTTAGAACGTTGCGAATCGAGGGGTGATCCGGCACCACCGCGAGGCGGCCTTCGCGCTTTTGCACGCGAGCAACGAAGCGGTCTAAACCGGCTTCAATAAGCTTTTCAGGCTCAACCGATTTTTTATCGCCGTTCTCGTGAATCACGGCTTCCACACGGTCGCCGTGCAGCACCTGTTTCATGGCGGGGGGCGGCACGAAATAGGATTCGCCGCTATCAGTTTCAAGAAAACCAAAGCCTTTTTCTGTGGCTTTGATCACCCCTTCAGCGCGCGGGGTGGTTTCACGGATCTGTTGCTTGAGCTGGGCAAGCAGGGAGTTGTTTTGAAGCATGTGTTCAATCAGTTGGCGAGAGTAGGTTGCCACTATACGGATTCCCACTGGCTGCGCCAATCGTTGCCCCTGGGGAAGTGGCGACGGCGACGGCAAGTCAATGACTTACTTACGGTTGGCTGAATCGGTTAAGCTGAGCGAACTGCAACGTTACTCTGCTAACGCACAAGGAGCGCTTTGATGACCCCTCGCCTGATCGTTTCCGACCTTGACGGTACCCTGTTAGGCAGCGACCACCGGTTACATGACAGCACCATTGAGGTGCTCCAAGAGTTGGTTCGGCAGGGGCACCACCTGGCGCTGGCCTCTGGCCGCCACTACCACGATATGCGCGTCTTCCGCGATGAGCTGGGCGTGCCTGCTCACCTGATTAGCACCAACGGGGCTTACACCCACGACCCAGACGATGGCTTGGTTAGCGCGTCGCACCTTAACCCGGATCACGCTCACGCGCTGATTCATTTACCCCGGCCGCCACAGGTGCGCCTCAACCTTTACCGCGAAGCGGGCTGGCATGTGGACGCCGAAGCGCCACACCTGCTTTCACTGCACGCCTCGACGGGCTTTCGCTATGAGGTCGTGCCACCGGAGCAGATGGACGCCAACGGCGTAGGTAAAGTGCTCTATTTGGGCGACCCGGATGCGCTGGCAGAGCTGGAAGCTCAGGCCCAAGCGGCGCATGGCGATGGGCTGCACATTACCTACTCCACGGTGGACTCGCTAGAGATCATGGCGGGCGGAGTGAATAAAGGCGTGGCGCTCGCGGCGTTGCTGGAGTCGCTTGGGCTCACTGCCGCCGACTGCCTAGCCTTTGGCGATAACCTCAACGACACCGAAATGCTCACCTTGGCAGGCGAGGCCCAGGTGATGGCCAACGCTCATCCGGCGCTGTTCGATCGCGTGCCAGAAGCCCGGCGGATCGGCCACCACGGCGAAGCAGCGGTGGCGTTATTCCTGAAGCAGCGCTTTGGGCTTTAGCATTTGTCGCTGTCATTTTCGCTCTGCCACCTTAGTCGATAGCCGCTTGCGGTAGGCGGAGCGCTCCACCATCATCTAGCCCCTAAAACGATAATAATCTTCAGGAGTGGGGCGAGCTTGGCCTGCTAGGTGACTTAAATGAAGTGGCGAATGCCGAAGGCTGGAACGACCTGTTACCAGAAATTGTGGCCGATATGATGCGTTATGACGGCCAGTACGTAGCCTTGCCCGCAAACGTTGGGCAGCCCCGATGAGGCCTACAACAATCCGGTGGAGTCGATGAACTTCATCCGCGCCACGCTGGAAGCCGACGGCGATGGCTATGCACTGCGCATTGCCACCCCCGACGAAGCCGACCTGCTGCTGCCCTGGCCAACGGCCCGCCATACCGCAGAGCTGGTGGAGCAGCCCGACAAGCCAGTGGTTATGGGTCTACGGCCAGAGCACTTCAGCGAAGAGGATGTGCGGCTGAGCGGTATTAATCGCGGTGACGCGCGGCGGGGGCGGGCTCTTTGTCGAGCCGCTTGATCTGCCGCCAGAGGTCTTGGCGGAGGTCGGCTAATTTGGGCTGCTCCTCTGGCGTGAACACTACGGGGCGGCACAGCCGCTGGGCACGCAGTCCCAGGCGGGCGCTCAGCAACCCGGTCGCCAAGCCCTGGCCTGCTCGCGCCGAAAGGCGGCCTGCCAAGTCCAGCGAGAGCATGTCCATGCTGGCATCGGTGGCTAGTTCGCTGGCGCCTGCAAACGCCATGTTGTGCAATACATGGCGAAATAGCCGCAGGCGGCTGGCGTAGCCAAGCTCCAGCCCGTACAGACGGCTCAGCCGATCCACCATGGCCAGGCTGCGCCACGCCACCAGCGCCATATCCACCAGAGTTAGCGGGGAAACCGCCACCATGATGGCGGTTTCCCCCGACATCCGGGTAATCAACCGCTGGGCTTCCCGGTCACGGGGGGCGAGAAGGTGGTAGCGTAGCAGGGTTTGAATCTCTTCCCCGCTATGGTGCGGCTGACACGCCCGCTGAAAGGCCAGCCAGTGCGGGTCGTCGTTGCTCAGCGCGAGCTGCTGTTTCAATTGAACGGCCATCGCCTGGGCCTGCTGGCTGGAACGCTGGGGAAGCTCGGCTAGGTTGGCCCGTAGCTGATCGTGCCGCTTTAAGCGCCGCAAACGGCCCAGCTCCTTGAGGAGCGATACGCCGCCCAAGCCAATCAGGCTAATCCCAAATAGCTGCCACGCCATCGCCATCCACTGGGACTGGAACAGCGCGTCAGGAATGCCGGTTGCAAGCTCTACCGTGCCGAGTGTGGCACCGCCTGCCAAGGCGAACATCAGCCCCCAGCGGCGCTTGCGAGGCGCGCCAAGGGTCTCTTCCGGCAGCGCTTTGAGTTCGGCTTGGGTCGCCAGCGGCTGGTGCGACTCAGTCGCTGCAAAGCGTTCGTGCTGGCGCAGGGTTTCCTGGGTAGGTTCGGGCGGCGCTTCGGTTTGGAAGTCGCGGCGGGGCTGAGGGTTGCTCATGTCAGTTTGTCTCCAATCAGCCAGTCAATCGCGGCGTCCATACGGATGTGGGGCAGTGCCTCGCTATCGGCGGGCAGCGGGCGGAAGCTGGGGAAATCAAATCCTTGCTGCTGCCAAAAATCGGCTTTGGGCAGGCGGCTGGGCACATCGCCGGGGTACACCAGCACGTCTTCACCTTCTAACGTGGTGCCTTTCAGCGCTGGCGTTCGCTTGCCATCATGAAGCACTTCGCGGGCCTCGGTGGCGCGAATGGCCGCCAGCGACAGCGCTTTCACCGGGATATCGGCAAAGCGTAAGTCTTTCAATGGCTCCGCCAGCAGCGCTTCTAACAGTTGCACCACGTGGGTGTGTTGGTCGGGTGTCACGTGGTCCGCCTTGGTGGCGGCAATGGCGAGGCGGTCAATTTTAGGAGCGAACAGGCGGGTCAGCAGGCTGCGCTTGCCGTAATCAAAGCTCTTCATCAGCTGTTGCAGCGCGCGGGAAAGATCCTCGAAACGCTCCGGCCCGGCGTTAAGCGCGCCCAGCACGTCCACCAATACAATCTGGCGGTCAAAGCGGCGAAAGTGGTCGCGGTAGAAGGGGCGCACCACCTGCTGCTGGTAGTAGCGAAAACGCGCCGCCAGGGTGGCGTAGAGGCTCGACTCGGGCAGCGCGTCGAGGGTTTCTTTGGGAGTATCTAATCCGGGCAGCGGGAAGAACTGCAGCACCGGTGCGCCATCCAGCTCGCCGGGCAGCAAAAAACGCCCTGGCTGCAGGTCAGAGAAGCCCGCCTGCTTGGCACGACGCAGGCCGAGTGCATAGGCATCGGCCAGCGTGGCGAGCTGTGCTTCATCGGCTTCTGCCGTAGGGTCTAGCTGCTCTGACTCGGCCAGCCATTCGCTAAACAGTGCCCGGCGATGAGGGCCTTCGTGCTGGGCTTGGCTCTGGCTCCAGCTGTAGAAGTCGTGCTGCAGCAGCGGCAAATCCAGCAGCCATTCGCCGGGGTAGTCGAACAGATCCAGCGTCAGGTGAGCGATATCCGGCGTAAACCAACCCTGTTGGGCAGGGCGGTAGCGCAGCTGCAAGCGAAGCTCGCTAATGCCACGAGTGGGCTCGGGCCAGCGCGGCGGTGTATCTCTCAGCGATGCCATGCCGGGGTCATAAGGGAAGCGTGGCACGCCTAAGTCCGGCTGATTTAAACGCTGCGCGCCTAGCAGTCGACCTTCACGGGCAACCGGTAGCAGGTCTAACTGTGCTTCTACGCCTGCATGGCGTAGTTGGTTCACCAGCGAGGTTAAAAACGCCGTTTTACCCGCTTGCGAAAGGCCTGTCACCGCCAGCCGCAGCTGCCGGTCTCGGCTTCGCTCTAACAAATTGCTCAATTCGCGGCTTAACGGCTGGCGCATCCTGTCGCTTCCTTCATCGGGTGGGGCATCTTGGCGAGGTGGTGGAACGTTAGCGCTGCCACATAAAGACAAGTTGAGAGAGCATGGGCAGGGTCGCAATGATAAAACCGACGACCGCGAGGCTATAGCCGGGCCAGCGGCGCTGCATTTTTTGTGCAAGCGTTAAGCCAACCAAGCACACCACCATACCGATCAGGTTAAAGGCAAGCGTGGCTGCTTCCAGCCATTGTTGTGGATCCATCGTCGCTCCTTGGGGGTGTATCAATGGCTTGATCATAGCAAAGCCTTGATGAACCGATCATTAACCGCGGCTTATTGTCGTCCCTAGCAGGTGCTGTGCCCCTGGTACTAACCAAACGGGGTCAAGGCGAGTATTGGCGGCTTCAACGCATAAAAAGTGTTTGGCGGCGTCGGCGGGTGTGTCGCTGGGCAGGTCGCTATCCGGGTGCCAGACCACCGTGGAGTCGCTGGACTGCTTACCGATGCGCAGCGTGCGCTGGCCGTCGTTGAGCAGCACCGCTTCATTGGTGTGATAAATACGGTCGACCGGGCCACGAATCGCCAGCGTGCCCTGTTGCTCAGATTCCGCAAAGTCACGCAGCTTATCCAAATAGCGCGCGCCTGCTAGGCCTTCTAAGCGGCATTGATGCACCTCATTAACGGCCAGGTAGGTATGCAGTGCGCCGCTGGTTTTGATCGGAGCATCGCCAATGTTTTCGCTGATGATCTCAACGTTTAGCCGCTGGGCGTTGGCTTGAATGACCACGCGGGCGGTGAGCTGGCTATGCAGACACTCTTCCGGCGAGAGATGGACCTCGATGCCTTCGGCGTGGTCGTCAACGGCGTCCAGACGCCACATGGCGTGGCGGGCAAGCCCATGGAAGGGGCCGTTACGCTCGGGGCTTTCGTCAGCGTAGCGCTCGTCGGCAAACCAGGGCCAGCAAAGCGGAATGCCGCCACGAATCGCGCCCGGCAGCGCCTGCGGCGTTGGCGTCACCCACAGCCAGCCGGTGTCGCCTGTTGGCTGAAAGTGCAGCACCTGTGCGCCTTGCAGGCTAATGACCATTTCCCCCCAGGCCATGTTGAAGAGTGCGACGTCACGGCCTTCCCAGGTGGCGCGTTGATGACCATCAACATGGCTAAGTAGCTGTTTAAGGGAGTCGGGAATCATAAGAGGATCCTTGTGGGAAAAGGCAACAAATGGGCAGAACAGTAGCGCCGTGTGCTATGGTAGGACAAGCATAGGTGGAAGGATAGGTTGAAGGTAAAACCCCAAGCTGAGTGAAACCAAGGAGGTAGTATGGGCTTTATTGCGTGGTTAATCATTGGTGGTTTAGCTGGCTGGATTGCTGGCAACATCATGCGTGGCGGTGGTTTTGGTATTTTAGGCAACATCGGCGTGGGTGTGGTTGGCGCGCTCGTCGGGGGCTTCTTATTTAGTTTGCTGGGTTTACAGGCGGGTGGCTTTATCGGCTCGCTGGTCACGGCAACCGTGGGGGCGGTGGTCTTGCTATGGGTCATTAGTAAAGTCAAAAGCGCTTAGCGCACGCTGCTCTTTGCGGTAATCGCTGCCCGGCCTTTGTGCCGGGCAGCGCTGTTTTGTGCGGCTGCTATCGGTCTTGGCAGCAGATTCCGTTACACTATGCCGCTTTTGGCGGCCTCGTTGGTCTGTTCTGGTTGGTTATGGCTTTTATTGATCGCTTTCTGTTTCTTCGAGGTGTCTTTTGTTCGACGCACTAAATGCCTGGTGGGCTCAACAGCTGGTGCTGTGTGATTGGGCTTTTACACCGCACCCACTGGCGGTGGATGCGGTCGCGGCGGAGCAACGCCTGCTAGAACTGGGTATTACAGATCGTGGCGCGTTGGCAGACCAGCTGTTTTTTGCACTCGGCGCACCGTCAGGCAGCGCCGATCAGCTGTTGGGCGCGCTGGAGTGGGCAGCACTCGCCGGGGCGGCGGGTTGGCTAAGCCAGGCTCAGGCGACGAACTGGGCACACCACTTAACACGGCGCATCACTTCTGACTACAGCGATCAGCGAGCGTGGCTGTCGGATCTACGTCGTGCGCTGGGGGGCAAAGGTTGGGAAACTGGCGCAGATGACCGTTTTATCGACGCCTGCCAAGCATTGGCAGATCTAGAGAGTGAAGGTGAAGGTATCACATGGCAAACCCTGGATACTGAGCTAGCGCAACGCCCTGCACCGGCTTCGTTATGGCCGCAAGCCCCAGAAGCTCAGCCTTGGCGGTTGGGCGCGCTGTTTCGCCCAGTGGTGAGCTACCCGGCTAGCGCCGCCGACTGGCCCGATGCCAGCGAGTGGTTAGGGCACATCTGGCAAGTGTATGACCGCGAGCAACTATTAGAAGTGATGCTATGGCTAAGCGCCCAGGGTGAGCGCCAGCGCTGGGATATTGAAGCCCGCGAGCTGCTGACCATGGATCGCGCCCAGCGCCAAGAGTGGCAGCGGGGTGCGGTGAAGGATGCTCCCTACGCGCCCGTGCTCACTGCGTTCGTCAATCAGGGCGAGCCGTTGGAGTGGGCCGCCTGGGATTGGCTGCGGTTAGTAGAGCTCGCCTGGGCTGGTGCTTGCTGCGGCTGGCTAAGCCAGGCGGAAGCGGACGACCTAGCGGCCCATGCGGCTGACCTCGTCGGGCGCCGTTACCACGACTGGCACGCAGTACTGAAAGCCTACATGCGCGGGCAAAGCCTGTTCGAGGGCGTTGATCGCCGGGGGATGACACCCAGCGCCCGCCATAAGCTGTTAATGCACGCTGCCCATAGCCCCTGGAAGCACTCGCTGGGTGCGTTACTGGACGAGCCGACTCGCCAAGCCTCGCGTACGCGTATCAAAGCGTGGCGCAACACGCCGCACCATTGGCTGCTTGCCCTGGCTGGCGTACGCGAGCCGGATGTCATGCTGCGCCAGCTCAATCCCTCGGCCCCGATTGCCGAGCAGCGCCGCGCTGATGCCGCCGTCTACCTACAGGATTCACTTGGCCTGCATGCGGATGAAGGCCATCAAGTGCTGGCGCGCTATTGGCTACCCGCCCAGGCGCACCATCTCAACCAGCTAGCGGCGGATGCCGCCCATGGCGTATTGCCACCGTCGCAGACGCGCTTTGGTCAGCCGACCCCCGATGAGCTCAAACAGCGCAACGCGGTAAAAGGCGTGAGCCGCCACGCCGCGACAATTCACATGGCCGAGAAGTTTGCCTTCTACCTGCACATGGCCCTCGATAGCGGCCTATTCGAGCGTGAACCACTGATGCAGCACGCCAGCGCCCTACGGAGCTGCCTATGCCGTTTTTATGCCACGCCCAAGCGCCTGCTAGAAGCCTGGTTTGCCTGGGAGAGCTGCCTGCCGGAGCCAGAGCACGACTCGCTCATTAATGAAATTGCTTGGCACCTGGAAGACCACGGCAGCCTGTTCCACTGGCTAGATTGGCGGCCAGGTGCGTGGTGCGAGCCTGGTGAGAGACCTACATTGACCCACTTCACGGCGATGTCGCTGGTGGGGCCGCTGAACAGTGCGGTGTGGAGCGAGCCACAGTTGGAAAGTCCTCGTGAGTGCGCCGACATTCGCGAATGGGTAGAGAGCCACTATCACCTCTCTAGCGCCGACGACATGCAGGAGTTTTTGACCTTCATGTTGGAGGCGGGAGATCGGCAGGAGTACCAGATCAACTACGCGCCCTACACGCTGAACCCGGAGCGGTTGGCGGCTGAGATCGCCATATTGGAGTCCGGCGACTGCGGTGAAGAGGAGCGTCACCACTTGTTGCGCCTGCGCCGTGTGAGTACCAATGAAGATGGTTGTAATGACGTGGACATGGCCGCTTGGGACATTGCCCAGCTCGTGGATCTTGCCATTGCGGCACGTCAGCTGGGTTGGCTCGACAAGTCAGCATTCGCGAACGTGCTCGACCGCGCCTATCAGTTGGCGGCGGATCATTACTCGGGTTGGCAGGAGTATGCGGCGGGCATGTACGCAGGGTTTTCGTTTTTCATGGGCGACACCCCGGAACGAGAGAGCTTCTTGGCCGGTTTTCGTCAAGCGCTGGTGGCTTGGTTATGCGGCGCGCCAGTGCTGGCCGGCCCCTGGGCAAGTCTGGATTTTCCGGGTAATAAACCACGTCATTTCGCGCCGCTGCATATCGACACGTTGCCGGGTGATCAACGAATCTTACATTAGACTCGCCAAGCATAGGATAACTAGCTTATAGTCCAGGGGTTGTAAAAAATGAGTTTTCTCATGCTTGGGTTTTTTCAATTTCCATTTTGTTACGAGGTTAATCGCATGGTTGCGTCGCCACACCCCGCTGTGACCGCTGTCCGTGTTGTAAGTGTTTGTGTCGTCGTTGCTTTGTTAGCTGGCTGTGCAGGCTCTGCCTCACGCCAGGACATGGAAGCCCCCGAGGATTATTTCTCGATGTCGCTTCCCGGCATGGAGGGAGTCACTCCCCAAATGTCGCCCGTTGATCCTATCAGTGCTCACCTGCGTAACCTGCAGACGCCCCCGCCAACGGTCGTTCGCCAAGCGCTGTTAGAGCAGCATCAGCGGTGGGCAGGAACGCCTTATCGGATTGGAGGGACGACGGATCGAGGGATCGACTGCTCTGCCTTGGTAAGAAACGTTTTCCGCGATACCTTTGACGTTGAGTTACCCCGTTCTACCCAAGATCAAGTGCATGAGGGACGCCCGATCGACCGCCAAGAGCTGCAGGCGGGCGATCTGGTCTTCTTCCGCCCACCCGGACGCTACAACCACGTGGGCATTTACGTCGGCAATGGCTATTTTCTCCATGCGTCCACGTCGAAAGGCGTGATTATTTCCAGCCTGGATAATAGCTACTGGCAGCGCTACTACTGGCAGTCGCGTCGTGCCCTAGAGCCGACCAATCTGGCCCAGCTCAGCAGTCGTTATACGCCGTAAGTGTCGGCCGTGCGCGTCGGTCAACATTGGAAAGGCCATCAATGATTGAAGCAAAAACGCGCGCCTGGTGGCGCGCGACGGCGGCCCTATGTTTAGGGTCGTTTTTGGTGTTTATTAACCTGTATGTGCCGCAACCGCTGCTGCCGGGCCTGAAAGAGGCTTACGGGGTTTCCACCTTAGGCGTCAGCCTGCTGATGTCGGTATCTACGCTCTCTTTGGCCTTGGCGCTTTTGGTGTTTGGGCCGCTCTCCGATGCCATTGGCCGCGAAGGGATTATGCGTATCACGCTGCTCCTGGCGGGTGGTTTGTCGCTCGCTTTAGCTTTTGCGCCTACCTTCGAGAGTTTATTGTTTCTGCGCTTGCTGCAAGGCTTCGTGCTCGGCGGCTTGCCCGCCGTGGCGATTGCCTGGATGGGGGACGAGTTCGATAAAACCGCCTTGCTGAGTGCCGTGGGGCTTTATATTGGGGCCAATTCGTTAGGCGGTATTAGCGGGCGTATTGTTGGGGGCGGGGCGGCAGCCATCGGTGGGCCTAGCGCTGCGTTTCTCGCGGTGGGTGCCATGACCGTGGTGGGCTGTATCATTTTTTGGCGGCTACTGCCCAATAGCCAAGCCTTTACGCCTCAGCGCTTTCAATTACGCCAAGCGGTGGGGGACCTGCTCGGCCATTTACGCTCGCCGGTGCTGCTCGCTGCCTACTTCCTTGGCGGTATTAACTTTCTGATTTTTATTAATCAGTACAGCTATATTACTTTCCGTTTGGCGGATGCGCCATATCAACTGGCGGCCAGTGGCCTAGGGCTGATCTTTCTCACCTACCTAGGTGGCACCTTTGGCTCGACAGTGTCGGGCAAGTTGGCGGGGCGCTTTTCCCCCGCCCGCTGCATAAGTGCGGGCATTGTGATTCTCATGTTAGGCACCGCCATCACCCTGGCGGACTCGCTGGCGCTCATCATCCTCGGCTTAACCATTAACGCCTTCGGCTTCTTTATGGCGCACTCATTGGCGTCTAGCTGGGTGGGGCGCTACGCCCAAGGGGCACGGGGCAGCGCCTCGGCGCTCTACCTAGTGTTTTACTACCTCGGTGCCAGCATTGGCGGATTTTGGCTAGAGCCTTTTTGGCGCTGGACACAGTGGCAGGGTGTGGCGATAGGCTCGTGGCTGTTGCTGTGCGTGACGTTGGCCATTGGTGTTGGCTTATGGCGCTTTGAGCGCCGTGCTGCTAATACGTAAGCTGCCACCTGCCAGATGCCACTGTTGATGGCACAGCCGGTTGAGTAGTGCTGTGTCGTGACTAATCACGATGACGCCAAGCTGATGGTGTTCAGCGTGCGCTTTAAGCGCCTGCCACAGCGACAGCTGAGTGATGGGGTCCAGCATGGTGGAGATCTCATCGGCCACCACATAGCGGACGCCGGGGGCGAGGGCGCGCAGCACGCACACCCGTTGTAGCTCGCCGCCGGAGAGTGCGCTGGGAAAGCGCTTTAGCCATTCATCTTCAATGCCAAACGCCGCCATCAGCGTATCTGGCGGTGTCCACGCTTCCCTTAATATCTTTCCTACCCGCCAGCGCGGATTCACCGCCAATTCAGGCGACTGGGGCAGCCACTGCACTGGCCGCAGCCCGCGTGTGGGCAGCGGCGAACCATCTACCTGAACACTGCCTTGGGAAGGCGTTAGCTGGCCTGACAATAGCTTGCCAAGCGTTGATTTCCCCGATCCAGAGTCACCGCTGATTCCTAACCACTCACCGGGCGCAAGGCGTAGGGAGATATCCGCCAACAGCGGCGTGCCTGCCGCAAAGTGGAACGATAGCTGGTGGGTTTCAAGCAAGCGCTGGCTCCTGATGCGTCGGATGGAAGGGGTGTGTGCTGAACGCGTTATCCGGTAGCGCCTGCCACAAGTCTCGCGCATAGCAACTCATAAGCTGCTCGCCCTGGCCTTGGAAAGCCTGGGCCGGTGCGGTTTCCAGCGCTTGGCCCTGGCGAATCACGGAAACCCTGTCGGCAATGGTAAGAGCATGGCGCAGATCGTGGGTAATCAGCATCACCGCTTTGCCCTCTAGGGCGATAGCTTTTAGTGCTGCCAGCACACGGTCGCGCTGGTTGGGGTCAAGGCCTACGCTGGGCTCATCGGCAATCACCAGACGTGCGTTGCTCACCTGGGCCATAGCGATGAGCACCCGCCGCGCCATGCCGCCTGACAGCTCGTGAGGGTAGTGGGTAGACGCGTGGCTAAGCTGATAGCGGCTCAATAGCTCATCGGCGCGCTGATGGGCGGCTGAGCGACCAAATCCTGCCCGTTGGGCCGCCCAGCGTACCTGATGCTGGCTGCGGGCGAGCGGGTCAAGAGCATTCAACGATTGAGGAATGAGCGCCAACTGATGCCCCCTCAGCTGCCGCTGGCGCGCTGGTGTTAAGTCCTCCCCCTGGAAGCGCAGCTCTCCTGCGACCCGCGCCGCTTGGGGCAGTAGCCCCATAATGGCGTAGGCCAGCAGGCTTTTACCTGCGCCTGACGCACCCACCACAGCATGCACTTCGCCCGGCGGAAGGTGCAGCGAGAGCGACTCGATACAGGTGGTCCACTCCCGTCGCCACCAGCGGGGGTAGTAGGGGAGTTGCAGGGTTAGCCGGTCAATGGTCAGCATGGCAAGCTCCTTGTTAAACATCGCGATCTTTACAGCGCTTTGCGCAGCATCGAGGCGAAGCGTTCAATCGCCAGTACCATCAGCAGTAAACCCAGCCCAGGAAACACCCCTAGCCACCAGTAGCCGCCGGTAAGGTAGCGCATGGCGTCGGCCAGTAATACGCCGATGGCGGGCTGGGTAGGGTCTAAGCCAACGCCTAAAAAGGTCAGGGCCGCTTCATGCAAAATGGCGTGGGGAAACAGCAGCAGTGCGCCGACCAAGCAGTGAGGCAGCACATGGGGCAGCAAGTGGTACCAAACAATAAATCCTTGGCGTTTGCCAAACCCTTTCGAAATCGCCACATAAGGGGAGTTTCGCAAGCTGAGTAGTTCGGCTCTGAGCAAGCGGGCAAGGCTTGGCCAGTGGGTCAGCGCAACAGCGATAATGACAGCCTGGGTGCCGCCGCCCAGGGCAAAGGCGATCAGCAATAGTAAAATCAGGTGTGGCACGCTCAGCAGCGTATCAATCAGTAAGCTCACCAGCGCATCCAGTATGGGCGAGAGCATGGCGAGACTCGCCAAGCTTAAAGCAATCAGCGTGCCCAACAGTGCCGCGCTCAGCCCTACCCCAAAACTCAAGGCAAGCCCCGCCAGCGTGCGGGCCCAAAGCTCACGCCCTAGGGCATCGGTGCCCAGCCAGTGCTCGGCGCTGGGAGGCATGAGGCGGGCCTCGAACTGCATGTGCAGTGGGCTATCTCCCAGCCATAGAGAACTGCTGAGCAACAGTAATACCAGCAGGCCAAACACACCTGCATAGCCTGCTGCGACCAGGCGCGGCTGGCTATTCATTAGTGCGGTCCCGTGCGATACGTGGGTCGGCCCACTGGTAAAGGCCATCGGCGATGAGGTTGCCAACACTCACAAATAGCGCGGTAAATAGCGCTATGGCGAGCAGTAGCGGCACATCGCTTCGCAAGCCAGCGGCGACGGTCGCCTGCCCAAGTCCTGGGTAAGCAAAGACTTGCTCAACCAGAAGGGAGCCGCCAAATAGCTCGCCGAGAGAGGCAAACGCCAAAGTGACCGCTGGCAGGCTGGCGTGGCGCAGACCGTGGCGCCAGGCGATATCGAAACGGCTGGCGCCTTGGGCAAAGGCGTGCAACGCGGTATCCGAGCGCATAAACGCCGCCATCTTGGCCCGGGTATGTAGCGTGATGGTGGCAACGCCTAACAGGGCGAGGGTGAGAGTAGGTAAAAGAAGATGGTGCAGCTGCGTGAGCAGCGTTACTTCTTGGCTCAGCACGCCCGTGGGCCCTGCGCAGCAGGTGGGGGTCCAGCCCAAGGTGACGGAGAAAAGTAGCAACGCCAGCATGGCGAGCCAAAACGTGGGCGTCGAAGCAGTGATATAAGCATAGCCGCTGATCAAGCGGTCCAGCAGGGAGCCCTCTTTGCTTCCTGCGGCGATGCCGAGTACTACGCCAAGTATCAGCGAGAGCAGCCAAGCGCTCAACAGCAGAAAAAACGAGCGCTGGAAGCGCTGGTTAATGACGTCGCTCACCGGCTGGTTGTAGATATGGCTCCAGCCAAGCTCTCCGCTAAGCAACTGTTGCAGCCAGTGGTGAAACTGCACACTGGCCGGGGCGTTAAACCCCCAGCGTTCGGCAATCAGCGTGCGCTGCTCAGGGCTGACCTGGGCCATTTGCGGGCCAAGATAGGCATCCACCGGGTCGATGGGAGATAGCATCATTAGCCCAAAAGAGACCGCTGCGACACTCAGCAGTACCAGCAACAGCCGAAGTAGGCGGCTCGCTAGCCAAGCCGTTAATCGCACGTCCAGCGCCACTCAAGCAAGTTGGCGGTGACCGGCCAGCCGTGGCCGTGAGGGGCAACGCCCAGTTCGCCCAGGTCGAGGCAGCGGTTGGTGGCATACACGTGGGCAAGGTTGACCATCCAGGCCCAGCTGGTGTCTCCCTGTACCCCATAGCCGGTATCGCCGTCCCATTGGGCGGCTTGCCAATGCTGATTGGCTTCTTCGGTGTTAGCCGCCGCTTGGGCGGCATCCAGGTGTTGGTCGACCGCCTCGTTGGCGTAGTAACCACTGTTGTAAAAACCGAACCCAGCATGCTCGCTATGAAAGAGGTAGAACACTTCCTGCGGGCTATGGCTACCAAAACCAAACACAATGGCATCTTGATGGAGGGCTTCCCGCTGAATCTCGTCCCAGTGGCGGCCAGTGGGCTGCATCTCAATGCCGAGCGGCCGCACCATCTCGGCACTCACTTGGGCTAGCTGTTGGCGCGTGGCGTCGCTGGAGGGGTACGTGAGACGAAAGCGTGCGGGCTGGTCGCCTTTATAGCGCAGTCCGTCCTCCTCTTGGCGCTCCCAGCCTGCCTCCTTTAGAAGCGTATTCGCACGGGCTAAATTCGGCGCTGCCACTTTCTCGCCTTCTTGGCTCCACGGAAGGCCGTCCGCTGGCCCAAAGGCCGGGCGTCCAAAGCCGTTGAGTGCTACGTCCACCAACGTTTCTCGGTCTAAGGCTAGATTCACCGCTTGGCGAATAGCGAGATCAGCCGTGACGTTATTCCCGATGGGCGCGCCGTTGGCCGCTTGCTCGCCTTCATCAGGCTGCATGGGAAACAGAATGCCGCGGTTGTCCACACTGTTCATAATGACCCGCTGCATCTGCTCAGGGATGTTCTCTGCCAGCGCTGGTGGCACCGCAGCGAGATCCACCTGGCCTGCGTGAGCTGCACTTAGAGTGGCGGCTTCATCGGTAAACAGAAACACCAGACGCTCGAAGACCGGCGCGGGGCCGTAAAAGTAGGGGTTCCGCTCAACAATCAGCTGCTCACCCTCTTGCCACTCCACTAACCGGTAAGGGCCTGACCCCAGCGGCTGCCTGCCATACTCGTCGCCATAGCCGTTTTCTCGCTCGGCGTTGGGCACGATACCCAGTGTCATCAACTGGTCGATAAAAGTGATGCGCGGTGTTTTGAGCGTCAGCTCAACCGTATTACCATCGATAGCACGGGCGCTTTCCAGTGCGCTGAGATCGGCACGGCCACCTGCCTCAGCAGCAGCATTAAAGGTGAAGGCCACATCCTCAGCGGTAAGCGGAGTATTGTCAGAAAAGCGTACGTCCGTACGTAAAGTCAGCGTCCAGGTCAGGCGATCTTCAGAAAGGGACCATTCTGTGGCTAGGCCTGGTTGTGGGGTTAAGTCCTGGCCACGGGTAAGCAGCGTAGACTGAAATAGAGGGCTGCCGTACTGACCCCAGCCCAACAGCGGATCAAACCCTTGCTCCGGCTCACCACCAATGGCAAGCACTAGCTGGTCTTTGGCCAACGCTGGCGCGCTTAGCGCTACGCATGTGGCTGCGAGAGCCAGTATGATAGGGCGACGCATGGGACACCTTTTTCAGGCTATTGGTATGATGTTTTTACAATAACATCATACTAATAGCACTGGAAGTTGCGGCAACGCACAACATCAGACCAGTGAAGGAGAGGGTATGCAGCGGGTAACGGTAACGCTGGATGAGGAGCTGTTAAGCGAGGTCGATGCGCTGATGGCGCTGCGCGGCTATCAAAATCGCTCAGAGGCCATTCGTGACTTGACCCGCAACGGGTTAAAGCAGGTGAAAGAGGAGGTTGCGCCCAATGCGCCGTGTATGGGAGCGCTGGTGTATGTGTATGACCACGCGGCGCGAGATCTCTCTAAGCGCCTGACTCGTCACTCTCATGACCATCACGATTTAACGCTCTCAACGCTGCATGTGCATATCAATCACGATAGCTGCTTGGAAGTCGCACTCTTAAAGGGGCAGGGGAGTGCACTGAAGCAGTTTGCCGATGAGGTAACATCATCGCGTAGCGTGCGTTATGGCCAACTTGTGTTGATTCCAGAAGAGTCAGCATCACATAGCGGCCATTAAAATAAAAAGGGCGGCCCATTGGCCGCCCTTTGTGGCATGCAAGAGCTTAGTGCTCTACGCCGCCTTCGCCGTGCACGTGGCCGTGCTCGGCTTCTTCCTGGCTTGCTTCGCGTACGGTCGCAATTTCAACGTCAAAGTTGAGGTGCTGACCCGCCAGCGGGTGGTTGCCATCAACCACAACGGTGTCGCCTTCAACTTTCTTGACGGTAACCATGAGCGGGCCGCCTTGGGTTTGCGCTTGGAACTGCATACCTGGCTCAATGCTTTCAACACCTTGGAAGGCATCACGCGGTACTTCTTGCAGCAGCTGCTCTTGAACTTCGCCGTAACCCTCTTCAGGGGAAACTTTAACGTTCAGTTTGTCCCCAGCAACACGACCTTCAAGCTCTTTTTCCAGGCCTGGGATGATGTTGCCAGCGCCGTGGAGATACGTCAGCGGCTCGCGGCCTTCAGAACTGTCTAGCACCTCACCTGCATCGTTGGTCAGGGTGTAGTGGAACGCGACAACCGAGTTTTGCGCAATTTGCATTGAATAACCTTTCGGTGAGTGCATGTCCCAACATGGTAACGCGTGTGGGCCAGCTTGTCAGGGGGTAAGCGGGCTTTTTCCACCTCCACGCCTTTAGCGCTATTGCGCCGGGGGGTGTGCAGGGATACCCTACAGCAATTAATTTTTCTCTTGAAATAACACTCACCGGAGCCTGTTATGACTATCTTCTTAATTTGGGTTATCGCCTTTGTACTGATTGCTTATTTTGCTAATAAGCGTTGGGAAAACGGCGTTAGCCAGGGGCTAGATAAAATGCTGCCAAGCGTGCTGAAAACCCATGGCGGCAACCGCTATTTGTGGGTGGTTGCGTTGGCCGTATTGGGTGCTACAACTTTGATTCGCCCTGTAGATGTGCTGCTGGTGGCGATTTTGCTCGCGGTGATTGCATTGGTAGTGATGAAACTTGCCAACTGGGCAAGCAGAATAGCCCACTAAGTCGCGCCATCGAGTCCACTCCTGGGTTCGAATCGTCAAATAGCTGAATAAACAACAGCCCGGCCAAATCGGCCGGGCTGTTGTTTTGACGAGCCGCGACGCGTATAGCGTCGGGCGAATAGTGGGCACCTCTGGTGCTAGTAAGGCGCAACGCTCAGGTTGGCACCGCTGCCAATCAAACGAACCCGTTGGCCTGCTTGGTACTGACGATCGGCGCTTTGCACGACGACCACATCCGTCCCATCATCACGACGAATTTCCATTTCCAGTGCGTTGATCCGGTTGGCGCGATCTTCTGCGGCCGTACCGGCAACGGCACCGCCCAAGGCACCAGCAACGGTGGCAAGCTGACGGCCAGAACCGCCGCCAATTTGGCTACCCAGCAGGCCACCAATCACGGCGCCGCCGCCACCACCCAGCAAATTGCCGGTGCGGCTATCGGCCTGAATTTGCACGGGGCGAACGGCCACGATGGTGCCATAGCTGACGCTCTGCCCCGTTTGCGCTTGGTTACCACGGTAAACATCGCCGGAGTAGGGCGCGGTATTGGCGCAGCCAGCCAGTGTCAAAATGCTTAACGCGGCAACAGGTAGTAAACGTTTCATTAAAACCTCCAGTGGGTATCAGCATCTATGGCCGTGAATCGGTCGCAAGGCGTTGCGTACAATTTATTTTAGAACAGCGTTCGTTAAAAGATAACGGAATCGTACAGCTTTGACCAGCCATCCAGAAAAAAGGTCATAAAGTAAAGTGTAGACAGGCATTAAGAAAGCAGTGTGCAAAAATTTTGCACGCGTTTGGGTTAATTGCAAAGTATTAAACGGAAGGCAAAAAACAGGAGGCCGAAGCCTCCTGGAGGTATTGCGAGTAAGGTTGATTAACCGAACTGATTCATGGTGTTGTCTTTGCCGCCCGCTTTCAGCGCTGCGTCGCCATGGAAGAACTCTTTATGATCGTCACCGATGTTAGAACCTGCCATGTCCTGGTGCTTAACAGTGGCGATACCTTGGCGGATCTCTTGACGCTGCACACCTTCCACATAGGCCAGCATACCTTCGTCGCCAAAGTAGCCCTTAGCCAGGTTGTCGGTAGAGAGCGCTGCGGTGTGGTACGTGGGCAGTGTAATCAGGTGGTGGAAGATACCTGCTTCGCGAGAGCTATCGCGCTGGAAGTTACGCGTCCACTCGTCGGCCAATTGACCAAGTTCGGTGTTGTCATACTCCACGCTCATCAGCTTGTCGCGCTGGTAAGCCGAGACATCCTTGCCCTCTTTCTCCCAGGCATCGAAGACCTGCTGACGGAAGTTGAGCGTCCAGTTGAAGGAGGGCGAGTTGTTGTAGACCAGCTTGGCATCCGGCACCACCTCGCGGATACGGTTCACCATGCTAGCAATTTGGCCAACGTGGGGCTTTTCGGTCTCGATCCACAGCAGGTCGGCACCGTTTTGCAGGCTGGTGATGCAGTCCAGCACCACGCGATCTTCCCCCGTGCCCGGCTTGAACTGGTAGAGACCCGAGGCTAAACGCTTGGGCTTGACCAGCTTGCCGTTTTGCTTGATGACGACGTCACCGTTGTTGATGTCTGCCGCGTTCTCGATGACGTCCCCATCCAAGAAGCTGTTGTACTGGTCGCCCAGGTCGCCCGGCTCGTTGGTGACGGCGATCTTCTGGGTCAGGCCAGCGCCCAGAGAGTCGGTGCGGGCTACAATCACGCCATCTTCTACGCCCAGCTCCAAGAAGGCATAGCGCACGGCGTTGATCTTCGCCAGGAAGTCTTCGTGGGGAACGGTGACCTTGCCATCCTGGTGGCCGCACTGCTTCTCGTCGGAGACCTGGTTTTCGAGCTGGATACAGCAAGCGCCCGCTTGAATGAATTTTTTGGCCAGTAGGTAGGTGGCTTCGGCGTTACCGAAACCGGCGTCGATATCGGCAATAATCGGCACGATATGCGTTTCGTAGTTGTCGATCTTGCTGATCAGCTCTTGCTCTTTAGCGCTATCGCCTGCCGCCTTGGCGTCGTCCAGGGCGCGGAACAGGTGGTTGAGTTCCCAGGCATCCGCTTGCTTCAAGAAGGTATAGAGCTCTTCGATCAGGTGCGAGACCGAGGTTTTCTCGTGCATGGATTGGTCGGGAAGCGGGCCGAACTCGGAGCGCAGGGCTGCCACCATCCATCCAGAGAGGTAGAGGTAGCGGCGTTTGGTGGTGCCGAAGTGTTTCTTGATCGAGATGAGCTTTTGCTGACCGATGAAACCGTGCCAGCAGCCCAACGACTGAGTGTACTGGGAGGTGTCGGCATCGTAGGCGGCCATGTCGTCGCGCATGATCTTGGCCGTGTAGCGAGCGATGTCCAAACCGGTATGGAAACGGTTTTGAGCGCGCATACGGGCAGCATATTCAGGTTTGATGGCTGACCACTTGCCGCCTTGGGCTTCGCGAAGGTGGGCCATGGCTTTGATATCGTCGAGCAGTCCTGTCATGAGCTGATTCCTCCAGAGTTATCGTCGTTCGCACGTTAGCTTGTTCTTATGCTGCACCTGCGAGATAGATTCCAGCATTATTCAAATTCGCGACGCTGTCTCTACACCCATCGTCTCTTAATAAAACGTCGCGGTGTGGCGCTTTGCGTTTCACAGTGTCGGTGTCTCCAAAGAGGAGAGTCCTTAACGCTGCAGTGCAATAACTATCGACTAGGCAAGGAGATCCAACAATTGTCACTTGGGGGCATGCGGCGTTGTAGTCCGACGACAGCGACTACGCCAAACGCCCTGTTTGTGTAGTCGTTTTTCGTCATGGCTTTGACTACGAACACAAAAAAAGCGCCACACGGGGTGGCGCTTGGCGACATTGGCACTGAATCACTACAAAAACAGCGTCATCTCACGATGGGGAATGCCTGCATCCATAAACACGTCGCCGTGGGCAACAAACCCCAGGCGTTCATAGAAAGCGAGGGCATGTAACTGGGCGCTAAGCGCTGCATGAGGGTGGCCGGCCTCGCGGGCGGCTTTAATGGCCGCCTCCATTAGCTGGTAGCCAATGCCCGTGCCTCGGGCGCTGCTAAGTACCGCAACGCGGCCAATGTGGCCATCGGGCAGCAGTCGCGCGGTGCCTACCGGCTCGCCATTGAGAGTGGCTAAAAAGTGCAGGCACTCCGTATCGAGACCATCCCACTCCTCTTCTTGAGGAACTTGCTGCTCGTCGATAAAGACGATTCGGCGAATCAGCGAGGCTGGCTCACCCAGTAATGCCCAACTACCACTTTTTACCGTTACCGCTTCCACGTCTTACTCCTCGTCGTCTCCTTCGCCCATAAAACCAAGGCTGCCGCTGTTGATGAGCTGTGTAATCAGCGCTTTAGCGCCGTCAATTTCCAGCACCTCTTCGTACATCGGCGTTGGGTCAGCGAGGCGTTTTGCCAGAGTCTCTGAGCAGCTATGCCCGTCGCCATCGACAAATAGCGTGGTGCCTGACGCATCGCTACGCCATGCAAAGCGAGAACCCGGCATATGGAACAGTGGCTCACCGTCTTGTAGTTGAGCAACAAGGTCGGCTTCGCTCATCGGCTCTTCGAGGGGAACGACTTGATCGATATATTTGGGCTGGGTCATCACGCGGCCAAACCACTGAGCAACCTGTTCAGGATTATCCAGGGTGGAGAGAATAAACTGGCGCATGCGTTCGACGGCGGCATCGTCGAGCTCGCCTACCTCCTCGGCAGGGGCCATGCCCGCATCGCTATAACGCTGGGAGTCCGACATTTGTTCGCCGACATAATCGGCATACGAGGTGATGGCTTCGTCGGCCGAGGGCGCCCGGAAACCCACCGAAATCGTCATGCAGTCGTCGGTTTGGCTGACGCCGTGGTGTGCCCAGCCGGGGGGCAAATACAACATGTCGCCGGGTGCCAGGGTCCAGTCGGAATCTGCTTCAATCTCGAAAGACTGCAGAATGCGCAAGTCAATGCCCTGAATGATGGGAGCATTACCTGGCTGCTTGCCGCCAAGCTGCCAACGACGGTGGCCGCTTGCCTGCAGTAAAAACACATCATACTGGTCGATATGCGGGCCAACACTGCCGCCGGGCGGTGCATAGCTCACCATGATGTCGTCCAGCCGCCAGCGGGGTAGGAAATCAAACTCATCCATCAGCGCAGCGATAGAGGGCACATAGTGGTCGACCGCTTGTACTAGCAGGCTCCAGTGACCTTCCGACAGCCGCTCGAAAGTGGCGTCGTCGAACGGCCCGTGCGAGACCTGCCAGGGGCCGTCGGGGCCGTTCTCTTCGACCAGCCGCGCTTCGACGCCCGGTTCGCAGGCAAGACCTGCCAGCTCGTCGGGGTCGATGGGGCTGACGAAATCAGGGATAGCGCCACGAATCAGCAGTGGCTTCTGTTGCCAGTAGTTGGCCAAGAAGTCTGCGGGCGTTAAATCGCCCAGCAGGGTGAGTGGCTTATCGTGATGACTCATGGCGTTATCCTAGTTCAAGTGAGCGCTACGTTAGTGTCGCAGGGCGTCGTTTAGAGTGCAGCAAGCCGCTGGTTGAGTGCTTCGGCCTGGGCCTTCGCATTACCAATATAGCTGGCGGGCGAGAGCGCCTTCAGCTCATTTTTCACCGTCTCGGGCAGCTCAAGGGTATCAATAAAGGCCGCAAAGCCCGCTTGGTCAATACGCTTGCCGCGAGTAAGTTCTTTGAGCTTCTCGTAGGGCTTTTCAATGCCGTAGCGACGCATCACGGTTTGGATCGGCTCGGCCAGTACTTCCCAGCTGTTATCCAGGTCTTCTGCCAAGCGCGACGGGTTAGCTTCCAGCTTGCTGATGCCCTTAAGGCTAGCGTGGTAGCCAATCAGGCCATAGGCCAAGCCAACGCCTAGGTTACGCAGTACGGTGGAGTCGGTCAGGTCGCGCTGCCAGCGAGAAATCGGTAGTTTCTGTGCTAGGTGGCTCATCACCGCGTTGGCGAGGCCCAGGTTGCCTTCTGAGTTTTCAAAGTCAATCGGGTTGACCTTGTGCGGCATGGTGGAAGAGCCAATTTCGCCCTCTACGGTGCGCTGCTTGAAGTAGCCCAGGGAAATATAGCCCCATACGTCGCGGTCAAAGTCGATCAGGATCGTGTTGTAGCGGCAGATCGCATCGAACAGTTCGGCAATGTAGTCGTGGGGTTCGATTTGCGTGGTATAGGGGTTAAAGCTTAAGCCCAAGCCTTCAACAAAGGTGCGCGCGTTGGCTTCCCAGTCGATATCTGGGTAGGTGGTCAGGTGGGCGTTGTAGTTGCCGACCGCACCGTTGATTTTGCCCAGAATCTCCACGCTTTCGATCTGCTTGAGCTGGCGCTTGAGGCGATACGCCACGTTAGCCATCTCTTTACCTAGCGTGGTGGGGCTAGCCGTTTGGCCATGGGTGCGTGACAGCATCGGCTGGCCTGCATGGGCAATCGCCAGCTTGGCAATCTCATCGGCGACTTCGTGCATTGTCGGCAGCATAGCTTTTAGGCCATCTGCCAGCATCACGCCGTAAGAGAGGTTGTTGATGTCTTCACTGGTGCAGGCGAAGTGGATAAATTCGGTAACGGCGTTTAGCTCGGCTTGGCCTGCAATCTTCTCTTTTAGGAAGTACTCCACCGCTTTAACGTCGTGATTGGTGGTGCGCTCAATCTCTTTGATACGCTCCGCGTCATCGACTGAGAAGTCACGAATAAGCTGCTCTAGAAACGCGGTGGCTTCTGCGGAAAGCGGCGGGACTTCGACAATCTGGCCGTGCTCAGCAAGGCGCTGCAGCCAGCGCACTTCCACGATCACGCGCGCACGGATCAGGCCGAATTCGCTGAAGTGTTCACGTAGCGCGGCGGCTTTGGCGCCGTAGCGGCCGTCAACGGGAGAAAGGGCGGTCAGAGCAGAGAGTTGCATGGCTTGGTTTCCAGAGTGGTCAAAGTCGGAGGTCGAAAGTAAGGTATCTTGGCGGCTAGCTAAAGTTATCCAGCGCTCGGCGTAGCGCCTTGCGTTGAAACACCAGCTTCCAGCGGCGGCCGCCCTGCTGATGCCACAACAGCGCAAAGCGAATACCGGCCATTAAGCAAGCGCGTACTCGTTCCGGCATCATGCGGGTTTGCAGTAGCGAGGGGTCGCCCTGCACCACAATGCGCGTTTTAAACGTCGAAATGGTCTCTTGGTAAGTTTCACCAAGGCTGGCAATGACGTTTTCGTGAGTCGTTCCAAAGTGGTCTGCTTGCCCTTGAACATGGGTCAGCTTTTGGCCTAACACGTCCATCATCTGGCGGTCGGTGCGCAGCTTATTCATTAGCAGCAGCAGCGAAAATCCGTAGCGCAATACCACCGGGTTGGCCTGCTTACGGCCAACGAGTGCTTCCAGCGTATCCAGCCCGCGGCGCAGGTTGTTGGGGTGGCCGCCGTAGATGGCTTCAAAACTTTCCGGGTTGGTGTCTACCGTCGCGTTGATCAGCGTTTCCCACGCGCGTGTATCAACTTGTCCTGTACGGGCGAGTTCATCGACGAGGCTTGCTGCTTGAAAGACCCCCGCTAGCGCGAGGGCTTGACGGGCAGCGGGGGTATCGGGCGCGCGGTGAATAGGGGTTGCGCTCATGCAGCGGTCTCCGAGGCATTCCAGGTGGCGCGAATAACGCCGCCGCCTAAGCAGATGTCGTTATCGTAAAGCACCAGCGACTGGCCGGGCGTGACCGCCCACTGCGGGTCGTTAAAAATTACTTCAACGCTGCCATCAGCCTGGGCGACAATTTCGCAGGGGCAGTCGCTTTGGCGGTAGCGGGTTTTGGCGGTAAAGCGGCCTTGCTGAACCGGCGGCTTTCCGGCGACCCAGTCCATCGCCTCGGTGGCGAGTGCATTGGTGTAAAGCAGCGGATGATGCTTGCCTTGCACCACGATCAGCACGTTGCGCTCGAGATCTTTTGCCGCCACGTACCAGGGGTCTTCGGAGTAGTTGGCCAAACCGCCAATACCTAACCCTTGACGCTGCCCCAGGGTGTAGTACATCAAGCCCATGTGCTGGCCAATTTCATCGCCTTCAGGGGTCTCGATGGTGCCCGGCTGGGCGGGCAGGTACTGCTGCAGGAAGTCGCGGAAACGACGCTCACCGATAAAGCAGATACCAGTGGAGTCCTTTTTCTTCGCGGTGACGAGGTCGTGCTGCTCCGCCAGCGCGCGCACTTCAGGTTTTTCAAGCTCACCGACCGGGAACAGCGTGCGGGCAATCGCCGCTTCTGGCACCGCGTGCAGGAAGTAGCTTTGGTCTTTATTGCCATCCAGGCCTTTCAGCAGGCGCGGGTGACCGTCGCGGATGCCTTGGCGCACGTAGTGACCGGTGGCGATTTTATCGGCACCCAGCATCTCGGCATACTCCAAGAAGACCTTGAACTTGATCTCCCGGTTACAAAGGATGTCAGGATTAGGCGTACGGCCTGCTTTGTACTCTGCCAAGAAGTGCTCGAATACGTTGTCCCAATACTCGGCAGCGAAGTTAGCCGTGTGCAGCTTGATGCCCAGTTTGGCGCACACGGCTTCCGCATCGGCCAGATCCTCCTTCGCCGTGCAGTATTCGGTGCCGTCGTCTTCATCCCAGTTTTTCATAAACAGGCCCTCGACCTCGTACCCCTGTTGGAGCAGAAGGAGAGCAGAAACGGAGGAGTCGACGCCGCCGGACATGCCGACAATCACTTTGCCGGTGGCAGCGGTGTGGGTGTCTGACGCGTCCTGGGTGGCTGTGCCATCGGTGGATGTCATTGGCATCCTCAGTTGAAGTGGTGTGCAATTGGGCGGCGATTATACACGATGGGGGCTCGATGCTTCGAGTGCTTCACTCTTGGATCACCGAAAGCGGGAAGTGACGGTGGTTCAGGGCATCGTCAATGCGTTTCAGCACCAGCGGGCTTCTTAACCGCTGCGCGGCCGCGAGTGCGACGATCTCATCGCGTGTTAACCAATGGGTAGCCACAATGGCTGGGTCAATCGCCGTGGTGAGCGGCTGTTCAGGGACGCCGGTAAATCCGTGGCTATGAAACGTTTCTCCCTCTGGGGTGTGAAAAACGTACAGCCCTAAATAGCCGGTGAGCGTTACCTGCCACGCCGTTTCCTCTTGCACCTCGCGCTGTATGGCGGCTACCGGCCCTTCACCAAGTTCCACATGCCCGGCTGGCTGATTAAAGAGCGTGTGGGCACCACCTTTATCCTCTTCCACCATTAAAAAATGCTCGCCCTGCTGAATCACGCAGGCCACCGTGCTGCGAATGGTTGGCCGAACAGTAGGAGAAGGCGTATTCATTTTTTAGGGCCTCTGGATTTGGCGCTTCGTTTGGGAGCTGCTTTTGCGGCACGCGCTTTATTGGTATCTGAGCCTTTTGGTAAGGCGCTTTTCGGCTTGGCGTTTTTTGGCTTAGCCTTTTTTGGCACAGCGCGAGGCTGCTTGGCATTGTCGGGGCGCGGTGCGTGCAGGGTTTCTTTACGCCATTCTCCAGGTGCCAGGTCGCCCAGTTGCCAGGGGCCAATGGCCGCACGAATCAGGCGCAACGTGGGAAAACCCACGTGGGCAGTCATGCGGCGCACCTGGCGGTTGCGGCCTTCGCTAATAGTGAGTTCCAGCCAACTGGTAAGAGGGTGGCGCTTAGGGTCGATCGGCGGGTCACGTTCAGCAATAGCAGGCGGCGCTATACGGCGCGCTTTGGCGGGTAGGGTTGGGCCATCTTTTAACGTAATGCCTACTTTGAGCGCACGGATGGCCTCATCGGTGATGTGGCCTTCAAGCTGCACCCAATAGGTTTTTGGCTGCTTGTGTTTGGGGTGGGCAATGCGGTGAATAAGGCCCCCGTCATCACTCAGTAGCAGCAGGCCTTCAGAATCAAAATCAAGGCGGCCAGCGGCGTACACCCCTGGGGTGCGAATCACTTCTGCCAAGGTGGCTCTGCCCTGGCTATCGGTAAACTGGGAGAGCATACGGTAGGGTTTGTGCAGTAAATATAAGGTGCTCATCGTCTCACAAGCTGTCCCAAGAACTAGAGGTGGAGGATTTGTCGACAATCGCTCATGCGGTTAAAGTGCAGCGCTGGTATAATCTGGCGCAGCTGTTTGAGATGAACCGTTGGCATCGTGATGACCACCGTTTTCATCCGTCGTCATCGTTACCGCAATAACCACCGAGTGACCAGTAGTACCACCGACTGACCAAAGGGGCAGCGCATACAGGATGCTCCACCCGCTTCGCGGCATGGCTAATCGTTGAATGAGCCGCGTAGCTCAGGATTTTTTATAATCACAGCGACCGAAAAAAAGAGGTTAACGCAAAAATGTCTAAAACGCCGAAGATCATTTATACGCTCACCGATGAAGCTCCTGCGCTCGCTACCTACTCTTTGTTACCCATCATTGATGCCTTTACCGACTCTGCCGGTGTCGAAGTAGAGACCCGCGATATTTCTCTTGCTGCCCGCGTATTGGCACAATTCCCGGATATTCTGAGCGACGAGCAGCGCGTGAGCGATGACTTGGCGGAGCTTGGTCAGCTGGCGAAGACGCCTGAAGCCAATATTATCAAACTACCTAATATCAGCGCCTCTGGCCCGCAGCTAAAAGCAACCATCAAAGAGCTGCAAAGCCAAGGTTACCCGCTGCCTGACTACCCGGAAGAGCCGAAAAACGACGAAGAAGCCTCCGTTAAAGCGCGTTACGACAAAGTCAAGGGCAGTGCGGTAAACCCGGTGCTGCGCGAAGGTAACTCCGACCGCCGCGCGCCGAAATCGGTCAAAAACTACGCTCGCAAATACCCGCACCGCATGGGTGAGTGGAGCGCTGACTCTAAGTCCCATGTGGCTCATATGAGCGAAGGCGACTTCTACGGCAGCGAACAGTCGGCGGTGATGAAAAAAGCCGGCACGCTGAAGATTGAGCTGCAGCAAAAAGATGGCACCAACGTGGTGCTAAAAGAGGGCCTTGCGGTACAAGCAGGCGAAGTCATTGATGCCGCCAGCATGAGTAGCCGCCGTCTGCGCAGCTTTATTGACAGCCAAATCAGCGATGCCAAAGAGAGCGGCGTGCTGTTCTCGCTGCACTTGAAAGCCACCATGATGAAGGTCTCCGACCCAATCATGTTCGGTATCGTGGTAGAAGAGTTCTATAAAGAGGTGCTGGAGAAGCACGCTGACGTGCTGAAAAGCGCTGGCTTCAACCCGAACAGCGGTATCGGCGACCTGTACAGCGCTATTGAGAAGTTGCCCAGCGACCAGCAAGAGGCGATCAAAGGCGATGTAGAGGCCCTTTATCAAACTCGCCCGGCCATGGCGATGGTGAACTCCCATAAAGGCATCACCAACCTGCATGTGCCCAGTGACGTGATCATCGATGCCTCTATGCCGGCGATGATTCGTGATTCCGGCAAGATGTGGAACGCGAATGACGAGCTGCAGGATGCGAAGGCTGTTATCCCTGACCGCTGCTACGCCACCATTTACCAGGCGGTGATCGAAGATTGCAAGCAGCACGGCGCGTTCGATCCGACCACCATGGGCAGCGTACCTAACGTGGGCCTGATGGCGCAGAAAGCCGAAGAGTACGGCTCTCACGATAAAACCTTCCAAATGCCTGCCGACGGGACTGTCGTGGTCACCGACGATTCAGGCCAAACTGTGTTTAGCCACACGGTAGAAGCAGGCGATATCTGGCGTATGTGCCAGACCAAAGACGCGCCGATTCAAGATTGGGTGAAGCTGGCCGTGACTCGCGCTCGCGATAGCGGTGCCCCGGCACTGTTCTGGCTCGACGCTAACCGTGCCCACGACGCGCAACTGATCAAGAAGGTCGAGACGTACCTGAAAGATCACGACACCGCTGGCCTGGATATCCGAATTCTCGCGCCGGTCGATGCGATGAAGGTTTCTTTGGAGCGTATCCGTAAAGGCGAAGACACCATCTCCGTCACTGGTAACGTGCTGCGCGATTACCTAACCGACCTGTTCCCGATCATGGAGCTGGGCACCAGCGCCAAGATGCTCTCCATCGTACCGCTGATGAACGGTGGTGGCCTGTTTGAAACCGGCGCTGGCGGTTCTGCACCTAAGCACGTTCAGCAGTTCCTGGAAGAGAACCACCTGCGTTGGGATTCGCTGGGTGAGTTCCTGGCCCTGGCGGCGTCGCTTGAGCACCTGGGCAGCACCTTCGGTAACGCCCGCGCGACGCTGTTGGCAAAAGCGCTGGATGAAGCCAATGGCAAATTCCTCGACAGCAACAAGTCGCCATCGCGTAAAGTCGGCGAGCTGGATAACCGTGGCAGCCACTTCTACCTGGCAATGTACTGGGCAGAAGCACTGGCCGCTCAGGACCAGGACGCCGAACTGAAATCCCTGTTTGGCCGTCTGGCCGAGACGCTGCAAGCCAGCGAGAGCACCATCGTCGATGAGCTGAACAGCGTGCAGGGGCAGCCGGTGGATATCCAGGGATACTTCCACCCCAACCGTGAGCTGGCCAGCCAGGCCATGCGCCCGAGCAAGACCCTCAACGACGCGCTGGCCATGGTGTCCAAAGGCTGATTATCCGCTGAGCCGTCGCGCTTTAGCGGCTGATCGATCCCTCGCCCGCCTTGCGGGCGAGGGATTTTTATTCTCTCCTGTGTGATAATTTTTTACCTTTCATGAACCCTTGTTGATGGCAGGCGTCTTATACATAGGTGTACAGTCTGTAGAAGCCTGGACTGTAAAAGCCTCGTCTTTGAATTGATCCAAGGCCCTGACTGTCAGCAGCAAGAAGATGATGCACGTGACTTATGCCTAATACATACCCTCTGGACGTGATCGCGACTCTGCAGGCAGGCATGACGCGTCCAGGCATGCCAGAACACGATGATGACTTAGCGGTGCAGTCGGCCGAGCCCGCGCTGGCACAGCCGCCTTTATATAAAGTGGTGTTGCATAACGACGACTACACCCCCATGGAGTTTGTCGTTGAAGTGCTGCAAAGCTTTTTTAATATGGATAGCGAAAAAGCCGTGCAGGTGATGTTGGCGGTGCACACCCAGGGGAAAGCCACCTGCGGCATTTTTACCCGGGATATTGCTGAAACTAAAAGTTATCAAGTGAATGAGTATGCCCGTGAATGTGAGCACCCGCTAATGAGTGACATCGAAGCTGCTGATTAAGCCTATTTAAAATGAGTAGCGTTGAAAAAAAGTAGCGCAGGGGCTTGCAACCACGCCATTTGTACCCGATGTTGAAAGTGCCGGTCGATTAAACTGATCCGACGCAAGCCCTAGGTGTCGATATACCCTAGGTAGTAGCGAAAAGGGGACTGCCATGCTGAGCAAAGAACTTGAACTGACCCTGAACACGGCCTTCACCGTGGCTCGCTCAAAGCGCCACGAATTCATGACTGTAGAGCACCTGCTTCTGGCGCTGCTAGACAATGCCTCTGCGGTGGATGTGCTGAAGGCGTGTGGGGCAAACCTCGACAAGCTGCGGTCCGATCTGCAGGATTTCATTAACTCGACCACACCGCTGATCCCAGAAGGTCAGGGTGACCGTGAAACTCAGCCAACGCTTGGTTTCCAGCGCGTGCTGCAACGTGCTGTATTCCATGTTCAATCTTCCGGTAAAAGCGAAGTGACTGGCGCTAATGTGCTGGTGGCCATCTTTTCCGAGCAAGAGAGTCAAGCGGTTTACTTCCTTAAACAACAAAGCGTGGCGCGGGTAGACGCGGTGAACTACATCGCCCACGGAATTTCTAAAGTCTCTGGTCATGGCCCGTCGCCATCACCTTCCTCTCAAGAGAGTGACGACGCAGAAGAGGGGAGCGCTGAAGGCGCTGCTCATCCGCTGACCGGCTACGCCACCAACCTCAATGAGCAGGCACGTCAGGGTAAAATCGACCCTCTGATTGGCCGCGACCATGAGCTTGAGCGCGTTGTGCAAATTCTGGCCCGCCGTCGTAAAAATAACCCACTTCTGGTGGGTGAAGCGGGTGTGGGCAAAACCGCTATTGCCGAAGGCTTAGCCAAGCGCATCGTCGAAGAAGACGTGCCGGAAGTCATTGCCGACGCGGTGGTTTACTCACTGGATATGGGCGCACTGCTGGCAGGCACCAAGTACCGTGGCGATTTCGAAAAGCGCCTCAAGAGTCTGTTAAGCGAGCTGCGTAAACAGCCCAATGCCATCTTGTTCATCGATGAGATTCACACGGTCATTGGCGCGGGCGCTGCCTCGGGCGGCGTGATGGACGCTTCCAATCTGTTGAAACCGCTGCTCTCTTCAGGCGAGCTGCGCTGCATTGGTTCGACCACGTTCCAGGAGTTCCGCGGAATTTTCGAGAAAGACCGCGCCTTGGCACGCCGCTTCCAAAAGGTCGACGTGCTGGCACCGTCCGTTGAGGACACCATCAAGATTCTCAAAGGGCTGCGTTCGCGCTTCGAAGAGCACCACGAACTGAAATACACCGATGGTGCGTTGGAAAGTGCGGCCCGGTTGGCGGATCGCTACATCAACGATCGCTTCCTGCCCGATAAAGCGATCGACGTGATCGACGAAGCGGGTGCGCATCAGCGGATGCTACCCCCTGAGGTACGTGCTACGACGATCGATGTGGAGCAGGTCGAAGCCGTGGTGGCCTCCATTGCGCGCATTCCACCGAAGAGCGTCTCGAGTTCGGATCGTAAACAGCTCGAGAAGTTGGACCGCGACCTGAAAATGTTGGTGTTTGGTCAAGATGAAGCGATCGATTCACTGTCGGCGGCCATCAAGCTCTCCCGTGCGGGCCTGAAATCTCCCGATAAGCCCGTGGGCAGTTTCCTGTTTGCAGGCCCGACTGGGGTCGGTAAAACGGAAGTAGCCAAGCAACTGGCGCATATCATGGGCATCGAGCTGGTGCGTTTCGATATGTCGGAGTACATGGAGCGTCACACCGTGTCGCGTTTGATCGGTGCGCCTCCAGGCTATGTGGGGTATGACCAGGGTGGGCTACTGACCGAGGCCGTCACAAAACAGCCGCACTGCGTGCTGCTTCTCGACGAAATCGAAAAAGCGCATCCAGAAGTTTTCAATCTGCTGTTGCAGGTCATGGATCACGGTCGTTTGACGGATAACAACGGCCGCGAGGCAGACTTCCGCCATGTGATTTTGATCATGACCTCGAACGCTGGGGCGGAGCAGGCATCGCGTCGCTCTATCGGTTTCCAGAGCCAGGATCACTCGACGGATGCGATGGAAGTGATTCGTCGGACCTTCTCGCCGGAATTCCGTAACCGCCTGGACGGCATCATTCAATTCCATGCGCTGCCCACGACGGTGGTGCGCAACGTGGTCGACAAGTTCTTGATCGAGCTTCAAGCGCAACTAGACGAGAAGCGCGTGCAGCTGGATGTAGACGACGTCGCCCGGGATTGGCTAGCAGAGAAAGGCTACGACCCGGATATGGGGGCAAGGCCGATGGCTCGCTTGATCCAAGAGAAGCTCAAGAAGCCACTCGCAGAGATGATTCTGTTTGGAGAGCTGGCCGAGCACGGTGGTATCGTCCATGTTAGCCTGGAGGAGGGAGAGCTTCATCTTTCGACAGAGTCGGAAATGGCAGATGCGCCCTGAAAAGGGCGCTAAGATGACCGACAAGCAGTAATGCATACTCGCTAGCACGCACAGCGCCCTGTCTTCGACGGGGCGTTGTCGTTTCCAGGGAGCGGCGCCGTCGTTACGCGGTGCTACTAATAGCCGTGGGACGCGATCTGTGAGCAGACGTTGCTTGAGGGCACACTCAAGGCTTAGCGCGAGCGATAAACGATACGGCCTTTGGACAGGTCGTAGGGCGTTAGTTCTACCTTGACCTTGTCGCCAGTCAGAATGCGGATGTAGTTTTTACGCATTTTGCCAGAGATGTGAGCGGTCACAACGTGACCGTTTTCCAGCTCAACCCGGAACATGGTGTTGGGAAGGGTATCAACAATAACGCCTTCCATTTCAATATGATCTTCGCGTGCCATATAGGCAGATCCTCACTTATTTTACATCGTGGTTGGTCGAATGGTTGTTTCAATAAACGTTGGCACAAACCTGCTCGCCTAAGAAACAGCGCTATATTGTGCCGTAAGCCCGCCGTCAAGGCAAAAAAGCTGACCAGTTTAACGAATTATAGGTCGCCAGTGCCGCCCATCCAGCAGTTCAATCGGTGAAAAAGCTTGCTTGTAGCGCATCTTACGACACTCCTCAATCCAGTACCCGAGATAAAGGTGCGGCAGCGCTTTTTCTTGGCAGAGCGCAATCAACTTTAAAATAGCAAAGGTGCCCAGCGAGCGCTTTTCAAGCGACTCATCCACTTTGAAAAACGTATAAATGGCCGAAAGACCATGCTCTAGCTGGTCAAACGCTGCCACGGCCACCAGTTCGCCCTCTAGATACATCTCCAGTAGGTGTGCATAGGGCTCTTCTAGCGTTAAGAAGGTACGGTATTGGTCGCGGCTAGGGGGGTACATATCGCCATCGGCATGACGCTGACGAATATAGTCGGCGTACAGCGCATAGTGGGCCGCGTCGAAGCGTGCGGCAATCACTCGGGTCTCAATATCGGCATTGCGTCGCCAAAGTTTGCGCTGGGTGCGGTTGGCGCTAAATTCGTCTACTGGAATGCGTACCGAACGGCAGGCATTGCAACCCTCGCAGTGAGGGCGGTATAAGTGGCGTCCGCTGCGTCGAAAGCCAAGCAGAGACAGTGAGTCGTACACCCCAGGCACCGGCGACTCCTGAGGATCCAGAAACAGTGTTGTTGCCTCTTTGCCAGGAAGATAGCTACAGGCATGAGGAACGGTTAGGAAGAAGCGCAAATCCCGCACAGGGCGGCGAGGAGCGTTACTACTCACGGCTTGCCTCCTTGGTGAAAAACGGCGCGGTCACTCTGCTTCAGCGCCTGAAGGTATCGCCGCCAGCCATGGTGAGGCAGGCACGGATGGCGTCTGATGAGCAGGTGGTAAGCGAAAAGCCTTTTCTGGCAACCATTGTTCAAGATAGTTGATGAACGTGCTACGGGCGACTGTTGTCGCACCCAGGCTGGCTAAATGCGGCGTGTGCATTTGGCAGTCGATGAGTTCACCACCATGGCGTTGCATGGCGCCTGCCAAGTAGGCCAGCGCAATTTTGGAAGCATCGGGTTGACGTGAAAACATCGACTCACCAAAGAACACTGGCCCCATGGCCAGCCCATACAGCCCGCCGACCAGCTCGCCGTCACGGTGTACCTCAATGCTGTGGGCGATGCCAAGTTCGTGAAGGCGCTGATAGGCACGACGCATATCCGGGTTAATCCAAGTGCCCGGTTCATTTTTACGGGGAGCAGCACATGCCTCAACGACCTGGATGAACTGTTGATCTAGTGTCACGCTAAAGCCACCATGTCGCAGCCGTTTAGCTAGACTGCGGCGTCGTTTAAACTGAGCAGGCAGCAGTATCATGCGCGGGTCAGGGCTCCACCATAAAATGGGGTCCTTGTCACTATACCAAGGAAATATCCCTTTCCGGTAAGCGTCTACCAGCCAGGCTGGTGTAAGCTCTCCACCGGCGGCTAGGAGGCCGTTGGGAGACTCTAATGCCTGTTCGGTAGATGGAAATGAAGGGTGTGGCGATGAGAGCCAAGGTAGCATCGCTTGCTCCTGTTGCTGATAGCTTCTATAGAAGCGCTGTGACGGCGGAAGGATGCTCGGTATGATGCAAACTCGCAAGTGGATTAAAGACACCGTGTGGTGTAAAGGGAGAATCGCTTGAAAGTAAATAAGGCGGTAGACAAGCGAACGCAGCGACAGTCGCGTCAGTCACCATCTAGTTCTAATTCATCGACGCGGGTGAATGCCGCAAAGGATAAGGCGCGCCGGTTTGGCTTGCGCCTGCAAGGATCCGCCCGTGAAGGGGTGGTGGTTGTGATGCTGGCGCTCTGCGTCTTTTTGCTATTGGCGCTGTTTAGCTACCATCCAGCCGACCCCGGCTGGTCGTACCAAGGGCCTGAAACCGATGTGCGTAACTGGATGGGCCCGGTTGGTGCATGGCTGGCCGACGTGCTCTATTCACTGCTCGGGGCTAGTGCCCTGTGGTGGCCGGGAATGTTTGGTTACGCCGCTTGGTGGCTGATGCGCTCACGCCAGGTGCGCTTTGAGTTAGACCCCGTCGCTATTGCCGTGCGCGCAGGCGGTTTGGTGTTGCTAATGTTCGGTACGACCATGCTGGGCGCACTGCACTTTTATCATCCAGATAGCATTCTGCCCTATGCCTCAGGCGGTATTTTAGGCGAAGGGCTCGTCGGTACGCTGAAACCGTTGGTGAGTAGCGGTGGTGTCGGCTTGATTGCCGCCGCGCTAATTCTGATTGGCTTCCCGTTGTTCAGCGGCATGTCGTGGTTACAGGTGGCCGATGAAGTTGGACGCAAGCTGTGCCGTATCGGCGGATGGTTTAGCGCTCGCCGTGCCAAAAGTCGTGAAAAGCGTGCTGAGCGCGCTGCCGTGCGTGCGGCTGCTAAAGCGGCGTCTAAAAAAGTGAAGCAGCGCTCCTGGGCAGAGCCTAGCGATACCAGTGCGGACGCGGTAGATGAGAAAGAAGAGACTCCAGCCGTCAATGCTGTACCTCGCGCCAGTGAATCGCCTGCGCCGCAGGAGCGCCCTGCCGTTAGTGAGCGTTCACCATCAAGTCGTCGCGAGCGGCGTGAGCCAAGCTTCTCAGCACCTGCAGAAGAGACGCAAGAAGAGACATCTGCTGCGGATACCTCCATTCCTTGGGAGGCAGCCACTGTACTGAGCGAACGCCATGGAGCGAAGCCGCAAAGCACCTCAGAGCCTCGGACGGCCGCGCCAGAAGCGACTCCGCCAGCGCCTGCCAAGACGCAGGAGCCAGAAGCGCCCAGTGAACCACTAATGTCGTTATCCGCTAAAGAACCGGAGCCAACGCAACAGCCTGAGTCTGCAGTTGAAAAAGTTCCAGCGCCTAAGCCTGAAACACCTGCGCCAACTGAAACACCCGAGCCGGTACCTACCCATGAATTGGGTAGCAATAAACCGCTGCGGGTTGAAGATGAGCAGGAGCGTGAGCTCTATGCAGCTTCTGTACCGCTGCGTGCAACGCGCGATGAGTGGGAACCGGAAGCTACTGAGCCATCAGCATCCACCGCGTTTACGAGCCGCCCAGAGCCGGAGTCAGAGCACCCCGAACCAGTCACGCTGCGCAGTGAAGACAGCCAGCCAGCCTACCAAGCTCCCTCCATAGCGGCTGAACCGCGCCGGGAGCGAGTGCCGGAAGTAGTGCCAGAGCCAGTGTGGGATGACGAAGATGACGATGAGTTATCCGTCAGGCCTGTCGCATCTACTACTGCCAGCTCGCGCCATGAGCCAACCTTCTCTACCGAGCAAGTTGAGGAGGAAGCGGATAACGGCCCCACGCTGTGGACGGTGGAGCATCTGCAGAGCCAGCGCCCAGCGTTTGAAACGCTTCCAGAGCCCGAGGGCGAGGTGCCCAGCCTACAGCTGCTCACACCGCCGGAGCCGCATCAGCCGAACTACACGGATGAGCAGCTGGCCGATATGGCGGAACTCCTGGAAGTCAGGTTACGTGAATACGGTGTAAAAGCTGAAGTGGTCGATACGTGGCCGGGGCCGGTCATTACACGTTTCGAGATCAAGCCTGCTGCCGGGGTGAAGGTTTCCAAAATCAGCAATTTGGCGAAAGACCTTGCTCGTTCGCTGATGGTGAAAAGCGTTCGCGTAGTAGAGGTCATTCCCGGTCGGCCAACGGTGGGGATCGAAATTCCTAACCCGCACCGCGCGATGATTCGCCTGCGTGAAGTGATCGACTCTGACCGCTATCAGCAGGAGAGCTCACCGCTAACGATGGCGCTGGGCCAAGATATTGGCGGTGGGCCGGTGGTCGCGAACCTAGGCAAAATGCCCCACCTGCTGGTGGCCGGTACGACCGGTTCGGGTAAATCGGTGGGGGTCAACGCGATGCTGATCTCCATGCTGCTCAAGGCTAAACCCGATGAGCTCAAGCTGATCATGGTCGACCCCAAGATGCTGGAGCTATCGGTGTATGACGGTATTCCGCACCTGCTGGCGCCGGTGGTCACCGATATGAAAGAGGCGGCCAACAGCCTGCGCTGGTGCGTGGCGGAAATGGAGCGTCGCTATAAGCTGATGGCGGCGATGGGCGTACGTAATATTGCCGGCTTTAACGCCCGCCTAGACGAAGCCGAGCGTGCCGGCGCCCAGGTGGCCGACCCATTATGGGAGCCGCAGCCCTGGGAGATGCACCAAACGCCGCCGGTGCTGGAGAAGCTGCCCTACATCGTGGTGGTCATCGATGAGTTTGCCGATATGTTTATGATCGTCGGCAAAAAAGTCGAAGAGCTAATCGCACGTCTGGCACAAAAAGCGCGGGCTGCCGGTATTCACCTGATTCTTGCCACCCAGCGTCCATCGGTGGATGTGGTGACTGGTTTGATCAAGGCGAACATTCCTTCGCGAATGGCCTTCCAGGTCTCCTCGCGAATCGATTCGCGTACCATTCTGGATCAAGGTGGGGCAGAGAGCCTGCTGGGACATGGGGATATGCTCTACCTGCCCGCTGGTTCCGGGCCGCCTAACCGGGTTCACGGTGCCTTCGTGGACGACGATGAAGTCCATCGGGTGGTCGATGATTGGAAGCGTCGCGGCGAGCCTGAGTACATTGAGGAGATTCTTTCCGGCGGTGTTTCTGCGGATGCACTGACTGGGCTTGAAGCGGAAGGGATTGATGGCGACGATGCCGAGCAGGATGCGCTTTACGATGAAGCGGTGCAGTTTGTGACCGAGACCCGTAAGGCCTCGATTTCTGCCGTGCAGCGGCGATTTAAAATTGGCTATAACCGAGCGGCACGCTTAGTTGAAGCCATGGAGGGCGCAGGCGTTGTCTCCTCTATGGGCACCAACGGTGCTCGCGAAGTGCTGGCACCGCCGCCGGTTGGTCACTAAGCGTGGCCTCACCAATCATGCAATAAGCGTGAAAGTCGCGCCGCAGGCGAAACCCTGCGGCGCTTTTTACGTCTGAGAGGCATACGGAACGTCTTATCGCTCCTTGCCTCGTCCGCTATTCGGCAATGAATGCCTAGGGAGAAAGAACATGCGCGAACCCTCTAACCGTCGCTCACCTGCTTTGGTACTTGCCGCCAGTGCGCTCGGGTTAACCTTTGCTGCACCGATGACAGCGTGGGCCAATGAGGCCGCAGAGCGGCTTACCGAGCGCTTGGATCCTCTGGAAAACTACCACGCGACTTTTGAACAGCAGATTCTGGATGGTGGCGGTGAGCGTCTTCAGAGTGCCCGTGGGGAAATGTGGTTATCGCGCCCGGGTATGCTGCGTTGGGAAGTTGAAGCTCCGTACTCGCAAACCGTGGTCTCTGATGGTGAAGATGTCTACCTTTACGATCCAGATCTTGAGCAAGTGACCGTGCAAGCGATGGATGACCGTGTTACCCACACGCCCGCGCTATTGCTGTCAGGTAGCGCCGATGAGCTAACCGCCAGCTACGATGTGTTTTACGAGCAGCAGGACGGCGATGACGTGTTTACGCTGATTCCTACGCTGGCAGACACGCTATTTGAAGAGCTGAGCATGGTCTTTGAAGGTCAGATCCTGACCGAGCTGTGGATGATGGACAGCACTGGCCAGCGCACCGCCATCACCTTCAGCGACATTACTCGCAATGGCAGCATTGATCGTGGTCTATTTGATTTCCAGATTCCTGAAGGCACCGACGTTATCCGCGAAGAGCTTTAAATCTCTGGCGGTTACTTCACCGTGTTAACGCAGTTTATCAGGCACTTTTAGGGTGCCTGATCTGCTTCCTGATCCCGCTGCTCCCGCCACGCCATGATTTCCCCAAACCGCTTCTCCTGGCCAAACGGACTCGGCTCGTAAAAGCGTGTTTTCGGCACGCCTTCCGGCCAACAGTCGTGAGCGCTGCCCGCTGGATAGCCATCCGCTTCGTTATGAGCATATCGGTAGCCCTCGCCATGGCCTAGCTGCTCCATCAGTTTGGTAGGTGCGTTGCGTAGGTAGGTGGGTACTTCCACCTGGGGCTGCTGCTGGACAAACTGCTGGGCGCTTTTCCAGGCCCGGTCAATGCGGTTACTTTTAGGTGCCACTGCCAGATGAATCGCTGCATGGGCAATCGCCCGTTGGCCCTCATAATCGCCCAGGCGCAAATAGGCATCCCAGGCGGCGATGACGAGCGGCAGGGCGCGCGGGTCGGCATTGCCCACGTCTTCCGAGGCAATGGCGGTTAAGCGCCGCACGATATCCAATGGGTCGCCGCCGCCCTGGATAAAGCGCGCCATATACAAAAGTGCGGCATCAGGGCGCGACGATCGGATCGATTTATGGATGGCGGATAGCAGGTCATAGTAAGCATCCCCCTGCTTATCAAACGCGCTGGACTGATGACCGACTACATCCGCCAGTACCGCTTTGCGTAGCACCTCGCGACCATCTTGCTGTTCGGTAAAATCACAAGCCGTTTCCAGTAGCCCTAAGGCTCTCCGGGCATCCCCCGCGCTAGCATGGGCGAGGGCTTCCAGTACGCCAGGCTCTATGTCAATTGGTCGCTTGCCCAGGCCGCGCTGGTCATGCGCCAATGCTTGCTGCATCACCTGAATAAGCTCTTGCTGGGTTAGTGGCTTTAGCACATAAACACGCGCGCGTGAGAGCAGCGCTGAGTTCACCTCGAAGGAGGGGTTTTCAGTGGTGGCGCCAATCAGCGTTAACAGGCCGGACTCCACATGAGGCAGCAGGGCGTCCTGTTGGCTCTTGTTCAAACGGTGAATCTCATCTAAAAAGAGAAGCGTGGGCGAGGAGCGCTGGCGAGCGCGCTCTACCACCGCACGAATCTCTTTTACGCCAGCCATCACCGCACTTAGGTGCTCAAGATGCGCTTCAGACGCACGTGCTAACAGCTCTGCCAGGGTGGTCTTGCCTACGCCCGGTGGCCCCCACAAGATCATAGAGCGCACTACGCCCGACTCCGCCATGCGGCGCAGCGGTTTGTCCGGCCCCACAAGCGCCTGCTGGCCAATGTAGTCATCAAGCGTCAAAGGGCGCATGCGAAAGGCAAGCGGAGCGTCTTCACCTGGAGTGGCTTCAAAAAGATCCATATAAACTTCCGTTTTAAATCGAGGCGTTGAACAATTAACGCTTAATAAGTGTCTGTGGTAAATAGGGTAATGTCAGACTACCTTGTGGCATAACAATAAGAAGCGCCCGCCAGCGTTAGTAATCTTAGAGGCGCAAGGCAGGGATTAACGCTAGTGTAGTAGAACCCAGCTCATGATCGCGTGCCTAATGCTCCGTAGGGAGAGCGGCAGGCATGACACTTACGAAGGAGGCGGCACGATGTTAAACCAACTGCGTCTAGATCATGCCAACATGGCGCGAATGCTCCATGTGCTGCAGCTAAAGCATAAAACCTTGGCCAACGGCGAGCGGCCCGACTTTCAACTGATGCGTGAGGTGGTCGATTACATTTTGTCCTACATGGATGGTTTTGCTACGCCCCTTGAGCGCATCTGCGTTGAACGCCTCAAAACCCAGGCTCCAGAGCACCTCCCGCTGATGGAGCAAATGACTAACGACTATCGCGAGCTAAAGCCGCGCTTAATGCGTCTGTCCCAAGATATCGATATGATCCTGATGGACAACATCCTGCCCATGGATCGCTTTGCCGAAGATCTCAAAGCGTACCTGGAAGCCCACCGCGGCTATCTGCGTCACGAGCGCGAGGGGCTTTTCCCCCTGATCGATAAGTACTTCAGCGAAGAGGATATGGAGGAGCTACGTCAGGCCCTGCCCGAAGGGGCCGAAAAAGAGCTGGAGCGTCTGCAACTCGCCTACCCAGAGCTTTACGCTGAACTATGCGGTGCGGAAGTTCCAGCACTGTAACTCCTGTCAAATGTGAATCCTTCAGAGCCGAACGGGGCGTGTTAAACTGGCGCCCCGTTTTTATTGGGCGGCTGAAAAGTTGAGTCATTGCGTGGTGGCCGTTGCCAGTAGCGCCACTATTAATGGGGTGGGTTTCTACATAGCGGACTGTGCAGGTGAAGGGTGATGTCAGGGCCTATACTGATTTTTGATTCCGGCGTGGGCGGGCTTTCCGTTGCCCGTGCGCTGCGCCAGCACTATCCATCGGCTGCCCTGTGCTACGCCTGCGACAACGCTTGGCTACCTTACGGCCTGCGCGACGATGCGACCCTCGCTAAGCGGATTGTGATGGTTTGCCAGGCGGCAGTCCAAGCGTGCCAAGCCAGCGTGCTGGTGGTTGCCTGTAATACTGCCAGCACCCTTGCCCTAGAAGGGCTGCGCCAAACGCTCTCAATTCCTGTCATTGGTACCGTGCCCGCGATTAAACCGGCAGCGCTGATGAGCACATCGCGCCATATTGGCTTGTTGGCGACGACGGCTACGGTGAATCGCCCCTATACCCAGGGGCTAATCGACAGCTTTGCCAGTGACTGCGTGGTGACCAAAATAGCGGCAGATGCCCTGGTTACCGAAGCTGAAGCGTGGCTAGCCGGAACGCCGCTCAACGCACCGCGCATTCAGCAAGCGCTAGCGCCGCTATGGCAAGCCACCCTAGAGAGCCCCGCGCTAGATACTGTCGTGCTTGGCTGCACCCACTTTCCGTTGCTGCAACCACTATTAGTCACGCTGGCACCAGCGCCTATCACATGGGTAGACTCCGGTGATGCCATTGCCCGCCGGGTGGGGCAAGTGGCCACTACCCTAGTGAGCAGTGCACACGATGGCCGTTGCTTCACCACGGCGCCTGCTCAGGCGCTTACCGATGGCTTCGCCCGCTACGGCTTTCATGAACCACGGCCGCTCGTACTGCACGGCGCCCGCTAGGCGGCGGTGAATAAACGTCTTTTTTCCTATTTTAATATTGAGTGATGAGGAGCCACCTTGGCGATCCCTACAGTAGATCCAGCACGCTACGACGAACAGCTGGCTGAGAAGCAAGCCTATGTGGAAAGCACCTTTGCCGCGTTCGATACGCCTGCCCTGGAGGTGTACCCTTCGCCACCCAGCCATTATCGCCAGCGTTGCGAGTTTCGCATTTGGCATGAAGAGGACGATCTCTTTTACGCTATGTTCGAGGTCGACCCGGAAAACCCCAAAAACAAACGAGTGGTTCGGTTAGATCAGTTTCCGGTGGCCAGCGCCCATATCAATGAGCTAATGCCTAAGCTGCGCGACGCCTTTCTCGCCAGCGACGAGTTGCGCCGTCGTCTATTCCAGGTGGAGTTTTTAACCACGCTCTCGGGGCAAGCGCTGGTCACGTTGATCTACCATCGCCCGCTGGGCGATGCCTGGGAAGCCGAAGCCCGTGCTCTGGAAAAAGCCCTAGATATCATGATCATAGGCCGTTCGCGTAAGCAGCGTCTGGTACTGACCCAGGATCACGTATGGGAGCGGCTCACGGTGGATGGCCGCACGCTGCACTACCAGCAGGTAGAAAATAGCTTTACCCAGCCCAACGCGCATATTTGCCAAACCATGCTGAGCTGGGCTAAAGAAGCCACGCAAGGCCGCCAAACAGAAGATCTGGTGGAGCTGTATTGCGGCAACGGCAACTTCACCATTGCGCTGGCTGAGAACTTCCGCCGCGTGCTGGCCACCGAGATTTCGCGCACCTCTGTCGCTAGCGCCAACGTCAACCTTGAAGCCAATGGCGTGACCAATGCCCACGTGGCCCGCATGTCGGCGGAAGAGTTTGCACTGGCACTGAAAGGGGAAAAAGAGGGCCGCCGCGTGGCCGAGATGGCGCTGGACGAGTATGACTTTTCAACCGTGTTAGTCGACCCGCCCAGGGCCGGGCTAGATGAGCAAAGCTGCCAACAAATCAGCGAATACGCTCAAATCGTCTATATTTCATGCAACCCGGCCACGCTTGCCGAAAACTTAACGCTACTGACTAAGACCCACGATATTGAGCGTTTTGCGCTATTTGACCAGTTCCCGTTTACCCACCACTGTGAGTGTGGTGTGTTGCTGACCCGTCGGCAGCCACAAGTGGACTCACAAAGCTGATACGCTGAACTTGTCAATAGTGCTTATGATGCACAAGCGGCATACTCCATGAATAACCTGTCAGATGGTTAGGGTGGCGGTCCTGGGTAGCGTAAGCTAGCAGGTAGAGTGGCCTAAAGGCCTATTGTCCTTCGTTTTTTGGCCTATGTAGTGGCCCCAGGCAGTCGAGGTGATGGATGCATTACGTTGCGATTGAAGAGAGTCGGCAGGATCTTTTAAAGCAGCTAAAAGAGCGATTGGAAGCGCGACTGGAGCCAGCAAGGGCGGCCGCCATCGAAGCCTTTGCACGCCACTTTTACGCCACGGTACCGGTGGAAGACCTGGTAGACCGTCGGTTGGATGACCTTTACGGCGCGACGCTCTCCATCTGGCAGTTTTTACAGCACCATGACCCGCAAAGCCCCAAAGTGCGTATTTTTAACCCGGACTTTGAAGAGCATGGTTGGCAGTCGACCCACACCTTTGTGGCGGTGCTCCATGAAGACATGCCGTTTTTGGTCGACTCCGTGCGCATCGAACTCAACCGTCGCGGCCTAACGGTACACGCCATCCAAAACGCCGTGTTCGCCGTGGCCCGTGATAGCCAGCATCAGCTGAAGGCGCTCACCTCTCCCAAAGATGAGAATGCACCGGACGCCCGTGAATCGCTGATTGTGATCGAAGTCGATCGCCACACCGACGCTGAGTTCCTGGCAAAAATTGAGCGCAATCTGCATGAAGTGCTACGCGATGTGCGTACCGCCGTGAGCGATTTTGACGCCATGTGCGGTCAGATTACTTCCGCCATTCAAGAGCTGGAAAAGAGCTGCCCACCGCAAATTGACCCGGATGACCACGAAGAAGCCATTGCCTTCCTAGAGTGGCTGTTGAAGGATAACTTCACCTTCCTTGGCTATGACGAGTACCTGCTGGACGGTAACGAGCTGCAGCGCGATCCTAACAGCGTGCTGGGCGTATTCCGCCTAGATCAGCCGCGCTACCGTGAGCGTATCCGTACCGAAGAGGGCATCGGCGAGCACGACGACTACGTGCTGGTGCCGCAACTGCTCTCGTTCGCCAAAAGCGCGCACCACTCCCGCGTGCATCGCCCCACTTATCCAGACTACATCACCGTCGACCGCTACGACGATGACGGCAATGTGATCGGCGAGCGTCGTTTCTTTGGCTTGTTCACCGCCACGGTATACAACGAGTCGCCGCGCAATATTCCGCTGCTGCGCCGCAAGCTCAAGGCCGTGATGGATATCGCCGGCTTCAACCCCCAGGGCCACAACGGCAAGCAGCTGCTGCAGGTGTTGGAAGTCTACCCCCGCGATGATCTGTTCCAGATCAGCACGGAATCCTTGGCCAGCACCGCGTTGGGTATTCTCAATATTCGTGAACGCCGCCAAGTGCGCCTGTTTATCCGCGCCGATGTCAGCGGTAAGTTCTACTCCTGCCTGGTGTTTGTACCACGGGACGTGTTCTCTACCGACCTGCGCCAGCGCATTCAGGGCATGCTGTGTGATGAGTTGGATGCCCACTTTGGCGACTTCAATACCTACTTATCCGAGTCGGTGCTGGCGCGTATCCAGCTCATTCTACGTTTTAACGGCGACGCCCCCAGCCAGTACGACCTGAAGCGTTTGGAGAGCAAAGTCGCCCGCTTGGCGCGCAGCTGGCGCGACGAGCTGCAGGCAGCCATGGTCGAAGGTTTTGGTGAAGAGCGTGCTAACCATCTGATCGATCAGTTCCACGATGCGTTCTCCGCTAGTTACCGGGAAGACTTCAATGCCCGCACGGCGGTATTTGACGTTCACCACCTGTTAACCTTGGATAGTGGCCATGACCTGTCGCTATCGCTCTACCGCCCGCTGGAAGAGCAGGCGGGCGGCATGAACCTGAAACTGTTCCACCGCGAATCGCAAATTCCGCTCTCTGATGTGTTGCCGATGATGGAAAATCTCGGCCTGCGCGTGATTGGCGAGCGCCCCTACGATATCAATGCGCCGCAGCAGCGCTATTGGATTCACGACTTTGAGCTGGAGCATAGCCGCGAAGGCGTCAACCTGAGCGAAATGCGCGACACCTTCAGCGAAGCGTTCAAGCGCATTTGGGCAGGCGAGGCCGATAATGACGCCTTTAACCGTCTGATTATCAGTGCTGGCCTGGACTGGCGTGAAGTGGCTATGTTGCGCGGCTATGCCCGCTATTTGAAACAGATCCGCTTCGGCATGTCCCAGGACTACATCGCTGCAACGCTGGCCAACTATCCGGCCATCACCCAAACCCTGGTTGAGCTGTTCCGCTTACGTTTCGACCCGGCCCAACAGCCCAGTAACCTAGACGACTGCTTAGCACGCCTTAACGAGCACCTGGAAGGCGTTGCCAGCCTCAATGACGACCAGCTGCTGCGCCGTTTCATGGAGCTGATCCAGGCGACCCTTCGCACCAACTACTACCAGACAACCGACGATGGCCGCTTCAAAGATTACATCGCCTACAAGCTGGAACCGTCAAAAGTGACCGGTATGCCCAAACCGCGACCGGCATTCGAGATCTTTGTCTGCTCGCCGCGTGTCGAAGGCGTTCACCTGCGCGGTGGCAAAGTGGCGCGTGGCGGCCTGCGTTGGTCGGACCGTCTTGAAGATTTCCGTACCGAAGTGCTGGGCCTCGTTAAAGCGCAGCAGGTGAAAAACGCGGTAATCGTGCCCGTTGGTGCGAAAGGCGGCTTTGTGTGCAAACGCATGCCGGAAAACGCCGACCGCGAAACCCAGCAGAAAGAGGGTATCGCTTGCTACCAAATCTTCATTCGCGCGCTGCTGGATGTCACCGACAACCTGGTAGGCGGTGACGTGGTACCGCCGCAAAACGTTGTGCGCCATGACGATGACGACACCTACCTAGTCGTTGCCGCAGATAAAGGCACCGCTACTTTCTCGGACATCGCCAACGCAATTTCCATCGAGTATGGCCACTGGTTGGGTGACGCATTTGCTTCCGGCGGTGCCAACGGCTACGACCATAAGAAGATGGCGATTACGGCCCGCGGCGCATGGGAATCCGTAAAGCGTCACTTCAAGAACCTGGGCGTCAATACCCAGGAAGACCTGTTTACCGTGGTGGGTATCGGTGACATGGCGGGGGACGTGTTCGGTAACGGTATGCTCCTTTCCGATAAGATCCAATTGGTGGGCGCCTTCAACCACCTGCACATCTTCGTCGACCCGAACCCGGATGCCGCAGCGGCCTTTGCCGAGCGCAAGCGCCTGTTCAATCTGCCGCGCTCCAGCTGGGAAGATTACAGCAGCGAACTGATCTCCCAGGGGGGTGGGGTGTTCAGCCGCAGCACCAAGTCGATCACCATCACGCCGGAAATGCAGCAGGTGTTTGGTATCGAAGAAACGCGCTTGTCTCCTAACGATCTGATTCGCGCCATGCTCAAGGCGAAGGTGGATCTGATTTGGAACGGCGGTATTGGCACCTATGTGAAAAGCTCAGAAGAGACCGATGCGGACGTGGGTGATAAAGCCAACGACGCGCTGCGCATCAACGGTAAAGAGCTGAACTGCCGTGTGGTTGGCGAGGGCGGCAACCTAGGCTTGACCCAGCGTGGCCGGATGGAAGCCGCCGCCAACGGCGTGCGGGTTTACACCGACTTCATCGACAATGCCGGGGGCGTCAACTGCTCCGACCATGAGGTCAATATCAAGATATTGATCGACGAAGTGGTCAAGCGTGGCGATATGACCAACAAGCAGCGTAACCAGCTGCTGGCTGACATGACCGAAGAGGTCGCCGACCTAGTGATTCTGGATAACTACCGCCAGACCCAGGCACTGGACCTGTCGGAGATCTTGTCTCACCAGGGCATGGGGCCGTACCGTCGCTTCATTAGCGAGCTGGAGTCCGCCGGTCAAATAGACCGCGAGCTTGAATTCCTGCCTGCCGATGACGTTCTGAAAGAGCGTGCCAGCAACAACCAGGGCATGCGCCTGCCGGAGCTGTCGGTACTAATCTCCTACGCCAAGAGCACCCTGAAGGGCGACTTGATCAACTCTGACGTGCCGGACGATCTCTATATTCACCGTCATCTGGAGCGCTTGTTCCCCGCCGTGCTCACCGAACGCTATCAAGCCGAGATGTACGACCACCGCCTGAAGCGGGAAATCGTGGCAACGCAGGTGGCTAACGACCTCGTTGATCACATGGGCATTGTGTTCGTACGCCGCTTGATGGATTCGACCGGTGCTGGCCGAGCCGACATTGCCCGCGCCTACGTCGTCGCCCGGGATGCCTTCAACCTGACCGATTTGTGGGCGCAGATTGAAGCACTGGATAACCAAGTGCCCAGCTGTGTGCAGTACTCCATGATGCTGGACCTGATGCGCATGATTCGCCGTGCAACACGCTGGTTCCTGCGTCAGCACCTGGGGCTTTCGACCCAGGACACCATTGAGTACTTCGGTCCGCGCTTAGCGCAGCTGCAGGAGAGCATTGGCGAGTTGCTGAGCGGTGAAGAGCAGGCCGCATGGCGCAAGCGCTGCGACGAGCTGCAAGCCGCTGGTGTGCCAGAAGCATTGGCTGCTACCGTGGCAGCGGCACCGAGCCTCTACGCTGGCCTGGGCATTATTCAAGCGGCCCGCATCACCAACGAGAAACCCCAGCGGGTAGCCGAGGTGTTCTATGAAATCGGCAGCCGCCTGGAGCTACCCTGGATGATTCAGCAGGTCACGCACCTTGAGGTGCGCGACTCCTGGCAGGCTCAGGCGCGGGAAACCTTCCGCGATGATATCGACCGCCAGCAGCTAGCGCTGACGACAAGCGTCTTGAAGCTGGAGGCGGGCAGCCGCGACACCCAGGAGCGGGTGGCCCAGTGGTTGGAGCAGCACGCCGAGCTACACCGCCGCTGGTGCCGCTTGATCGACGAAGTGCGTGGCGGAAGCGAAGGCGGATTCGCGCTGTTTGCCGTCGCGGTTCGTGAGTTGGTGGATTTAGCCGAGAGCGATAGCAAAGCATAAGCCCTTACGGGTTCTATGAGAAAAGCTACGTTCTAACGAAAAGCCGCGCCCTGGGAGACCAGGACGCGGCTTTTTTCATTCTGCGAAGAGGGGGCGATGTGCGTTATACTGCGCCCGCCCCGCACTTCGCCCACCGCTCAGGAGAGTCTTGCTGATGTACCCAATTGCCCGCTCGCTGCTATTCCGCCTGGACCCCGAAACTACCCATGGCATGGCGCTGAACGCGCTTGATGCGCTGCATAAGGTGGGCGGCATTAAGCGTGTGTATGGCGAGCCGGTGAGTGATCCTGTCGAACTCATGGGGCTGCGCTTTCCTAACCGGGTCGGGCTTGCCGCCGGGCTGGACAAAAACGCCGACCACCTTGATGCGCTGGGCGAGCTGGGGTTTGGCTTTGTAGAAGTGGGCACCGTGACCCCTAAAGCACAGCCGGGTAACCCCAAACCGCGCCTGTTTCGGCTAGTTGGGCATGAGGCGATCATCAACCGCTTTGGGTTCAACAACAAAGGGGTGGAGCATCTTGTTGCCCAGGTTAAAAAGCGTCACTACAACGGCATTGTGGGTATCAATATCGGCAAGAACTTAACCACCTCGGTTGAGCATGCGCTGGATGATTATCTGGCCTGCCTCAACGCGGTGCACGGCTCGGCGGACTACATTGCGGTGAATATCTCATCACCCAATACGCCGGGGCTGCGTACGCTGCAGTTTGGCGAACAGTTAGATGCTCTTTTGGGACCCATTCGCGCTAAAAGCCGCGAGCTGGATGCCCAAGCAGGCCGCAACGTACCGTTGCTGGTGAAAATTGCCCCGGACATGAGCGAAGAGGAAGTGGCATTAGTGGCAGGCAGCATTGCCCGTAACGAGCTAGATGGCGTGATTGCCACCAATACCACCGTTTCCCGGGACGCGGTCAGTGATGACCCCCAGGCTCAAGAGGCGGGTGGGCTTTCCGGTAAGCCGGTGTTTGAGGCGTCCAACACGGTGATTCGTCTGCTGCGCGCCCATCTCCCCACGCTGCCAATTATTGGGGTGGGCGGTATTGATAGCGGTGAAGCGGCAAAGGCGAAAATGGCCGCTGGTGCGGACTTAGTACAGCTCTATTCAGGCTTGATTTACCAAGGCCCAGCGCTGGTACAGCAGTGTGCGAAAGCGCTCAAGCAGGGTGAATGAAGCGGCCACCACTGGGGCATTAAAAAGCCCGCTTGGCAGCGGGCTCCGTTCTCCAAATGTATGTATAAAAGGTAAATAAACTAGGTCATAACCATGGGGTTTTTATGAATACCGGAAACGCCGGTCATTCCATCCCACTGGTCGCCGCGACCTTCACGCCAACCGCTCATCCAATACTCGCGTAAATTGACATCTTGACTGGGACAATCATCACGGGAGCGACCCGTAATGCCCGCTTTATAGCCGTGAACATAAGCCCGTTGGAAGCGATCACGTTTTTGTCGTTTCATTGGCTAACCTCTTTGCATGAAAGCCTTTGATAAGAAGTAGGTCACAAGGCAACGTAGTAACAGCAGGCCCATAGGCGTGCTTTACCCAGATTGCCAACACCACTTCGAGAAGTGACTTCAAGTTCAAGAGTGAGCTGCTGCCTCAGCGCTAATGCCTAGCACTCACGTGCTGAACGGAAGAAGCGGCAAGCTCAGACAAGCCATGGGTCGTTACCGGTGTTATGAAACATGCACAATAATGACCCAGACAAGCAACGCATGCGTTTTTAGTAGCTACCCTCTTATTGTTAGACCATGATGGGGTCACTTGTCGACCATCAAATTGTCATAAGACATACTTTCATTTGCCATATACAGGAATATCGCGCGGTTACGCGCGGCGATCACCATGACCGAGCTGAGCCAAACTGCCCCCCTAAACCTCCTGGCGACCTGCCCTAAAGGCATTGAAGGCTTGCTGGCGGACGAACTCACGGCCCTGGGCGCCGAACCGGGTAAAACCACTGTGGCGGGTGTCTATTTTTCTGCCGACCAAGCCACCGCCTATCGGGTATGTTTATGGTCTCGCTTAGCAAACCGCGTGATTTTGCTACTGGCGCGTGAAGCGATGGTAGAGACCGCAGAGCAGGTACGCGATGTGGTTGCACGCATCTCCTGGAGCCAGCATCTTGCCACTGGCAAGACGCTGGCCGTGGATTTTCATGGCCGCAGCGACCACATCCGCCACACGCGGTTTGGCGCACAAACGGTGAAAGATGGTGTGGTGGATGCGCTACAGCTGGCCGGTCAAGAACGGCCCAATGTCGATACCAAAACCCCCGACCTGCGCATTTACGCCCACCTGCACCGGGCCAACCTGAGCCTAGGGATCGATCTCTCTGGCGAGAGCCTGCACCGCCGTGGCTACCGCCGCGATGTGGGCCACGCGCCGCTTAAAGAGAACCTAGCGGCAGCACTGCTGGTGCGGGCCGGCTGGCCAGAGCGGGCCAAAGCGGGGGAGCCACTGATTGACCCGCTGTGCGGTGCGGGTACGCTGCTGATTGAGGCGGCGCTGATGGCAGCTGACCAAGCCCCTAACCTGAACCGCGAGCGGTTTGGCTTTCACGGCTGGGCAGGCCATCAAGAGGCCGTATGGAGTGAATTAAAACGCGAAGCTGAAGCACGCGCCTCGATTGGCCGCAAACGCTGCAAAACGGAACTGATGGGCTTTGATCAAAGCCCGGCAGCGCTGACCGCCGCGAAATCTAACGCCATGCGGGCGGGCATTCCTGCGCTGATAACGCTCCACGGCCAGAGCCTTGCTCAACTAACCCGGCCAGAGACCCTGACCGCCGAGCAGGGGCTATTGATCACCAATCCGCCCTACGGCGAGCGCTTGGGCGAGCTGCCTGAGCTGGTGCAGCTTTACGCCCAGCTCGGTGAAAAAGCTAAGGCGCTGTTCCCCGGTTGGACGCTAGCGATGTTTACTGGCAACCCGGATCTTGGCCACCGCTTAGGCCTGCGTGCCCATAAACAGTACGCGCTAAAAAACGGCGCGCTGGATGCCAAACTGCTGTTAATGGAAATTGGCAGTGTTCGTCCTGCGCCTCAGCAAAGCGGTGAGCCGTCAGAAGCGGGCGTAGCACCTCAGGCAAGCAGCACTGCAAAACCGGCGGTGTCGGAAAATGCGCAGATGTTTGCCAATCGTCTAGCGAAAAACCAGAAACGCCTGAAAAAGTGGCTGAAGCAGAGCGGTGAGACCTGCTACCGTATTTACGATGCCGATATGCCGGAATACGCGCTGGCGGTGGACCGTTACGGCGACCGCGTGCATGTGCAGGAGTACGCCGCGCCCAGCTCTATTAATCCGGCGCAGGCGCAAAAACGGCTGTTTGATGCCCTGGAAGTGCTGCCCGAGGCGTTGGGTGTCGACCCTAGTAAGATTTATGTCAAACGCCGCGAGCGGCAAGCCGGTGCGGCCCAGTACCAAAAGCGCGAAGCCAGCGGCGAGCGTTTTGAAGTGCAGGAGGGCAGCGCTCGGCTATGGGTCAACCTGCGCGATTATCTGGATACTGGCCTGTTTCTGGACCACCGTCCGGTACGTCGGATGCTCGGCGAGATGGCCAGCGGTAAGCGCTTTCTCAACCTGTTCTGCTATACCGCGACGGCCACTGTGCAAGCCGCGCTGGGCGGGGCCAGCGACAGCGTTAGCGTGGATATGTCCAACACCTACCTGGAGTGGGCGCGGGACAACTTTGCGCTCAACAAGCTCGACCCAAGGCTGCACCGCGTGGTGCGTGATGACTGCTTCCGCTGGCTGGAAACCGCCAACGCGCAGTTTGATCTGATCTTTATGGACCCGCCGACCTTCTCAAACTCGAAGAAGATGCGCGACACGCTGGATGTGCAGCGCGACCACCCGCGCTTAGTGGAACTGGCCATGGCACGCCTAGCCCCTGGCGGTACGCTGGTGTTCTCCAACAACCAGCGGCGCTTTAAGCTGGATGAAGCGCTGAGCGAGCGCTACGCGGTAGAGGAGATCACCACGCGCACCTTCGATCCAGATTTCCAGCGGCGCACCAATCTGCATCACGTGTTTTTGCTGCACCACTCGTCATGATCCACTCCTCCTGAGCCGATAAAGAGCAAGGGCGATGATTGAACTATCGATTTACACGACGCTGGGGTGCCATTTGTGCGCCCAGCTAGAGGCGCTGGTGGCCACTCTGGCCAACCAAGAGGTGAGGCTGCATCACATCGAGATCAGCGACGACGACGCACTGGTGGAGCAATACGGCACACGAATTCCGGTGTTGGTGGATGCCAACGGCGTTGAGCTGGATCGCGGCTTCGATGTGGCGCGTTTAAGCCACTGGTTGAACGAGCGGGGCTGGTTGGATGAGGCGGCACTTGCCGCGCTCACCACGCCGCCGGAACAAGCGCCCCCCGTGGGGGTGCATCAGCGCAATGGACGGCGCTTCTTAGGTTAACGAAACGGGCGAATCTGGCTAACAGGTGATGCGTCAGAGTGCGTCTAATAGCGACAGCTGGCGCATCGCTTCCTGGCCTGCCGGTGTGTGGTCGGCGGCTTCCAGCACCTTGCGGAATCCGCGGGAGGATTGAATCGTTGCTTCATCCTCCAGCCACATCTGTGCTTGCTCCAGGCTATCCGCTAACTGGTGCTTCAATCCGCCAAACTGGGTGCCGATTTGCCCCCAGGCGCGGCTGAAAATCCAGTCGCCGAACATATCCTGGTGAATATGCACCAACACATAGTCATGGTCGGTTTCCCAGCGTACGATCACACCCATCTCCTTAACGACTTCTTGATCATGCCTGCACAGCAAGCCATTGCGGGCGTATTGTAAAGCCCGGATACCAAAACGCCTATGAAACTTGTTATCGACGCTAATATCCCCGCCGCCGACGCCTGTTTTGGGGGCGTGGGTACGTTGCACCGCTTGCCGGGCCGTGAGATCCGAGCGGCTGACCTGCAAAATGCCGATGCGCTGATCGTGCGCTCCATCACTCAAGTGAATCGCGCGTTACTTACCGATAGCCCGGTGCGCTTTGTGGGCACCTGCACCATTGGCACCGACCACATTGATCTCGATTATCTCAAAGAGCGCAATATTGGCTTTGCCAGCGCGCCGGGGTGCAATGCGGAGGCGGTGGTCGATTATGTGCTTAGCAGCCTGCTGACGGTGAGCGAGCGAGAAGGCTGGCCGCTGCTGGAGCGAACCGTGGGTGTCGTCGGGGCAGGCAATGTGGGTAGCCGTTTGCAGCGTCGCCTACAGGCGCTCGGCGTTGCGGTACGGGTGTGTGACCCTCCTAGGGCGGAACAAGAGGGCGCAAGCGGCTTTGTGTCACTCGATAAACTGATTGGTGAGTGCGACGTGATTTGCCTGCACACCCCGCTGGTGAAGGCTGGTCCTCACGCCACCTATCAACTGCTGAACGCCCAACGCATCAACGAGCTGGCCCCTGGTACGCTGCTGCTAAACGCTGGGCGTGGCGACTGCATTGATGGCCTAGCGCTGCGCAGCCGTTTGGCAGGGAAGGGTGATATCACCGCCGTGTTAGACGTTTGGGAAGACGAGCCGGACATTGATGCAGGGCTGCGTGATTTGGTCGCTTTAGCAACGCCACATATTGCCGGACATAGTCTGGATGGCAAGCTGCGCGGCACCTGGATGATTCAGAAAGCGTTGGCAGCGCAGTTAAACCAGCCCAGCGGTATGCCGTTTAGCGAGCTCTGCCCGCCGCCAGCCCTGGCCACGCTAACGTTGCAGAGCGCACTGCCGGTGGAAGAGGCACTTCGGCTGTGTGTTCGGGCCGTGTATGACGTGCGCCGTGACCACGATGCCTTGCAGCGTCAGGTGACGCACCAGGGGATTGTCAAGGGCTTTGATAGCTGCCGCGCCAACTGCCCGCTGCGCCGCGAGTTCGCCACGCTCACCGTCTTTCTGGAAAACGACGCTGTGTCATTGCAGCCGTCGCTTCAGGCGGCAGGCTTTCAGGTGCGCTGCGGCTAACACGCATTATTGGTTTACCTAAACGCACAAGGCCCGCATTGGCGGGCCTTGGCGTATCTTATTGAGCGTTCACAGCTTACTGACGGTAAGCGGCTTCTTTTAGGGCGCGAATACGGTCATCCAGCGGCGGGTGGCTGGCGAACAGCTGCTCGACCAGCGAGCGGGTCTGGCCTTTGGTGATGGCCATCGCACGCAGGGTGTCTGGCATTTGGTCGGGCATCTCGGTTTCGGCCTTCAGGCGTGCCAGGGCGTTGACCATCGCACCGGTGCCTGCCAAGCGTGCGCCCGCTTCATCAGCCCGGTACTCGCGGTAGCGAGAGAACCAAGCCACAATCGCGGAAGCGACGATGCCAAAGACGATTTCTGCCACCATCACCACTGCAAAATAGCCCATAAAGCCCAGGCCACCTTCGCCGTCGCTGCGGCTTTTCAGGAAGCTATCGACCAAGTGGGCGACAATGCGGGCGAAGAACATCACGAAGGTATTCACCACGCCCTGAATCAGCGCCAACGTCACCATGTCGCCGTTAGCCACGTGGCCAATTTCGTGCGCCAGCACCGCGCGAACTTCTTCAGGACGCATGCGGTTGAGCAAGCCCGCCGATACCGCTACCAGGGCATCGTTTTTATTCCAGCCGGTGGCAAAGGCGTTGGACTGCTGGGCGGGGAAAATGCCCACTTCCGGCGTCTTAATGCCCGCTTCGCGGGAAAGCTCGGCCACGGTGTCTACCAGCCACTGTTCGGTGGCGTTCGACGGGGTTTCGATAACCACCGTGCCGGTTGAGCGCTTCGCCATCCATTTGGAGATAAACAGCGAGACCAGTGAGCCTGCCATACCAAACACAAAGCAGAAGATCAGTAGGCTGGTGAAGTTAATGCCTTGGCTGTTGAGATAGCTCTCAACGCCAAACAGGCGCAGGGTAATGCTGGCGACCAGCAACACCGCTAAGTTAGTGGCTAAAAACAGCACGATTCGCATCATGGGTTAAGATCTCCCTCAAGGTCATAACAAGTGTTAATAGAATGATGGCTTAGATACGTGCTTTTCATGTCAGTTTCAAGTCGCTGGTTGTGCGTCGATAGCTGCTGTCGATAACTATTGGCGATAGCGAGACAAGAAATTGGCAAAGCGGTCAAGCGCGTCACCGAGCTGGTCGGCCCAGGGCAGCGTGACAATGCGCACGTGGTCAGGTTCTGGCCAGTTAAAGGCGGTGCCTTGTACCAGAAGTATTTTTTCCTGCAACAGCAGATCCAGCACCAGCTGTTGGTCATCTTTGATGTTGAACACTTTGGGGTCTAAACGCGGGAAGGCGTAGAGCGCGCCTTTGGGCGTCACACAGGAGACCCCAGGAATTGCATTGAGCTTCTCAACGGTAATGTCGCGCTGGGCCAGCAAACGCCCGCCCGGCAGAATTAAATCGTTGATCGACTGATAACCGCCTAGCGCCGTTTGAATGGCGTGCTGGGCAGGAACGTTGGCGCATAGCCGCATTGAGGCCAGCATAGTAAGGCCTTGAATGAAGTCCTGCGCCCGCTGTTTGGCTAATGTGCCGGAAATGCTCATCCAGCCAGAGCGAAAGCCCGCGCAGCGGTAGCTTTTAGACAGCCCGTTCATGGTGATCACCAGCTGGTCATCGTCGGCCAGCGCGCCGGTAGAGGTGTGCTCAGCGCCGTCATAGAGAATCTTGTCGTAGATCTCATCGGAGAACACCACCAGATTGTGCTCTTGGGCGATATCCAACACTTCCCGCACCACTTCCGGCGGGTAGACCGCACCGGTGGGGTTATTGGGGTTGATAATCACAATGGCGCGGGTGCGGCTGGTGACTTTTGCGCGAATATCGGCGATATCCGGTGCCCAGTCGGCCTGCTCGTCGCACAGGTAGTGCACGCCGTGGCCGCCGGAAAGGTGAGCGGCTGCGGTCCATAGCGGGTAGTCCGGGGCGGGGATCAGCACTTCATCGCCATCGTTCAACAGCGCCTGCATGGCCATGACGATCAGCTCGGAAACGCCGTTACCAATATAGATATCTTCGATACCCACCCCAGGAATCTGCTTACGTTGGCACTCCTGCATAATCGCCTTGCGGGCGGAGTAGAGGCCTTTGGAATCACAGTAGCCCTGGGCGGTGGGCAGGTTGCGCATCACGTCCTGCAAAATCTCTTCCGGCGCTTCGAAGCCAAACGGTGCCGGGTTGCCAATGTTGAGTTTCAAGATTCGCTGGCCTTCCTCTTCCAGGCGCTTGGCGTGGTCGAGTACCGGGCCGCGAATGTCGTAGCAAACATTGTGCAGTTTGTGCGATTTTTTCAGCGTGTGTGATTCTCTAGGCTGCGGGGTGTCCATGGGGTGCGTTATCCAAAAGTGTCCAGTGCCGTGGGAGTGTCTGACGTGTGGCTCATTATGCGTCGGATGAGGCCGGGCTGTCTTGGTCGTTTTGCGCTGGCGGTGGCGGAATATCTGCCGGGGTTTCCAGCGTGACGCGGCCAAGCTTGCCATCGCGTAACTCATGCAGCAGTACTTCCGCGCCGCGGTGCAGGTCTACTTCGCCGCCAGGGCGCAGGCCGCCGCGCTTTCCGGCGATTTCTTTGAGAATGGCGTGGCCGTCAAACCCGGCAATAGTAAGAAAATCAGGCTTTTTCGGGCCGTCGGCGTCGACTTCCTCCACCACGGGGGCTTCGTAGGTGGGCAGCGCTTTTAGCTTATAGCGGGCGGTTAGCTCGGCGGGGTAGCGTTTGGCAAGCTCCGCGCAGGCAACAATGGCCACATCGGTATACTCAATGGCAGTATCGCGAATCGCACCGCTGGCCGCCAAGCGGTAAGCGCTGGCCTGGTCTTCGATTTTGGGCCACAGTACCCCAGGGGTATCAATCAGCGCGACTCGGCCATCAATACGCACTTTTTGCTGGCGCTTGGTCACCGCAGGCTCGTTGCCGGTTTTGGCAATTTTGCGCCCGGCTAGGCCGTTAATCAGCGTCGATTTGCCTACGTTAGGAATGCCCATCACCATCACGCGCACGTCGCGGTCGGCACGCACCGCCCCTGCTAGCTCGTGGCAGAGCTTGGGGATCTTCTTAAGCTCGCGGGTATTGGTGGTGGTAATCGCCAGGGCGCGGGTATCTTCCTGGGCGTCAAAAAAAGCCACCCACTCGTCGGTACGAACGGGGTCTGCCAGGTCGGCGCGGGAAAGAATTTTCAGCACCGGCTTATGGCGGGTCAGCTCGGCCAGCATGGGGTTTGCGCTGGAGTAGGGCAGGCGCGCATCGAGCACCTCGATGACCACATCGATTTCTGGCAGCGCGTCCTTGATCTGGCGGCGGGCCTTATTCATATGTCCGGGGAACCAGCCGAGCATGGGTTTCTCCTACAAGCACAAAAATACAAGTATAAAAAAGCGGGCGACCATTCTAGCAGATGGTGCCCGCCTTGCCGTGCTTCCTTTCAGTGGTTACTCGTCAGGGTGAAACTCTAACGAGACGGAGTTGATACAGTAGCGCAAGCCGGTGGTCTCGGGCGGCCCATCGGGAAATACGTGGCCTAGGTGGGCATCGCAGTGAGAGCAGACCACTTCGGTGCGAATCATGCCGTGGGAGGTGTCGCGGTGCTCCTCGACGCAGCGCGTTCCTAGCGGCCGGTCAAAGCTTGGCCAGCCGCAGCCCGCATCGAATTTGTGCTCGTTTTCAAATAGCGGTGCATGGCAGCAAACACAGTGATAGATACCTTGGGCATCGCTCACTTGGTAGTCACCGGTAAACGGCCGTTCGGTGCCTTTCTCCCGTGCGACCCGGTACTGCTCTGGGGTGAGCTGCTTGCGCCATTCGTCGGGGGATTTTTCTATTTTCGCCATGGGGGTCTCCTCTCCCTCTGGTTACCGTTAATCAGAGGCTTACTTGGCAGACTAGCCTATCACCGTTAGGCCTTCTTATGGCTAATGACAATAGGCTGCCTGCCCAAGTTCAGCATGTGCGAAAGTGGCAAAATCCGCCAGTGGGCTTTATACGCTTGCAGCGCCGCCGTTACTACGTGGGTCGTGAGCGCTCTCGATCAGCCCGTCTGGGTGGCGCATGGTGTTGGTGAACAACCTGAAATCGGTTTCATCACGCCGGATACGAATACTTAATACCCACCTACCTCGGCAAAGCAAACGTGCAGCGCTCTGGTCGCGCTCCTACTTTGCCTGTAGTGCCGGTGGGGCAACTATCGAAACACTGAGAGAGTATGTGCAGAGTCAGGCTACAGCTGATTAGAACCGCTGCGCGGTTCCCGCTTGTATCCCCGCCCGATTGGGAGAGAGGTTACGCGGGGTTTTGCTAAAAGGCGTGCTCTGGCACTAAGTTTGCGCATCGCCTAGACGCATCGCTAGAGTAGGGGCGTATTCTGCAGGCGGCACCTGGGTGTTGCCACGCAGACAAGGGGGCAATAAACGTTTCTATATCAGAGTGCTTGACAGCTAGATGAGGTCTGGGTAACATACGCGCCACCTCGACGAGGCAATGAAACGTCCCATTCGTCTAGTGGTCTAGGACACCGCCCTTTCACGGCGGTAACAAGGGTTCGAACCCCTTATGGGACGCCACTTAAATCGTTAAGGTATCGGAATTGCGGGAATAGCTCAGTGGTAGAGCATCGCCTTGCCAAGGCGAGGGTCGAGAGTTCGAATCTCTTTTCCCGCTCCAGTACGTCCCATTCGTCTAGTGGTCTAGGACACCGCCCTTTCACGGCGGTAACAAGGGTTCGAACCCCTTATGGGACGCCATTCCGATGGTGAGTAGTTTGTAGAGTGATAGCTTGTTAAGCGGGAATAGCTCAGTGGTAGAGCATCGCCTTGCCAAGGCGAGGGTCGAGAGTTCGAATCTCTTTTCCCGCTCCAGCACGTCCCATTCGTCTAGTGGTCTAGGACACCGCCCTTTCACGGCGGTAACAAGGGTTCGAACCCCTTATGGGACGCCACTCACTTTATGAAGTATCGCTGTATTGTTTGCGTTGCGGGAATAGCTCAGTGGTAGAGCATCGCCTTGCCAAGGCGAGGGTCGAGAGTTCGAATCTCTTTTCCCGCTCCATGCAAACCCCCTTTCTAAAGTTCTGCTTGATCCCCAATCTAGTTATTGCCATTTGCCGCTGATCAATAGCGGTGTTTTTGTGTGCGTGCCGTTTGGGCGGCGGTGGCTGTTTGCTGCACCATTGAGGCGTTGTCTTGGGCCGCCTGATCTAACTGGGCGATGGCCACATTAATTTGCTCAATGCCACGGGTTTGCTCGTGGGTGGCGGCGGTAATGTCTGAGAACAGGTCGTTTACGCGCTGAATTCGCTGATCAATATCCTGCATACGCTGCTTGGTGGTATCTACCAAGGCGGCACCATTGCTGACCTGCGCAAAAGCCACTGCCGGTTTGCTGCGTATTATCCAGAATGGTTTGGAAGATCAGCGTCCCTATCGGTTAGGCTCGCTTATATGGTCAGCATGTTCCCTTGAAGTGCCTCTGCCTGGGCAGGCGGACGCTAGGCTAATACTAAAGTATTAATCTAGGCGCTATCGCAGCAATAGCGTGGCAAAGTATCACCTAATGTAGTGCTAAATAGAGAAAAATCAGGGGCATGGAAGTGGTGGTTCAGAGGTTATAAGCCGCAAACTTGAAAAAATATATGCATGCCCCGATATCCTCCTTTCTAGCTCTTTTTGCTCCCCACTTGCTGACAGGACATATTCATGGCCGAACCGGCATTGTCGATCCGTGGCCTTACCAAGGTGTATGGCAACGGCTTCCAAGCGTTAAAAGGTATCGATTTAGACGTCCAGCAGGGCGATTTTTTTGCGCTGTTGGGCCCCAACGGCGCAGGAAAGTCCACCACCCTTGGCGTCGTTTGCTCGCTAGTGCAGAAAACGGCGGGTAAAGTGTCGATTTTTGGAATCGACATTGATAAAGACTTCGCTAAAGCCAAGTACCAGCTCGGCGTGGTGCCGCAGGAATTCAACTTCAACCAGTTTGAGAAAGTGCTGGATATCGTGCTGGCCCAGGCAGGTTACTACGGCATGAAGCGCAGCGAAGCGTTGCCTCGCGCCAAGCAGCTGCTGACCGATTTAGGGCTGTGGGAAAAGCGCAACGGCAGTGCGCGAATGCTCTCAGGAGGTATGAAGCGCCGCCTAATGATTGCGCGTGCCTTGATGCACCGACCCAAGTTGCTGATTCTCGACGAGCCCACTGCCGGGGTCGATATCGAACTGCGCCGCAGCATGTGGGAGTACATGCGCCGCATTAACCGTGATGAAGGCACCACGATCATTCTGACCACGCACTACCTCGAAGAAGCCGAGAGCCTGTGCCGCAATATCGCCATTATTAATCATGGTGAAATCGTTCGGAACACCAGCGTGCGCGAGCTACTGGCGGAACTGGACACCGAAACCTTCCTACTGGATCTCGCCGAGCCGGTGGAGCAAGTGCCCACCATTGAAGGCTTTGAGCTGCAGCAAATCGAGCCCTCCCAGCTGGCGCTGGTGATTCATCGTGGCCAGCAGTTGAACGATGTGTTCAGTGCGTTAAGCGCGCAGGGCATTCAGGTCGTCTCGATGCGTAATCGCGCCAACCGCTTAGAGGAGATGTTTGTTTCCATGGTAGAGAGCAGTCAGCAGGCCATCGACCAGCGTGAAAAGCAGGAGGCCCGCGCATGAATGCAATGCAAACCCTCGTGGCTTTATGGACGCTAGTGCTTAAAGAGATCAAGCGCTTCACCCGAATCTGGCCGCAAACCCTGCTGCCACCGTCGATCACCATGGCCATGTACTTCATCATTTTCGGCAGCCTGATCGGCTCGCGCATTGGTGAGATGGATGGCTTCAGCTATATGGACTTCATTGTGCCAGGGCTGATCATGATGTCGGTGATCACCAACAGCTACTCCAACGTGGCCTCTAGCTTTTTCTCCAATAAGTTTCAGCGCTCCATTGAAGAGATGATGGTGTCGCCGATGCCGAATGGTGTCATTCTTTCGGGCTTTATTTTGGGCGGAATGGCTCGTGGCTTGGGTGTGGGGCTGATCGTGACGCTGGTGTCGCTGTTCTTTACCCGCTTAACGGTTGAGCATCCGCTGCTTACCGTATTAGTGGTGGTGCTAACCTCGGCGCTATTCTCCATTGGTGGCTTTATTAACGCGCTGCTGGCGAACAAGTTTGATGATATCTCCATCGTGCCAACGTTTATTCTGACGCCGCTCACCTATTTAGGTGGGGTGTTTTACTCGATTTCGATGCTGCCGGATTTCTGGCAGGGCGTCTCGATGCTCAATCCGATTCTGTATATGGTGAATGTCTTCCGTTACGGCTTTTTAGGTGTTTCTGATATTCCGGTAGGCTGGGCATTGGCCGCTATTTTTGCTTTTATCGTCGTACTGTTTATGGTGGCGCTGACCATGCTAGAGCGTGGCAAAGGCATACGTAGCTAGGGTCGCCTTCACAGCCTTGATTGAAATACCCTTAATAAGATGGCACGACTAAGAGAGTTTTCATGGTACACCGCCCCGATACCTTAGAACATGCGCCCTTGGGGCGTGATTCCGCTTACCCCGAGCAGTACGATGCAGGGTTGCTGTACCCCATTCCCCGTGCGGCCAATCGTGCGCCGCTGGGCATTGAAGAGGGCGCACTGCCGTTTGTTGGCGAAGATGAGTGGCACGCGTTTGAAGTCTCCTGGCTCAATGGCCGCGGCAAGCCGATCGTCGCCGTGGCACGCTTCCGTCTGCCAGCAAGCTCGCCCCATCTGATTGAGTCCAAATCCTGGAAGCTCTATCTCAACAGCCTCAACCAAACCCGCTTTGCCAGCCAAACTAAGGTAGAAGAGACGCTAGTGCGTGACCTCAGCAGCGCTGCCGGTGCCAGCGTAAGCGTTGAGCTGCTGGAGGTGGACGATAGTGAACTGGCCCCTCAGCGCCTGCCGGGGGAGTGCTTAGACGACCTGGATATCGAGGTGAGCGACTACACGCCAAGTGCCACGCACCTTACTGCCAGTGATGAGATCGTCGAAGAGACGCTGCATTCGCATCTGCTAAAATCCAACTGCCCGGTGACCGGTCAGCCGGATTGGGGAAGCGTCTTGATTCGCTATAAAGGCCCCAAGCTCGACCGAGAAGGGCTACTGCGCTACCTAATTGGCTACCGCCAGCACCAGGATTTTCACGAGCACTGCGTCGAACATATTTTTACGGACTTGATGCAGCAAGCGAAGCCAGAAGAGCTGCTGGTATTGGCCCGCTACGTGCGCCGTGGCGGCCTAGATATCAGCCCCTGGCGAGCCACCCCAGGGCTGACACCCCCCAGCCCGCTGCGCCTTGCCCGGCAGTAACGCTCACCTTTAATGGAGAAGAAGTTATCATGGACGCCCTCACGCTGCTTCACGAACGTAGCTCCATGGGCAAGCTCACCGAGCCTGCCCCCAGCGCCGACCAGCTTAGCGCCATATACCAAGCGGCCCTGCGTGCCCCTGATCACAAAGAGCTGCGCCCGTGGCGCTTTATCGAGTTCTCCGGCGAAGGCCGGGAGCGCCTGGGCGAGCTGTTTGCTGAAGCCGAATTTCAGGAAGACCCCCACGCCAGTGACGACACGCTAAACTCCGCGCGCAAAAAGCCCCTGCGCGCACCGATGATTATCGCGGTGATTGCCAAGGTGACGCCGGACCTTCCCAAAGTACCGAAAATTGAGCAGGTGATTTCAGCAGGTTGTGCCGCTCACGGCATTTTGCTGGCGGCCCACGCGCTAGGTCTAGGAGCCATGTGGCGCAGCGGAAAATACGCGTTTGATCCCGTGGTGCGCAAAGGCCTGGGTCTGGATGAAGATGACGAAGTCGTTGCCTTTATCTATTTGGGCAGCCTAGCGGGTCGCCACAAGCCAGTGGCAACCCACAATAGCGCGGATTTTGTCGAGCGCTGGGATTAAATCTACGCCCCTGTAATGCCAAGGAGGTCGCCATGAGTCAGCCCCGCCAACCCGGCATTCCACATCCCCGCTTACCGCTACCGGAAGGCGAGGAGGACCTAGTCGCCTTTCAGCACTGGCTGGAAGCGGCCATTCCCATGGTGGAGGCACTTGGCATTACCCGCATGAGCCAAGCCAGCGGCGCGCTCACGTGGCAACTGGCGCTCACACCTAACCTCAACGACAAAGGCACCGGCTTTGGCGGCGCGCTGAGCGCACAAGCCACGCTACAAGGCTGGTGCTGGGTCACTCTCTGGCTTCGCCAGCAGGGCAGGGCGCAGGATGTGGTGGTTGCTGAAGCCAGCCAACGCTTTCTTGCCCCGGTCACGGGTGATTATCGCATGACTTGTGCCCCTAGCCATCCGGATGGCCCTGCACAGCTTGCTGCTAAACTCAGTGAGCGAGGTAAGGGCAGCATCGAGCTAACCCATCAGCTCTATTGCGGAGATTCGCTCTGCCTAGAAGCCATAGGCCGCTACGCTGTGCTGCCAAACGCCTAAGTAGGCAAAAGCTAAGCAGGAAAAAGGCTTGCTATTTCACGGCTTAGACCATAGAATATGCGCCGTTCTGTTGAGAAAGGCAGCGCCTAACAGCAGAGCTAAAATGTGGAGAGGTGTCCGAGTGGTCGAAGGAGCACGCCTGGAAAGTGTGTAAGTCGAAAGGCTTCGAGGGTTCGAATCCCTCCCTCTCCGCCACGAAATATAGAAGGGGAATCAACATCTTATGTTGATTCCCCTTCGTCGTTTCTGGGCCTTGGGAGCGGTTTTGGGAACAAGCCTGGGAATGCTAAAGGTCTAGCTGCTTCTCGATGAGCGCTGGGATGTCCGGGCCGTCGCTGCGTATCCACTTACCATAGCGGCGCTGAATCATGGTGATCGTGGCGTGGCCAACGTGATTGGAGATCCAGTGCAGTGGCACCACACCCAAGGAAAGCAGCTGGCTGATGAACGTGTGCCGACACTGGTTAGGGCCACGGTAGCGAACGCCAGCGCGTTTAAGGTGGGTTTTCCAGAAGCGCTCACGAATGGCGTTCTCGTAGAAAGGCTCGTTGTTACGGGAATTTAAAAACACCAGGCGTAGCTTCTCTTTTCGCACCGTCCGGTTATCCCGGTCGACCACCTCGTAAACACGCGGCTCCAGTTTGCCGGTGATGGCATACTGCGCCTGCAGCGCCTCCCGGGCAGGTTTGAGCAGATGATGCACCCGGGTAGAGCGCTTGGTTTTCGTCACCTTGAAACGCCCCCGCACGACCGCCCGCCGATAGCGAATAATCCCCTTATCCACATCCAGTATGTCTTCCCAGGCAAGCGCCTGCGCCTCTGAAATGCGTGGCCCATCGAATAGGGCGAACTTGATCAGGTTCAACTCCTGCTCGCGTGTAGTTGGCGTGTCCAGGATCAGCTTGATCTCGCTGCGCGTGAAAGGGTCGGGATCTTCATCATCCGGCAAGCGAATGGTGATGCCGCTGGTGGGGTCGAACGACTTCTTATTGCGCGTGGCATAAAGCCGAAAGGTTTGCCGCATGATGCTGACGATCTCTTTGATCGTCTTGTTGGCCAGCGTGGCCGAGAGCTCCTTTTGAATCCACGACTGCAGCTCGATGTGGTCGATCGCATCCGCCTGCGCCTCGCCCCACTTCGGCCTGACGTGGGTTTCAGCCTTGGAAAGCACACCCCGGTAGCTGGAGTACGCTAGCTCGTTTTTCTTGATGGCCAGCCAAAGATCCAGGTAGTGGCCGAAACGGTTCTCAGCCAGGCGTCTGGATTCAGGAAAGTGGCGAGCGTAGTCGAACGTGCCGGCCTCGATCTCGTAGTTGATGATGGTCGCCAAGCGCTTTGCATGTTCGATGTTTTTCTCAGTCGCTGCACCAGGCAGCGGCTCGCGGCACAGCTCCCCCTCCCAGCGGAAATAGATGCGCACGGCGTTGCCGCGAACTTCAACCCCATCAGCCATGAAGCCCCCTTTGTTAAACTGTAAATATAAACAGTGTATTTCAGTTTGAAAGGGAGCGAAACGCCTTGCTTTCTTATACCGTTATTTTAGTCGATTGAATAAACCGCCGCGTAATGCGGCGGGAGAGGGAGGTGGCTACTAGTCCATATTTTCGTTGATATCGTATTTGCGGATGAGTTCTCGGCACCGAGATAGCTCTTCTCTTAGGTGAGTTATCTCACGTATCAAGCTAGCCTCAGTTTGGGTTGGAGCCTGATTTCTCAAAGCGTTAAAGCTGGCGGATAAGCGGGCATGTTCCTCCTTAGTTAAAGGGCCTCGTAATGATTTTGCTAAGATCTGATCAATCGGATTGTTGCTCATAACTCACTTTTTAATTTTAAGCGCCATTGTTGGTACCGCTTACGAATAGCATAAAACATGCTTGCCGCACGATGGTCATGATCCAACTCCACCCGGCTCTGGATCTGGCACGCAGCACAAAGCCAGTCGCGGGCGTCTTCGGTGTTGTGGGTGCCGTCGGGCAGCTGGCTCTCGGTCATGCCGTGCTTGGCGCGTCGGCGGCGGTCAAGGTAGAGCTGAAACTGCGCGTCCTGGCACAGCATGGCGGCTTGCCGGGCCAGCTTGCCGCCCTTGGGGCCGTTAGCGGCCATGGCGCCCCCTCTGTTCGCGGATGCTTTGGCACTCGATGCACGTGGCCACCCAGGGCAGGGCATCGCGGCGGGCTTGGGGGATCTCGTGGCCGCAGTCTTCGCACTCTGGGTCTGGGTTGGGAATGCGCAGTGAAAGGCGGCTGCTGAGGGCGGCTTGCATGCGGCGCTCCATCAGATCGGCGGCGATATCGGCGTTGTCGGCCATGGTTACTGCTCCTTCTGTTGCTCGATGGCGGCAAAGCGCTGCATTACTTGCTCACCGTTGTTCAGGTAGGTGTGGGGCTCATCGAAGGCGTAGATACTCCATTCGATCAGCGTGAGCGCCGCTGCCTGCAAGTCGCGGTCAATCACTCGCAGGCGCGTGGGATCGAGTGGCCAAGCGGTGCCGTTGTAAACAGAGAGCAGTACACGGCGGCAGTGGTGGCTTTGGCCGGAATCTCCATCGGCGACCTGCACAAGCCGCTGCAGGGCGTCTGGCCCTTGCTCATCGAGGCGGGTGCTCGTTTTATTGGCCTCTTCTTCGGCGGCGATCATGGCCTCCAGCGCTTCACGGTTGCGTTCGCGCAGGCGCTGGGTCACCAGGGGCATACTTGATTGAGTGGTCATCACAGGCTCCTTCATGCTTGAAACACCCAGCACTTCACGCTGCCGCCGTTGAGGCGGACGCGGGAGTTCACGGTGCGGTTGGAATCGATAAACTTGCGGGTCTTGCTGGTCTTCAAATAGCGCTTCAGCTCGCGCAGTTCGGGGGTGCGCAGCTTGTACTCGGCGCAGGTGCGCTCGAAGTCTTTGAGGTTCACGGCGATGTGCTCGCTGCCCTTGCCGTAGTGGTTCAGCTGAGGCTCATCGCGCAGGCCTTCGATGTAGTCGAAGGCTTCCCAAAATTCGGCCACCATCGGGTGGTCGGCGTTGATGGATTGCTGCCGCTCGCGGGCCATCTGCTCCACCATGCCATTGGCCATATCGATGGTTTGCTGGTCGAACAGCCCCAAGCCCTCCGGCCCCAGGCACTCCACCAACGCCATCAGCTGGCCGTGGCACTTGGCGATGCGCAGCACCTTGATATCCGGGTCGTCGGCCAAGCGGTCGGCGTAGTGGCGGGCGCGCTGGGTGATGGTGGCCAGCAGCGCGGCTTCCCGCTGGGCCACGGCCAGGGCGAATTGGCTCACGTGCTCTAGCTCGGTACGCTCCAGCGCCTCGGCCAGCGCTTTGGTGGTTTTGTTCTGGCCTTCCCGGGTGAAATGCAGGTGGCAGATACGGGTCTGAATGGCTTCGCCCGCCTGCACCGGGGCGTTCTGGCTAATCACGATGCTGCCGCGAAAGGGCGGCTCGTAGGTGTCGTTGCCTGAGTTCTTCACGCCACGGGCGCGGATCGAGCGGCCGTTAAAGGCGGTTTTCAGCTCATCCCAATCGAACTGCTTCTGCTTGGCACCGCCTTCCTGCTCGCGGTCGGATTCGATCAGCACCACCGGCAGGTTGCTCACCTGGGCAAAGTTACGGCTGCGGGCGGGCATGGTGGCCTTGCTGGGGTCGAAGCCTTCATAGTCGCGCCGGCCGCACAGCTTCCAGAGGAACTCGATCAGCGTGGACTTACCCGCGCCCGCTTCGCCCACAATCTCCAAAAACGGGAAGCTGCCCATTTCGGCACGGATCTGCTCGGCCAGCAGGCTGCCCATCCAGTACGCCAATGCCACCACGCCCCGGGAGCCAAACGCGCCCAAGAGCTGCTGTGTCCACTCGGTGCTGAACGCTTTACGGTCAGGGTTGATGTGCAGCGCTACGGATTGGCTCAGGGTTTTCAACTGGCGGCGGGGGCCAAGCTCGAAAAAGTCCTCGCTGTTGATCGGCACCACCTTGCCACCGGCCACGGCAAGATCGCCGAACACATAGGCGCCGTGCTCCTTGCTGTAGCCGATGAAGTCGATGGTCTCGACGGTTTTGATGTTGCCGATCTGGTCCTGCAGCAGGCTATCGAGCTGCTGGCTGGTACCTGTCCACACCGCGCCAGGCGCAATGCCCAGCAGGCGCTTTTTGTACTCAGAGGCAGAGGCCAACTGGCCGCCGCTGAAGGTGTTCTTGATCGGCGGGCGACCGTCGGGAAACTCCACGCGGTAGTAGTACCAGCTCTCATCGGTCACCGCGTTGGCCTGGTAATACAGCGCTGTGGGGAAACAGGTGCAGATGCGCTTCACGCTGCCGGACTGCTCCAGCGCCGCATCGCGCAGGGCGGGGTCGATCTGCCGCTGGTCTTCGCCATCCAGCCCATCGGCGCGCAGGGCGCGGTCGAAGGCGTCCATGTCCAGCTTCCACCACCACAGCTGGCGTTTGAACTCGAACCAGAACTCCCGCTGTTCACGGCGCTTGTACATCAACAGCGCCTTCGCCATGGCCGTGGGGGCCAACAGCAGGTCGCCGTGGTAGCGGTAGGTTTCCTGGTGTTTCTCGGTTAGCTCGCCGCGCTGGTGGGCGTCGTTCCAGTCGTGGCCACCGTGGGGGATCTGCGCCGCGTGGCACTCCCAGCCTGCGGCCCGGGCGCGCTTCACATGCTTATGGGTGGCGTTATGGCCAGCGCGGTTGTTATCCAGCGCCCATACCAACGTAGGGCGGCTGGTGCCTGCCTTATGCGCCGCCTCGGAAAGGGCGTTCAACGCCTCGTCGGGGTAGTTGGCGCAGCTCATGGCGGAAACCGCCGCAATGCCGTGGTGGTAAAGGGCGATCGCATCGAAGATGCCTTCTACAATCCACACTTCCTCAGCCGCTACTAAGTCAGCGGCGGTGAGTGCAGGCGGGCACCACCACTGGCCTTTGTAGCGGCCAACGAAATTGGCCTTCTGCTTGCCGAAGCGCTCCGGGTTATCCAGCAGGCGCTCCCAGTAAGCGCCGCCGGGAAGCTGAAAGCGCACGGTGGCGGTGCCGCCTATCTCCGGCTTCCAGTAGCTCTCCTGGGTGTACCAGCCCTGAAGGCGGGAAAGCTCGAAGCCCCGGCCATCGCGCAGGTAGCCATCGGCCACCGGCGTGGTGGAAGTCGGTTTCTCGTTGGCTTTCGGGCTGTAGCGCTCGCTCCAGGATCGGAACAGATCCGGGAACAGCGCTTTGATGTGGATTTGCGCGCCACAGTTGTTTTCCCGCCCGCATTTCAGCATCCACGGCGCGTCGGTGTTGATGTACGCCTCGCGCTTACCGCACTCCGGGCAGCGCACCCGTTGCAGGTAGGGGCCGCGCTCAATCGCCTCAAAATCGCTGATTAAGCGCGTAACAATGTCCTGGCGCAGCGATGAATTCACGCTCGCCTCCTTATTTAACAAATGGATGGGGCTGGGCTTGGGGCTAGATCACGGCACCGGCGGGGCCGTGGGTGCCCCCTTTCGGCCGGGCATAACACACAGGCCGAAAGGGGCGTGGTGGCCGTGGGGGCCTTGGGTGATGGGCTGCTCTCTGCATTGTCTTAACCCTCATAACGTTCGTCGTTGGCGGCTGGGCGGGTAATGTCTAATTGCATCTGCTGGATCAGGCGAGGCGCGAACGGCAGATCCACCCGGGCGTTGGGGATATCGCTGGGGGTTAAAGTGTGCAGCACCTGAAACCCCGCCTTGCCTCGAAAGCCGCACGCCACGTTGCGGCACTCCACTACCCCTTCGCGGTACACCGGCGTTAGCCCCTGGCTGTTGCGTACCCGCATGTTGTGGCCGCAATGGGGGCAGGGCATACGGTGCTTGGAAGCGGTCGACATCAATGGTTTCTCCCTACCGGATAAAGGGCGCGGCCGCGGCCGGTGAGCCCTTGGGTGCCTTTGCGTAGCCGTCGCCGCAGTAGCCATTCGGCGGCGTCGTCCAGGCTGGTTAAATCCTGCTGTTCACATACCTGCTGCAGCGCGGCCTCTAGCTGGTCGTTCAGCGGAAGGCGTTCGCCGCGTGCCGGTTGGTCAGCCATACCTCAATGCTCCTTGAGGGCCTCAAAAAGCCCTGCCTTTACGACGCCTGCTGGGGCACAGTGCTAAGTGAGAGATCCGCAACGCCCAGCGTCTCTAGGGCTTCTTTCAGCACCAGTTGGCGCAGCAGCGATGCCCGCTCGATGCCGGTGTAATCCACCAGCGCATCGATCAGTCGGGCCTCGTACTGATCCAGATTGAGAGCGGCGTAGCGGGTGCGCACACGTTTGGGGTCCTGGTACATGGCAAACATCCTTATGCAGGCAGGGTCATTCGGCATTCAGCGTGTCTTGGTCGTACTCGGCGATGCCGCGCAGCATGAGCATCCGCGCCGTGGCGGAGAGGGTGCGCATTTCCAGCTCGGCGATGCGCTTGAGTTCCTCCCGTTCGTCTTCGGTCACGTGGGCCATGATTGGGCAGTTGCAGCCCTTAGGGGCATAAATTGGCTTTGGGGCAATAGCGTTGGGCGTGGTCATGGGTTAGGCTTCCCGAACGATGTGTTAGAGAGTGAAAGACTTAATCCGCAGCGCATTAGCGCTCGTACAAGCGCACCAGCTTGCGCTGCAGGAAGTGCTCATCCATGTGGGTGCGCAGTTCGCACAAGGCGTCTTCCACCTGCTCAAACGGCGCGTTTTGGGCCAGCATCGTGGCAGCGAGCTGGCTCACCGCCTGGGCGGTGGTGCGCTCTTCCAGCGCTTCGAGATCGGCCAGTGGGTTGGGCTTCTCCGTGCCCTGGCGCAGCGCCGTTTCAATGGTGCGGCGGGTACGTGGCGAACAGCGGTCCAGGTTCACTTCCACCCCGCGAAACAGCACGGTGGGGGAAGGCGGCAAGATGATCGTGGCAATAATGGTGACCATGGCAGTGGTTCCTTTTGCATGTGTATCGAAGTGAAAGACATAAACAGAATGGTACCGAATGGTTTCCATGTCAAGAGTTGTGAGGTCTAAATGGTTTCATTGGGTGAAAGGCTACGCGAGGAAAGGGAGCGGCTGGGGATGTCACAAACCCAGTTTGGTGACCTTGCCCAAGTAACTAAGAAGACGCAGATGCTCTATGAAGGGGACCAAAGAAGCCCAAAAGCCGACTATCTGACGGCAATTGCTTCTCAGGGAGTAGACGTTCAATACGTGCTCACTGGAAACCGTTCGGTACCAGAGTCCCAGCCTTTAGGCTTGCCGGTAACCGAACCTGGGCCAGAGCTTTCGCCGGTGCTGATGTACGACATTGAAGCGGCAGCGGGCGCTGGCCGAAGCTTTGAGGGCGAGCCGGTAAAAACCACACTGTACTTTTCCAGCTCAGAGCTAGCGGAGCAGGGACTCGACCCTGCGCAAGTGGTGGGCGTTAAGGTGCGAGGCGACTCAATGCTTGGGACGCTAGACGATGGCGACTGGGTATTGGTAGATCGCAGCAACCGCGATCCGAAGCAGGAAGGTGTGTTTCTACTGCTAGTAAGTGGTGAGCGGAGAATTAAACGAGTACAGCGCCTGGCGGGCGGGGCGCTGTATTTGATCAGTGACAATGACCACTATCAGCCTGAGATGATCAAACCGCAGGATATGCACGATGTGGAGATTCTGGGGCGGTGTGAGATTCGGATTGGGCGGGTGGTGTGAGTGTAAAACCATAAATAAGAAATCCTGGTTTTGTGCTTTTAGGCTAATTAATGAAGTTTTTAGTTGGGCTTTAAAAGCTCTTTATTTTTTGGTAGTGGTGGTTGTAGATTTGTAGTTAATTTTTTCTATCGATTTTGAGTTTTTGATTAAATAAAATGGGTCGGAGTTTTTTCTGATGAGTGAAAAGAGCGAAATCAAAATGATAGATGTAGAAATGCTACATCTTGATTTTAAAAATCCCAGGCTTCCCTCGAATCTGACAAGGACTGAAAGAGCTATATTAAAGTATATAGCGAGCACAACAAGTCTTGAGGATCTGATGGAGGCCATAGCAAAGAATGGCTTTTTTCCAGGTGAGCCTTTAGTGGCTGTTGAGGAGGATGGGAAACTAATTGTAGTTGAGGGTAATAGGCGTTTATCAGCTGTTAAGCTATTGAATGATCCAGAACAAATAGAGAATCCAGGACGGCTGATACGTTCTATTTCAGATGCTGCAGAAAAGATATCAGAGCTGCCAGTTGTCGTGAAAAGCTCTCGTGCCGAAGTTCTGCCATATTTAGGTTTCAGGCATATCACTGGTGTGAAACAATGGGAGCCATTATCAAAAGCTAGATATATGAGGGAGCTTTTTACTCTAACCTCCCCTGAAGATGAACCAAGTGAAAGGTACAAACAAGTTGCTCGTATGATCGGCTCGCGTAGCAATCATATCAAGCGTAGCTTGGATGCTTTGGCAGTTTATGAAAATATTGAAAGAGAAGATTTTTATGATATACCAGGGCTTGACGAAGAAAGTATAAAATTTGCAGTTCTATCGACAGCTTTAGCAGATGAAAGAATAGCTGCTTTTGTTGGGACTCAGAAGAAAGAAGGTAATGGTGAGTCTAATCATACACATCCTATAATTGATCCTAAATCTTTGTCTTCAACAAGTATCAAGGATTTAACTAATTGGTTGTATAGGAAAAACGAAAGTGGAGTTACTAGAGTAGGTGAGTCCAGGAATTTAAAACGTTTAGGGTCTGTTCTTGAATCAGAGAAAGCTAAAAAAGCATTCATGAGTGGTAGTTCTTTAGAGTATGCCTTCCGGCTCTCGAAAGGATCTGAAGAAGAGTTTATGGAATATCTTTATACTGCTCAGGCTGCGCTGGCTCAAGCTGCAAGTCTAGTTGCTAATATAGACTTTTCTGAACAGGCATTAGAAGTTTCAAAAGAAATAAGAAGTAGTGTTAGCTTGATAGGGAAAACTCTGTCTTCAAAAAGAGTAGATGATGATGACTTTTGATATAGGTGTCTTACATCCGACTACCCCCCATCTTTTTGCAGACTTGATTGAGTTCCTTGCTGTGTTCGATGCAGGTGGTAAAGGGGAGCTACATAAAAATGATGTCATCAATATAGTGAATGGTGTTCCTCTATCTGATGATGAAGTGGATGATGAGCAAGATTTTCAAGATTTAGATACTGTTTCTGATGCTGGAAAAAATGATATCAAAGAAAGCAGAGTTGAGGATGTTTGGACTCACTTAGAGTATAGGCAGTCTGTATTAGGTGAGAGCTACCCATTCAAAATAGAAGGTGATTTAATAATACTTAATTCAGATTGGCAGGATCCAAGACATAAGGTTTATCGGTTTTTGCTTGCCACATCTCGATTACGTTCGTTTAGAGAAGGTGTAAGAAATAAGTGGTCGAGAGCATTTGCAGAAGTTTCAGCATTTGCAATGAGATCCTTATTGCCGAATCATGCAGTAGTTAAAGTTTTTGATGCTAACTCTGAAGATCGCAAAAATTTTTATGGTAGTGACTGTAGAGAAGCACTTGTTAAGTTAGGGAAGCAATTATGTGTTTATAAAGTACATGAAGACGAGATTATGAAAAGGAGTTCTTCTGGGGATGGGGGAATTGACTTAGTGGGTGTTCTTTCTTTTGATGATCAAGCTCATGGCTCACATATTGTTTTTGGTCAGTGTGGCGCACAGGAGAAAAATTGGCCCGATAAGAGGCTTGAGGCACACCCTTTACGTTTAAACGCTTATTTTCATATTGTTCATGATGTAATCACTACAATGTTCACTCCAGTTTTGTTTCGCTCATCAACGGGGGAGTGGGAGAAAAATATTAGCGTTACAGGGGTAGTTGTTCTAGACCGTATTCGAATTCTGAATCTAATAGAAAAGGGCAACGCCTTTGAGGACATTGCTCAGCAGGCCTATTTTCAAGCTTTCGAACATGAGTTTGGGAATTACTCAATTCCTCTTCGTTAATCAAAACCATATGTTAGGCAATGCACGTGCTACTGCCTCAAAAAGGGGCGGTGGCACCGCATTACCTACTACTTTGTAGCGCATGCTCATGCTGCCCGACTTATGTTCTGGAAACGCAAGATCTTCAAAACCTTGTAGCTTGGCTGCCTCGCGATAGCTAAAACGGCGTGCAGGTCCATCGTGTGTAAAACGCCACACGTTGTGCTCAAGCTTCTCCAATGGTGGGCTCATCGGGTGCAGTGGCATGTGGCGCGGGTTGGCGACAATCGTTTTCGATTGTTCATTCCAGCCGTTCCGGCGGTTTCTGGAGAGGTAGTACCAGTGAAAATCGAGATCGTAAAACTCACCTTCCGGCCACTCAGGCATACCGCCAATGGCGTCTTCTATGGTGGCTTTAGCTGGCCCGCCTAAGATGCCATGGGTCGGCTGGGGGAACTCATACTCAATCCCAAAGTCGTCACGAATCCCGACGATAAAAATTCTCTTTCGCTCCTGGGCAACGCCAAAATCTGCTGAATTAAGCACTTGGAATGAAACGTTATAGCCAGCCTCAGTGAACACACGGAGCTGATCCTGTAGCAGGTGGGCGTAATTTTTACGCACCATGCCAGAGACATTTTCAACGATGAACGCTTTTGGCTTGATCTGGTTCAGGGCACGGGCAAATTCGAGATAAAGGGTGTTGATTTGGCGACCAGCATCACGCACGCCGCCTTGGCTAAACCCTTGGCATGGGTAGCAGCCCACTAGTAACTCAGCATCAGGGAAATGTTCTATTCCACTTATGCTTCCAAGGCGGTAGTCAGTCTCTGGATGGTTGTGCTCATAAACTGCCTGCGCATACGCCAACACATCGTTGGCCATCAGCACATCAAAGCCAGCATTGATGATGCCAGCGTCGGAGCCCCCGCAACCTGAGAAAAGTGACACTGCTGTTGGCATGACGTTTTCCTAAACCTTAGCTCCCTCACGGGATGGTGATATTCGAGAGGGTGGGATTCTAACGCCCCCTGGTGACGTTGGCACACCCCCGGTGCGTTATTTCTTTATTTCGTTATTTCGTCATAGCGTTATTTCACGCCATTTTAGTGCCTCAATGATGACGTGGCCAGCGCTCTTTTTGCCGCCCCCTCATCCGTATACGCCTTCATCAGCTCATCCCAATGCGTCGTATAGCGCGGGCTACGGTTCGCGCAGCGTAGGTGCCAGGGGGCGCACATGATGGGCGGGCGTGCCCATTTTCACGCCCAGGGCTTTGAGCTCGTTGGAGCGGGCGACGATGCAGCCGTCGTTATTCGACATGATGCCCACCGCCCGGCGGTTCAGCTTGGGATTGAACACGCGCTCGCAGCTCACGTAGAAGTTGTTGCAGTCCACTAACCCGATCATGTCGCCTCCTTAACCCTTGTTAAATGCTGTTCGTTTATACAGTATTAGGCATTAGGGAGGCGACAGGCAAACGCTAATATACGTCGCTGAATATGGAGCTAGCACAGGGCAACAGCATGCGAGTGACCTACTTGGGGCCTGCCGTGGTGGGGGTGGAGCACCCGGCGGTAGCGGAGATGGACCGGCGAAAATTTCCGCCGACCTGTTTTCTGGTGGAGATCAGCGAAGAGGCGCACCCCGGTGGGCCATGGATGGAAGGCGACGTACTGGTGGTGGACGAAGCGCGCTCGTATGGCCACGCGGATCTGGTAGTGGCGGAGGTAGAGGGCGAGTACCGATTGTTCAAAACCCAGCGCGTCGGCAGCCGCTGCCGCCTGTTGCCGCCCACGGGTGGGGAAGGGTGCTTCATCACCGCGAAGCAGTTTCGTGGGGTGGTGGTCAGGCAGGCGCGGTGTTGGGCGTTGTAGGTGGATTAAATTTTTAAGATAAGATCTTCCTTTACGGTATCGCTTTTGATATCTTGATTTTGGTATCGAAAATGATACCGATAGGGCTGCGGGTTTGTCCCGCAATAATTATTCACTGTTTCAACGTGGAGAAAATAAATGCCATTGCTCATCCGTCCATCCGGTGATTTGGAAGAAAAGCTCGACCATTTTTCAAAGAAAATGGGCCAGTCCAAAAATTCAATAGTCTCAGAAGCTCTAAGTGACTATTTCGCAAAGCACTCTGCCTCTCAGGTTCTTCTGGAACAAGAGGTCAAAGAGAGCGCATTTGATCGTATGCTTCAAGCGAGGGAGCAAGATCCTAAGCGCTATCAGGAAGCGACAGAGGTGTTAGATTGGATTCAGCGCCGCCTATTATGGACTGCGACTGAAAATCCATCTGGTAAGATAAGAGAAGCGTTATACGGGATCAATGAAGTAGAAAGCTTCATATATCAAGAAGGTAGTGATGACTCGCTGCTACTTGTGGTTAACCATCTTTCTAATCCACCTCCGCGAGGTACGGCTCGTTACCTGCGCTATTTGATCCCATTTCAAGATTGGAAGAATAATATGAGAATCGTTTCTCATGAGCCCAATTATTGAAAATAATCTGATTTTAAGATTTTTTATGGAAAGCTAGAGAGTGATTATTTCTAGCTTTATACGGGTGTTAAACCCCCCATCATTCAGCGAGTGCGTGACCTCGCTCACCAGCCAGGCCGTGGCGTCGATCTGAGGCTTGAAGCCCGCGAGCGTGAGCGGAGTTTCGGGCAGTAGGTCGGCGCGACCCAATGCCAACGTTAGCTCAAATTCTGCCAGGCCTCGTTGGATGCGCTGCCATTCGGCGCGGGCGGCGGCTAGGGCGTCGTCTTCGGTGGCGAAGGTGGGGCGTAGCTGTTTGGCGTTCTCTTCCGTGCCTGCCAGAACGGTGTGGCGCTCTGCGCCTCGTGTGTCGTTCCAGTAGGCTTTCACACCGCTGTAGGCGTCGCGGTCGGTCACGCTGTAACGGTGCTGGTCGCCGTCGCGGCGGGTGAGGGTGATGGCGGGCATGGCGCGGCCGCTGGCCGTTAGCCCTTGGCCGGCCACGGTGAACAGCATGCGCCCGGCTTTGATGGCGGCGATCGCATCGTAACGCTCGCCCAGGCGGGTGAGAAAATTCAGGTCGGATTCGTCGGTCTGGTCGATATGGCCAATGCGGATGCCGTTGAGCGCGGCGGCCACCACTGGCTCCAGGCGGTTGCGGCCTGCGATGGTGGTGACGATCTCGCCCAGCGTGACATCGTGCCAGCCCTGGGTGCGCTTGCCGGGCAGTTGGCCGCGCATATCCGCCGAGCGGGCGCGGATGGTGAGCTGGTCCGGCGTGCCCGTGTGCTGCACTTCATCCACCGTAAAGCGGCCCTTATCCACCAGCCCTTCCTCTTGCCAGCCAAAGGCCACCTGCAGCTCTGCCCCGCGAGGGGGAATGGCGAGCTGGCCGTCGTGGTCGGCCAGGGTAATGTCCAGCTGGTCGGCTTCCAGCCCGCGCTGCTCGCGCAGGGTGAGGCTGATCAGGCGGCCGTTGATGCGCGGGGTGATGTCGGTGCCATCCAGCGTGATGCGATAGCTGGGCTTGGGGTAAGCGTTCATACATAGCCTCCTGCTAAACGCGCCACGGCGGGCAGTGCTAGGCGGCCAATCAGGTCGGTGCGCTCATCATCGACGTGTTCTAGCGTGAGGTTGAACTCGATTTTCTCTGCCGCGCCGTCGCGGAAAAAGTGCGAGCTGGTCTCTTCCACGCGGGTCACCACCCAAAGGCCGTACTGGCGGCCGGTGCCTTCGACCAGCGGCCAGGCGTTGCCCTGGTCGGCCATCTCGCGGATCTCATCCAGGCTAAAGCGGCCGCCGGTGAATGTGGGCAGCAGGGTGCCGCTTAAAGTGATGGTATCCGCGCCTGGGCCTGCGAACTGGTAAGCGGGCCGCTGCCCCACGCGGGATTGGCTGGGGTGCCGCCATTCGGTGATGCGCTTTAATTCCTGATAGGGCACGCTACGGGTCTCAAATACGAACATGCCAAGGGCCATTAACATGATGTTTAGTCTCCTGATTAAGTTGAATGACAAGATCAATAGCAGAGTTCGAGTGCTTTCAGAGAAAGCTAAGTTGAAAAGGAGCAGCAAGAAGGAAGATGGCCATGGTATTTTTGCAGCTAAGTTAATAGTGGTTTTCTTATCACAGTATCTTATATCAATATTTATATTGGCTATGTATTTTGCAGCGCTTAACCAGGGAGACGGTTTGAGTGATGCAGCTGTTTATTCAGCACTTAAAAGTGTTGGTGCTAAAGATTTTCTATACGTGGCTATAGGTGTTGCTGCGATTTCATTAGTAGATGGTGTCAATAAAGTGGCTTTGGCTCTGTTAATCATGTATGCAGGCGTCCTAATCGTTTTGATGCAGATTGTCATGTGGATTCCAGAAGACCTTGAATTCTCGGCGCAACACTCAGTTATACAAAGGACGATTTCTGTCTCACTCCTCACGATTTTTGTATGCATGTTCTGGATACCGGTGAATGCAGTCATTGTGTTGGTTTCACGTATAGCTAATCTAGGTCACGCATCGAAGAACGAATCCGCGCAGCTTTCTCACGCTCCCTCCGATCTAGCTCACGACCTACGATACTCGCGATCTCGTGCGCGTCGCTCCCGGGCGCAGCGTTAATCGTGATGTGGTAGTGGTTACTCGAGTTATCGACGTGCTGTACCGATGCCTGGCTGCTGAGCGGCGGCCGGTTATCGAACTGGATGGGGGCCTGCTGCTCGATGCTGGGCATCGCCACGGCGGGCAGGGCGGCTGCCCCGATTGCCAGCCCGGCACCGGCACGGGTGACGCGCCGGGCGATCTCTTGAATGCGCCTGGCGGGTTCGTCCCGCTGGGAGTCCAATCCTTTATTAAGGCCATCCACCGTGTAGCCGCCTAGCTGGGTGAACACGCGGGAGGGGCTGTTGATATCCAGCACGTCGGCAAACCAGCTACGCACGTTGCCTGCCATGCCCACCACGCGGTCGCGTAGGTCGGCCAGCTTGCCGGTTAGCCCGCTCATCAGGCCATCCACAATGGCGCTGCCCAGCGAGCGGAATTGCTCGGGGATCTCGACGCCCAGCGCGGAAAGCGCGGTGGTAATGCCCCGGTACAACAGCCCTAACGGCGACCAGTTCATGAGCAGCTGCGCGACTGCCCCTAGCCCATCACCGAACGCGGTTTTCACCTGTTGCCATAGGCCTTGGAAGAAGGCTTTGATGGGTTCCCAGTAGCGGTAGATGAGATACGCCGCAGCGGCAATGGCGGCCACCGCTGCGCCAATGGGGTTGGCGACGGCCAGCATACCCACGGCGCGAATCACCCCGCCTAACCAAGTAAGCGCTTTACCCACCATTAGCGCCTGCGGGCCGAGCATCGCCATGCCAAAGCGCACCATAGCGAAGGGGCCGAGGATGGAGGCGAGCATTAGCGTAAGGGCGCCGCCCGCTGCCACCAGCACCGCCACCAGGGCGGCGGCTTTGGCGAGGGTGCCTGCCAGTTTGGGGTTTTCGTTGATCCAGCGGCCGATGCCGCGAGTAATGGCGGTGACGTTCTGAATCAGACCGCGCAGCGCGCCGTTATTGGTCTCGGTAATTGAGATGCCCACTTCATCCCAGGCCGATTTGAGCGATTTGAGGTCGCCGCCGATGTTGTCGGCCATGGTTTTGGCCACCCGGGCGTTTTCGCCAGCGGCGTTGGAGAGGATCTCGACAAACGCTTCGATGCCTTCGCTGCCCTGCTGGGCGATTAGTTCTGCCATGCCTGCGCCGGGTTCTTCGCCGAAGATGTCTTTTAAGTAGGCGGCGCGGTCGGCGTTGCCCATCGCTTCGGTGGCTCTCGCTACGTCGGTGAGGATGCGGGGGATATCGCGCAGGTTGCCTTCGGCGTCTTTGGCGTTCACGCCGAGGTCGGCCAGCGCCCCGGCGGCGGCTCCGGTGGGCGCGGCCAAGCGGGTGACCATGGCGCGCAGCGTGGTGCCTGCCTGGCTGCCTTGAATACCCACGTTGCCCAGCAGCCCGGCCATGGCGGCGGATTGCTCCAGCGACATATTCATCGCCCGCGCTTGCGGGGCTACGTACTTCATCGACTCGCCCAGCATCTCTAAATCGACGTTGGCCCGCGTGGTGGTGGCGGTGAGCACATCGCCCACGCGGCCCATTTCGGCGGGGTCTAACCCAAAGCCGGAGAGGATGTTGGAGGAGATATCCGCCGTGCGGGCGAGATCCGTTTGGTTGGCCAGTGCCAGGTTGAGCATATCCGGCATGGCCGCTTGAATGGCGGCGGGGTCGAAACCGGCCATGGCCAAGTAGCCTTGGGCATCGGCGGATTGCCCGGCGCTAAACGCGGTGGTAGCCCCTAGCTCCCGCGCTTGCTGGCGAAGCGCTGCCAGGCGTTCGTCGTTTTCCTCCAGGCGGGTGAGTGCCTGCACCCGCGACATGGATTCCCCGTATTCAACACCGGGGGCCAGTAGCCGCGCCCCGGCGTACAGCGCCGCACCGCCGCTGGCCACCATGCCCGCGCCGGTACCGGCCATGCTGCTGCGCAGGCTCATGGCGCGGTCGTATCGGCCACGCGCCTGTGCGGCGTTGCGCTGCTGTTCGGCCAGCCGTTTTAGCCGCTGCCGCTGCTCTTCCACGGCGGTATTGGCCTGCTGGATCTCGCTGGAAAGCCGGCGTTGATCGCGGGAGAGGTGGGCGGTGCTGACGCCGTTTTCGTTTAGGGTGCTGCGCAGCCGCTGAAGCTGCTGGCGTTCTTCATCCACCCGCTGGCTGAGCCTGCGCGCTTGGGTAATGGCCTTTTGACGTTCGGCGCGCAGGGCGGCGGTGTCGCCCTGGTGGGTGTGCATTTGCTGCGAGAGGCGGCGAATGCGCTCTTGCTGTTCCCGCAGGGCGGTGGCGGTTTCCGTGGATTGCCGGGTGAGGGTACGAAAGGAGCTGACGTTCTTCTGCGTGGCCTGCAGCTGCTTTAAGCGGTCGCGGTTTTCACGCATGGCCTGAGACGCGGCCTGGCTGGCACGGTCGATGGCCCGCAGCGGGCGGGTAGCCCTATCCACGGCGTTTAAAATGACCTGCAGCTTGAGGTTGTTACCGGCCACGCTGGCTCCTGGTGTCAGTGGTGGTGCTGCGTTTGCGCGCTCGTTCTCGCCAGGCCATGAGTTCGCGCAGGGTGAAGGCGGCGCAGTCTTGCGGGGTCCAGTGGAAGACGATGGCGAGATCCGCCATCGCGTCTTCTACCTGGTTGGGAAGGTTTATTCGCTCTCGCCCTTGGCCCGCTTCGTCAGCAAAAAACCGGCGATTTCACCGCCGCATTGAACGAGATCCGCCGGGTCCATTTGGCGTACCTCGGTGGCGGTGAGCGAGGGGTTGGAGAGGCGCGGGATCAGGGTGATCAGCGCGTCGGTTTGCATCTGCAGCACATCGGCCAGCGAGACGCCGCGCAGCTCGCCAGAGGTAGGTTTGCGCAGGCGTAGCTCGGTGATCTCGGTCTCGCCCCGGGTGAGCGGGGTATCCAGGGTGATAGTCGCAGCGATGGCTTGGGTGGTGGCAGCTTTGGTCATGGTGGTGTTCCTAGTGTTGGGTTAAGGGGAAAAGGGGCGGGTTAAATACCCAGGCGCTGACGGCGGCCTGCCAAACGGTCGACGCCGTTGACCTTGAACACGCCGTTCACCAGGTCGATCTCGATTTTCTCGGTGCCGTCGATGTTGAGCTTGTAGTAGCTGAGCGTGCTGGTGACCTGGTGCTCGGTGTTCTCGCCGGTTTGGGCATCGCCCATATCGATCTCGGTGTGGCGGCCGCGCATGACCACCTCGACCGAGGAGGCGTCGTCGATGTCGTCGCGCTCGTAGCTGCCGGTCATGCGCAGCATGTCGGCGTCGATGCGGGCAGTGCCGAAGTTGTCGAACAGACTTTCTACCAGCCCGCCTACCGTCCATTGCACGGTGAGCAGGCCGTCTTGGCCCATATCGATACCCACTGCGCCATCCATGCCGCCGCCGCGCCACTCTTCGATCTTGCGGGTGAGGGTGGGCAAGGTGATCGACTGGACGATGCCCTGCCAGCTTTCGCCGTTGCTGAACAGGTTGAGGTCTTTGAGCTTTTTGGGGAGTGCCATGGGGGTCTCTCGCTAATCCAATCAGGCGGTGGCCGCGACGCGCTCGGCGAAGTCGGCCAGGTAGGAGTCGGTGATGCGCTGCTGGAAACCGAGGTCTTCCAGTGGCGGTACCGGCGTGTAGTCGTAGTCGATGCGCAGCTTGCCGCCCTTGAGGGAGGTTTGGGTGTTGAGCTCTTCGTTCAGCCAGGCGCTGCCATCGACAATCAGCCCCAGGGTTTTCAGCTCGCGGAACTTGGCGTTCAGGCCTTCGATGATGTCTCGCGCTAATGAGGCGTGCAGGGGCAAATCCACCGCCCACAGGTGCGCTTCGGCCACGGTGTCGGCGAGGATCTGAGCGGTACGGGTGTAGTTCTCGAAGGGGAAGAGGCTTTGCGGCCCGGCGCAGGTGCGCGAGCCCCAGAAGCGGTAGCCGCTCTGGTTGACCAGGGTGGTGACATCGGCGGCATTGAGTAGGCCTGCATCGGTATTGGGCGATTGCAGATCCCAGAACACATCTTTACTGATGCCGGTGACGCCATTGACCACCACGTTACTCAGGGTTTTATGCCAGCCCACGGTTTGATCCAGCTTGGCGCGCAGGCCCAGGGCGATAGCCACGGGGCTGATATCCACCGTGTCGGCGTCGTCGGTATCAAACGCTTGCCACTGGGGCCAGATCACCATCAACTCCCGAGCACCAAACTGATCGCGGTAGACGGTGACTTCGGTAATGGTTTCGCAGCCGTGGGCGTACACATAGCCAAAGGCGCGCAACTGCTCCAGAACCGAGATCATGGCGGTGGCCACCGGCTGGGTATCCAGGTAAGGCACGCCGATAATGCGCGGCGTTACGCCCAGCTTCTGCTTAGCCGTCAGCAGCGCCTGCAGGCCGGTGCGCTGGCCTAGCTCGGTGGTGGTGCCGATGATATTGGCGGTGGTCTCATCGGCGTCGATGCCTTCTGCCACCCGCACAACGACGATGATCGGCTTGGCCTGCTGGCTGATGGCGGTGAGGGTGTCTTTTAGCGTGCCCTGGGTGCCCGCTTTGCCAATGGCGGTATCAACATTGGTGACCAGGGCGGGCTGGTTAAGGGGAAAGGTGGTTTCATCGGCATCCGGCGCGGTGCACACCACGCCAATAACGGCAGTGGAGACCGTGCGGATGGTACGCGTGCCGTCGTTGACTTCAGCAACGCGCACGCCGTGGTGGTATTGATCGAGTGCCATGGTGGCTCCTGCGCAGGTTCACTTGTCGGATAAAGAGAAGTTGTGAATTCACGCAGGTATCGTGCGGGGGCTTGGGAGAGGGTGGTAGCGGTGGTGGGTGTGAGTGGGGCGGTTTACACCTTGGGGTGTGGTAAGGTGCTATAAAGTGACTGTTAAGGGAATGTTGGGATGAGGAATTGGCTGGTTGGTGTGTGGGTAGGTGTTATTGCCAGTATTTTTGTAGGGGCTTATGTCTTAGTTTTCGGCAGTAGGCCTACGTCGACTAACCCTGAAGATTGGGCGCATTTTGCGACTTATTTATCAGGTACTGTTGGTGTAACAGCGGTACTAGGAACTCTATATGCTGTTGTACGTACTCTGGGACAGCAGCAGGCTTTGATAGATAGCCAGGATGAGTTGTTGAAGAATCAAGTTGAACAATTAAGTGCTTTAAAAGATAAAAATAAAGAAGATGCTAAGGTCAGAAAAGTTGACCTTGCTCACAAGTATGCGATTGAAATATTTCCTATCATGCTGAAAGATGCCTTGACTGATATGGAAAGAAGTATTTTGTTTGAAGCAGATGGTGTGTACCAAAATGCCATGGATAATCTAAGGTCAGATAATTTTTATCCTGAAAATTTTAAGGTGGGTGATTTTTTTAAAGGTGGAGCGGTAATTTTGTTAGAACTGGCTGAAGAAAGAGATGATGACACTGAGCTTTTAGTCAAAAGAATTATGGGTCAACCTTTATATTTGATTAATTTTTCTGCTATGCAGATTAGTGTGGATAAAGATTTGTTTTACTATTTTGAGTCAGTGATGAGTGATTACTGGCGAGTTTTAGAATGTTGCGCTGCCTACTATCAAGGTTTAGATGAAAATCCATCTGACATTGATGCTTTTGGGCTTTTAAGGTTAAAAAGAAAACCTAGGTCTTTAGAGTTGCATGCAAAAAATTGGTATGAGCTTGGACGCCTTTACAGAAATAAAAAATGTTAGCGATCTGAAGATAATTAAATTAGTGTAGTTTGCACAGAAAATGCAAAGGCAGTTCTTCGATATAGTGATTTTATAATTTGGAGTTCAAAGTGAAAAATTGCTTTCGCATGAGTGCTTTGGAAGTAAAAGTCTGTTCAAAAAAGATAGTTTTATGAATAGTGTTGGGGTTTAGGAAAGGGTGGCATAATAGGTGTGCATAAAGGCCCGCCATACAGCGGGACTTGGTAGTCGCTACGGAATGAATGGGAATTTGCCATAAAGAAACGTTAGGTAAAAAGTAGTGGTAATGATTATCCAGGCAAGCATAGAAAGACTCCTTTTTAATGGGGGGAGCCTAGATTTTTACATGACGATTCCCAAGCGGCCCGACGTCTACGATGCCCTTTAAGGACTACTCGGTGACACTCACCAAAATAATTGCTCAATTCCTTCCCTATCTTCAGCCTCCAACGCCGCATCCAGCCGATCCTTCAACTGCCAATTTTTCTGATAGATCTTCTCAATATGCCCCAGTGCTGCGAGCGTTAGTGCATCTATCTCAGTAGCGGTTAACTCGCGGTTTACGTTTTGCAAACCTCGAAACGTTAGCAATACCTCTGGCTGACCAGCTGCAATAAGACGTTGCGCCTGGGCCTGCAAGCTGAGCAGATTAATCTGATCTTGCGGGCGGGTTTGAACCACATCATTTTCGCCGTTGAAGTCATACTCCAGGCCAGCGGCGAAGGCGGCATCGCGGGCGGCATCCAGCTCACGGCGTTTGCGAGCAGCGAGTTGTTCCAATGATTCCGGTGGCGGGTCGACTAGTACCGGGTGGCCATCCTCATCGGCTTGTATCCGTTTGCCCTTGCTGAGGCCATCTAACAGTTGTTGGTAGTGCTCGGCGGTGATCTCTACCGCTTCGGCAGGAATTTTCGTTTCGGGGTTGGGCACCTCAATCATTGGCGGGGCTACGGTATCGTCACGCACTTCGATCGTTGGCGCCTTATCGGGCTCGCCTTGCCAAGTTGGATCGGGAATTTGGATCAATGGCCATTCAAAGTCGGGATCGATAATCTGTTTGATGCGGGCGCCGTGGTATTGGCATTCGTAAAAACCGCCGTCCGCTGCGTTCCAGTAGTGCATGCTCCCTCCTTAATAGCCGATGGCAAACCAGTACAAGCGGCCACTGGCGATGACCGTATCGAATTCCTTTACCACCGCCATGAAGCCCGAGTTGGTGAAATTACGCTGAGTGACCGAAACGCTGGCCTGCCCTGAGTTGATGACGGGGGCCGCAAAAAGCGCTTGGTTGGGAAAAGTCGTGTTGAACGTGACGGGAACCGTTCTTTCATCGGCGAAGTCGCCATAGTCGACGTAGCCGTACTGAAACAGAAATCCGTTAGGGAGTCGTTGCACGCCATTCAGCGTACCGGTTCTTGTGAAGTCGCTCGGCCGCACATAGCGCCCATCATGGTCACCGCTACGGCAGTGGTCGTTCATGGCTTTTGCCTGGAGCAGCGAAGCGGTTGAGGAACTGCTGCGGGATGACGTCGTGCTGTTGGGGATATTGCTTAGCCCCACGTCGTTTTTGTGCAGCGATAATGCTGCCTTCACCTGCGCCGGTGTCGAAGGGCGCATAAAGTCGCCACCAATCGTCTGAGTGGTATAGATAGCGGCGATATTACTGTTGGTAGATGAGTAACTACTGCGGAAAAGCCGAGCCCAAACATCACCCTGACTATCGCGACGCATCGGCGTGTTCGGGGTGTCAGCATCGGTAAAATACTCTCTAGTGTAATACCGGCCGTCATGATCGTTGCTCTGGCGGTGGTCATTCATGGCCTTGGCCTGGAGCACGATCGAGGTGCTGGATGATGACCGGCTGGCCGTAGTGCCCATGGTGGCCGATGCGCCTAGCCCCAGATTGCTGCGCGCCTGGGAAGGGCTGGTTAGGTCGCTCAAGTTGTTGCTGCGTTGCGGGTAGCGGTGGTCGTGATCTCCGCTTGTGCGGTGGTCATTCATGGCCGCCGCCTGCAGCAGCAAGGTGGTGCTACTGGAAGTGCGCAGGGCGGTGTTGCCTAGCGTTGCCGATGACCCCAGTCCAAGATTGACCCGCGCCGTTGCCAGGTTGGTGAGATCCGCCAGGTTGTCGGATTTGCCGAGTCGGGTATTGGCGTTGTCGTTGGCCAGCTTCACGGCGCGAGGTGTGGCGGCCAGGTTTTGAGCGATACTGTCGGTGGCGTTGCTAAGGCGAACCACGCCTGGCGTGGTGGTGCTGGCCGGTGGGTTGCTGAAGCTGATATCGCCAAACGTCAGCGATGCCGCTGGCAGGTCGGCCAGAATGATATCGACGGTGAGCAGTAGCGTGGTAGGCCCCGACTTCTCGATGATCGGTGCCTCCTGGCTGTAGACCGCGAACAGTGTGCCGTACTCGCTGATCAGGCCAAAACCGTGCACCGTGTAGGCGTCGGTGCCTCCATCCTTAGCGGTCACGCTGATTGTATCGTCTGCGACTACCTCCCCCGCGATACTCGCAAACCGCTTAATCTCATCCGGCAACGCGGTCTGCGTTTTGCTGGGCGTGAATGCGGTCTCGGTAAACGCGATATGGGTGATCTCGACCGGGCCGGTACCGGTGTTGTCGGCGTTGATCAGTTCTGCACGCCCAGCGTCGGTTATGGTGATTTTGAGCGCCATGCTACTCCTCGGTTTGAATGCGTCGGTAGATCGTTGGGCGAGCGGCGGCATAGGTGCCGATGCCGCCTTCGGCCGCAATGCCTGCGACCAGGTTGAAGTGGCTGCGCACGGGCTTAACGCGCATCACTTCCTGCACGATGTCCTCCTGCAGTTCGGCGGCGTAGTTGTCGGCGCGCACCGTCAGCACCAGTTCAAACGTGTGGGGCGTGCCCCTGGGGTGGGTCTGCCACCACTCGCGGATGGCCACGCCCGCACCAAAAGACTCGACCACGCGGCGGACGGATTGCACCGTGCCCCGGCGGCGGTGGATCTCGATCGCCTGGCGGATGCGCTGGCGTTTGATCTGCTCGGACCAGTAGGGCTTCCATGCCGCCACACCTAGCGACCAGGCCAGCCAGGGCAATAGCTCGGCGGGGCAGGTGTCTGGGTTCCAGAGATCACGCAGCGGCGTGGGAACCTGGGAAACACGAGCAGTGGTCTCGGCGGTGCTGCGTTCCAGTGGGGTGGCATTGGGGGGCAGCAGACTATTACTCATCAATGCCCCCATCGGTCAGATTAATGTGGGTGCAGTAGGCCGCTTGCTGACGATTGACCGTGATGGTGGCCACCGGGCCGGTCATTTCCACGCGCTGAACGCCGGGCCGGTGCAGGGCGGCATACAGGCCAGAAAGGGTGATGTCTTTCCCCAGGCGGTGCTGTTCGTTGGCGTAGCGCTGGGCCATTTCACGAGCTTCGGCCAGCACGACCTGGCTATCGGGGCCGGGGTAGAAGTAGAGCGTGGCGGCGATGGTGTAGGAGAGGATCTCGGCGCTCTGTACGGTGACGAAGTCAGTCAGCGGCCGTACATCCTCCGCGCTGACGGCGTTATCAACGGTGGTGAGCAGTTCGTTGCTGGCGGTGCCATCGGCTTCCCTGGCCAGTACCGTAACCACGACTTCACCAGGGCCTGGGCTGGTGGCACTGGCATCCAGTACCTCACCGGTGGCGGAAAGGGCGTGGTAGATATAGGCACCTTCTGGGCCTGCGGTGGAAAGCCCCTGCAGCGAGAGCAGGATGCGACGACGAAAGTCGGCATCCGTTTCATACACCGGCGGGATCAGCGGTATGGCCGCAGGGTCGCCGGGTGAGATTTGCAGGCGTGGAACATTGAACAGGGCGCCGAGGTTGTCGAGATCCTCCTTGGCGGCATAGGCCAGCATCACCGCACGGGCAGCTTCATTGACCCGCTGACGAACGAGCAGCTCCCGGTAGGCAGCAACCTCCAGAATTTTATAGATGGGGTCGGATTCGGCCGGTACGTCAAACGCTGGGTAGCGTTCCTGAAGGTCGGCCAGCAGCTCGGCAAGAATGGCCTCGTAGTCGATGGCTTCGACGACGGTAGGCACCGGTAGCTGTGAAAGGTCGATAGCGACGCTCATGGGGTGGGCACCTCTACGCGAATGCGCTCGCCGTTATCCACGCGCTGAGCGGTGATGATCAGATCGAACCGGCCTGGGCGCTGGGTGGAAACCTGCCGGGTGACTTGCTGCACGCGAATGCGCGGTTCCCACTTCATTAGGGCCACCACCGTGGCGGCATAAGCGCGCAGGGCGGTGGGGCCGTTTAAGGGCTGGTCGATCAGTTCTGGCAGCAGCGAGCCGTACTCCCGGCGCATGACGCGGGAGCCGATGGGGGTAGTGAGAATGTCCGCCACCGATTGCTGGATGTGGGCCAGCGAATCCAACTGGCGGCCGGTGTGTGCGTTCATGCCTGCCATTAGATTGGCCCTTGGGTGTTGGCGGGGCCGGGCTGGATGCCGCTATGGGCGTGGTCGTGCCCCACGTTTTTGCCGTTGTGAGTCAGGCCGCCGCCTTGCTGCTGGTAGCCGCCTTTCCGGTTGAGCTCGCCGGTGTGCTGGATGTTGCCTTGCCAGGTGGTGCCGCCGGGGGCGCTGATTTCGATAGCACCGGGCAGGCGAATGCGCAGCACACTGTTAGCGTGGTCGTACTCAAATAGCCCTTCATCGGGGAAGATTCTGCGCCACAGCGTGGCGACCTCCGCCGGGGCGGGGTGCGCGTTTGAGCACAGCCCGCACAGCACCACCCCGGCGGCGGGGTCGCCGCCGGGGGAGAAGATGATCACTTGCTCGCCTTGGGTGGGCGGGTCCCAATCTCGCGTGGTGCCTGCGCGGCTTTCCAGCCAGGGCAGCCAGTCGGTTAAAAGCTCGCCGGTTTTGACGCGCACGCGGGCAGCGCGGTAGTCCACCTCGGCGATGGTGCCGAGGCGGATCAGGTTGTGCAGCAGGCGGAGGAGTTCGGGAATGTTCATAGCCGCTATCCTGCGGCGGCGTTTGGCGAAGGCGAAGCGGCGGCGGGTGTGAATGGGGCGGTTTACACCGAGCCGCCTAACTAGTGCTGAGGTGCTTCAGCACGGAATCCATGATGTGCTCTTGATCCAGCGCGGTGAAACCGAGCAGCTCCCGTTGGGCGTACTCCACGCGGGGGCCGTCGCGGGTGACGCGGTCTTTCAGGCCGCGCTGGTGGGTAGCGGCGATGCGGGCGACGCTGCCGAAGAAGCCCACCACGGCGGTGTCGCCTTGGGCGGTGGCCTTGAGCCATTTGGCGGTGGAGAGTTTGCTGAACATGGCGCGCCGTTTGATGCTGCCTTGCTGGGCGCGCAGGCGCTGTTCCTTACGCGGGGCGTAGGGCGTGCCGTCCGGGTTGGTTTGGGCGCGGATGCGTTCGCGCTGGCGGCGGCGGAGATCCCGCGCCACGTTGCGGGCCAGGGCGCGTCGCTGTTGGTCGTCCAGCTTGGCGAGCAGCGGGCCGACCCACTCCTCTAGTGCTTCCATATTATCCGGCATGCGGGCCGTCCCATTCGGCTACCAGGGTGTACTCCGCCTGGGCCGCGCTGTCGCGGATCAATAGCTGCCAGCGGGTATCCGGGCAGCCGGTTGAATCAAACCGGGGCAGGGCGCGGTCGACCTTAATGTGCCCGGTCGCGCATTCCACCTTGGCGAGCACCCGTTCGCTGAGCGTTACCCGCAAGGCCACATCCACCGATTGGTGGCTGAGAATCTCGGCTTCGAAGCGGATGGCTTCAGCGGGGTCGGCGTCGGGCTGGTATTCGGCCAGCCACTGCAGCAGCGGCACGATGATGGTGTCTAGGTTCGCGCTGAAGTCGGTGAGCACGAGCTGGGCGGTGAACTGGTATTCGTGGGTGAGGTTGGGGCCACGGCGAAAGGCGATGCTGCCTTCTTCCACGAAGGTGAGAAGCCGTTCGGGGTCTTTCGCCAGGGCGGGTACCGCGTTAATCAGGTGAGCGCGTAGCAGGTGGAGCTTCTGCATGGTTGGCCTCTTGGCAGGCGATGACGGCATCGACCTCGGCGGCGCACTGTGCCCAGGCGGCTTCGGTGCGTTCTAGCTGCAGGTCGAGTTCGCCGTTGGTTTCGGGATTACTCGCGGGGAGCGTGCAGGGGCTGGGGGTCGCGCACTGATTGATGATAAGCGTCGGCACCGGTGACGGCGGGGCGGCGGCGCATCCGGATAACAGCATCAGGCAGGCGAGCGTTCGCCCAAGCGCGAAGTTCTGCATTTTCACGGTGTAGCTCCTCAATGGTGGCCAGGCGGTTGGCCGCTGTGCGGGTGAGTGTGGCCTGCTGCTGAGCGAGGGCGCGGCGCTGGCTCTCTAGGCGCATGGCGTTTTCCCAGAGCGCATCAATGACCACTTTGCTTTCTGCTTCCCGCTGCTGCGATTGGGCGAGCTGCTGCTCGACAAGATCTGCACGGGCTTCGGCGGCGTGGGTGCGTTGCCACAGCGCCCAGGTGACCAGCAGCACAAGCACCAGGATGGCGAGGGCGGCGAGTAGGCGGGTCATGGGGTGGTCTCCTGTGCTAAGCCTGCCAAGCAGATCTCTTTCTCAGTGGCGCGGCGGCTAACCAGCCCGTTGAGCCGTTTTCCCCCGGCGTAGACCCAGCGGCTTAGCTCGTGGCAGGCACCGCGCAGGTCGCCTTGGTTGAGCTTGCGCAGCAGGGTGGAGCGGGCGAAGTTGCCAGCCCCGACGTTGTAAACGAACGAGGCCAGCGCGGCGCGGGTGGGTTCCGGTAGCTCGACCTTGGCGCGGCGATCCACCACCGCGAAGGCCTCGCCGAGATCCTGCTGCAGCAGAGCGGTGCATTCGACTTGGCTAAGGGTTTGCCCCAGGCGGGCGGTTGCCGTGTGGCCGTAGCAGATGGTGGGAATGCCCACTGGGTCGCGGTAGGCGGTGGGCTCGTACCCCTCATAAAACGACACCACGGCGGTGGCGATACTGATGGCCCCGGCGGCCAGGCTGACGCCGAGCTTGGTTTTAAGACCCACGGCGGTTCTCCCAATAGTCACGTAAGCGGGTGAGGTAGCGGGGAATCAGCAGCCCGATTTGTAGCGCCAGGTAGAGCAGCGTTAGCACCGTGACCCAATCGGCGGGTGTCATACCGCCCACGTGTAGCAGCGAGACGATGGCCGGGGGCGCGGCTTTGGCGCTTTCGGTGGTGATTTCAAAGTGGTGGCTCATTCGGGCCTCGGCGGTTTAGAACGTTAATCCCACAGGTTCACCGTGGGGGCGCGTTGGGTGGCCTGGGGAATGGCAGGCAGGTTGACCGGCGTGCCGTGGGGCAGGAGCGGCCCCTGTTCTGCTAGCCCGGGGTTAGCGGCTAACACCTGCTCGGTGACGCCACGGGTGGTGCCGTAAACGCGGTAGCAAATGGCATCCAGGGTGTCGTGCTGCTGGGCGCGCACGGTGGTGGATTGAGCGAGGGTCATATCAGCTCGACCGTGCTGTGTGGCCGCCCTTCGATCTCGCTGATCGCCCAGGCTGCATCACGGCGGTAGCCATCGGCGGGGGCTTGGAGCTGTTCACCGCGCTCTCGGGCGCTGTTAGTGGCGTCATAATCGGCGTAGTGCTCCAGCAGGCTGGCGTGGGCGGTGGAGTACACGGCGCGCAGGTAGAGCACGTTGAACACTTCCGGCGACTGCCACACGGGAATGGGCAGCGAGGCCATGGTGGGGTAACCCGCTTCGACCTTGGCCTGCTGCCAGTGGCGCAGCACGCGATTGACCGTGATCATGGCGGCCTTCAGGGCGCTTTCGATGCGCGGCGGGGTGATGGTGCTGTCCAGCCGGTGGGTGGCACGAAAGTCGCTGGGCTGGATGTCTGGCCAGAAGCCGTTGTTTTCGAGCAGGCTGTCCAGCGGCTGCTCGGTGGTGTTGCTTTTGGGTGTGCCAGCCGAGATAAAGCTGCTCATCGTGCCTCCTGGTAGCGGGTAAACGTTTTTCGCGCGGGGTCGGGCGCGATGAATCAAAAAGGGGGTGGGCGGCGTTCGAGCGTGGGCGTTAAAACGTCTGGCTCTTACGTCGCGCCCCCTGACGTCGGCGGTCGACTCGGTTGGCCGCTAGCCCGTGGGCGTAGCGGCAGCGTTCTGTTTGCGTTCACGTTCCAGGCGTTCGAGGTCTTTCTTCACGCCAATGCGGTCGTTGAGCGCGAGGGCACGTTCCAGGTGGTGCTGGGCGTCGTCTAGCTGGCCGGTGGCTCGGCAGGCGTAGCCCAGCGCTTTGTGCAGCTTGGCGCGGATCTGATCGTGCATATCCGCATCCCGGGTGAGCGCTTCCACATCGACTAAGTGAATAAGCAGGGCGGTGGTGTCTGCGCCTTCTTCATCCAGCTGCTTCAGCGCCTGATCGGCGACTTCTTCAGCGATGATGGCGGCGGTGCCGCGCTCGAATTGATCCGGCGGGGTGAGGCCGTGCTTGGTGGCGTACTTAGCGATGGCAATGGCCCCGGCGAGGTCACCGGCATCAATACGCCAGAGCATCACCCGCATCAGCACGTCGTCTTGCGCACCCTGACCGGCTTCCAGCACGCCGGACACGTACTCGGCGTATTTGGGCAGGATCTCGCGCTTGATCTCGGCTTTGCGCTCCATGGATTGGGTGGATTTGAGCAGGCGATAGTCTTCAAACAGCGCGGCTTGCATCAGCTCATACGCTTCGCCTTGCATGGGGGCTTCTCCCGCGTCAGCGGCGGCGAGGGCCGCGCTGACGCGTTCAAAGTGGCGGCGGGCTGGGCTGGTCATCGTGTCTCCTTAACCGTTCACTGCTGCTGGGGACATCTCGATGTTTTCCACCAGGCAGCCCGCGCCGAAGTCTTCCACCACGTAGGCGTCGTTGGAGGACTCGTAGTTCTCAATGCGGTTGCGCTTGGGGTTTTCGGTGACGAAGCGGCGGCGGGCGCCGTTCTGCCAGTAGACCGAGAGGTTATCCAGGGTGGTGACCATCAGCGCGTTATCGGGGAAGAAGGGCACATCCATGCCTTGCAGCCCGCCGATGCGCTTCTGGCTGATCACTAGGTCGGCGGCCAACTGCTCGCTGGGCGGTAGCTGGTTGAGCAGCGGGAAGTACTTATCTGACATCAGGTTGCGGCCGAGGATGACCACTAGACCGGGCAGGCGGCGGAACCAGGGGTCAATCAGGCTGTTGACCATGTCTTGCACTAGCGCGTCGAGGGTGGCGTAGTCACCGACGATGCCCGTTTTTTTGCCCTCTGCGTCTTCTGTGGCCGTGTGGTCGATTAGGATCTTGCCGCTGGTTTTGCCGTCCTTCATTACTCGCTGGGGAGCCTGGGTGCGGTAGTGCTGCAGCCAGCCGATGTTGACGTCTTCCAAGTACGGGTTGGCGACCGGGTCGGTTTGCGCGGCGGCGGAGGTGCCGTTGAAGCCGATCATCATGCGGTCCAGCGCCTGCTGGCGAACGATGACATCGCGCACCATGGCCTGGAAGTTGGGGAACTTGGCCCAGGCATCCAGCTTGGCGTACCCCAGGTGGGTGTCGAATTCGGTCATTCGGCACTCGTAGCCTTGGGCATCCAGCGTGGTGAGGTCGCGGGTTTTGCGGTCCTGGTTGGCGACGTTGGTACGGGCGGCGATGGGGCCGGTAACGCCGAGGGCGAGCTTTTCACCTTTCAGCTCATCGACGCCGACCATGTTGATGCGCGAGAGGAAGTCGCTGGATTCCTGAATGCGCTTTTCCAGCCGCTGCTGAATGGTCGGGTCGACGGCAAATTTCTGGGTGGCGTCTGGGACGCCGTTGAGCTTCGCCACCTGGGCGGCGAAGTTGTTGAAGTGCTTGCGGGTATCGTTGCGCATGGGCGTCTCTTAGCAGTCGGTTTCGATGTCGGTGTCGCCGCCGGTGGCGGGCGTTCGGGCCGGGCGGTTGGGGGTGCTGTCGAGCTGGGTGTAGAGCGCGTCGAACTCTTTTTTCAGGGTCTCGTGGGCGCTTTTGAGCTCATTGAAGGCGGCTTGCGTGGGGCGATTTTTCAGGGCGTCGTTCAGCGCCTGGTGTTTTTCCACGAACAGGCCCAGGGTCTCTTCCAGCTCGCTGCGGAAGGCCTCAAAACCGGCGGCGCTTTTGGCGTCCTGCTTTTTGAACAGCGCTTTGACCCGCTCGGCCAGCGTGGGGCCTTGCTCTTGAGGTTCATCACTAAACGAAAGATCGGTTTCCAGCGCTTCGGAAAAGAGGTTCTCCGGGCGCTGTTTACGGGCGGCCAGCGGGGAGTTTTTGCCCTCAGAAGCGCTGAACTTAAGCATGGAGGTGCCGAGGGAGGCGGGGGAGTCGGTGACTGCCAGCCCGACCAGGTAGGCTTCACCGGTGTCGGCAAAGTCGAGGTCGATCTCCATGGAGGTGTAAACCTTCTGGCGTTTTTCGACCATGGCCTTGAGTTCGTCGGTGGGGTCGATCTCGGCATAGAGGCCGAGCTTGCCGTCGTCGCCTTCCTCGGTTTTGAGCGCGGTCACGTCGCCGTAGGCTTTGAAGGGGCCTTCCGGCAGCAGGCCTTTGATGTGTTCCATATTGACCCGGCAGCCGTACTTGGCGGGGTCGAAGTTGGCGGCCATTTGGGTGAGCCATTCGGCGCTGATGGTGCGGCCATCGGTGGTTGCGCCTTCTTGTGCGATACGGTGCCAGGGCATGGTCGGGCCTCGGTGAGTGGGTGGGCGTTTGGCTGCGGTCAGGTTCCCCGCAGTGGGGCCTTGGCTCAATGAGGGCTGGGTGTAAGTGGTGTTACTTACATCGGGCGGGGCAATCGTGACTGTGCCTGCGCGGGTACGCTGGCGGCATGACAGCCCAAGCCCCAATCGACGACGACCAGCACCGACTTTCCGCCCGCCATCTCTATTGGATGGGGTGGCGGATTGCGCGCATTGCCGAGTTCCTGGATTTGCCACGGGCCACCGTGGATTCGTGGAAGAAGCGCGACGCCTGGGACGAGGCCACGCCGACCCAGCGAGTAGAGGGGGCGCTGGAAGCACGCCTGGTGCAGCTGATTTGGAAGGAGCAGAAAGAGGGCAAGGATTTTAAGGAGATCGACCTGCTGGGCCGCCAGATTGAGCGGCTAGCCCGTGTGCATAAGTACCAGGGCAGTGGGAAGGAAGCTGACCTAAATCCCAACATCGAGCGCCGCAACGAGGGGCCGAAGAAGAAGCCCGCCCGTAACGATGTGGGCGATGAAGGGGTGATTCAGATTGTCGAGGCGTTCGAGGCCTCGCTGTTCGATTACCAGCGGGGCTGGTACCGGGCGGGGCAGCATGAGCGCATTCGTAACCTGCTCAAAAGCCGCCAGATCGGCGCGACCTGGTACTTCGCCCGTGAGGCGATTGCCGATGCCATGGAGACCGGCAAAAACAAGATCTTCATGAGTGCGAGTAAGGCCCAGGCGCACATCTTCCGCCACTACATTGTGCAGTTCGTGAAGGAAGTGACCGGGGTGGAGCTTAAGGGCGACCCGATCATTCTCGCCAACGGTGCGGAGCTGCACTTTCTGGGCACTAACGCTAAAACCGCCCAGGGCTACCACGGCGATACCTACCTGGATGAATACTTCTGGATTCATGGCTTCGAGACGTTCCGCAAGGTGACGTCGGGCATGGCCATGCACAAGAAGTGGAAACAGACCTACTTCAGCACGCCTTCTTCGGTGGCCCATGAGGCTTACCCGTTCTGGACCGGCGACCGGTTCAACAAACGCCAGAAAAAAGCCGACCGGGTGAAGATCGATGTGAGCCACGCGGCGCTGAAAAACGGGGCGCGGGGGCCGGATGGCCAGTGGCGGCAGATCGTGACCATTGAGGATGCGATTGCCGGGGGCTGTGACCTGTTCGACATCGACCAGTTGCGCCTGGAGTACAGCGACGATGAGTTTGCGAACCTGCTGATGTGCGAGTTCGTGGACGATACGCAGAGCGCTTTCCCGCTGGCGATGATGCAGCGCTGCATGGTGGATAGCTGGGATGCCTGGCGGGATCTGAAACCCTTCGCGCCACGGCCGTATGGCGAGCATCCGGTATGGATTGGTTACGACCCGGCGGGGGATGGTGAGGATGGCGATGGGGCAGGGTTGGTGGTGGTCGCGCCGCCGAAAACCGCTGAGAGCAAGCACCGCATTCTTGAACGCCATCGCCTCAAAGGGCGCGACTATGAAGCCCAGGCGGAATTTATCCGCAGCGTGACCCGCCGCTATAACGTGACCTTTATCGGCATTGATACCTCGGGCCTGGGTGAAGCCGTGGCCCAGCTGGTGGCGAAGTTCTTTCCCACCGTCACCCGGTACCGCTATACCCCGGAAATGAAGTCGCGCCTGGTGATGCAGGCGCAGCAGATCATCAACAAGGGGCGGCTTGAATTCGATGCTGGCTGGGTGGATCTCGCCCAGTCGTTCATGGCGATCCGCCGGGAGCTGACCGCCTCCGGCCGCCAGATGACCTACACCGCAGGGCGCAATCACCAGACCGGCCACGCTGACTTGGCTTGGGCGACCATGCACGCCTTACACAATGAGCCTCTTGATGGCCCCGCCGACCATGGCACGGGCCGTTCCCTAATGGAGATGTACGGATGAGCGACGCGGCAGCAAAGCCACGGGTGCGCGTGCCCGCTTACGTGACAGACACCGACACCACCGCCGCGCCTGCCAAAGCGGAGGCGTTTAGCTTCGGTGAGCCGACGCCGGTGATCGATGGGTACGATTTTTTTTATACCGGCTGCTGGATGCTGGGCAACGAGTGGTACGAGCCGCCGGTGGATTTCCCCGCACTGGCCCAGACCTACCGCGCCACGGCGCACCACGGCTCGGCCATCCAAGTGAAGCGCAATATTCTGGTGCGTTCGTTCATTCCTCACCCGCTGTTGAGCCGCCAGGCCTTCAGCGCGCTGGCCACCGATTACCTGGTGTTTGGCAACTGCTACCTGGAGCGGATCTTCGGCCGTTTGGGCAGGCTGCTGGCCTTGAAGCCCGCGCGGGCGAAGTACGTTCGCCGTGGAGCGGATCTCAAACGTTACTTCTGGGTGCCCAACTGGTCGGAGCGCAGCGAGTTTGACGAGGGCAGCATCATCCACCTGTTAGAGCCGGATATTAACCAGGAGGTGTACGGCGTGCCGGACTACCTGGGCGCGCTGCAGTCGATCTTCCTCAACGAGAACGCCACGCTGTTCCGGCGCAAGTACTACCTGAATGGCTCCCACGCGGGGTTCGTGATGTACGTTTCTGACGCCGCCCACAACCAGGAGGACATCGACGCCATGCGCACCGCGCTGAAGGAGTCTAAAGGCGTGGGCAACTTCCGCAACCTGTTCCTGTACAGCCCCAACGGCAAGAAAGACGGCATCCAGATCATCCCGATCTCTGAGGTGGCCGCGAAGGACGACTTCGCCGCGATCAAGAACATCACCCGCGATGACCAGCTCGCTGGCCACCGCATCCCCCCGCAGCTGATGGGCATTATCCCCAACAACACTGGTGGCTTCGGCGACGTGGAGAAAGCCGCCAAGGTGTTTGTCACCAACGAGCTGGAGCCGGTGCAGGCGGTGTTCAGTGAGATCAACGATGTGCTGGGGGAGGAGGTGATTCGGTTTAAGGAGTATTCGTTGGCTTCTGCTAGTGAGCCACCCGCTGACCCTATTCGTTAAGACACATCCAACCAAAACGCCGCCCGATTGGGCGGCGTTTGCGTTAGGTGGAAGCAATCTGTGGCGGCGCCGGGGGCAGGTGGGTGGCGTTCCATACGTCTAATGGTTCAGTGGGCAGGCCAATCGCATCATTCACCTGCCGTAGGGCGCAGTGCAGGTTGAATCGTTCCCGTGGGTCTTCGTTCCTGGCAAGCTCCCGCGCTAGGGTGCGGCTTTGTTCCTGCAAAATGAGCAGGTAGCGGAACTTCGGCGTGTCCTTGATGCGTTTCCGCACCTGTTCCAGTGGCTGCACCTCCGTCGCCTGCTGCTTTAACAGCGCCACGGCTTGGCGTTCACGATGGATAAAGTAGCGCCGCACCTTGCGGCCCATGGCATTGTTTTCGATCATCGCCAGTTCTTTGGCCATTCCAATCGTCAGGTGGTAGTCGATAGATCGGCGGTCACCACCGCGCCCAGATTTTTGATTCCCCAAATCGGGGGAATCAAAAGTGGCGGCTGTTTGATTACTCAAATTTGAGGAATCAAACTCCTCATCCTGACTTTCTCCCAAATTTGGGGAAAAGTCGCTTTTTTCATAAGTGTTTGATTCCAGGGCTCGCCAATTTTGGTGAGTAGCTTTATGACCTTTGCCAGCCATCATCTCAACAGTGATGTAGTCCTCGCCCTCTATAAATCCATACTGCGCAATTCGATTGCGAAACCAAGTCGAGAAGTCGCGCCCCACTTCCAAAAACTCATGTAGGTCACGGGCGTTGCACAGCAGCGCTTCCTCCGATTGAAACACCGGAATCATCATATCGTTCATGGGTTTCTCCTTTGCTAACAATCGATTAGTGGACTTGCTGCTGTAGGCGCTCAAGATAGCGGCCCGCAATCGCGGCACCGTCTACCATGTGGCTGTACATCGCTTTGCCTGCCGGGGAACCTAGCTGGCTAAGCGCCTCGTAAAGATGGTACTGGCGGTCAAGCTGCCGCAGCGCCTGCATATGGTGGCACAGGGCATACAGGTTGGTGCAGTCGCTGCTGTCCAGCGGGCTGGCGGTGGGTATGGCGGGAAGTGGGGCACAGGCGGCAATGAAATTGCAGGCGTTGTTTAACTCATCGGCTGGGATCAGTTCGGCCCTGGGCACGTTGAAGCGTGTGTGTACCAATCCCCATAGCTGGGAACGCGCTTGGCGCTGTTGGGCGCTCGGCAAACGTTTGAGCTTTTTGCCAATCAATTCATGCAGGATATGCAGGCCATCGGTACCGATAGTGGTCGAAGAAATATCGTAGTAGCCATACTTGCGGATAGCGGGCAGCACCTCGGCGGTCACCCACTTCTTGAACCGACGTGCTTCGGTTTTACGGCTGCGTAGTATCAGGGAATACAGACCAGACTCATTGATTAGTATGGGTTTTCTACCCGAACCCGAATACTGTTCGTGTTTACGTTTCTCGTCGTCGTCCAACCCGATCAGCGCTTTGTTGGTGTCACGCAGATCCAACGCAGCGCATACATCCATGGCAAAAAACCACGGCTGTTCGTCAATCAACAGCGTGCGGACTTCTTGGGTATCGAATTGGAAAGGAATGATATGAGCAGCCATGGGATGGCCTCCGTATAAGTTTAAGTATGCAGACATCCAGTTAGTAGCTGGAAGCCGGGTCTCAACTAGAGCCTTATACGAAGCTCCGGGCCTATTCCCGCGATGCGGTATTGTATTACGCCTCTCGACCCGGCCATAAACCTGTGTATGGCAGGAAGCGCCGTCTTTCAGGCACAAAGAACCGCAAAGCTGTCGGGTGCGGATACCGCGTATAAGTTCTAGTACCCACGACTCTAGCGGCACCGCCCCCGGCTGTCAATCAAGCCGCCCGCACCCCCTGGCGCGCCGTCGACTCCCCGCCCCGCCTGCGCGCTAAACCTGTGTGTTTTTATGCACCCATGCACATGCCGCTAAACCGCGCCGTTACTGGGGCCTGCGGCCATATTCTGTACGCCCATTTTCATGCGGAATCATGCGAATTTCTTCGAACAGAGGATGGTGTGATTTTACAGAGGGAGTAGGGCATAGAAGCAAGGGGGTATCGGAAAAAGGTAACCTGAGTGATCTGCCTATTTTTTCTTCATAAGTCACTGAATTTATGTTGATTGTCGATTACCCCAAAAAGGTAATAAAAGGTGATGTAAAAGGTAATTTTTGAGTAACTTATTGATAGTAAATGATTTTTATAGATGAACAATTCACCTTTATAAAAGGTAATGTGGTTACCTATCGATCACCTTTTTATTACCTTTTGAACGTCTGTTTTAATTCATTTATTTTCAGAAGGTTAGGTCTTTTTCGTGAGGTTGATTACCTTTATTACCTTTTTCCGAGACCCCCAAACATTCCCGCCAACCCTGCACATGTGACGTGCGCACGCACGTGATAATGACGTTGCTGCCAAAAGCTCGGGAACAAACTGGGAATGCCTTGGTGCTGTCAGTCGCGATAGGTCATAATAGAATCAGTCAGTTAGGCAGTAGAAGGGAGGTCAGTGTGGTTTCGAATCCCTCCCTCTCCGCCACAGAATTTAAAAAAGCCCGCTGAGCAATCAGCGGGCTTTTTTGTGTCCGAGATTTTCGCGAATAAACAAACAGCGCTCATGCCTTAGCGTGCAGAATGCCTCCTCCACCGACACAAGAGTTGCCCTGACAACCCACGATCCGTCTATACTCGAGAAAAGTCACCCGACTAGGCTGCCCATGTCCGTTGATTTGCAGGCGCTTTATCCTAAGCTGATTCATTTGATGCTCGACGCTGTGTTCGTCGTGGATGCGGATCATAAGATTCTTTTTGTCAGCGATGCCTGCGAATCGCTGCTGGGTTACCGTGCCGATGAGCTGGTAGGCACGCTAATTACTCACTATATGCACCCGGAAGATTTGGCTATAACCAAAGCCTCCATTAGGCGGGTGATGAATGGGCAGCCCCATCTCGATTTTCGTAACCGCTACCTACATAAGAACGGCAGCGTGGTGCATGTGCTTTGGTCGGCCCGTTGGTCGGATGAAGAGCAGGTGAGAATTGGCGTTGCTCGAGATGTAACCGCTCAGGTGCAAGCGGAAGACGACCTGCGCTTTCTTGCACATCACGATCCGCTCACCAAACTGACCAATCGTTCATTGTTTTACGGTCGTTTGGAGGCAGCGTTAAGTACGGCAAAGCGCTATCAAAACCGTTTTGCGCTGCTGTTTTTAGATGTAAACGACTTCAAACGAATTAACGATGTGCATGGCCACGCGGTGGGAGATGCGGTGCTTTGCGAGGTAGCTCGCCGTTTGAGTGGCTGCGTGCGTGAGACTGATACGGTGGCACGTATGGGGGGCGATGAATTTACGGTGATATTAACCGACGTTCACTCTAAAGAGGCCGCCATCGAAAAAGCTGCCCAAATACTGGAGGTGCTCTCTGAACCGCTCGCGGCAGAGGTAGGAGGGGCGGATATGCGGGATATCGGCATGCCGTCTTGCAGTGTGGGTGTGGCCACCTACCCAGAAGACGGCAAAGATGCTGATACGCTACTGAATTATGCAGACGTGAAAATGTACCGAATGAAAAGGCGTCGTTCGCGTTAGTAAAGCTACTGACTTTAAAACGGTAGCCCACCGCTAAAGCCAAAAATTGTCACGGCAATCACAACAACGACAACAACAATGGTAGTGGTAGACGGCATGTTCTCTTCCTCTGAGAAATAAGTGTGCCTTAAGCCTAGCTGCTGGCTAGCGGTTTCGCACATTTTTATCCGCGTGCGTGGTTCAGCGCAGCCCTTGAAAATGCACAGACCAAAAAAATAATCAAAGTGCTGCTATTTCTATCTCGGGTTAATGTATTTGACACATATAAGGTTCAAGGTGGGCAGTAACACAAGGAGAGGTGTTAAGGAGCAGGAGCAAGCACGGAACGCTTGCAAGACCAGGGATGCACGAGAACTGGAGGCTCGTGAAGAAGGATTACGGAGGAGTTACTACTACCCCGGCCAAGCATGGCCGGGGTTTTTTTATGGTGCGCCAGGCATGGCGCGCAGCGCCAATTAGGCGCTATCCGGTCCGCCGTGGTGGTTGGCCGGATGACTTGGGGGTGAAAGTCCCCTACGGACCCTGATAGCGGGAACCGTTAGCTGAACAGCAAGGGTGTTCGTCGTGAGGCGGAATCTGAAGGAAGCTGTAGGCAAACTCCTGGCCCGACGAACAGGAACCGCATATGAGGCAGCCACATCTGGGCGAGAGGGCCATGAAACTCGAAGCCCAATAGCTATCCAGAAGATGTGGAAGTAGATGCGGCGGGTAGATGGGAGGAAGGTCGCGCGTCTTACCCTGGGAGGCCTGTTCGCCTGCCACTGGCTACCGACACCGTGAGGTGTCGGGATGGGCGAACAGGAGTCAGCAGAGGCCATATTAGGCTCTCTAACCAAGAGCTGAAGGGCTGAACCTGTCACGAGTGGATAGTTGACCACTCTCTGATGTGTACGAGCAGAAGCCTCCCCGGAGGGCTCTCGATAACTGTATGGCGGGCCGGAAGCCCAAAGACTGTCGAAGCGCTCAGAGCACACAGGCGAGCGAATTCAGCGGAACGAAGCTCAGCCCGATAATGGGGGACAGGAACCGCCGTGGTACGGATCCGTTTGCCCGGTGGTGTGAGAGGACGGGGGAGGCGACTCCCCCTCCTACTCGATCCGTTTAAGCGGAGGCTTCTTCGTCGCTTTCGGGCTTGGCGCTGCCTTGGTGGGCAAGTGGGCTGGCTTGGTCTAAACGGGGGTGGTTATCCAAGAACTCCCGTTTGAGATCCGGCATGGCATCCAGCGCTTGAATGGTGTGGTGCAGCGCATGAATAGCGGCCAGCACGTCCTGAGCATTGCCGGTTTCCGAAATGGTGTGCATGTTGCGGATGGGGAAGCCCATGGAGGTGGCCGCGCTGTCGATGGAGGCCAGCACGCCCGCCATGCCGTCGGTGCCGGTATCTACACCCACAATGTCTCGCTGCATGGGGATGTCCTGCGTTTTCGCGGCGCTGGCGATGATGCGGTTGAGCTGCTCGCTGGCAATAGAACCCACCGACAGCGTAAAGCCTTTGCCCATCTCCAGCGACTGCATGCGCTTGTCGCCAATGCCAGGGGCGGCGACGTAGTCGTGATTTACATCCACGCCAATCAGCGCATCGGGCTTGAGTTCACCGGCCAGCACGCGGCTGCCGAAGCGGCCAATCTCTTCGTAGCTGGCAATGGCAAACATCACCCGCACTTTTTCGGTACCGCCTGCTTCGGCGATCAAGCGTGCGACTTCCGCCGTCACAAAGCATCCCAGGCCGTTATCCAGATACGCGCCGTAGAAGGTGTTCGGGCTAAAGCCAGGGCGAATGGGGCGGTTGAAGATAATCGAATCGCCCGGCCGCACGCCCAGGTTCAGCACCTGCTGCTTCTTGTTTTCGCCGTGAATCTGCAGGTCGAGATAGATCTGCTCTTTCTTAATGCCTTTGCTGCCATCGCGCTGGGCGGGGTCAGAAAAGTGGATAGCACCCAGCGCTTCCACCGTGCCGCCTTTAATGCTGCGGTAGCTGCCGGGGGCTTCCGGGTCTTCGCTGAACAGCGTGACTTCATGGCCGATCAATACGCCGGGCAGGAAGGAGTCGGTGTTGATCCAAATCTTGCCATCTTCACCAATCGAGCGAACCTGCATGCGGATTTTGTCCGCATGGCCGATGATCATCAGCTTGAACATATCATCGCGGCCTGGGTGGGTATCCAGCACCACGCCCGCATTGCCTTTAAACTGGTGCAAATGCCAGTCGCTGGGAGCGAAGCTCTCGAAGTAGGGCTTCAGCACGCCGTAGGTCATCGCGCCTTCCAGGCCAACAGGGCTGGGGGCCGCCAAAATATCGCGCATCAGTTTGAACTGCGCGTCGGGCATCGGTTGCGTCCAGGGTTTTGCAGTATCGCTCATCGTGCTTACTCGCTTATGACGGTGGTGAAACGTGAGAGTTAGTCTGCCAGATTCCGAGCACTAATGCGCTGCTTCCACATGCCACGTTTAGCCGATAGTACGGCGCTGGTTTCCGCGTATGATGGAAGATAGCTGGCTATCCATTGAAGCCACACTACCACAACAAAAATAGTGACGACGAGGGAGTGTCCATGCCTACTGCAAGCGTTCAGGCCCAGCGCTTTAAAGTGCTGTTGGCGGGGGTATTTAGCCAAATTTTATGTATCGGCATTGCGCGGTTTGCCTATACGCCGCTACTGCCGGTGATGCAGCAACAGAGCTGGGTTAGCGACGCCGATGGCGGCTGGCTAGCGGCGTTGAACTACGCAGGCTATATGCTAGGAGCGGTGCTGGCGGCCTCTATTCGCACGATTTATCTCAAAGACACGCTGTTTCGCATTGGCTTAGTGCTGGCCGTATTAACCACCGCCGGTATGGCGCTGACCGAACACTTTTGGGTATGGGCGGGGCTGCGCTTTTTGGCGGGGCTTTCCAGCAGTGGCTCGATGCTGTTGGCGTCAGGGCTGATTTTGCACTGGCTGATTCAGCACCGTCAGCGGGGCGAGCTGGGCATCCACTTTGCAGGTGTCGGCATTGGCATTGTGGTAGCGGCCTTAGCGGTAGAGCTGATGCTGGCGCTGGCAATGAACTGGCAAGCGCAGTGGTGGGGCTTTAGCGCGTTGGGGGCGGTGCTGCTGGTGCCTGCCTGGTGCTGGTTACCGCGCCCGGTAAAACCGGTGGTAGGCAGCGCTGCCAGTCATCAAGCACCTGCAACGCCGCCTAGCCGCACCTTTATGCGTCTTATGCTGCCCGCCTACTTTTGTGCGGGCTATGGCTATGTGATCAGCGCAACGTTTTTAGTCGCGATTGTGGAGCGCGAACCGCTGCTGGCTGGAGCTGGAAACTGGGCCTTTGCGCTGGTGGGGTTGGCCGCAGCACCCGCCGTGATGCTGTGGGATTTAATCGCGCGGCGGATCGGTTACTTAGGCGCGCTGATTGTGGCCATGCTGGTACAGGTAGTAGGCATTGTGCTGCCTGCGATCAGCCCAACGTTACCGGGCGTGTTGATTAGCGCAGTGCTCTACGGCGGCACGTTCCTGGGCTGCGTCAGTTTAGTGCTGACCATGGCGGATAGGCTGTACCCCGCCAGCCCCGCTCGCTTGATGGGGCAAATGACGTTGGCCTACGGCGCAGCGCAGATTGTGGCCCCTGCGCTCACCGGCATGCTCGCGGAAGCCTCTGGTCATTATTATGTGGGCCTATGGCTGGCTGGTGGCTTTGTAGGGGCCGGGGCGCTGCTGTTGGCGTGGTTGCGCAGAGTGGATCAAACCGCCCAGCGGCTAGATGCCGAGGCAAAAGCAAGCTATGCCACGCCGTGATACGTGGGCTTTCGCAGCAAAATCCACTAGGATAGGCGCTTTTTTCTGACAGGGTGGAAGGTCATGGCGTCTTCTGGGCAACCTCGCATTCAGTGGCTGGGCCGCTGGGGCTTTATGTTGGCAGCCACCGGTTCGGCGGTGGGGCTAGGCAATATTTGGAAATTTCCCTATATCACGGGGGAGTATGGTGGCGGTGCCTTCGTACTGGTCTATTTAGCGTGCATCTTAGCGGTGGGTGTGCCCGTAATGATGACCGAAATTGCGTTTGGTCGCCGGGGGCGTGGTAGCCCCATTGATGCTATTCGCCGTGTAGTGAATGAGTCTGGCCGCTCCTCTATGTGGTCGCTGATTGGCTGGATGGCCATGCTGTGTGGCTTTATGGTGCTATCGTTTTACGTCGTGGTGGCCGGCTGGTCCTTCTCCTATTTATGGAAAATGCTCACCGGCGGCTTGGCGGGCACCAGTGTGGACGAGATGGCGGCCGTGTTTGGTGCCAATAACGCTAACCCCATCACGCTGGGTGGCTGGAGTACCCTGGTCACGCTGCTGACCATGATCATTGTCGGTAAAGGCGTTCAGGAAGGCATCGAGAAAAGCGTTAGCTGGATGATGCCGGGGCTGGTGCTCATGCTGGTGTTGCTGATTGGATTCGGCATGTTTTCCGGCGGTTTCGGCGACGCGGTTGATTTCCTGTTCTCTTTTAAGGCGGGCAGCCTCTCTAGTGAAGGGATGTTGGCGGCCTTGGGCCACGCTTTCTTTACGCTCTCATTGGCGTCGGGCGCCATCCTGACTTACGGCAGCTACTTGCCTAAAGATGCCTCCATTGGCCGCACGACGCTGAGCGTGGCCGTGGCGGATACCGTGGTAGCGCTGATGGCAGGGTTAGCAATTTTTCCAGTGATTTTTGCCAACGGCATGGACCCCGGTGAAGGCCCAGGGTTACTGTTTATGAGCCTGCCGTTAGCGTTCCAGGCGATGCCGCTGGGCACGCTGTTTGGAGCGCTGTTCTTCTTAATGCTCTCCATGGCCGCACTAACCTCCTCAATTTCCATGGTGGAAGCAACGGTCTCTTGGTTGTGCGATAACAAAGGCATGAGCCGTAAATCCGCCTCGTGGGCCACCGGTATTGTGCTGTGGCTGATCAGCACGCTGGCGATGCTGTCGTTCAACCTGGGCGCTGATTGGACGCTGGCAGGCAAGAACTTCTTTGATTGGCTGGACTACCTCACCTCCCGTTGGATGATGCCGCTGGGTGGCCTGGGCATGGTACTACTGGCCGGTTTTGTGCTGAAAAGCGAAACCTTCCGCGACGAGCTGGGGCTGGCGCCGCTGCCCTATACGCTGTGGCTGGCCATGGTGCGCTACGTGAGTCCGCTGGGTATTTTGGTGATTTTTGTCGATGCCCTAGGCTTGTATCAGGTCTCTTTTGCTGCCCATTGGCCGGTGCTGCTAGCGCTGCTGGTCCTGGTGGCAGTGGTGGGTGAAGCCATTAGCCCGCGCCTTCGCCAAGCGCTTTCCGCCCGCTAAGCGCTGCTGTTCACGCTTCACCCTGGCGGCGGCAATCGCGCCAGGGTGAGTGCCTGCCTCCATTAACTCATCCCAACAGGTGGTGTAGCGTCTTGAGCGGTGCTCACAGCGCAGCTGCCAAGGCGCGTCGGCGTCAGTCATCCCAAAGCGCAGCGTGCCTTGTCCCATCTTCTGATTAATCTCGTCTACCGCCTTCATCAAGTGAGGGTGCGCCTTGGTGGTTGGCTGTAGCAGAGAGAGCTGATACTGCTGTGCATCCACCAAGTCCAGCAGCATCACGCCTGCCTTCATAAACTGAAAGCCAGGGCGATACATCTGGTCGAGCCCTTCGCGAACGGCTTCCAGAATGGCGCGAGTATCGTCGGTGGGTGCTTCAAGCGGAATCATCGTGCTAGGCGACAGCTGGGGCTGGTCCTTGCGGTGGCGGTTGGTGTTTAAAAACAGTAGGACGGCGCGGGCAAGGCTGCCTTGCTGGCGCAATTTTTCGGCACTGCGCTGGGCGTGGCGGCGCAGCGCCGCGTGAAGCTCCTCTTTTACGCCGGTGGTTTTACCAAACGAGCGTGAGGTCATGATGCGCTGGCGGGGTTGCTCAACGGCATTCAACTCTAGGCAGGGCGTACCGCGCAGCTCTAAGGCGGTGCGGGCTAGAACCACCGAGAAGCGTTTGCGTAGCCGTTTGGGGTCGTGCTCCCGCAAATCCCAGGCGGTGCGAATGCCGCTGACCGCTAGTCGTTCGGCAAGGCGCCTGCCCACTCCCCACACATCGCTTACCGGCAGCTGTTTCAGCACTGCCTGGGTGGTAGCGCTTTCACCGTGGAGTAAACACACTCCTGCGTAGTGAGGCTGTTTTTTGGCTAGGTGATTGGCGAGCTTCGCCAGTGTATGCGTAGGGGCCAGCCCGATACACACCGGAAGCCCCAAATAGCGACGAATGCGGCGGCGCAGTGCTGTGCCCAGCGCTTGGCACTGGGTATCACTGAGGCCATCCAGATAAATAAACATCTCATCAATCGAGTAGGGGGCCACTTCGGGGCACGTATCGCGCAGCAGCTGGGCAAGCCTCGCTGACATATCGCCGTACAGCTCGTAGTTAGAAGAGAGCAGGTGGATTACCCCGCGGCGGCGTAGCCCCTCTAGCTGGTATGCGGGCGTGCCCATGGAGATCTCCATGGCTTTCATCTCTGCTGAGCGGGCAATCACGCAGCCGTCGTTATTCGACATCACACCAACGGGTTTGCCTTCCAGCGCCGGATTGAACACCCGCTCACAGGAGACGTAAAAATTATTGGCATCCACCAGCCCGATCACGGCAGATACTCGTGAATCACCGCGCGCACCACACCCCATAGCTGGCAGTCGGTACCTTCCAGGGGCAGCGGCGGATAGTGGGGGTGGGCCGAGCAGAGGTGCGGCGTGCCGCGATGCAGCGCATAGCGTTTGATCAGCACTTCTTCATCCAGCATGGCGACCAAAATATGCCCTAGGCGCGGCGTGACGCTGCGGTCGACGACCAGTAAATCACCGTCAAAGATGCCCCAACCCTCCATGCTGTCCCCTGTCGCGGTGAGGTAAAACGTTTGGGTAGGGTGCTTGATCAGCCGCGCATTGAGGTCGAGAGTGCGCGGCTCGTAATCTTGGGCAGGAGAGGGAAAGCCGCTAAAGCCTGCACGGCCTGTGAGCAGAGGAAAAGGCAGCGGCTGAGAAGTTAACGGCAAGGCTGTCGCAACCACGGTTGTTGCAAAATGGATGGGTTGAGACGGCATCGTCGGCATCCTCATGAATAAATGGTGTGTTTATGTACAGTGTGTTTAAACAGTATTTATTCATGGGGGAGAAATTGCAAGCACTGCCCTCAGCGGGCTAACCATAGCCCCACGACTAGGGCGCTCACGACAGTAATAAAGAACACAAGGTTACGGGCGCGGGTATCGCGGCGAGGTTTCATGGCAATCTCCATCAAAAATTAACAGCGTCGTGGCCCATGGCCATGTAAAAGCAGCACAAGCGCTGCGCCGAGCATGGTAACGTTTGCACCATACTATGTGCATCGTAATGTTCACATTTACGAGCGTCACCTGACGCGCCAGTTTTTCGCTGTGAGACACCGATTTATGAACGACGCTTCTCGAGTAGGCACGGCTCCTCAGCCGCTTTCGCTGGCCAGCGGGCGGCTAGCGGCGCTGAGCTGGGGGCGTAGTGACGCGCCCACATGGCTAGCGCTGCATGGCTGGCTGGATAACGCGGCCAGCTTTTCACGCTTAGCCCCGCAGTTAGTGAACGCGCTGGGTATCCGTATCGTGGCGATTGATTTTCGCGGCCACGGGCACTCTGCCCATGCGCCTGCGGGCAGCGATTATGCGCTCTGGGATTACACCCATGATGTGCTGGATGCCATGGAAGCGTTGGGCCTTGAGCAGGCCACGCTGCTGGCCCACTCCATGGGGGCGGCGGTCTCTTGCCTGCTGGCCGCGGCGTTACCGGAGAAGGTCGCCCGGTTAATTCTGATTGACGGGTTAGGTGCGCTGAATACACCGGCACAAGAGACGCCCAGCCAACTGCGCAAAGGCTTAATCGCTCATCGGCGCCCGCCTTCCCGCGCGCCTCGTTACCCGGATATTGAGAGCGCCGTGGCGGCGCGTGTGGCGGGGGGCGTCACGCCACTAGATAGCATCACCGCCACGCCGCTGGTCGAGCGCAACACCCAGGCCACCGCCGATGGCAAAGTACAAATGCGTACCGATAGCCGCCTGCTCAAGCCCTCGCTGGTGCGCTTTACACCGCAGCAGGTGCTGGCCGTTTTGGCCGAAATCCAGGCGCCGGTGCTATTGATAGAAGGTGAGCGCGGTATTTTAGGCGAGCGCGCCTGGGCAGCCCAAGCAAGGCAGGCGGTGCCGCGACTCACCCGGCACGTGCTGGCAGGTGGCCACCATCTGCATTTGGAACCACAGGCCGTTGAGCGTGTGGCCGAGGTGATTTGCTTAGAAGGCTGCACGGCCAGTTAACGTCGCATCGAAAGAAAAGCGCGTGCGTATGAGACGCCATGCCACAAAGGAGGGGCAGATCGTGGTCAGCCAATTAACGGGGAGGACGCCGGGCGGTGGCAATAAAGTAGCGCTGGTGCTCGGTAGCGGCGGTGCTAGGGGGTATGCGCATATTGGCGTGATTGAAGCGCTGGAGGCGCGTGGTTTCGAGATTATTTCGATTGCCGGATGCTCCATGGGAGCGCTGATCGGCGGCATTTACGCCTCGGCCAAGCTACCGGAGTACCGGGAGTGGGTGTGTAACCTTGATTACTTGGACGTGCTCAAGCTGGTCGATGTGACCTGGAGCCCCATGGGGGCGATGCGTGCCAACAAAGTGATGAGCAAGCTGGAGGAGCTAGTGGGCGACCGGCTGATTGAAGACCTGCCCATTCCAGTGACCACCGTGGCCACCGACCTCGTGCGCCAGCGGGAAGTATGGTTTCAAAACGGCCCGCTGCTACGCGCCATTCGCGCCTCGATTGCGGTGCCAGGGGTGATTACCCCCGTGCACATTGGCGAACAGGTGCTGGTGGATGGCGGGTTACTCAACCCGCTGCCAATGATGCCAGTGTTGGCTGCCCATGAGGCGGATTTCGTGGTGGCGGTGAACGTCACCGCTCACAGCCCGCAGTCGGTCACGCTGGAGGAGCTGCTGCCACAAGAAGAGAGTAGCGACAGCCGCACCGCCCTGGAGCGGGACCGCGACGCCAATATTGGCGGCTGGATGGAGGAGGTGCGCGCGACCACGCGGCGGCTATGGGGTGGCCTAGGCGGCAGCAGTGAAGAGAGCGACGACGATGAAACAGTAGACCTGCGCGGCAAGCGCGAGTGGGGCAAGCTGGATATGATTCTGGAATCGTTTGATATTACCCAGGCAGCGCTAGCGAAGTACAAGGTGGCTGGCTACCCACCGGACGTGCTGATCGAAATTCCTAAAACGGTATGCAGCACCTACGAGTTTCACCGGGCGAAGGAGCTCATCCGCTTAGGCCGCCACTTGGCCGATGAAGCCTTGGAGCGGCGCATGCCTAGCATTGCCTCTGACGCTACTAAATAAACAACATGAATTACTGCCCGCGTTTGCGCAGCAAAATATACACCGCCCCGGTGCCGCCATCGATATCCGTGGCAGAGCAGAACGCCAGCACGCCGGGCCACTCGCGCAGCCACGCATTGGTGTGGCTTTTCAGTACCGGGAAATCAGAGGTGGTGCCCCAGGCTTTGCCATGCACCACCAGCACACAGCGCAGCCCTTGGCCTGCGGCATCGCGAAGAAAGCTCTCTAGCTCTACCCGCGCCTCTTCCAGGGTATAGCCGTGAAGGTCTAGCCCTGCCTGCCAGGCCATTTGGCCGCGCTTCAACTGGCTAAACGTGCGCCAGGGCAGGTCGGGCACGCTGAACTCTAAATACTCTGATGGCCGTACGGCTTCCACCCGACCATCAGACGTGCGCCCGCTGGTTTGCAGTGTATTGCTCTCTACCGCCGCTCGGCGGCGCGCTTCGCTGGCGTCTGACTGGCGTTTGGGCTTACCGGGGTCGGCTTGGTTGGTGGCAATACGGCGTACGCCTGCCGCCTGCAGCGCTTGGCGAAAGGCACTGATATCGTCATCGTTGGGCAGGTGTCGCGTCATGGTCGGCTCGAATCAACTAAGTAGTGGTGAAAAAAGGGGCGGTGGATAAAAAACGCTAAGGCGAGACAGTATAGCGAGCTTAGCGCTGCTGTGAACCGGGCGGCGGCAAAGGTACAATCCCCCAACGAACTTTTGACGCCAGGAGCCCTTGTGACCACGCACCTCTCTGATGAGTCCTCCCCCTCAACGCTATCACTGCCTGATACGGCGCTGATAAGCGATCTTTACACACTGCGGGACTATTTGCGCTGGGTATCCAGCGAGTTCTATCTGGCGGGGTTGCACTATGGGCACGGCACGCAGTCACCCTGGGATGAGGCGGTCGCGCTCTGCTTAGGCGCGCTGCACCTGCCTTGGAACGTCGACCCCGCCGTGCTGGATGCGCGGCTGCTGCCAGTTGAGCGCGAGCGGATTATTCGCTTAGCCCGGGAGCGTGTCACCACGCGCCGCCCGTTGCCTTATCTACTGGGAGAGGCCTTCTTTGCAGGCTACCCGTTTAACGTGGATGAGCGCGTGCTGATCCCCCGCTCGCCGATTGCCGAGCTGATCGAAGATGGCTTTGCGGCCTGGTTTCCAGAAGAACCACCCGCCCGCGTGCTGGATTTATGCACCGGCTCCGGCTGCATTGGCATCGCCACGGCGCTGGTGCTGCCGACCTGCGAAGTGGCCCTGGCGGATATCAGCCAGGATGCCTTGGCCGTGGCACGGCAAAATATTACCCGCCACGATGTCGGCGACCGCGTGCGCGCCGTGGAATCGGACGTGTTCAACGGCCTGGAAGGGCAGCGCTTTGACCTGATCGTTTCCAACCCGCCCTATGTGGATGAGCGCGACTTAGCCACGATGCCCGCCGAATTTCGCCATGAGCCAGCCCTGGCGCTGGGCGCGGGCAGCGACGGTCTTGATATCGTGCGGCGTATTCTGCGCGAGGCCCGCGAGCACCTAACTTCAGAGGGCTGGCTGATTGTTGAAGTTGGCAACTCTGACCGCCATGTGGAGGCTGCCTTCCCCGAGGTGCCCTTTATCTGGCTTGAATTCGAGCGTGGCGGCCAGGGCGTGTTTGCCCTGAGCGCCGCTGAACTCGACGCCCATGCGGCGTCTTTTGCGTGAGGAATTAACGCCCATGTCTGGCAATACGTTTGGCAAACTGTTTACCGTCACCACTTTTGGCGAAAGCCACGGCCCCGCATTAGGGGCCATTGTGGATGGTTGCCCTCCTGGCATTGCGATTAGCGAAGAGGACCTGCAGGGCGACTTAGATCGCCGCCGCCCCGGCAGCTCGCGCCACACTACCCAGCGCAAAGAGCCGGATCAGGTGCGCATTCTTTCCGGCGTGTTTGAAGGCAAAACCACCGGTACCTCGATTGGCTTATTGATTGAGAATACCGACCAGCGCTCGAAAGATTACTCTAAGATCAAAGACCAGTTCCGCCCCGCCCACGCGGACTACACCTACCACCACAAGTATGGCCACCGGGACTACCGGGGTGGCGGCCGTTCCAGCGCCCGCGAAACCGCCATGCGCGTGGCGGCGGGTGCCATTGCCAAAAAGGTGCTGGCGGCACAGGGCATTCAAATTCGCGGCTACATGAGCCAGCTCGGCCCGATCAAGATCGACTTCAAAACCTGGGAAGCCGTCGACCAGAACGCCTTCTTCTGCCCCGACCCCGATAAAGTAGCCGAGCTGGAAAGCTACATGGATCAACTGCGACGGGACCAAGACTCCGTGGGCGCGGAAATTACCGTAATTGCCGATGGCGTACCCGTGGGCCTGGGCGAGCCAGTCTTCGACCGTCTGGATGCTGACCTAGCGCACGGTTTGATGAGCATTAACGCGGTAAAAGGGATCGAGATTGGCGCAGGTTTTGGCTGCATTGCTCAGCGCGGCAGCGAACACCGCGACGAGATGACACCGGAAGGCTTTCTCTCCAACCACGCGGGCGGCGTGCTGGGTGGTATTTCCAGCGGGCAGCCCATTGTGGCTCGGTTGGCACTGAAACCTACCTCCAGCATTACCACGCCGGGCCGCTCCATTGATGTCCATGGTGAACCAGTCGAAGTGATTACCAAAGGGCGTCACGACCCTTGTGTGGGCATTCGAGCGACGCCCATTGCCGAAGCCATGATGGCGATTACGCTGTTGGATCATTGGCTGCGCCACCGGGGCCAAAACGCTGATGTTAGCGTTGATACACCGCGATTAGGTCAGCGATAACGCCAAGGTGTGCTGAGTGGTTCGCTGCTACACTCAAGGAAGACGGTTAAGGAGTCGCCTATGAAAATTAACGTTGAGTTTGACCTGACGCCGGATGAGTTTCGGCAGTCGCTAGGGTTGCCGGATGTAGAGGCGTTCCAGCAGAGCCTGCTGGATAATATTCAGCGGCAGATGGAATCAGGGGTAGAAGGTTATGACCCCATGAGCTTAATGCGCCCTTTCCTGCAGCAACCCATGATGCAGCAGGGGCTTTCACAGGGGCTTGCTAACTTTGGCACCTATCAGCAAATGATGCTGGATATGCTGCGTCAGGCCGGTAGTGCCCATACGGGTGGTGCCAGTAACGGCACCCAAGATAGCGAACCATCGTCAGCGGCAAACGAGAAAAGCACCAAGGCGAAAGCCACGGCCTCTTCTCGCTCTCGCGCCAAAAAGTAGGCGATAAAGGCGCTATCAAATACGTGGCACTGTGAGGCTGAGTCAGAGGCGGCTGTAGGGTATGCAGAGGGGCCGTAGGAAGCTCCTTGTTGCAAAGCAGCATGCTAAGCATTACTCTTTTTGCAGTGCAGCAATTTGCGATGTGATGAGCCACTCCAGGCTCATGCCAAGGAATGAGAGACAGGAGCAACCACAATGCAAGACAAAATGATGGACGCCTTTAACGCCCAAACTCGCCAGATGTTTGAGCCGATGCGCAAGATGAACTCGCTGATGCTCAATAACATGGAAAAAATGACCCAGTACCAGCTGGAAGCGATGAAACGCTACAGTCAGATGGGCACCGAGCGCATCCGCAGCGCGACAGAAATTAATGATGCCGAAAGCCTGCGCGATTTCGGTACCAAGCAAGCGGAAATGATGAACGAGCTTTCTCAGCAGATGCAGGAAGACGCGCGGGTGATGAGCGAGATGAGCTTGCAGTTCAAATCTGAAATGGAAAAGCTGTTTAGCGAAGCCGGACAAAAAATGAGCGAACAAGTGAGCGCTACCGCCAAGGGTGAACAGCCCGCGAAGGCCTCAAGCCAGTCGTCTCGTAAAAGCTAATCGTCAGTAGTGTCCGCGGCGCCTTTGAGGCGCCGTGTTCTTTTACAGCGTTCTTAAGCGTGTTGCCAGGGCAACCACTGCTCAGTTGGTGAGGGGGAAAGTCGTATGCAGTCAGGGTGGAAAATGCCGTCTCAACCGTTGTCCCAGCAAGATATGGAGGCATGGAAGGCACAGCTTGACGACATAAGTGAACAGTACAAAGGTCTGCTAGAGGACCTGCTGTCACGTATGGCGCCCAGCGAAGCCGCTGACTCCGTTTATAGCGACATGCGCGAAAGCTTTGAAGCCGCTGCTCGTTCGCTGATGAGTAACCCGAATTTGCTGTGGCAAACCCAGTCGCGCTTGATGCAAGACCAGTGGTTGCTGTGGCAGCAGGGCGTACGCGCCATGGCCGGTGAGCAGGTGGCCCCCCTAGTAACGCCGCCCAAGAACGACCGCCGTTTTAAAGATGAGGCCTGGACCACAGACCCCTACTACATGGCGATCATGCAGCAGTATTTGCTGTTTTCGCAGATGGTCGAAGAGCTGATTAACGATCTGGATGTAGACCCTACCCTCAAGCGCAACTTAACGTTCTACGCGCGCCAGTTGGTGAATGCGATGTCGCCTACCAACTTCGTCTCCACCAACCCGGAAGTGATGCGCCGCACCCTGGAAACCAAGGGGCAGAATCTCGTCGATGGCCTCACTCGGCTGCGGGAAGATTTAGCCAACTCAGCGGAAGGCATCAACGTACGCATGACCGACCGCAGCGCCTTTGGCGTGGGCGAGAACATTGCCGTAACGCCTGGCTCTGTGGTGTATGAAAACGAGCTGATTCAGCTGATTCAGTACACGCCAACCACCGAAAACACCTTTAAAACGCCGCTGCTGATTGTGCCGCCCTGGATCAATAAGTACTACATCCTAGACCTGCGGCAAGATAACTCGCTGGTGAAGTGGTTGGTGGATCAAGGCCACACGGTATTTCTGATCTCCTGGCGTAACCCTGGCCCCGAGCAGCGCGACATTACCTGGGCCGACTATATGCAGATGGGCCCCATCAGTGCGATGGAAGCGATTGAGCAGGCCTGCGGCGAGAAGTCAGTCAACCTGCTGAGCTACTGCGTAGGCGGCACGCTGACCGCCTCCACCGTGGCGTATCTCACCAGCACTCGCCGTGGCCGTAAGGTGAAGTCGGTTACCTACATGGCAACGCTGCAGGACTTCCGCGATCCGGGCGATATCGGCGTGTTCCTAAACGAGCGCGTGGTGCAGGGTATTGAGCAAACCATGCAAATGAAGGGCTACCTGGATGGCCGCTCCATGGCCTACACCTTCAACCTGCTGCGGGAAAATGATCTGTTCTGGTCGTTCTATATCAATAACTACCTGAAGGGCGAGACTCCCGCCGCCTTCGATTTGCTCTACTGGAATACTGATGGCACCAACCTGACGGCAGGCACCCACGCTTGGTACCTGCGCCATATGTATCTGGAAAACCGCTTGGTAGAGCCCGGTGGTATCGAGCTAGACGGGGTCAAAATCGACCTGCGCAAAGTCTCAACACCCAGCTACTTTGTCTCCACCAAAGAAGACCATATCGCCAAGTGGAACAGTACCTACTACGGTGCACTGCTACCCAAAGGCCCGGTAACCTTCGTGCTGGGCGGCTCTGGGCATATTGCCGGTATCGTGAACCCGCCCCATAAAAACAAGTACGGCTACTGGACCAACGACACGCTGCCCGAGACCCATGAGGAGTGGATGGAAGGCGCCACGTTTAACGAAGGCTCCTGGTGGCCCCATTGGCAAGCGTGGATGACCGACAACGGCTACGTGGATACAGACCCGAAGAAAATGGTACCTGCCCGCCAGCCAGGGGAAGGGGAGCTAACAGTGATCGAACCCGCGCCGGGCCGCTATGTGCGGATGACGATTCCCGAGGTGCTAGGGGAAATCCCCAGCAGCACTTAATCCGGCGCTTAGCAGACGGCTTTTTAAGAAGCCGCCTAAAACGAAGCCCCCTGCCACGAATGTGGCAGGGGGCTTTTTCATGGCCGAGGTGCTGTTGGCATCAACGCCGACGCACAAACCCCGGCAGCAGGAACAGCCCAGCGAGTAGCCAGATGGGCAGGCTGCCCATGCGGGTAAACGGGGTGAGCCCTTCCATGGCGTAGAACTCGCCCGTGAGGTAGGTGGTTTCAAACTGTGGGGCGCGGTCTACCAGTTCGCCACGAGGGTTAATAATGGCGGTGATGCCGTTGCTGGTAGCGCGAACTACGTAGCGGCCATTTTCCAGCGCACGCAGGCGGGCCATTTGCAGGTGCTGGTGCGGGCCAATGGAGGCACCAAACCAAGTGTCGTTGGAAACCGTCACGATCACGCCGCTATCGGCGGCCCGCTGTGCGACGAGCTGTGGGTAGATGATTTCGTAGCAAATGGCGTTACCGATCGCCACTCCTGCTGCTTGCATCGGCACCTGCTCCGATGCGCCTTTGCTAAAGCTGGACATCGGCAGGTCAAAGAAGTCGATGGTCCCGCGCAGCAGGCTCTCTAGCGGCAGGTACTCCCCAAACGGCACCAGGTGCTCTTTCTGGTAGCTGCCTTCCACGTCGCCTACGCCAATCACGCTGTTAAAGTAGCGGTTATTCTCATCTAGCTGAACGATGCCGGTCAACAGGGCGGCTTCTGGCGGCAGGTTGGCCTGCACGCGCTCAAGCACTGGCCGTGCTTGGCTATCAATCATGGGTAGCGCGGTTTCAGGCCATAAGATCAGATCCGCTTCATCCGCCACTTCGCGGGTTAAGTCGCTGTAAATATTCGCAGCGGTGCGCTGGCCTTCAGGCGTCCATTTTAACAGCTGGGGCAGGTTGCCCTGCAGCAGCGCGACGCGAGTGGGTTCGCTTACCGGCGTTGTCCACTGGCTTGGCAGTACGACAGGAGCTAGCCAGATAGCGGCCAGCGGTAGCGCTGCCCACCACTGGCGGCGCAGCAGTTCCGCCCCTAACGTGCCGGTAAGCACCACCAGCAGCGAGAGTAAGTACACACCTCCAACGGGTGCCCAACTGGCCAGCGGAGAATCCACGTAGCTGGACCCCACCAACAGCCAGGGAAAGCCGGTGAACAAGTAAGTGCGCAGCACCTCGCCCAGCACCCACGCACCAGCAAAGGTGAGCAGCGCCCAGCGGGGGCCGATGAAGCGGCGGTAGAGCCAGAACGTGCCCGCAAAGAAGAGCGCCAGCACGCTCACAAACAGCGCGGTTAAAAAGACCGCGAGCGGCACACCGGTGTAGCCGTAGTCGTGAATCGATACGTAAACCCATGAGGTGCCGCTAGCAAACAGCGCCACGCCATACAGCCAGCCTTTTAACGCGGCTTGGCCAGGGCTTAAGGTATGCAGCCCGACATACAGCAGGCCAATGGCCACAGGGCCAAGCCACCAAAGCTCAAACGGGGAAGCGGTAAGCGTGGTAAAGCCGCCAGCCACTAAGGCGGCTAGCAGCTGAAACGTCAACGTGGGTGTGAACCCCATAACGATATCCTATCAACAGTGTGAGGTAGGCAAGGTGAGGGCGACAGGCTAGTCGTCTTGGCTTTCGTCTTCCGTAGGTTCGCTATCGCGATAGGCCTCAAGTAGACGTATCCGGCGGTTATCGGCGTTCAGAATCACAAACCGCCAGCCGCCTAAGCTGGTGTGCTCGCCTCGGCCTGGCAGATGACCAAACTGCTGCATCACAAGGCCGCCCACCGTATCGAATTCGTCATCAGAGAATTCGGTGCCAAAGCGCTCGTTGAAATCTTCAATCGGGGTGAGGGCGCGGATCGCGAAGTGGCCGTTCTCCAGCGTGCGGATATCGTCCTCTTCATCGGTATCGTGCTCATCTTCGATATCCCCGACAATCTGCTCAAGAATATCTTCAATGGTGATGATGCCCGCCGTGCCGCCGTACTCATCCACCACGATCGCCATATGGTTATGGGTTTCGCGGAACTCTTTGAGCAGCGTGTTCAAACGCTTTGACTCAGGAATAAACATGGCAGGGCGCAGCACGTCTTCCAGCTTGAACGCATCGCGGCTCTCTTGCGATTGCGACAGCAGCGGCAGCAGGTCTTTGACCAGCAGGATGCCTTTTACGTCGTCCAGGTTTTCGCCCACCACCGGGTAGCGTGAATGGCCGGTCTCTTGGATCAACGGTAGGTAGTCATCCCGGGTTTGGTCAAGGGTAATCGCCGATACCTGAGAGCGTGGGATCAAGATTTCACGCACTTGCTGATCGCTGATCTCAAGCGCGCCCTCAATAATCATGATGGCGTCTTGATCCAGCTTCAGTTTCCCTGCGGTGTGGCGTAAAAACGTCATCAGCTCGTCTCGCGAGCTGGGTTCGTCATTGTCTCCGGAAAGGGCGCCAAAGAGTTTCTCGAGCCATGATTTTTGATTGGGGTTGCTCGATCGGTCTTCGCTCATTGCGTCAAATCTCTCAGTTACGGATAAGGTGTTACGAATAAGATATTACGAACGGATGATCGTATTTACACGTCATCGTTTTATCACTGAGTGGCAGCCAACACCACCCTAAACATGCCCTAAACATTAAGGCTGGCTCAGGGTAGCAGCTTACACGTGATAAGGATCAGGAATATTAAGGGTGGCCAGCAGCTCACGTTCTAGCTGCTCCATCTCTTCGGCTTCCTGCTCATCAATATGATCGTAACCCATCAGGTGCAGGGTGCCGTGTACGACCATGTGGGCATAGTGGTGGGCCAGCGGCTTCTGCTGCTCTTCGGCTTCACGGGCGACTACGGCATGGCAAATAATCAGGTCGCCCAGCAGCGGCAGGGTAATGCCGGGTGGGTTTTCAAACGGGAAAGAGAGCACGTTGGTGGGCTTATCTTTTTCCCGGTAGTCACGGTTAAGCGCCTGGCTCTCTTCTTCATCCACAAAACGAATGGTGAGCTCTAGGCGGTCATCATCCGGGTGGCGAGAAAAGACACAGCCCACCCAATGGGTGAGCTGTTCAAGCGAGGGTAGCAGTGGCTCATCAATCGCCGCTTGCCGGTCGATTATGATGTCGCTCATCGTTAGGCTTCTCCCGAACGTTCGCTATTTCGCTCTAACGCCTGCATACGCGCTTCACGCTCTTGCTGGCGTGCTTCGCGGCGGGCGCGCTCTTGAACTTCCTGCTCGGATTCAAACTCGTCGTAAGCCTCAATGATGCGCTGAACCAGCGGGTGGCGCACCACATCTTTCGCGGCAAAGTGGGTCACGCCGATTCCTGGCGTATCTTTGAGCACGTCGAGCACTTGCGAGAGGCCTGAACGCTGCCCGCGCGGTAAGTCGACCTGGGTAATATCCCCGGTAATCACGGCGGTGGAACCAAAACCAATCCGCGTCAGGAACATTTTCATCTGCTCCGGCGTGGTGTTCTGGCTCTCATCCAGAATGATGTAGGAGTTGTTCAGCGTACGGCCACGCATATAGGCCAGCGGAGCAATCTCGATCACCTGACGCTCGATCAGCTTCGCCACCTGCTCAAAACCGATCATTTCATACAGCGCGTCGTACAGCGGGCGCAGGTAGGGGTCGATTTTTTGAGCAAGGTCGCCCGGCAAGAAGCCGAGTTTCTCACCGGCTTCTACCGCTGGGCGCACCAGCAGAATGCGGCGCACTTCTTGCTGATTGAGCGCTTCTACCGCAGCGGCCACGGCCAGGTAGGTTTTACCGGTACCCGCTGGCCCAATGCCGAAGTTGATATCGTGTTCGCGAATGCTCTGCACGTAGCGTTGCTGATTCAGCCCGCGTGGCTTAATCATAGTGCGCGGCGTGCGCATGATGACTTCATCGCTACCGCCTTCGCCATCGTCTTCCTCTTCCAGGGCTTCAAGCCCGGATTCTTGGAGGAACAGATGCACGGTATCCGCCGATAGCTCGTCGGCGGCGGTTTCACGGTAAAGGTGTTCCAGCACGTTAGCCGCCGCTTTAATACGGTTAGCGGCACCGGCCAGCTGAAATACGTTGCCACGGTTGCGTAACGTCACATCCAGGCGGCTCTCAATCAGCTTTAGATGCTCGTCCTGTTGGCCGCAGAGGCTAGCGAGACGCTGCGGGTCATTGGGTTCAAGGCTTAGGGTGATAATGCGATTGGCCTGAGGTGATGGCTGGCTCAAGAGTAAGAAACCCGTCAGTTGATGTATGTGAGGCTCAGCTTACTGCCCCGGCGATGCCGGGGCAATTACCTACGATAAGCAAGCGATCAATAACGCTCGGCAGAGGCGAGTTCAGCGCGCAGCGAATTGGGCAGCGCTTCGGTGATCTCTACATCGACAAAGTAGCCGATTAACTCGGTAGGATTGGCAGCGCGGAAGTTCACCACGCGGTTGTTCTCGGTACGCCCAGAAAGCTGGCCGGGGTCTTTCGGAGAAAACCCGGTAACCAGAATGCGCTGAGTAGTGCCCACCATGCGGCGGCTAATCTGAGCGGCCTGCTGAAGGATGCGCTCCTGCAGAATAGCCAAGCGCTGCTTCTTCACGCTTTCAGGGGTGTCGTCTGGCAAGCCGGAAGCTGGGGTGCCGGGGCGCGCCGAGTAAACAAAGCTGAACGAGTGATCGAAACCGATACGGTGGATCAGGTTCATCGTGGCTTCGAAATCCTCTTCTGTTTCACCGGGGAAGCCGACAATAAAGTCAGAGGAGAAACTGATATCCGGGCGGTTAGCGCGGATACGCTCCATCTTCTCGATGTACTCTTCCGCCGTGTGGCCGCGCTTCATGGCGCTCAGAATACGGTCAGAGCCAGACTGTACCGGCAGGTGCAGGTGGCTTACCAGCTCAGGAATATCCGCATAGGCGTCTACCAAGCTATCCGTAAACTCCACCGGGTGAGAGGTGGTGAAGCGAATACGGTCGATGCCATCCACCGCTGCGATGCAGGCGATTAGCTCGGCAAGGTCAATCTCGTCGCCGTCTTCGTTGTCGCCTCGGTAGGCGTTCACGTTCTGGCCCAGCAGGTTGATTTCACGCACGCCCTGGTCGGCTAAGTGCATGACTTCATCCATCACCGCTTCAAACGGGCGGGAGACTTCTTCACCGCGAGTGTAGGGCACCACGCAGAAGGTGCAGTACTTAGAGCAGCCTTCCATGATCGACACAAACGCTGTGGCACCATCAGATTTGGGTTGCGGCAGGTGGTCGAACTTCTCGATTTCGGGGAAGGTGACATCCACCGCCGCAATTTGATTATTGGCACGGGCGTCGAGCATCTTTGGCACCCGGTGCAGGGTTTGCGGGCCAAAAATCATATCTACGAAAGGAGCGCGTTTACGCAGCGCTTCACCTTCTTGGCTGGCCACGCAGCCGCCCACGCCAATCACAAGGTCCGGATTGGCGTCTTTGAGCTTTTTCCAGCGGCCTAACTGGTGGTAGACCTTATCCTGAGCTTTTTCACGAATCGAGCAGGTGTTCAGCAGAATCACATCTGCTTCCTTCTCGTTATCGGTTAGCTCCAGCTGGTGAGATTCGCCGAGTAGGTCCGCCATACGCGAGGAGTCGTACTCGTTCATTTGGCAGCCGTGCGTTTTGATGAAGAGCTTCTTCGCCATCGGTACCTGTCATCTATGGGTCGTCGGGGGAGACGAGGGATGAATGAAATAACGGTTGGGCAGCGATTGGTGCGGCCGTTGAATGCCTGCATTATACGGATACACGAAACCAGGGGCTAGGCATTCCCCCGTAATCGATACTTGACCCGAGCGTTTCAATCAGTATACTACGCACCGTGTTTGAGCAGTTCCTCGATAGCTCAGTTGGTAGAGCAAATGACTGTTAATCATTGGGTCGCAGGTTCGAGTCCTGCTCGAGGAGCCAAAACACTTGTTAGCACAATTGCTTAGACTGCTTTAAGTAAGTGTTAATAAGTGATAGGCTCTGGTTCAAACGCAACAGCAAATGATGTTCCTCGATAGCTCAGTTGGTAGAGCAAATGACTGTTAATCATTGGGTCGCAGGTTCGAGTCCTGCTCGAGGAGCCAAGCTGCTGTTCTGCTAAAGATTTTCTGTTGTTCCCCGATAGCTCAGTTGGTAGAGCAAATGACTGTTAATCATTGGGTCGCAGGTTCGAGTCCTGCTCGGGGAGCCATTGGCGTATCACCTTTCCTATCTGAATGATTTTATCGCCCGTTGCCACCTGGCATCTTGGGTGTTTTTACGTGTGTATTTGTTAGCTGTCCGTCCCTTCTTAACGCCTGCCTATCGTATGACGTACACTATGTTTCCAATTCATGGCGTGGGAAGGTGTCGTGGGAGAAGCGGCTAGCCTGCAGGCGCTGCAGGTCTTTAAGTGTTTGAGTGATGAAACGCGGCTGATGCTGGTGCTGCTGATTGCTAAAGAGCAGTCGCTGTGCGTGTGTGAGATGACCTATGCGCTGGAGGAGTCTCAGCCCAAGGTGTCTCGCCATTTGGCGCAGCTGCGCCAGTGCGGCCTGCTGATGGATCAGCGGGAAGGGCAGTGGGTCTATTACCGTTTAGCGCCGCAGCTACCTGCCTGGGCGCAGTCGATTATTGAATCCGCTGCGCAGGGGAGTGCGGTGCAGCTTAACGCGCTGACGCAGCGTTTGACGCGTATGGGAGATCGCCCTGCGCGGCGTGCCGCGCTCTGCTAGCGGTTATGATTTAGTCAGCACACACAAAAACGCCAGCCCGAGGGCTGGCGTCTTCGTACTTAGGGTAGCTCAAGCCGTTTACTTAACGCTTGGCCATGCGCTGTTGGTTTTGCAGGTGTACATAGTCAAGCAGCACTTCGGCGGCCTCGAGCACGTGCGCACGGTCGACCGGCACTTCTTCTTCGTTGCCTTCCGTTTCGCCTTCGCTTTCTACTTCAGGGTCTTCTGTCGGGGTGGTGCCGTCGCTACGTGCATCCATCCACTCTTCCAGTTCAGGCAGCCCCAGGGCGCGGCGGCGCTGGTTTTCCAGCGAGAGCTGTTCGGCTTCTTGGGCTTCTAGCTCGCGTTGGCGCTGCTCCCGGTTCAGGCTGACGCTGGTGTGCTGTTCACGCAGCTGGCGAGCCAGCGTGGATTGGCGCTCCAGGTAGCGGAAGTTGGGGTTCTCTTTGGCGCGCTCTTCATGGCGAGTAATCAGCGTCGGCAGTACACGTTCCGGCTCGCCGTAGCGGCGGTACTGAGCGTTCTGTACGGTGTCCCAGGCCAGGGCGTTGTCCAGGCTGCTCTCGCCAATCCGCTCTGGGTCAATCAGGCTGGGGAAGGTGATGTCCGGCTCTACGCCGCGGTTCTGGGTGCTGTCGCCAGAGATACGGTAGAACTTGGCGCGGGTCAGCTTGATCTGGCCGTGGCTAAGCTCGTTCAGGGTTTGAACGGTGCCTTTGCCGAAGGTCGATGCGCCCACCACAATGCCGCGGCCGTAATCCTGAATGGCACCGGCGAAGATTTCAGACGCCGAGGCCGAAAGGCGGTTCACCAGCACGGTGAGCGGGCCGTCGTACACGGTGCCTGCTTCGCTGTCGCCGTACAGCTGAATGCGGCCCTGGGCATCGCGTACTTGCACGGTGGGGCCGCGGTCAATAAACAGGCCGATCAGCGAGTTGGCTTCTTGCAGCGCGCCGCCGCCGTTATTACGCAGATCTAGTACGATACCTTCAACGCCCTCTTTTTTCAGTTTTTCGATTTCGCGGGCTACATCGCGGGTGGTGCTGCGATACTCCTCTTCACCGGCCTGCCACGCATCAAAATCAACGTAGAACGTGGGAACGTTAATCACGCCAATGCGGTGAGGAGCGCCGTCGCGTTTAACTTCAATCACTTCGCTGTCAGCTGCCTGATCTTCCAAGCTCACCGTGTCGCGGGTGATTTCGACGATTTGCGAGCGGGTCATATCCACCGCCTGGGCCGGCACCACGTCCAGGCGGACCACGGAGCCTTTCGGGCCGCGAATCAGGTCAACCACGTTATCCAAGCGCATACCCACCACGTTGACCATTTCACCCTCTTCCTGGCCAACGGCGATAATGCGGTCGGCGGGCTCTAGCACGCCTGCGCGCTCTGCTGGGCCGCCGGGAACCAAGCTGGAAACCTTGACGTACTCACCATCCGCTTGCAGCAGCGCACCGATGCCTTCCAGCGAGAGGCTCATCTGGATATCGAAGGACTCGCCCTGGCGGGGGGAGAGGTAGCCGGTGTGGGGGTCGATGGTGCCCGAGACGGCCGCCATCAGCAGACCGAAGACATCTTCCGACTCCGCTTGGCGTAAGCGCGAGAGTTGGCCTTCATAACGTTGGCGCAGGTTGTCTTCGATCTGCTCTGCGTCTTGGTCGGTGAGGGCGAGGGTCAGGGCGTCGTTTTTCAGCCGTTTGCGCCATAGCTCATCCAGCTCGCTTTCGCGGCTGGCCCAGGGAGCGTCTTCGCGGTTGACTTCCAAGCGTTCGTTGCTATCGAACTCCAACGATAAACCGTCGTCCAATTCGGCAAGCAGCCATTCCAAGCGGTTGGTTTGCCGCTCGCTGAGACGGTTGTAAAGCGCAAACGCATCGTCTAGGTCGCCGTCGAACAGCGCGTCGGCCATGTCGTCTTCGAGGTGGCGGTAGGGTTCGATGTCACGGTTCAGTAAGTAGCTGCGCTGACCATCAAGAATGTCCAGATAGCGCTGGAAAGCTTCCTGTGACCACTGTTCGTCGAAATCAATATCGGCATAATGGCCATAGCGGAGGGCTTCCGCAATTTCCACCGCCGCTTGGCGTTGTTCGTCGGTCGGCGCAAGTTGCGCCAGCGCTGCCGGGCTGGTGATCACCAGCATCACGGCAAGGGCGACCGAGCGCGAAAGCGTTGCAAACAAGCTCATCAGTCAAGCTCTCCCGGATTTGTGTACACTCATTCTTCCCTAGACCCGCAGTCAGCCTATGAGTTGCGTAGGCCGAGGGGAGCATTGTAGCAGGTCATTTCCCCTGTGAGACTCAATCATTACTGTTATGAGGAATTCCATGTCCGAGGCTTTCAACGCGGAACGTTTAACGCGGCTGTGCGGTTTTCTGCAGCAGTCGCCCACGCCATGGCATGCGACTCAACGCATGGTCGAGCGTTTGGAGCAGGCGGGCTTTGCGCGCCTGGAAGAGACCGCGAACTGGCAATTGTCGCCAGGAAAGCGTTACTACGTGACGCGCAACGACTCGTCGGTGATCGCGTTTCAGCTGCCCGCTGGCAAGCTGACCAGCCTGCGCATGCTGGGTGCTCACACCGATAGTCCAGGGCTGAGCTTGAAGCCCAACGCCACCCAATATTCAGCAGGTTGGCTGCAGTTGGGCGTGCAGGTTTACGGCGGCGTGCTGTTGGCCCCCTGGTTTGACCGAGATTTGGGCTTGGCGGGCCGCGTTCACGTGCGCCATGCCGATGGCCGCTTGGAGAGCGTGCTGCTCAACGTGGCGCGTCCGATTGCGATGATTCCGAGCTTGGCGATCCATATGGACCGCGATGTAAATGCGGGGCGCTCGATCAATCCGCAAACACAGATGGCGCCGGTGCTGATGCAGAGCGATACCGCCAAGCTGCACGAACTGCTGGGGCAGTGGTTGGAAGAGCAGCATGGCCTACGCGCGGTCGAGGTGGTGGATTTCGAGTTGGGTTTTTACGACGTTCAGCCGCCATCACTGGTCGGGCTGCGCAAGGAGCTGCTGGCCAGTGCGCGGCTGGATAACCTGCTGTCGTGCTTCGTGGGCCTGGAAGCGCTGCTGGAAAGCGATGGTAGCCAGGGCGCACTGCTGGTGGCGAATGACCATGAGGAGGTGGGCAGTGCCAGCGCGTGCGGTGCCCAGGGGCCGTTCTTGAGCGACGTGCTGAAACGCTTGAATGCCCAGGTGGGCGGTGGCAGCGAGGAGTCGTTGATCCAGCTGATTCAATCGTCGCTGATGATCTCCTGCGATAACGCCCACGCGCTGCATCCAAACTTCCGCGACAAACACGATGAGCGCCATGGCCCGGCCATTAACGGCGGCCCGGTGATCAAGGTCAATGCTAGCCAGCGCTACGCGACCAATAGCGTCACCGGCGCGCTGTTCCGGGACGTGTGTCGCGAAGCAGATGTGCCCGTACAGTCGTTCGTCACACGGGCGGATATGGGCTGTGGCAGCACCATAGGGCCGATTACCGCCACGGAAGTGGGCGTGCCGACCATCGACGTCGGGTTGCCCCAGTGGGCGATGCACTCGATTCGTGAAACGTCCGGTACGCGAGATGTGGATTACCTGACGCGGGCGCTGACGGTGTTCCTGAACCGCCCGACGCTCTCCTGAGCTAACCAAGAAAAGTCTAGAAACGAAAAAGCCCGCTGACTGAGTCAGCGGGCTTCTGCTATTGCTAGCGGTATTCGGTGTTGGTGGCTACGCCCTGATTTGAACAGGGGACCCCATCATTATGAGTGATGTGCTCTAACCAGCTGAGCTACGTAGCCGTTCAACGGGTGCGAATATTACCCAGAGGTATGCCGCCCGTCAAGCATTTGTTTCTTTTCTCGCTTATACATTGAAGCGGAAGTGGATCACGTCACCATCTTTGACGATGTAGTCTTTACCTTCCAAGCGCCATTTGCCGTTATCTTTGGCACCTTGCTCGCCGCCCAGCGTGACGTAGTCGTCATAGGCGATCACTTCGGCGCGGATAAAGCCTTTCTGGAAGTCGGTGTGAATCACACCGGCTGCTTCTGGAGCGCTGGCGCCTTGTCTTACTGTCCAGGCGCGTACTTCTTTCACGCCAGCGGTGAAGTAGGTTTGCAGGCCCAGCAGTGAGTAGCCCGCGCGAATCACACGATCTAGCCCCGGCTCTTCCATGCCCATTTCGGCCAGGAACATGCTGCGCTCTTCGTCTTCGAGCTCGGCAATTTCGGCTTCTAGCTGGTTGCACACCGGTACGACGACTGCACCTTCTTCGGCGGCGATCTCTTTGACGATATCCAGGTAGGGGTTGTTCTCAAAGCCATCTTCATTGACGTTAGCAATGTACATGGTGGGCTTGAGGGTCAAAAAGCCAAAGCTTTTTACCTGACGTTTTTCGTCGTCATCCAGGCCAAAGCTGCGCAGCGGCTGGCCTTCGGCAAGATGCGGCAGGATTTTGTCCAGCACGGCTTTGGTGGCAATGGCGTCTTTATCACCGCCTTTCACTGAGCGCAGTAGGCGCTGGCTGGCTTTCTCGACGGTGTCTAGGTCGGCCAAGGCGAGCTCAAGATTGATGGTCTCGATGTCGGCGCGGGGATCTACTTGGTTGGCGACGTGGATCACGTTGTCGTTATCGAAGCAGCGCACCACGTGGGCAATGGCTTGGGTTTCACGAATGTTGGCCAGGAACTTATTACCCAGGCCTTCACCTTTGGAGGCACCCGCCACGAGGCCTGCGATATCCACAAACTCCATGGTGGTGGGCAGCACTTTCTCAGGCTTTACGATGGCCGCTAGCGCATCCAGGCGTGGGTCTGGCATCGGGACGATGCCAACGTTGGGTTCGATGGTGCAGAACGGGAAGTTCTCTGCATCAATCCCTGACTTCGTCAACGCATTGAACAGCGTGGATTTGCCTACGTTGGGTAGGCCGACAATACCGCAGTTAAAGCCCATAAGTAACTTCCTGGCCGCTAGGGCGGCGCTACCAATAAAGCGCCTGCCAAGTGTGAAAAAAAGCGCGTGCGTAACGCGTAGAGAATATGTGCTGAAAACGTGCTGCTATTTTACGCTATGTAGGCGGTTCATGGCTTTAGCCCAGTCGCCGGAAAGCGCAAGCGGAAGCGTGGCTAGGCACTCATCCAACGAGCGCTCAATGGCTTCTTGTTCGGCTTTGCCAGGGCGGCCTAGTACATAGTTCACTACTTGGCGCGCCTCGCCGGGATGGCCGATGCCAATCCGCAGCCGATGAAACTGATTTTGGTTGCCAAGGGCGCTGATAATATCCCTCAGCCCGTTGTGGCCGCCGTGCCCGCCGCCGGTTTTATAGCGTGACTGCCCAGGGGGGAGGTCAAGCTCATCGTGAGCGACCAGTAGGTTGTCTGGGGTAAGCTTAAAAAACTGGGTTAGCGCTGCCACAGCCGCACCGCTGCGGTTCATAAAGGTGGTGGGGTTGAGCAGGTGTAGCTCATGGTCACCCACGCGGGCTTTGGCGTATAACCCTAAAAACTTTTTCTCAGGACGCAGTTCGGTGTGGGCGCTGCGTGCAATGGCGTCCACTAGCCAAAAGCCCGCATTATGGCGGGTGGCGTCGTATTCTGCGCCTGGGTTGCCCAGTCCTATAATGGCCGTTACCTGGCTCATTTTCCCACCTCCAACGGTTCTGGAAGATATATCGTTGACTCACTGGCAGCTGCTTTGCAGATAAGCAGGGTAGCGCCACGCTGCAAAAAAAAATCAAGCGCCGAAGCGCTTGATTTTAACATCCTTGGGCCATGCGGGCATGGCCCAGGCGGCACTGGTCAGCATACGCTGGCAGCACCTTTAGCAAGGCTTACTCGGCGCTGGCTTCTGCGTCGCCTTCGCCTTCTTCTTCGTCACCGCCACGTACTTTCACTTTGGTGATGCTCAGAATGGCGTTGTCGTGCTCTTCACCGTGGGACAGGTCAACAGAAGTGACGCCAGCCGGCAGGGTCAGGTCAGACAGGTGCAGGGTAGTACCCAGCTCAACGTTGCTGATGTCCACTTCCAGGAAGTCCGGAAGGTCTTTCGGCAAGCAGCTGATGGCGACTTCGTTAGCCAGGACGTGCAGTTCGCCGCCTTGGTCTTTGATACCTACACACTTCTCTTCGTTCACCACGTGCAGCGGCACGTTCATGGTGATTTCGTGAGTAGCATCAACACGCAGGAAGTCAGCGTGGGTCAGCAGCGGCTTGAACGGGTGACGTTGCAGGTCACGAACAACCACTTGCTCTTCTTTACCGTCGATCACCAGTTTGATGACAGAGGAGAAGAAGGCCTCGTCTTCAATCGCTTTGTAGAAAGCAGTTTTTTCTACAGAGATAGACTGAGCGCCTTTCTCACCGCCGTATACAACGGCCGGTACTTGTTGGTTCGCACGACGCAGGCGGCGGCTCGCACCTTTCCCCAGGTCGTTACGAACGCTGGCTTGCAGGATAAAATCAGACATGGAATTTGCCTCTTGGTTTAAGTAAGGAAACGCCGCCGTCCGCGACCAGACGACGACGTTTCCAGGGCCCCAGTTGGGGGCTTATAACGTCAGGCGTTAGTGGAACATCGCGCTGACGGATTCTTCGTTGCTGACGCGGCGAATCGCTTCCGCAATCAAGCCAGCAACGCTCAACTGGCGAATCTTTCCGCTACGACGCGCATGGTCGGCGAGCGGAATGGTGTCGGTCACGACAACCTCGTCCAGTACAGAGTTGGTGATGTTGTCGACCGCAGGGCCGGACAAAATCGGATGCGTAGCATACGCGACGACGCGCGCAGCGCCGTGGTCTTTCAGCGCTTCACCGGCTTTACACAGTGTGCCAGCGGTATCGATCATGTCATCGACGACCACACAAGTGCGGCCTTCGATTTCACCGATAATGTGCATCACCTGGGCTTGGTTAGCCTGGGGGCGACGCTTATCAATGATAGCCAAATCAGCATTCAGCTGTTTGGCGATGGCACGGGCACGCACAACGCCGCCAACATCGGGGGAAACAACCACGAGATCGTCGTAGTTTTGGCGCTCGATGTCGTCCAGCAGGATCGGTGAGCCGTACACGTTATCAACCGGTACGTCGAAGAAACCTTGAATTTGGTCGGCGTGCAGGTCCATGGTCATTACGCGATCAACGCCTGCTTTCACCATCATATCAGCCACAACTTTTGCTGAGATGGGAACGCGGGCGGAGCGTACACGACGGTCCTGGCGGGCATAACCAAAGTAGGGAACCACTGCCGTAATACGGGCAGCCGAGGCGCGACGCAGAGCGTCGACCATCAGGATCAGTTCCATCAGGTTGTCGTTCGTGGGGGCACAGGTGGATTGCAGGATGAAGACATCCTTACCACGCACGTTCTCATTGATCTCGACCGCGATTTCGCCGTCGCTAAATTGACCAACCGTTGCGTTACCCATACGGCTGTCTAAGCTCTCGGCAATCTTTTGAGCGAGTTCGGGATTGGCGTTCCCGGTGAAAACCATCAATTTTGACACGCGCAGCCACCTTTGCAGTGTTGGGGATCAGGGGAGAAAACGCAGATCAACATTAGAATTGGCTGGGGTACCAGGATTCGAACCTGGGAATGCCGATACCAAAAACCGGTGCCTTACCACTTGGCGATACCCCAGCAATAACCTAATGCGATGACCGGGCGCTTTCAGCAGCCCAGAGCATCTTGTAGGGGAGAGGTGTTAAGTCCGCGCGCGACCCATGCTTGCCAGCGCTGATTAGCCAGTTCAGCCACCGTTTGCGCAGCCTCTTGTGACTCAAAAGCTGCAAACAAACAGGCGCCAGTGCCCGTCAGCCGACTAGGTGCGTGCTGCGCGAGCCAGTCAAGTGCTTCCGCGATACGCGGGTAGCGTTTTTTGACGGTAGCTTCGCAGTCATTACGCCACTCGGCCACTCCCCCCTGCAGTGCGCGCGCCATAGTAATGGGGAGGCTGTCGCGTGTCAATTCCGGGTCTTGGAAGATTGCGGGGGTTGAGACGCTAATGCCTGGGTGGATGACCACAAACCACGGGGTGTCGAGGGTCGCGGGCGTTAATTTCTCGCCCACGCCTTCGGCCCAGGCGCTTTTGCCTAAAACGAAGACGGGTACATCGGCACCTAGCGCTAAGCCCAGCTCTGCTAGGGTGGCATCGCTGAGCCCAAGCTGCCAGAGCTGATTGAGTCCTTTAAGTACGGTGGCCGCGTTGGAGCTGCCGCCACCCAGGCCGCCGCCCATGGGCAGGTGCTTCTCAATTGATATAGAAGTACCAAGGTGGGTGCCGCTGGCCTGCTGCAACCGCTTTGCTGCACGCACAATAAGGTTGTCATCGTGCGCTACACCATCCATCGATGTGGTCAGTTCGATAACGCCGTCTTGGCGCAGGTTGAAGCTTAGATAATCGTAGAGGTCGATAATCTGAAACAGCGTCTGCAGTTCGTGGTAGCCGTCTTGACGGCGGCCCACAATATGCAGCATGCGGTTTAACTTGGCCGGGGCGGGTAGAGTGAGTGTGCGGGGTGTTGCGGGCATGCCGGTTCTCTATTGGCTAAACGTATGTAAACGTATGAAAGAAGGCCGGCGCTTGCCAGCCCGAGCGCTCTATTCGGAGGCCTGCCACTGATTAACTACCAGGGTAATGCGTACATCGCCGTAGTTCATGACCAGACGGCGCGGTAGCCACATACCTTCAGCCTGCTCCCAGTCACGGTAGTCAATTTCCCAGCCATCTTGTTGGAGGTGGCTCGGGAAGCCGAGTTCGTCAGTTTCGAGCTGGTAGCTGGCGTGGTCGCCGGGCAGGCCGCGCACCCAGTCAGGCATGGCGCGCACTGGCAACGACCAGCCAAGCTGCTCTTCCATTAAGGCTTCCGGGGTTTCTGCTTCAAAACGGCCTTCACTGGTGGTCAGTGAGAAGCGACCCTCGCGGCCTTCCAGTACGCTGCGACCTCCGCCAAAGGGGCCGCTAATCAGCATGCGGAAGTAGTAGGGGGTTTGGTTCCAATCCAGGTTGGCGCTGGTGTCCTCTTCTGGAGTGCGTAGGCCCGCTTTGCCGACCAGGATCCAGCTCTCGAACGCTTCCACATCTGCCTGTTGGCGCTCCCACTGGCCGGCTTGGCGGCCGCCTTCATCCATCGGCGCTTGGCTGGCACACCCGGCAAGGGTAGCCACCGCCAGGGCGGCCACCCATAGGCGGGCAGAACGATAGAGTGATGCGGAAGAGGTGCTCACTGGCGCGCTGTTCAAAAAAGAAGTCAACATAACTGGCTCCATGTCAGTGCTGTCTATTAAGGGTAAAAACTAGCAACGGTAAAGAAGTAAGCCTTAGGGCTCGCTGGGTGGCGTAAGTTCAGGGTAACGCTCAAGTAAATCATCAATGTGAGGATGGTGAGTGGCCCGTTGCAGAATGCGTGCAATCAGCTGGCGCGCTTCGTCACTGCGTCCTAGTGAATGAAGCACCTCGGCTAAGTGCGCGGCAATTTCTTGGTCGGGCATCTGCGCGTAGGCGCTTTCTAGCCATGCCAGCGCATCGTCGGGTTTGCCGAGGCGGAAATACACCCAGCCCATGCTGTCTAATACCGCCGGGTTATCTGGGTCCGCTTCGTAGGCACGCTCAATAAGCTCACGAGCTTCTTCCAGTCTTCCGGGTAAGTTAAGGTCAGCGAGCGTGTAACCTAGGGCATTTAGCGCGTCAGCATTGTTGGGCTCGGTGCGTAAGATTTGCCGTAAGTCCCGCTCCATGCCTGTTAAGTCGCCCATCTCCCAGGCGCGCATGGCGCGAAGGTACAGCAGGCTAGTGTCATCTGGGGTGCGGGTAATTTCCCGATCCAGCAGGGCGGTGGCATCTTCTTGAAGCGACAACTCGTCCAGCAGTTGCACTTCTAGCCTTACTAGGTCACCGAAATAGGCGTCGTGGCGCATGCGCTCAATGCGTAGAAAAGCGCGGGCGTCGAGTAAACGATCATCCTCAATGAGCATGCGAGCCGCCGCCGACCTGGCGGCTAAAAATTCATCACCTTCATACACTTGGCGGTAGTAGAGGAGGGCGTTGTCGACCTCTCCTTGGGATTGGGCAATAGCACCTAATAAGAAGTAGGCAATGTTGGGTATGTTCTCTTGACTAATGAGCGGCTGTAGCAGCCGATAGGCAGGCTCGCTGTGCCCTTCTTCTAAATAGAGCTGCGCCAAGGCAATGCGTAAATCCTGGTTGCCACCGTGGCTCTCTAATAGAGCATTGGTTTGCACTTCGGCGGCGGTAATGTTGTTGAGGCGTATTTCTGCTTGGGCCAGCATTAAGATAAAGCGCACGTCGTCAGGCGCTAGGCTAAGGCCTTGCTGGGCTGCCTGCTGTGCGCCGCGGTGGTCGCCAGTTTCCAGCGCAAGGCGTGCTTTAGCTAGCCACAGGGCGGCCGACTCTGGCTCTTGCTGTTCTACTTCATCTAAATAGCGCTGGGCGGTTTGCGTTTCTCCCAGGGCAGCTTCGATCAGGGCGGTACCCAGCAGCACATCGCTGTGAAACTCGCGCTGGGAAACCTCCGGCTGTGAAAGATAGCTGCGTAGCTGCTGTGCTAACAGGTTAAGCGGTGCCTCTTCGGCGACGGCGATTTCAGCGAAGGGGGCAATTTCACCATTGCCGCCTGATTCAGCAATGGCTAGCCGCTGCTCTAGGCTATCCAGCCAGTCGCCCCGTTGGAGTGATAGTGAGGCAAGCAGGCGGTTGGGTGTTTCTGCCCGAGGGTCTAATTCACGCCAGCGCAGCGCGGCGGCTTCCATTAGTGCGGCATCATTACCAAAGCGTGCGGCGAACGTGGCCCGTTCGGCCAGCCCTGGTGACGTGTAGCGCTGGGCGGCCTCAAGATATCCCTGGCCCGCATAGCGGTAATCGCCGCGTTGTCCGGCCAGCTCTGCGGTTAGCAGGGTGCGTAACCCAGCGGCATCCAGCCCGCTGGTAATAGGCGGTGCCGTCACCATTGGGTCTTCAACATGAGCATTGGTTTCACCGTCAAAAAGAGAGGGTGACAGCTGGCAGCCGCTCAGTATCAGCGTGGCGGCCAAGGGCAAAAGTGGAAAACCCGAAAACGAACGGGGAATACCCAGTAGTGTTGCGCGATGGGGCATGCGTATCTCGATCAAGTGGCCGAGTGTTCAGCATAGCGGCTTGGTTGCCTGCGGCAAAGTGGTGTGCGCCAGAAGATGCTCGGCTGTGATAGAATATCCCACCTTGAAAAAGAGCCGAGCCAGCGCAATTCACTTGATGAGCTGCTCTCTTAGACTTGTATCAACAAGCCAAGAAACCATGACCGACAGTGACGTGACGACCGATCCACTAGCGAAGACGCATAACCCATGACGCTTCTTGCCCTGGGAATCAATCATCGTACTGCCACCGTGGCTGTGCGTGAGCAGGTGGCCTTTACGCCGACGCAGCTGGAAAGCGCGTTGGCCGAACTGCGTAGCCTGCCACACATTAGCGAAGCGGCGGTGCTTTCGACGTGTAATCGCACGGAACTCTACTGTGTGACGGATGCCGCCGGTGAGCAGATTGTGCTGGACTGGCTGGGTCGTTTTCATAATTTACGCGTTGAAGAGCTCGCCCGCTGCGCCTACCACTACCACGACAACGACGCTGCTCGTCATTTGATGCGTGTGGCCGTGGGGTTGGACTCCATGGTGTTGGGTGAGCCGCAAATACTGGGCCAGTTAAAAGATGCTTATCAGCAAGCGCGTCAGGCCAAGGGCCTGGGTGGCGAGCTGGAGCGTCTTTTTCAGCACACCTTCGCCGTGGCCAAGCAGGTACGCACCGAAACCGGCATCGGTAAAAACCCGGTGTCCGTTGCCTATGCTGCCGTCAGCATGGCCAGCCGCATTTTCGATGATTTCAGCCGCGCCAACGCGTTACTGATTGGCGCAGGTGAGACCATCGAACTAGTGGCGCGCCATCTTCATGAAGCTGGTGTCCGTCAGCTCACCGTGGCGAACCGTACCCGGGAGCGGGCCGAGCAGGTTTCATCGTCGCTGGGCGGTACGGCGATTACGCTGCCGGAGATTCCTGATGCCTTAGAGCATGCCGATATCGTTATCTCCTCTACCGCATCGCCGCTGCCTATATTGGGCAAAGGGATGGTCGAACGGGCGCTGAAGAAGCGTCGCCATCGTCCCGTGTTTATGGTCGATATCGCCGTACCGCGGGACATCGAGCCAGAAGTGGGTGAGCTGGCGGATGTGTTCCTATATACCGTCGATGACCTGGAAGAGGTGATCGAAGAGAATCGTCGCCACCGCCAAGTGGCAGCCGACCAGGCCGAGTCGCTCATTGAGCACGGCGTGGGTAGCTGGCAGCATGAGCGGCGTATTCGTAATGGCGGTGAGGTAATTCGCGACTATCGCCGCCACGGTGAGGCGTTGCGCGACCAGGCGCGGGATCAGGCGCTTGAGCGTTTGGCAAAAGGCGAAGACCCGGTAAAAGTGGTTGAGCGCCTAGCGCATCAGCTAGCCAGCCGCCTAATGCATCAGCCAACGCTCACCATTCGCGAAGCGGCCTCTCAGGAAAACCACGATTTGCTTAGCGCCGCGCCGCGCCTGCTGCTACCGCCGAAGCCCGCCTTTGAGCAGCCTGCGCCCCCGGCAAAACGCCAGAAGGATGATACGCCCGCATGAAAGAGACTTTGCGTCAACGTTTAGACAGCTTCTCCGACCGGTTTGAAGAGCTGGCCATGCTGCTGTCCGATCCTGAGGTGATCAACAATCAGCAGCGCTTTCGCGACTACTCTCGCGAGTACTCGGAGCTGGAAGAACTGGTCGCCGCCTGGAAGCGCTACCTTGAGGTGGAAAACAGCATTGCCGAAGCCGAGCAGCTAAGCCGCGACAGTGACCCGGAGATGCGCGAGTTGGCGGAGATGGAAATCCTCGATGGTCGCGAGCAGTTGGAGACTCTCGACGTTGAGCTCAAGCGCCTGTTGATTCCGAAAGACCCGGACGACGGTCGCGGTGTCTTTTTGGAAGTGCGCGCGGGCACGGGTGGTGATGAAGCGGCCATCTTTGCGGGTGATCTCTTCCGCATGTACTCCCGCTATGCGGAAAAGCGCGGCTGGCGCGTAGAAATTGTTAGCGCTAGCCACGGCGAGCAGGGCGGTTATAAAGAAGTCATTTCCCGCGTGAAGGGCGACGGCGTCTATGCCCGCCTCAAGTTCGAGTCTGGCGCTCATCGGGTACAGCGCGTACCGGCGACCGAATCCCAGGGCCGAATCCACACCTCCGCTTGTACCGTTGCGGTGATGCCTGAAGTGGATGAAGTGGGGGATATTGATATTAACCCTGCGGATTTGCGGGTTGATACCTACCGTTCAAGCGGTGCCGGTGGTCAGCACGTTAACACCACAGATTCCGCGATCCGTATTACCCACCTGCCTACCGGCGTGGTGGTGGAGTGTCAGGAAGAGCGTAGCCAGCATAAGAACCGCGCCAAAGCGATGTCGCTGCTTGCCGCCAAGCTCAAGCGTAACGCGGTGGATTCCCAGCGCCAGGAGCAGGCCGATGCCCGCCGCTCGCTGGTAGGGTCTGGTGACCGCAGTGAGCGTATCCGCACTTACAACTTCCCTCAGGGGCGCATTACCGATCACCGCATTAACCTGACGCTGTATAAGCTGACCGAAGTAGTGAGCGGCGAGCAGTTGGACGACGTGATCGAGCCGCTGATTCATGAGTACCAAGCGGAACAGCTTTCGGCGCTGCAGGACGCTTAATGACGTTCGACGCTTTGCTGAAGAACGCTGCCCAGCGGCTGCAGCTGGCAGGCTCGCCGTCGCCTCGCGTAGATGCCGAGGTGCTGATGGAGTTCGCTACTGGCCGCAGCCGCACATGGCTCTATACCTGGGGCGATAGCGAATGCCCGACTTGGGAGCATGCCCGCTTTGACGCGCTAATTGCCGCCCGCGCCCAGGGCCAGCCGGTGGCCTATTTAACCGGAGAGCGTGAGTTTTGGGGGCTGCCGCTGGCTACCTCTCCCACGACGCTGATTCCCCGTCCCGATACCGAAACCCTGGTAGAGGCCGCGCTAGCGCGAGCAAGCACGCCAACCGGCAGGCTGCTTGACCTGGGTACGGGCACCGGGGCCATCGCGCTGGCCTTTGCCAGTGAAAAGCCGGATTGGCAGGTGGTCGGGGTGGATGTTCGTCCAGAGGCGGTGGCGCTGGCGGCTCACAATGCCCGCACGCTTAATATCACTAACGCCACGTTTCTGGTCAGCGATTGGTTCAGCGCCTTAAGGTCTTCGTCTCCTAGTGAGTCTTCACCTGGTTCACCTTCGCCTGGTTCAACATTTGAGATTATTGTTAGTAATCCGCCCTATATTGCCGCCGATGACCCGCATTTGGGCCAAGGCGATGTGCGCTTTGAGCCACGCTCGGCGCTGGTGGCCGAGGCCGATGGTATGGCGGATCTGCTGCACTTGATTACCACCGCGCAGGCATTTCTCTCGCCCGGCGGCTGGCTGGTGCTGGAGCACGGCTATCAGCAGGCTCCCAGTGTGCGCCAAGCGCTAAAGCTGGCGGGCTATCAAAGCGTTGAAAGCGTGCAAGACATGGGCGGCCATGAACGGGTTACCCTGGGGTACCTCGAATAACTGCCTGATTCATCAGTATTGGATCCTGCCATGAAACCAAAAAATAGAACGCTGGACCGTATCGACCTGAAAATTTTGCGTTGCCTGCAAGAGAACGCACGCATTTCCTATGTAGACCTTGCCTCTGAAGTTGGTTTATCCACAACCCCTTGCCTAGAGCGGGTGAAGCGCTTGGAGCGTGCGGGCATTATCCGCGGCTACCAAGCCATTCTTGACCCCAGAGCGCTCAAGGCGAATTTACTGGTGTTTGTTGAAATTAGCCTGGAAACCCAGTCGCCCGCCGTATTCGACGAGTTCCGCCGCGCGGTGGAGAAGCTGCCGCAGATTCAGGAGTGCCATCTGGTCTCTGGGCAGTTTGACTACATCTTGAAGTGCCGCATTCCTGAGATGGCCGCGTATCGTCAGCTATTAGGCGATGTGGTGCTGACATTACCGGGCGTGAAAGAGTCGAAAAGCTACGTGGTGATGGAGGAGGTGAAGGAGAGCTTCAGCCTGCACATCCCCGACTTTGAGGAATTTGAGGATAAGTAACGCGATGATGGACGATCAGGCGCTGCTGCGCTATAGCCGCCAAATCATGCTGCCTGAGGTGGACATTGAAGGGCAGGAGCGCTTGCACGCTGCCCATGCGCTGATTATCGGTGCCGGTGGGCTGGGCTCGCCGGTGGCGCTCTATCTGGCGGCGGCTGGTGTAGGAAACATTACCATCGCCGATGCTGACCATGTCGAGCTAACCAATCTGCAGCGCCAAATTGCCCATCAGCAGGCAAGCCTGGGGGTGAACAAAGCGCGCTCCGCGAAGGAGAGCATGCAGGCGCTTAACCCAGAGTGCCACGTTGTGGCCCTTGAGCAGCATGCAGAAGGTGAAGCGCTCACCGCCCTGGTGGCCTCGGCCGATGTGGTGTTGGACTGCACCGACCGTTTTTCCAGCCGCTATGCCATCAATGCCGCCTCCCAACAGGCAGGCGTACCGCTGATTTCCGGCGCGGCGATTCGTTTTTCGGGCCAGTTGGCGGTGTTTGACCCGCGTGATGACGCGTGTCCCTGCTACGCCTGTTTATACCCGCCAGGGGATAGTGAGGATGAGGCGCTGAGCTGTGCAGAGAGCGGTGTCATGGCCCCGCTAGTGGGGCTAATTGGCTGCTTCCAGGCGGTAGAGGCATTTAAGCTGCTAAGCGGCGCAGGGAGTGCACATCAGGGGTTATCTACGTTTGATGGCTTAAGCGGCCAGTGGCGCCATTTTCAGGTGCCAAGAGACCCGGCGTGCCCGGTGTGTAGCGCTCGCACATAAAAAAAGCCCGCAGGGAGGCGGGCGCGACGTCACGGTCTTCACGTCAAAGGGAACGAACTCAGTAGGGCGGCGCTGCCGCCCTATCAGCCAGTCATCTAGCAGATTAGTTACGAATCAGATAATCGAAGGCACCCAGTGACGCTTTGGCACCTTCACCCATCGCAATAATGATCTGCTTGTAGGGCACGGTGGTGACATCGCCAGCGGCGAACACGCCGGGCACCGAGGTCATACCGTGGGCATCGACGATGATCTCGCCACGGGGTGACATTTCAATTGGCGAGCCTTTCAGCCACTCGGTGTTAGGCACCAGGCCAATCTGTACAAAGATGCCTTCCAACGCGATGTTCCTGACTTCGTCGGTTTGGCGGTCCTTGTAGGTCAGGCCGTTGACGCGGCTGCCGTCGCCGGTCACTTCGGTGGTTTGGGCATTTAGCACGATGTCGACGTTAGGCAGGCTCTTCAGCTTCTTCTGCAGTACCGCGTCGGCGCGCATTTCACCCATAAACTCAACCAGCGTTACGTGGCCGACGATGCCAGCCAAGTCGATAGCGGCTTCAACGCCGGAGTTACCGCCACCAATCACCGCGACACGCTTGCCTTTGAACAGCGGGCCGTCGCAGTGGGGGCAGTAGGCAACACCTTTGTTGCGGTACTCTTGCTCGCCGGGCACGTTCATTTCACGCCAGCGGGCACCGGTGGCCAGTACCAGAGTTTTGCTCTTCAGCTTCGCGCCAGACTCAAACGTGACCTCATGCAGGCCGCCTTCGGCTTCAGCTGCTTTGAACGACGTAGCACGTTGCAGATTCATCACGTCGACTTCGTACTCTTTAACGTGCTCTTCAAGTGCGCTGACCAGCTTGGGGCCTTCGGTGTGGGTAACAGAGATAAAGTTCTCAATACCCATGGTGTCGGATACCTGGCCACCAAAGCGCTCGGCGGCAACACCGGTGTTAATGCCTTTACGTGCGGAGTAGATGGCTGCCGCTGCACCTGCTGGGCCGCCGCCAATCACCAGCGTATCGAAGGCAGCTTTTTCACTCAGCTTCTTGGCTTCACGCTCGGCAGCGCCAGTGTCCACTTTGGCCAGAATCTGCTCAAGGGTCATGCGGCCCTGGTCAAACGGCTTACCGTTTAAGTAGATGCTGGGCACGGACATGATTTCGCGCGATTCGACTTCATCCTGGAACAGCGCACCGTCGATAGCGACATGACGCACGTTCGGGTTGAAGATCGCCATCAGGTTCAGCGCCTGAACTACATCCGGGCAGTTCTGGCAGGAGAGCGAGTAGTAGGTCTCAAACAGCATCTCGCCGTCGAGATCCTTGATTTGATCTAACAGCTCTTGAGAGGTCTTTGGTGGGTGACCACCGACTTGCAGCAGTGCCAGTACCAGCGAGGTGAACTCGTGGCCCATGGGGATGCCTGCAAACACCACGCCGGTCTCTTCGCCGGGGCGGTTAATCGCAAACGACGGGGTACGGCTATCTTGCCCGTCGGTATGCAGGGTAATTTTATCGGTGAGGCTGCTGATATCTTCCAACAGGCCCAGTAATTCGCGTGACTTGGCACCGTCATCGAGGGACGCAACGATCTCGAACGGTTGAGTCACTTTTTCCAGGTAAGCTTTCAACTGATTTTTTAAATTGGCGTCCAGCATGACAGTGGCTTCCTCGCAGTCAGCAGTAAGTTGTTCTCAACCTAAAACGCCCGCTGCCGGATCAGTAGGGCAGTCGGTAAAAGCGCTAGGGAAAACAGGGGGTGCGGTTACACGGGTGCTTAAACGAAACACCCGGGCCAAGTGCCCGGGTGTTGCGCTGCCTGTAGGGATTCAACTTAATGTGATTCGAACCCTAAGCGGCAGCGGTAGGCAATTTAGATTTTGCCTACGAGGTCCAGAGACGGAGCAAGTGTCTCTTCGCCTTCTTTCCATTTAGCCGGGCATACTTCGTTCGGGTTTGCACGAACGTACTGAGCAGCTTTCACTTTACGCAGCAGCTCTTCAGCGTTACGGCCGATATTGCCAGCGTTGATTTCGACAATCTGGATTTTACCATCCGGGTCAACGACGAAAGTACCGCGCTCGGCCAGACCGGCTTCTTCGATCAGCACTTCGAAATTGCGAGAAATTTGCAGGGTCGGGTCAGCAATCATCGGGTACTGCAGCTTGCCGATGGTTTCAGAGCTGTCGTGCCATGCTTTGTGAGTAAAGTGGGTGTCGGTAGATACGCTGTAAATTTCAACGCCCAGCTTCTTGAAGGCTTCGTAGTTGTCAGCCAGGTCGCCCAGCTCAGTCGGGCAAACGAAGGTGAAGTCGGCCGGGTAGAAGAAGAAAATGGACCACTGACCTTTCAGGTCCGCTTCAGTGACATCGATAAATTCGCCGTTCAGGTAAGCTGTGGCTTTAAACGGTTTTACTTCAGTGTTAATCAAAGACATTCAGAACGTCTCCATAATAGGTGAGTGGCAGTAGAAAAAGTTGCTGCTCATGGTAGCGGACTGCGACTAATAGCTAAAGTTGGAAAACTAAATCTTTCCAATAGGTGTTGGCTATGAAGCTTTCTTGCTACCTTTCGCGCAGGTGGAAAGTGGGGGCATAGGGAGCTGAATACAAGAATTTTTCGGTGGCTCTTGCGGTAGACGGCACTGCACCGCAAAATTCGCACGGTTGCGATAATCGCCTAAGCTGTTTTCAGCTGGCGCTAGTTGCATCGGTGGCTAACCAGCCAGCGACAGCCGGTTGCAGTACATGGCTTTTGGGTGATGTAGACTTTCGAGATAAGGAGCAGGTAAGTGGGGAACATTAAAAAACTTTCAGGGGCCGTTACGGCCATCTCTTTTGCCGTAGCGGCCGCTGCTGCCCACGCTGATGAAGTGCGGGTATATAACTGGTCAGACTATATTGCTCCGGAAACGCTGGAGAAGTTTACCGAGCGCACCGGTATAGAAGTGACCTACGACGTTTACGATAGTAACGAAATTCTTGATGCGGCCCTGCTCTCCGGCCGTTCCGGCTACGATGTGGTCGTGCCTTCGACCTACTACTTCACCCGCCAGTTGAAAGCAGGCGTTTTTCAGCCGCTTAACCATGAGCTGCTGCCCAATTTGGATAACCTTAACCCAGAGCTGATGGCTAATCTGGAAACCATCGATCAGGGTAGCGAATACTCGGTTCCTTATATGTGGGGCACCAACGGCATTGGCTATAACGTTGAGCGCGTCACCGAAATTTTGGGTGACGACGCACCGTTAAATAGCTGGGCGCTACTGTTTGACCCGGAAATTACCACTCAGCTGAGTGAAGCAGGCTGTGGCCTTGCGATGCTCGATTCTGGCGATGAAATGCTGTCGCCCGCGATGGTCTATCTTGGCCTTGATCCGCTCAATGAAAGCGTTGAGGACATTGAGGCTGCCGGTGAGCTAATCTCCAAAGTGCGCGATAACATTACCTACTTCCACTCTTCGCGCTATGTGTCTGACCTTGCCAACGGTGATATCTGTGTGGCAGCAGGCTACTCTGGTGATATCTTCCAGGCTGCCGCGCGTGCGGAAGAAGCGGGCCGTGATTTCACCATTGGCTACAGCATCCCGAAAGAGGGCGCTGCGCTGTGGTTTGATATGATGGCGATTCCGGCAGATGCTCCGAATCCCGAAAATGCCCACGCGTTTATTAATTTTATCCTCGACCCTGAAATTGCTGCTGAGATCAGCGAGTACGTGCGCTATGCCAACCCCAACCTGGCGGCGAACGAGTACCTCTCAGATGAGCTGATTAACGATCCGGCCGTCTACCCGGAAACCGAGGTCATGCAGAACCTGTATGTCCAGGTAGAAAAACCCCAGGATATCCTGCGTGCCCGTACGCGCACCTGGAACCGCGTTAAGTCTGGCCGTTAATTCTAATCATCGCCTGACGGCGAGCCGGGCAGCTGCTCGGCTCGCTGTTTGTCTTTTATCGCCCGGTTAACCGGGCCTTTTGATGGGAGTGGCGAATGGTCACTACGCCCCTGTCGAACGATTTTTCATCCTCTTCGTCTGCCATTCCCCCGCCTGTGCGCGCTCAGGGGAAAGCACCTCGATTTGCCGAGGATATCGTTTTAGAGGTTAAGCGCTTGAGCAAGCGGTTTGATGATGCGCTTGCCGTCGATGATGTGAATTTGCAGGTAAAGCGCGGCGAGATTTTTGCCCTGCTAGGTGGGTCTGGCTCGGGTAAATCTACCCTGCTGCGCATGCTTGCCGGTTTTGAGACGCCCAGCGAAGGGCGCATTTTGCTGAGTGGCGAAAACATCACTGAGATGCCGCCATACAAGCGGCCCATCAATATGATGTTCCAGTCCTATGCGCTATTTCCGCACATGACCGTGGCGCAGAATATTGCCTTTGGATTAAAGCAGGACAAGCTGCCTAAAGCTGAAATTGAAGCGCGGGTTGCCCAGATGCTCAAGCTGGTGCATATGGAGCGCTTCGCTAAGCGTAAACCCCACCAGCTTTCTGGCGGTCAGCGCCAGCGGGTCGCCTTGGCGCGCTCGCTTGCCAAACGGCCCAAGCTGCTGCTGCTCGATGAGCCCATGGGCGCGCTGGATAAAAAGCTGCGCACCGAAATGCAGCTGGAGGTGGTCGAGATCATTGAGCAGGTGGGTGTGACCTGCATCATGGTGACCCACGACCAGGAAGAGGCCATGACCATGGCCGACCGTGTGGCGATCATGGCGGATGGCTGGATTGAGCAGGTTGGCTCGCCGGTAGATATTTATGAAAGCCCTGCCAGCCGGATGGTGGCCGAGTTCGTCGGTACAGTGAACTTGTTTGAGGGTGAGATCATTGAGGACGCCGCTGACCACTGCCGCATTGAGTCACCTGCGCTCTCACGGCCGATCTATATCGACCACGGCATTACCACCCAGGCAGTAGACCGCCGGGTGTGGGCGGCGCTGCGCCCCGAGAAAATCTGGCTAACCCGTGAGCAGCCGTCATCAGAGTACAACTGGGAAGCGGGCAAGGTGGATGATATCGCCTACTTGGGCGGCTATTCACTTTACTACGTGCGCACTGCTTCCGGGCAGATGATTAAAGTGAGCATGGCCAACACCGAGCGGCGGGGTGACCGCCCAACCTGGGAGGATAGCGTGTACGTTTATTGGGAAGACCATAGCGCTATCGTGCTGAACCGCTAATGCCCAGGTGGCTGACAGGAGATTGCCCATTATGATGCCATCTCGCATTGCAGGCGTGATCAAGCGGATGCAGCTAGGCCGACGCGCCGTGATTGCGTTTCCGCTAGTGTGGCTCACTCTGTTTTTCCTGCTCCCGTTTGCGCTGGTGCTGAAAATCAGTCTGTCTGAGTCAGTGATCGCCATACCGCCCTATGGGCCGCTGGTGGAGTACGCCGACCAAACGCTGAACATCTTTTTGAATCTGGGCAACTATCTGTTTTTGTTGTCCGATTCACTCTATGTCGCGGCGTACTGGGGGTCGGTTAAAACTGCGTTTGTCGCAACGGCAGTGTGTTTGCTGATTGGCTATCCCATGGCGTATGCCATGGCCCGTGCGCCGGGGCGTTGGCAGCTGATTCTGCTGCTGTTAGTGATGTTGCCATCCTGGACGTCGTTTCTGATTCGGATATACGCCTGGATGGGCATTCTCAGCAATAGCGGTCTGATCAATAACCTGCTGATGGGGCTTGGTCTCATCGATGCCCCGCTGCGGATGATGAATACCCAGTTTTCGGTCATTGTGGGGATCGTCTACGCCTACCTGCCGTTTATGGTGCTGCCGCTGTATGCCCATCTGACGCGGTTGGATAATTCGCTTTTAGAAGCGGCATCGGATCTTGGGTCACGCAAGCTCAATACATTCTTGAAAATCACGCTGCCGCTCTCCATGGGGGGCATTATCGCAGGCTCAATGCTGGTGTTTATTCCTGCCGTTGGGGAGTTTGTGATTCCTGAGCTACTGGGCGGCCCCGATACGTTGATGATTGGTAAGGTGCTGTGGGAAGAGTTTTTCCTCAACCGCGACTGGCCGGTCGCGTCAGCGCTCGCCATGGTGATGCTACTGCTATTGCTCATTCCCATTGTGTGGTTCCACCGCTACCAGTCACGGGAGCTTGAAGAATGATGAGATCGCGTCGGCGCCCAAGTTTTACCACCGTGATGCTGGTGTTGGGCCTGCTGTTTTTGTACCTGCCCATGATGGTGCTGGTGGTGTATTCGTTTAATGAGTCGCGCCTAGTAACCGTATGGGCCGGTTTCTCAACCCAATGGTATGGCGAGCTGTTCCGCGACCAGCAGATTCTGTCGGCGGTATGGACCAGCCTTGAGATTGCCTTCTTTGCGGCTAGTATGGCGGTGTGCCTGGGCACGGTCGCGGCGTTCGTGATGACGCGCTACGGCCATTTCCGGGGTAAAACGGCGCTCTCAAGCATGGTGACCGCACCGCTGGTGATGCCGGAAGTGATTACCGGCCTTTCGCTGCTACTGCTGTTTGTGCAAATGGCGCAGCTGATCGGCTGGCCCGCTGACCGTGGCATGGCCACTATTTGGATTGCCCACACTACGTTCTGTAGCGCCTACGTGGCGGTGGTGGTGGCGGCTAGGTTGCGGGAAGTGGACCGCTCTATTGAAGAGGCAGCGATGGATTTAGGCTCACCGCCGGTCAAAACCTTCTTCTTTGTCACGCTACCGGTCATTGCACCCGCCCTCGCTGCAGGCTGGCTGCTGGCCTTTACGCTGTCGTTGGATGATTTGGTGATTGCCAGCTTTGTCTCTGGGCCGGGGGCCAATACGCTACCGATGGTGGTGTTTTCCTCGGTGCGGATGGGCGTGTCGCCGAAGATCAACGCGCTGGCGACGCTGATTATTCTGACCGTATCGTTGGCGACACTTCTGGCGTGGTACTTCATGCGCCGCAGCGAGGCCAAGCGCCAGTCATTGATACAGCAAGGGGAGGGGGCTTAAGCTTTTTAACCCAACACTACAGCACGTCGTCGTCACGGCCAGTGATGACGGCGTCTAGCTCTCCGGTCATTGGTGACACAATGACCTGTAGCTGGATGGGCGCGCAGCACTGATGGCAATCTTCCCAGGTGTCGTGGCTACCCTGAGAGGTATCGATCACAAAGGTGAGCGGCGTATCACAGTAAGGGCAGTGGAAATCATGAGTAATTAGTGCGTCGTCGTGCATGGTTGTTGCCCTTTTCAGCGTTACACTCAATGTCATTGACAGCTTAGCGTAGCAGTGCTGTTTGCAAGCAGGCACCTGATCAACGAATCAGGTAGGATAATGACGAGTTTTCCTGAACCACCTAGCGAGATAAAAGCGATGATGAAACGGTACATGGCAGTTGCGGCCTTAGCGGCCTTCCCGATGGTTGCCCAGGCGGAAACACCTAATGTTACGCCCGGCGAGTGGGAGTTTGTCAGCGTGACTAGCGTTAGCGGCGATATGCAGATTCCCGATCAAACGGAAACCGAGCGTCAGTGCATCATTCAGGAAGAGCTGGAAGGCGCTGACTTTGGCTTCATCGAAGAGGAAGAGGGCTGCGAGCTGCTCAACCAGGATATGAGTGCCGACGGCCTCTCCTACAGCATGGTATGCCGCGCTGAAGGTGGCGAAGCCACGATCGACGGCGAAATGCGCTTTATGGGCGAGCAAATTGAAGGCACTGTGGATATTCTGACTCAGTCCCCCATGGGTGAGTTGACTATGAACACCGTGATTGAAGGTGAGCGTATCGGCGATTGCGAATAAGTACAGCCGTTGTGACGTTTAAACACGAAGGGCGCCTCGTTGGCGCCCTTCGTGTTTTTGGGGATGCGTTATCGCTCTGGCGTATCAAGCGGCGTGTGTTGAGCCGTAGGCGCGTTGGCGATCTCCTCTTCGAGCTGGCGCTTCACTGCTCCCGGCGAGCCAGAGTGGCGGGCCAGCAGGTCGTACGCCACGGGCACCACAAACAGCGTGAAGACGGTAGCGGCGCCGACACCAGCCATAATCACCGTGCCAATCACCAACCGCGATTCCGCCCCTGGGCCGCTGGAGATGATCAACGGAATAGCACCGGCCATGGTGGTCACGGCGGTCATCAAGATGGGTCGTAGGCGGGTCACCGAGGCCTCAATTAACGCTGAGCGAAATGCTTGCCCCTCATCGCGGAGCTGGTTGGCAAACTCGACGATCAAAATGCCGTTTTTCGCTGCCAAACCAATCAGCAGCACCAAGCCCACCTGACTATAAATATTCAGCGACTGACCGCTGAGCAGCAGCGCCAGCAGTGCGCCGCTCATAGCCAGCGGTACCGTGAGCATAATCACAAACGGGTGGATGAGGCTTTCGAACTGGGCGGCTAGTACCAGGAATACCACCACGGCACCTAGCACCAGCAGGAACATCGTCGCACCGCTCGCCTGCTGGAAATCCCGGGATGGTCCCGCCACGTTGGTTTGTACTTCTTCCGGCAGAATGGTATCGGCGGTGTCTTGCAGGTATGCCAGCGCTTCGCCCAGCGGGTAGCCATCGGCGAGGTTCGCTTCAATGGTAATGGCGCGCACGCGGTCAAAGCGGTTCAGCGTGCTGGCGCCGGCAAAATCAGACAGCGTGACCAGGCTTGCCAGCGGAATGAGCTCCCCTGTGCGTGCTGAGCGCACCTGAATGTTATCCAGCGCGCGCGGGCTGTTTTGGCGACTACGGTCGCCTTCCACAATCACATCGTACTCTTCGCCGTCGTCCACATAGCGGGTAACGTTACGGCCACCCAGCAGCACTTCCAGCGTGCGGCCAATCTCGGTCACGGTCACACCTAGCGAGGCGGCACGCTCGTAATCGATATCGACCCGCAGCTGCGGCTGGGTTTCGTCGTAGTTGCTCTCGATGGCCGTCAAACGTGGGTTGTTTTCCCGCACATGATTAATCAGCCGGTCACGCCAGCGGGCTAGGTCTTCGTAAGTGCCGCCGCCCAACACAAACTGCACCGGCTTCTGAGTGCGCTGACCAAAGCCCTGACGCATCACCGGGAAGGCTTGGACGCCAGGGAGCGAGCTGAGCTGCTGGCGCACATCGGCCATAATCTCCCAGGCGCTGCGACGGCTGCCCCAGTCCGCCATATTGACGATGATAAAGCCGCTGTTGAAGTTTTCGATATTACCGAAGCCACGCGGGGCACGAACCACCACGCGCTCAAGCTCACCGCTCTCTACAAAGGGGGTGAGCCGCGCTTCGATCTCATCCATGTAGTCCATCATGTAGTCGAACGTGGCTCCTTCCGGGCCGTTGACCAGCACAATAAAGTTGCCGCGATCCTCTTGCGGAGTGTATTCATTGGGCAGCGCTGTGGCGAGCCACGCCGTTCCGGCAATGAGTAGGGCAAACAGGGCCACGACCAGCCATTTGGCCGTTAGTACGGCTTCTAAGGCTCGCTGGTAGCGGCGTTTGGTGCCATCCAGCAGCCACTGCACGCCTTTTCCAATGCGGCTATCGTGCATGCCGGGCTTGAGTATTTTGGAGGCCATCATTGGCGTTAGGGTCAATGCGAGCAGGGTAGAGACGACCACTGCTGCTGCCATGGTCAGGGCGAATTCAGAGAACAGCCGACCAATATCGCCTTGCAGCATGCTCAGTGGCACAAAGACGGCGACTAACACTAGGGTGGTGGCGATCACCGCAAAGGCGATTTGCCGCGTACCGCGAAAGGCGGCCACCAGCGGTGTTTCACCGTAGTCGTGCATGCGTCGGTTGATGTTTTCGAGCACCACAATGGCATCATCAACAATCAGCCCGATGGCCAGCACCAATGCGAGCAGCGTCAGCAAGTTGATGGAAAAATTCATGGCTGCCAGTGCTGTAAATGCGCCAATCACGGCAATAGGTACTGTAACGGCAGGCACAAGGGTAGTGCGAAGATTGCCCAGGAACAGAAAGATGACCACCACTACGAGTCCCATGGCGATAAAGAGAGTCATGACTACCTGTTCAATAGCACCGGAAACGAACACTGAGGCATCATAGTTCAGTGTGAGCGACATCCCCTCGGGCAGGGTGCCTTGTAGCCGCCCAAGCTCTTCTTGCACTGCCTCAGAAAGCTCAATCACGTTGGCGGTGGACTGCATGATCATCCCCAGCCCCACCATAGGCACGCCATTGGCTCGGAAAACGGAGCGGTCTTCCACAGAGCCTACTTCCACCCGGGCGACATCCGATAAGCGCACTAGATAGCCGTTATTGCTTTGGGCAAGCGCTAAGCCTTGAAAGTCTTCAGCAGTGGCGAAACTGCGCGGCAAGCGGACAATAAACTGGCGGTCATCGGATTCGATAGAACCCGCAGGCAGCTCGACGTTTTCAGCACGTAGAGCGTCCTCCACATCGCCCACGGTGAGGCCACGGGCTGCTAATGCGTTACGGTCCAGCCATACACGCATGGCGTAATCCTGGCCGCCGCCCACGCGTACTCGGGCAACGCCAGGCTGTACTGAGAGACTATCGACGAGAAAGCGGTTGGCGTAGTCGGTGAGTTCGGCAATCGAGTAGTCCGCCCCCGATAGGCTTAGCCAAACAACAATCTCTTCGCTGCTGTCGGCTTTAGTGACTTCAGGATTGTCGGCGTCGTCCGGCAGGTTGCGCAGTGCGCCTGAAATGCGGTCGCGGATATCGTTCGCCGCAGCGTTGATATCCATAGTGATGGCGAACTCGATCTCGATCCGCGAGCGGCCATCCTCGCTTTGGGAGGTGATCAGCTCGATGCCCTCCACCCCGGCAATGCGGTCTTCTAATACTTGGGTAATGCGTGTTTCTACCACGCTGGCCGAGGCACCGGGGTAGCGGGTATCAATACTGACAATAGGCGGGTCAACCGTGGGGTACTCTTGCAGCGGCAAGCGGTTAAGGGCCAGCAAGCCAAAAGCAATAATCAGTGCGGCAATTACCATGGCCAGCACTGGCCGCTGAACGGAAATATCGGATAAACGCATTAGCGATCAGCCTCCAGCAGCGAGCGAATGTCCGTGCTGTCGTCGGCAACGCCTAGCAGGCGAACTTCTTGACCCTCACGGGCTAGCTGCAGACCATGAATCACCACCAAATCGCCTTCGCTAATGCCTTCTAGTACTTCTACTTCCCCGCTGCGGCGCTCGCCGATAGCTACTTCTCGGCGCTCTAAGCGTGGCGCATTCTCCTGCTGTTGAATCACCATCACAAAGTGGCGGTTGCCGCTAGGCTGAATCGCGGCTTCAGGCAGCACTAACGCATCGCGTACGCGCTGCTGCACGATGACTTCCATCAGCATGCCAGGGCGCAGCTTTAAATCAGGATTGGCCAACTCGGCACGCACGCTAACGCTACGGGATACCGGGTCAATCCTTGTGCCAATGCTGGCAACGTCGCCGCGAAATACCTCGTCTGGGTACGCCGCTGTGGTGGCACTAAGACTTAACCCGGCGGATAGCCGCCCCAAAAATACCGCTGGTACGGTAAAATCGAGTTTCATTACATCTAGCTTATCTAGCGTCACCAACGCCATGCCGGGGGTGACGAGGGTGCCCACACTGACGTCACGAAATCCTACGCGGCCGCTAAACGGCGCGTGTATCCGGTAATTTTCCAGTCTAGCTTCCAGGGCTTGGGCATCGGCTTGTGCTTGGCGCAGCTGGGATTGAGTGTCTTCTACGTCTGCTCTAGCCGCTAAGTTGCGCTGCTGCAGCTGCGAAGCGCGGTCAGAAGCGTTTCGCCGCTCATCGGTAATGGCCTGGGCGGCTCTTAGTAGAGCTTGCTCTTCGGCGTCTTCCAAACGAACCAGTAAACGACCGCGCTCTACCTGCTCGCCATCATCGAAGTTAATCTCTGCAATGGTGTCGGTTACGGTGGCCGATAAGGTCACGCTTTCATCAGCACGTAAGGTGCCTAGTGCTTCCAGCGGGTCGGACCAGGTCTCTGTCTCAACGTAATAACCAATCACAGGCGGCTTTGATTGTGCGCTGGCAATAGAAGCCCATCCAAGGAGTAGCACGAGGCAGCAAAAGGAGCGTTTAAAAGCGATCATAAGTGTCTCAGTATTATTGAAATATTCCGCAATCGGCGATGATAGTAAGTCATTACCTGCAACATTGTTGGGGCGAATGTTGAGGCGAATAGGCAGTATCTTGTGCGCTTCTTGTACATGAGTTTTTAAAATGTACAGTAGTTTGGCGCTTCTTACCTGTTAAAATGCCCGCCTTTTCACTCTGGGAGCCTCAGTTATGGTCTACGACGTCGTAGTCATTGGCGCAGGTGCCGCTGGTTTAATGTGCGCGGCACAGGCTGGCTATGCCGGGCGACGCGTTTTGGTGGTCGACCATGCGAACAAAGCGGGTAAAAAAATTCTTATGTCTGGGGGAGGCCGCTGTAACTTTACCAATCTTGATACAGCGCCTGGACACTTTTACTCTGAAAATCCTTATTTTTGCATTTCTGCATTAAAACGTTATCGCCCAGAACACTTTGTATCGCTGGTAGAAACCCATGGCGTTGAGTATGTGGAAAAAGCGCCAGGGCAGCTATTTTGTGCAGATTCCGCCAAAGAGATTGTGCGGGTACTCTTGACCGAGTGTGAGTGGGCCGGGGCGGAGATTAAACTGAGCACATCCGTTTCTCGGCTGGAGCGGCAGGGCGAGGGCATGCGGTTGGCCACGTCTCTGGGCACGATTGATGCAGGGGTGGTGGTCGTGGCGACCGGAGGGCTTTCCATTCCTACCATGGGGGCGACCGGCTTTGGGTACGATATTGCCCGCCAGTTTGGCTTAGAGGTGCTGCCCACGCGCCCCGGCCTAGTGCCATTTACCCTAAGCGATAGCTGGAAAGAGCGGGCGGCGGGGCTTTCTGGCGTTAGCGTGCCCACGGCAGTGAGCTGCAAAGAGAAGCGCTTTGTCGAGCCGATGCTGTTTACCCATCGAGGGCTATCCGGCCCTTCTATGCTACAAATTTCCAGCGTATGGGAGCCGGGTAGCGCAATCTCCATCGACCTCTTGCCGGGCGAAGACGTGGCTGACGCGTTGCGCCATGCGCGCCAGGAAACCCCTAAGCGGCTGCTGTCGACCTGGCTAGGCGAGCGTTTTCCAAAGCGCTTTGCTCAGGCGCTATTAGAGTGGTATCCCGATCAGCATTTAACTAGCCCGCTGGCGCAATACAGTAACGAGGCGCTAGATATTTGGGCCCAGCGGCTAAATCAGTGGCAGCTAAAACCAGCAGGCACCGAAGGGTGGCGCACGGCCGAGGTGACGATGGGGGGTGTCAGCACCGACGCCATTTCATCCAAAACCTTTGAAGTAAAGGATCTACCTCAACTGCGCTTTATTGGGGAAGTGCTGGATGTGACGGGCCAACTAGGCGGTTATAACTTTCAGTGGGCCTGGGCAAGCGGTGTGGCCTGTGGACAAGCGTGTTAGGTGTCATCGACACGCATTAAACAAGCCGCTGTGGTAAGTGAGCCGCAGCGGCTTGTCGGATAATCCTTGTCGCAGGCGTAGCGGTCAACGGACGATTATGTCGCCACTTTGGCAAGGAGCTTCAGCTTTCGAAAGAGCATGTAACCTGCCAGTGCCTTACGACCTAGCACCATGGCACCGCCTGGATGACGTGCAATGCGTAACGCAGCAATGCCGCCAATGGCGTAAAGCGGCAGTTTGACGCTTTTCCAATGACGTTCCAGCGGGGAAGAGGCATGTAGCAGCGTGTCGCTATCGACCAGTATGTCGATACGCTGCTGCTCCAGTTCGGCGAGCAGCGCCGCCTTGCGCTCTGCGCGACTGAGTGGTTTAACGACGCTATCGTGACGGGTCATCCTCATTCACCTCTAGCAAGGCTCGGTCCGCTGCAAGCTGCTTTAACGTTTCTTTGAGCAGCGTATGACGCTTGGCTTGACGAAGTGCTATTACGGCGAGTAGTACGCTGAGTGCAATCAGTACACCAGCACTCACGCTGATGGCCGTGAGACGATACGTGTCCCAAAAAAGCACAATGACAAGAGCCGTTAGCGTAGCAATGCCAAGAAGCAGTAATAGCAGGCTGGCACCAGCAAGTAACAGCAAAACCAGTAAACGCGCGCGCTCTTCCTCTAGTTCCAAAACCGCCAAACGCAGGCGGGTCTCACTGTTGGCTACCAGTGATTTCAGCAGGCGTTTGGCGGCAGAAAAGACGCGTTGGGTGGGACCCAAAGCCATTAGCGACGCCCGAGCAGCATACCAACGACAAGGCCAGCAGCGGCGCCAATACCGATGCTGGTCCAGGGGTTTTCATGGACATAACGGTCACAACACGCTGCCTGTTCGGAGAGCGTTTCGCGGGTGTCTTCGTAGAAACGTTCTCCGCGGGCTTCTAGGCGAGTACGAGTATCTTTTAAACGTCGCTCGGCACGCTCACGCAGATCGCGCATTTCGCTGCTGGCGTCTTTGGAGGTTGCGTTCACCAGCTCTTCGACTGTTTCGCTGAGATGGCGCAGGTCTTCTTTCAGCTGGTCAGCGCGTGCGGAGGTATCTGTATTACGTTTTGCCATGATGTCTTCCTTTGACGAGTAAATGAGTGACGACTTCAGCATAGCAGCCGCCACCTGATAGACAACCCTTGTCGTTTAACGGTTCAGCCCGGTGGCGCTAAATAGTGGGTTAAGACTAAAACCAAGGCTTAAACGGTGCACGCGATTATCGTAATCAATCATGCTTTCACCGTAGCCATAGTAGTACTGTACATGGGCGCGCACACCGTTAAACGCTGGCCAACTATAGTCAACCTGGGTGCCGTAGTTACCCGTGCTTGGATTGCCACGCAGTTGCCCCGCGAATTCATGGTTATTTTGTAAACGCTTGGCAAGACGAATATCTCCATAGCCGACAAAACGCTCGATATCCGGGTTGTTGTCATCGCTTTCAGACTCAGGTACGCGCCAGTGAGGAGCCAGCGTTAACGCCCAGTCACCGCTCTGGAAGGTGCTCTCCAGATAGACACGATTCCAGCTACGCGAAAGCGGGTCGGAACGACCATTGGATTGGTGAATAAAAGAGATCCGGTTGCGAGTATTTACCCAGCCCAGCGCGCTCCAGGCGTTGTCGAAGTCGATAAAAACCTCAGGCTCGTAGTTGGTTTCCCGGAAAGGGGAGGAGGCGTCAGTGTTGTAGGCCTGCCACCAGCTTCGCTGAGTGTAGGCAAAATAGACGTCGCCAACGTTGCCAAAGATGTCTTCCGCCAGATTGAACTTGGCGCTGAACTGGAACTTCACTTCGTTATTGTTAGGCCCGGACGCATCGGTCACTTCACGAAAGTTGTTGGCGTCCTGGTTAGTGTTATAGCTCACCGGAAACAGGTAATTGGTACGGTGGGTGGTGATGGAAAACGGGTTACGCGACGACTCCTGCTCCCACTGGCGACGATCACTCAGGTCCTCCAGAGCAACTTCTTCCGGCAACTGCTTGGGAGGAACGCCTTGGGCTGCTTCCTCAGGTGAGTCAATTTGCTGCAGTTGCTGGCGCAGTTGATAAAGCTCGGTATTCAGTGCACGAATACGCGCTTCAATCTCTTCTTGGGTGTCGGCCTGGGCGCTCTGGCTGAGCATATCAGCACTTACCACCACCACTAGGCCGGTTAACAACAGTTTTTGGATAACCATCAACGTGGCTCACAAATTAAGGAATAAGGAAAGAGGTGCCAGCGTCGTTTCTATACATGCCGCTCGTACAAGTCAACTGTCGATATCCCGCTAGCTAACTGGATTGCGCAACGACTGCTAACCCCCGACAATGGGAATCTTGCCCGATTCGGCGGGCTTACATGTCAATGAGGCATAAGTAACGTGGTGAGAAATGCCATGAAAGCCGTCATTTGCTGCCTATACATGGTAGCGATGCTGGCCAGTCCCGCAACCGCTCAAACTATTGCGGTTGAGCGCGTCCCTCCTGAAGCAGAGCTAACTGAGCGCTTGGCGGCCATTGAGTCGCTAGATGCCGAATTAACCGCCGACCAAAAGCGTGACCAGGCGGCGCTGACCGCAGCACTGCAGGCCTATGAGCGCCTCAAGGCCATCGAAGAGCGCCAGCAGGCGTTAGAGCAGCGGGTGAATCAGGCACCAGAGTTATTGCTGCGTTTAGAGCGCGAGCTTAATGATGCCGAAGAGGAGAGCCAACAGCTTTCGGTCAATCACCTCAGTGATATGCCGTTAGAGGTATTAGAAGCCGAGCAGGCTGATGCTGTGATGGAGCTGCAGCAACTGCAGAGCCAGATGGCAGAGGTGAACTCCCAGCTGTTAGCTGCTCAGACGCTACCCGAACGGGCACAGCAGGCCATTTCCGATGCGCTACAGCGCGCGGAAACGCTACGCCGTGAGCATGATACTCGGGCTGCGCTGCTGGCGGATCGTCAGCTTTCGGCTCGCGAGGATGCACAGCTCATCCAGTGGCGCTTAGAGCGAGTGCTGGCAGAGCAAGAGGTCAGCCTGAACCAGCGTGAATTAAGTGCCAACAGCCGCCTGCGTGAACTGGCTCAACAGCGCCGTGACCTGCTGGCCCTGCAGATCGATCAGCAAGAGCAGCAGCTTAGCCTGCTGCAGGGCGTGATCGACCGCCAGCGACGCCTTCAGTCTGAGCAGGCCATCGCCGACGCCGCCAAAAATGACCCGCTCATCGCGGAAGGTCATCCCGTCGTGCTGAATGCTCAGCAGGTCAATCAAACGCTAAGCCTGGAGCTGCTGCGGGCGACGGACCGTGCCAATGGCATTGTGCGTGAAAACATCGAGGCGCAGCGTCAGTTAGAGCATGTTCGCCAGCTGCAGCGCAGCCTCAATGAGCAGATGGAAGCCATTCGCGGCAGCCAGTTGCTCTCTCGTATTCTCCGCGAGCAGCGCCAGTCGCTGCCTGCCGTAGTGCCCCGGCGCGATTTGCAGGATGAGATTGCCGACCTGCGCTTGAAACAGTTCGATCTTATTCGCCAGCGCGACCAGCTCCGCCAAGGGGAGCGGTTGGCTGCCCAGCGCCTTGAAGAGGCGGGGGTCGAGGTAACCCCAGGGCTGGTGGACTCGTTGACGCGGCTTTATCAGTCCCGCCGTGAGCTGGTGGAGCAGCTCGAGCAGGCCTACGGCAGCCTGTTGAGTTCAGCCATCGAGCTACAGCTCAATCATCAGCAGCTGCTCTCCACTACTCATGATCTGCGCGCCACCATTGATGAGCAGCTGTTTTGGGTGGCCAACAGCCGCCCGTTGGATGTGAACTGGCTACGTCAACTGCCCAGTTATCTCACGCAGGAGTGGCATGAAGGGGAGTGGCGCGCGGTACTGCCTACCCGCTGGCGGGGGCTCTCTTGGGATATGCTAGTAGGCGCGCCGCTGCTGTTGCTGAGCGTGGTATTGATTGCGCTGCGCGGGCGTATCAAAAAGCGACTAGCGCTGATTCATTCACAAATTGGTCGTTTGAAAAGCGATACCCAGCTACACACCCCCAAAGCGGTGTTGCTCAATGCGCTGCTAGCGCTACCCGGGCCGTTAGCACTGGCGGGTGCGGGCGTTGCCCTGCACACGGCGGAGGGTGGCCTTGCGCTGGGGTTAGCGCCTGCGCTGCTGCAACTCAGCCTGAGCTGGGGCGTAATTGCCCTAGGGCGGCGGTTACTGGTGCCTGATGGTGTCGCAGAGCGTCACTTCACCTGGGCACCCGCTTACAATGTGCGGCTGCGCCGACTGTTGATCGGCCTGGGGATTGCTCTGGTGCCGGTGGTTGCCATTGCTGCCATGTCCGAGCAGATGGAAACACCGCTGGCTCAGCGCCCGGTGGCGATGGCGCTGTTCATGAGCGGGCTGCTTGCCATGGCGTGGTCGCTGACGCAGCTCATCCTGGCCCATGTCCCAATCTTTGGTGTGCGGCTTTTCAGGCTGATCTTGGGGCTCGCCATGGCCGCTGTTCCACTGGTGCTGATGGGGCTGGTTGCCTGGGGCTACGAGTACACGGCGCTCAGGCTGGTAGCGCGTTTTGCCATTACGCTCTATTTATTGGGGCTTTGGGTGGTTGTTGAGGCGACGGTGGTGCGCAGTTTGGCAGTGGCCGCCCGTCGGTTAGCTTATCGTCGTGCGTTAGCCCGCCGCCGTGCGCAAGTACAAGAGGGTGCTGAAGGTGGGTTAGAGGTGGTCGAAGAGCCGCCGTTGGATATGGAAAAAATCAACGCCCAGTCGCTGCGGCTCTCTAAGCTTATTTTGCTAATAGGGTTTAGCGCGCTGCTCTATTTGGTGTGGTCGGACCTGCTCGCTGTACTGGGGTATCTAGATCAGGTGTCGCTTTGGAACGCGGCTGAAGGCGATTTGGTCGACAATGCGCTATCGATCTCGGATTTTGTCACGGCGCTCTTGGTAGTAGCCATCACCTTTATTTCGGCTCGCAATCTTCCTGGCCTGCTGGAGGTGATGGTGTTATCGCGCTTGGCGCTCAAGCAGGGGAGTGCCTATGCGATTAGCTCGCTGCTCTCCTACACCATTGTGGGAACCGGCATAGTGATGTCGCTGGCGACCTTAGGTGTGTCCTGGGATAAGTTGCAGTGGTTGGTGGCAGCGTTGAGTGTCGGGTTAGGCTTTGGTTTACAGGAAATTTTTGCCAATTTTATTTCCGGCCTAATTATTCTGTTTGAGCGCCCTATTCGTATTGGTGATACCATTACCATAGGCAACCTGCACGGCACGGTGAGTCAGATTCGTATTCGGGCCACCACGGTGACCGATTTCGACCGCAAAGAGATCATTATTCCCAACAAGACTTTCGTCACGGATCAGCTCATTAACTGGTCGCTCTCCGACAATGTGACCCGCGTGGTGCTCACTTACGGGGTCTCACACGGTTCAGATTTGCCTCTGGTGCATAAGCTTTTGCGTCAAGCGGCCGATGAAAATGCCCGCGTGCTGGATGACCCTGAGCCGCAGGTGTTCTGCCTAAGTTACGGCCCTCACAGCCTCAATTTCGAACTGCGTATTTTCGTCAATGACTTGTTAGACCGCCTGTTTGCGGCCGATGAGGTGAATTGCCGGGTGGATGAGCTGTTCAAGGAGGCGGGAGTGAAGATCGCCTTTGAACAGCTCGATGTTTGGCTGCATCCTGAGCAAGGGGAGTCGGTGAAAGTGCAGTCCAAGCCGACCCTCCCGCCTGCTTCGTTGAGCTAACCGCTAGGGCTTGCTGGCGAGAAGAAGAAACTCCCGATTGCCGTCGCTGCCGGTAATCGGGCTCTCTTGCCAGTGACTGATGACGAGGCCGCACTGCTCGCAGGCGGTGCGTATTTTTTGTTCCACCTCTGCGTAGCGACGAGGTTCTCGCACGACGCCGCGTTTATCCAGCGCACCGGGGTCTAGCTCAAACTGTGGTTTTACCAGCGAAAGCAGCTGCCCGCTAGGCGGCAGTAGGGCGGCAATCTCATGCAGAATCAGCGTCTGTGAAATAAACGATACATCCATCACCGCAAGATCAATCGGCCGTTCGGCAAGCGTGCTCAAAAGTGCCTCTGACTTGCTCATATGACGGGCATTGAGTCCTTCCAGGCAGGTTACTCGTGGGTCGCTGCGTAAGTGGCTTGCCAACTGGTCGTGGCCGACTTCCACGCCTATTACGTGGCGTGCGCCAAACTGCAGGGCGCAGTCGGTAAACCCACCGGTGGATTGGCCGATATCCAGCACGCCTTTATCCTCTAAGCGCATGGCTAACGCCTGTAGAACGCCTTCTAGCTTTAGCCCTGCGCGTGAGGCATAGCGCTCTTCTGGGTCCTCCTCCACGCGGAGTGGGGCATTGGTCGGCCATTTTTCAGAGGGTTTGCTCAGCAAGGTGCCGTCGCTTAAAAAAACGCGCCCGTTTTTGATCAGCCGTTGGGCACGGGTACGAGAACTGGCCAGTCCTTGGCTGACCAGTAATTGATCGAGTCGTATCATCTTGGTCGTATCTGTAGTGTTTGGGAGGCCCCATATTACTGGGGCCATTAGTCGGCCTGCAGCTCAGTAGGGGGAAGCGTGTGGCTCCCCAGCTACGGTGCAGAAAGCCCTTAACGCGCTCTAGTTCTTCATCGGTCACCGTGGCCAGCTCGCCTCTTTCTAGAGGGGCGTAGTGGTAGATATAGAGCCGCGAAGTGAACTGCTCAAATGGCAGAGAGGCTTCGCCAAAGCGCTCGCCGTTGCCGGACGTGCTAGCTCGTTGAGCTTGGCATCTTCAGGTGAAGAGACCTCTTGGTGGTTTGTCACATAGACTCCTTACCCTTGCCGTAGCGGGGATTATACATAGAAGTCGAGATCCTCTTGGCGTTTTAAAAGATCACGGATGGTATGCGCGTCCTCACCTTTAAAGTAGATCAAGCCCCAGTGGGTACCATACACAATAGGCGCTACCACCGGCTAATTAGTGGCCTGTGAGGCTGTCAAATAAGGAAAGCGCCGTTTTCGATGATGTCTGCTAAAGGGGTAACCCCGGAGTATGGTAGGCTAGGCGCGGTAACGTTACCTTCAAGTGGCAAGAGGATTAGGCCAAGATGGCGGCCAAGCCGATCTACCGTGTGGTGGTTCACCAGCAGGGTGAAATTTGGGATTTATACGTCAGAGAGATCTTTCAGAGCGAACTCTGGGGCTTTATTGAAGTCGAGGAGTTTGTCTTTGACGATGCGTCGCGAGTGGTGGTGGATCCAGGAGCGGAAAAACTGCAGCGAACCTTTGAGGGTGTGAAGCGTAGTTACCTGCCTCTTAACGCCATTGTGCGGATTGATGAGGTAGAGCGTGAAGGCCCCCTGAAGGCCGTGAAAAGTGATGCTCGCGTCGCAGAGTTTCCTCGTCCCTTCCCGTTACCGCCCCGCGGGGAAGGGTAAGCGCTTTAGACACGCGCAACGCTTTGAGCGATACGCGCGGTGGCTTCGTCGGCCATGCGCGTTTTTATGATCAGGACATGACGTCATGCAAGTAGATAAATTTCGCAGTAATTGTTATGCCGCCGCAGTTGGCGTGCTGCTAAGCATGAGCAGCCAAGCGGCATTCGCTCAATCCGATAACCAAGCCTGGGTCAGCGATGAGCTAAGTACCTACGTGCGCAGTGGGCCGACAGATGGTTATCGCATTGTGGGAACGCTCAATGCAGGCGAGCAGGTGGAAGTGCTGGAAACCAGCGGTGATTACACCCGGGTGCGCAGCAATAGCGGCGATACGGTGTGGGTTTTGAGCAATGAGCTTCAGCAAACGCCTAGTGCTCGTCAGCAATTGCCCGAGCTGCAGGCCCAGGTGGAAGAGCTGACCCAAGAGCTTGACGGTATCAACGATACCTGGGAGCAGCGGGTCTCTTCCATGACCGCCACGCTTGATGTTCGCGAGCAGCGCATCGCAGACCTGGAAGCGAGGAACCTTGAGCTGGATAACGAGGCAGAGCAGTCACGCCAACAGGTGCGAGCGCTGCAGGCACGTCTGGACACTCAAGAGGAAGACTTGCTGATGCGCTACTTTATGTACGGTGGCGGTGTGGCGGGCGCTGGCCTGCTGGTGGGGCTGATTGTGCCGCACTTGCCGCGCCGTCGTAAAAAGCGTGACCGCTGGTTCTAAACAGTTAGGTTTTTAGGATAGTAAGCAGTTAGGTTTTTAGGATAGTAAGAGGGCATGTCCATGGAGAATTCCTGGCGGCAGCGTTGGCAAGAGGGACGGATAGGCTTTCACCTGGAGGAGACCCACCCGGCACTGTTGAAGTATTGGCCAACGCTAGGCGTGCCCTCTGGAGCCAAGGTGTTGGTGCCGCTATGTGGGAAGAGCTTAGATATGCGCTGGCTCGCGGACCAAGGGCACCCGGTGTTGGGCATAGAGCTTGCCCCGGAGGCTATCGAGCAATTTTTGGCCCAGCGTAGTGGCGGTATCTCTCGTTATACTCAGGCAGGCTTTGAGGTGTGCCGGCAGGGTAACATCGAGCTCTGGTGCGGTGACTTCTTTCACCTGCATATTCAGCAGGCGGCTGAAGTGGAGGCTTTTTACGATCGTGCATCGCTGATTGCGCTGCCACCGGCTACCCGCGAACGCTACGCTTTCCACTTGGCTCAGTTGGTGCCACCGGGAGCGAAAGGGCTGCTGGTGGGGTTAACCCACGCCGATGGCGATGCCGGGCCGCCATTTAGCGTGCCGGATGAGGAAATTGAGCGCCTGATGGCGCCCAATTTCCGCATAGAGCGGTTAGCGCACCTGCCCGCCGATGCCCGTGGCCGAAGTGAAAGCATCTGGGCGCTTGAGCGGCGCGGGCCACGGGTTTAATTATCCCCCTTAACGGGCGAGAAGCCGACCCAGCTCTGGGTCGCTGAATGCCCGGTTTAGGCCATCGCTAAGCAAGTCGTTCAACATCCGCGTATTGGCATCTTCACCCGGTTTAAGCGCATAACCTTGGGTGCGACGTGACGTATATGTCCCGGTATACGTCGTGCCCTGGTTCTGCGCGATGGCCCGGAAAACCCCTTCAATGCGCGCTTCATCAATTAGCGGCTGCCCGCTGTCGCCACGGCCATAGTGCAAGCTGGCAAGTTCCAGAGTCAGGCTGGGGCGGCCTTGGGCGGCTTCGCGGGTAGGGGTAAACCCCATATCGCGTGCGGCACGCTCCGCTTCGGCCTGTAGGCGCGGAATCAATTCATGGCTGCTTACTATAATCTGCGCCGTCGACATGTTGCCGCCCGTGCGCGTACCAATGACTTCACTCGGCCGGGCGTCGACGGCCACCACGGTCACTTGCTGACCCGAGCCGGTTTGCGGCACGTTAGCGCTACGGGTGGGGTTTAGCTGTAGGTATTGAGGACTTGCACAGCCTGCCAGCAATAGGGTGGTTAACAACGCACCAGACGCGCGTAAAAAGTGACGCCGACGCATAAAACTCTCCGCAATCATTGTGGTTAAACGATAAACATACCTGTCGCAACAAGGTATTAAAAAGCAAAGCGTTAAGAAACAAGGCATTGCAATAATCGCGGCAGTATAGCGTTGTGCTAGCCTGCCGCGCTAGCAGTCCCTAAGCCACTCGTGCCTGCTGCTCAGGTGTTTTAGCGTCTTCTTTAAAGCGATGCCACTGGCGCGGGTGAGCAAACAAGCGCTGCCCCCGGCGCATGTGCAGTCGCTCGAAATCGGCGTGGCGAACGGTGGCTAGCCACGGTTTTGCCAGCCAGTCGGCCTCTAGCTCTACGCGTACTTCGGCACCGACCGGGGAGATAGCGGTAATCGTCACCGGCAGGTGGCTTTCAGCGCTGGGTTCTTCCGCCAGGCGCACCTCATGGGGGCGCAGCAGCAGCTCTTCATCGCCATCGGGTAAGTCCACGTTGAGGTGCGCATCGCCGCAGGTCAGCACGCCATCGCGAACGCGGCCCTCTAGGTGGTTCACATCACCCAAAAACTCAAATACAAAGCGGTTCTTCGGTGCGCGGTAGAGCGTATCCGGCGTGTCGATTTGCTCGATACGGCCGTTACTCATCACCACCACACGGTCAGAAAGCTCCAGCGCTTCTTCCTGGTCGTGGGTGACGAACACACTGGTAAAGTTCAATTCGTCGTGCAGGCGGCGCAGCCAGCGGCGAAGGTCTTGGCGAACCTTGGCATCCAGGGCGCCAAACGGCTCGTCTAGCAGCAGGACGTCAGGCTCTACAGCAAGTGCGCGAGCCAGCGATACGCGCTGCTGTTGCCCACCCGAGAGCTGGGCAGGCAAGCGGTTGGCTAAGTGCTGTAGCTGCACCATCTCAAGGAGCCTGAAGACTCGCGCCCGAATTTCACCGTTGGAGGGGCGGCGCTTTTTCGGCATCACCGTAAGGCCAAACGCCACGTTGTCATAAACGCTCATATGGCGAAACAGGGCGTAGTGCTGAAAAACAAAGCCGATGCGGCGGTCGCGCACATGCACGTTGGTGACATCGCGGTCGCCAAATAGAATCTTGCCGGGCTGCGGAGAGCGGTCGGCGTTCTCTAGGCCAGCAATGATACGCAGCAGGGTGGTTTTTCCCGAACCGGAAGGACCTAGCAAGCCCACCAATTCACCTTCGTGAATGTCCAGGTTGATGGGCTCAAGCGCCTGGGTGTTGGCAAAGTGCTTGGCAATATTCTGTAAGCGAATACTCATGTGTATGCCTCCCGGCGCGATGCGCGCCATTCAAGGCCTGCCTTGGCCGCAAGAGTTAACAGGGCAATCAGGGCCAGCAGGGCGGCGCTCGCAAACGCACCCACGGCGTTGTAATCCTGATAGAGCTGCTCAAGGTGCAGCGGTAGCGTATTGGTTTGCCCACGAATGGCCCCTGAGACAACCGAGACCGCGCCAAATTCACCCACCGCGCGGGCGTTGGTAAGGATGATGCCGTAGAGCAGTGCCCAGCGAATGTTGGGCAGCGTGACCCGCCAAAACGTTGTCCAGCCAGAAGCGCCCAGCGTTACGGCGGCTTCTTCTTCCCGTGAGCCTTGGGCCTGCATAAGCGGGATTAATTCACGCGCCACAAACGGGCAGGTGACGAAGATGGTGACCATCAAAATGCCCGGCCAGGCAAACATCAGCTGAATATCGTGGCTATCTAACCATCCGCCAATCCAGCCGTTGCGGCCATACAGCAGTAGATAAATTAAGCCAGCGACCACAGGAGAAACGGCAAACGGAATATCAATCAGCGTTTGCAGAATGCGCCGCCCTGGGAAGCTAAAGCGCGTCACCAGCCACGCTAGCGCGACGCCAAATACCAAGCAAATGGGGATGGTCATTAACGCAATGACCAACGTAAGGCCAATGGCGTGCAGGGTGAACGCATTGCTCACGTTCTCCCAAAATACCATGACGCCCTGGGAGAACGCCTGAGCAAAAATAGCCACCAGCGGCAGCAGCAGAAATAGCGCAGACAGCAGTAGGGCTGCGCCAATTAATAAGCGCCGCACTAAAGGCGCATCACCAATCCGGCGCATTATCCTTTACCTCCATGCAGACGACGCACAAAGCGGCCCTGCCAGATATTGATGGCGAGCAGCAGCGCCAGCGAGACAAACAGCACCACCGAGGCAATGGCAGACGCCCCCGCGTAGTCATACTCCTGCAGTTTGACGAAGATCATCAGTGCCGTGATTTCGGTTTCATAGGGCATGTTGCCCGCAATGAAAATGATCGCCCCGAACTCACCCAGCGAGCGCACGAAGGCAAGCCCGGTGCCGGTGACGAGCGCTGGCCAAAGGTGCGGCATAATCACTCGGCGAAACGCCACGCCATCGGTGGCGCCCAGGGACATCGCGGCTTCGTCCACCTCGGCAGGCAAATCTTCCAGCACCGGCTGCACCGTGCGCACCACAAAGGGAATACTGGTGAAGGCCATCGCCAGGGCAATCCCCACCCAGGTGTAAGCGACCTGAAGCCCCATGGGCTCGATGATGTTGCCGACCCAGCCATTGCCCGCATAGAGCGTCGCCAGAGTAATGCCCGCAACGGCGGTGGGCAGGGCAAAAGGCAGATCCATCAAAGCATCGAGTAGGCGTTTGCCAGGGAATTCATAGCGCACCAGCACCCATGCCAGCAGTAGGCCAAACACTGCGTTCACCAGCGCCGCCACGGCTGCCGCGCCGATGGTGACCATATAGCTGGCGACGACGCGACCTTCGGTGATGATGGCAAAGTACTCGGCCAGGCTTAGTTCAGAAAGCTGGCCAAATAGTCCGGTAATGGGCAGTAGCAGTACCAGCGAAATAAATAGCACGCTGATACCCATAGATAGGCCAAAACCCGGCAGCACGCGCGTGCTGCCGGATCGCCAAAATGCTAATTGGCTCATGGGGTTCCGTTAACGACGTTGCAGTTGATCAAGCAGAGCACCGCCTTCGAAGTGGTTCTCCATCGCTTCTTCCCAGCTGCCGAACACGGTTTCGACTTCAAATAGCTCGGTGTCGGGGAACTGGTCGGCAAACTCTTCTACCACAGTGTCGTTATGGACACGGTAGTTAAAGCCTGCCAACTGACGCTGGGCATCTTCGCTGTAGAGATACTCTAGGTAGCTTTGGGCTAAGTCGCTGTTGCCGTTACGTTCGGCGTTTTCACCCACCACCGCGACCGGGAATTCCGCCAGAATGCTCACCGGCGGGACGATTACTTCGTAGTCATCGCTGCCGTATTCGCTGCGGATGTTGTTCACTTCAGACTCAAAGCTGATCAGTACGTCGCCAATGCCGCGCTCGATAAAGCTGGTTGTGGCACCGCGACCGCCGGTGTCGAACACCGCTACGTTGCGCAGGAAGGTGCGCATGAAGTCTTGGATCTTCTCTTCATCGCCGTCGAATTCATTCTCGGCGAAGCCCCAGGCAGCCAGGTACGTGTAGCGGCCGTTACCGGAGGTTTTCGGGTTCGGGAAGACCATTTGTACGTCTTCTTTAACGAGGTCATCCCAGCTTTCGATGCCTTTCGGGTTGCCTTTGCGCACCAGGAAAGCGGTGGTGGAGTAGTAGGGCGAAGCGTTGTTCTCAAACGCATCCTGCCAATCCTCAGCCACCAAGCCTGCATCGGCTAGTGCTTGAACGTCGGTGACTTGGTTAAACGTCACTACGTCCGCACGTAGGCCCTGCATAATGGCGCGCGCCTGGGCAGAGGAGCCACCGTGGGACTGGCTGATAGCGATCTCTTCGCCATGCTCCTCTTCCCACCACGCCTGGAACTCCGGGTTAATCGCGGCGAATAGCTCGCGGGCGATGTCGTAGGAGGAGTTCAGTAGCTCGCGCTCCTGGGCGACGGCGGCGCTGGAGAAGGTCATGCCAGAAACGACGGTGCCAACGGCAACGGCCAGTAGGCTACGGCGAAGGCCGGTGCGGAAAGAAGAGGGTAGCGTCATTATAGACTCCTTGATTCTGGGGGCGATTTAGTCGCGATGACGCTAAGGTTAAACCTAGGATTGTGGAATTACAATCGTGTTTTATATTCTATTTGGAAATATCTGTTTAAGGATATGCATTGACGGCAAGCGTGCTGCATGGCCGTCACGTGTAATAGGGCTTCGTGTGTGGCTCTGGTAAGATGGCCCCTTTATTTTTATTACCTGAGGACCCCTTCATGAGCGCTGCACAGGATTTTTTGATTGCCCCTTCGATACTCTCCGCTAACTTTGCGCGGCTGGGCGAGGAGGTTGATAACGTGCTGGCGGCCGGCGCCGATGTGGTTCATTTCGACGTTATGGACAACCATTACGTGCCGAACCTGACTATTGGGCCGATGGTATGTAAGGCGCTGCGCGACCATGGCGTGACGGCACCCATTGATGTGCATCTGATGGTGAAGCCGGTGGATCGCATGATTAGCGATTTTATTGAGGCGGGTGCCAGCTACATCACTTTCCACCCCGAAGCCTCTGAGCATATTGATCGTTCGCTGCAGCTGATTCGTGATGGTGGTTGTAAAGCGGGGCTGGTGTTTAACCCGGCCACGCCGCTTTCGTATCTTGATTACGTGATGGATAAGGTTGATATGGTGCTGCTGATGAGCGTCAACCCCGGCTTTGGCGGCCAGTCGTTTATCCCCGGCACGCTGAACAAGCTGCGTGAGGCACGTGCGCGTATCGACGCTTCGGGCTTGCCCATTCGCTTGGAGATTGATGGTGGCGTCAAAGTCGACAATATCGCGGATATCGCCGCCGCCGGTGCCGATACCTTTGTAGCGGGTTCAGCGATCTTTAACGCCCACCAGGCAAGCGACCCCCACGGCTACGACAGCGTGATTCAGCAGATGCGCGCGGAGCTGGCCAAGGTTCGCTGATAGTTATCGGGTTTACCTACCCGTTATGCTGAGTAAGCCTGAGTGGGAGGCCGCTTTAGCGGGCGAATGGCGCCGCTAGGCGCCTTAGCAGAGCCCCCGTCGCGAGCTGAAGCTCCCTCCCATGACCGCTAACTATGCTTAACTGAATGGTATTAGGGTAGATCTCCCGCCCTTTGCATGTCTTTAGTGAAGTTTCATGCGTGGTTTGAGGTAGCGGTTTAATTTATCCACCAACCATGCAAGCCCGGTTTTTGGCGCACCGTGAATAGAGAGTTGATGCATGCGGTAGAGCGATGCATAGGCTTGGCGCGCCAGCCAGCCCTCCAGAAAAAGCCCGCGAGAGGCGGAGCTGCGCATGAGGTTACCTACCGCGTCGTAACGGGCCAGGGATACAAGCGAGCCGTGATCGCGATAGTGAAATTCGCGCAGCGGCTTCTTCTCCAGGCAATGCTCCAGGTTTTTAGCCAATAGCTTGGCCTGCTGATGGGCGGCCTGAGCGCGAGGCGGCACCGTTGCATTATCGCCTTGGGGGCAGCAAGCGCAGTCGCCCATTGCAAAAATATGCGGGTCGTCTACGCTCTGCAGTGTCTGCTTGACGTTGATCTGGTTGCGCTTGTTGGTGCTTAAGCCCAGCTCAGTAAGAAACGGCGGCGCTTTAATGCCAGCGGCCCATACGTTGAGATCGGTTTCGATCACCTCACCGTCGCCTGTGACCAGCTGATACTCCTGAGCTTCTTGAATTGCCGTGCCCACATGTACGGTGACCCCCATGCTCTCCAGCTCTTGCTGAACGGTTTGGCTGATGCGCTCAGATAAACCGGGGAGCAGACGCGGTGCCGCTTCAATCAAATGCACGCTAATGGTTTGGTGATCCACCGCCGTGACGCCGTAGGCATTGAGCAGGCGCGAGGCGTCGAGCAGTTCGGCAGAAAGCTCCACCCCTGTTGCACCGCCACCCACAATCCCAATGGTGAGCTGGGTGTTCTGACGCAGCTTGGGGTCGGTATAGCGCAGGAAGGTATTAATCATATCCCGCTGGAAGGCTTTGGCCTGCTGGGGAGAGTCAATAAAATGGCAGTGCTCTGCGACCCCCTTGGTACCAAAATCATTCGAGATACTGCCAAGTGACAGTACTAAATAGTCATAAGTGAGCTGGCGGGCGGGCAGTACCTCCACGCCATCTTCATCTTCAATAGGTGCCAGGTGAATGACCTTCTGTTCCCGATCAAGACCGTTGAGCGAGCCGCGCTGGTAGCGGTAGTAGTGGGCTGAGGAGTGCCCGCGATAATCCACTTCATCCATGCTGGAGTTTAGCACCCCGGTGGCTAGCTCATGCAGCAGCGGCTTCCATACGTGGGTGGCGTTGCGGTCAAGCAGGACAATCTCAGCGCGCTTTTTTTTACCTAGCGTGTGTCCAAGACGGGTGGCTAGGGCTAGCCCGCCCGCGCCGCCGCCCACAATCACAATTCGGGGAATGGCCATTACTCTCTCCTTGTCAAATATAGCCACAGCATAGAACTTTATGCGGTGTATGACGAAGGGCTAAGTAGGTAAGATGATCAAATTAATCGACACTGTTGCCAACTAGCAGCCTAAGCACATAAGTGAGGCCACGCGTGCATACCATTTTGCAAGGAAAGCGGTTAATCGCCTTTGATTTAGACGGCACGTTAATCGACTCAGTGCCCGATTTGGCCGTTGGCGTGCAGCGGGCGCTGCAAGAAGTTGGGCTGGCGCAGCCGAGTGAAGATCAGGTGCGCGATTGGGTGGGCAACGGCGCACAGGTACTGGTAGAGCGAGCGCTGTCCTGGGCACTCAACGCCGCACCGGAGGCAGCGTTGCAACAAAACGCCTACGAAGCGTTTATGCGCCACTACGGGGCCGCACCCAATGCATTAACCAAACTCTACCCGGACGCGTCTGAAGCGCTTCATGCGCTGCATGAGGCGGGTTTTGTGCTGGCCTTGATTACCAATAAACCCGAGCGGTTCATTGCGCCTATTTTAAGCCACTTTGGTGTGCTGGCGCTGTTCACGTCTACCGTGGGCGGCGACTCGCTAGCCGAGAAAAAACCCAGCCCGTTGCCGCTTCTGCATGTTGCCCATACGCTGGATATTGCCCCCTCGGCGAGCGTGATGGTGGGGGACTCTCGTCATGATATCGCGGCGGGTAAGGCGGCGGGCTTTACGACGGTGGCACTGCCATATGGCTATAACCACGGCGACCCCATCGAGCAGAGCCACCCGGATCTGATAGTGGCATCGCTTCGCGAGCTGGTTAGCTAGCGCCTACTCCTCGGCCCTGGCACCTCCCAGCGCTTCATGCAACAGCTCGGCATTGTGGCGCAGCATTGCCGGGTAGTTGTAGGCGGGGCCATCGGTATCACTCAGCGTATCCACATAGAGCGGGCCTGCTAGCGTAAGGCCAGCCTCTCGCGCTAGGGCATCCATATGGATATAGGGCGTCGTGCTTTCATAAAACAGCGCGGGCGGACGTTTGTCGGTTAAGCGTTTGCTCATGATTTCCATAGCCTGGGCGCTGCCCAGTGTCTCGCTGCCTAGGCCCCAAATCGCGGCATACTCAAAGCCGTAAGCGTGGGCAAAATAGCCAAAAGCCGCTTCACTGGTAGTGAGTATACGATTGGTTTGCGGAATCCCCTCCAGGCGCTCTTTTATCTGCTGGTCGAGTAGGGCAAGCGCCTCCCTGGCTTGCACCGCTCGAGCCTGAAAAGCGGCTGCTTTGTCGGGATAGCGTACGCTTAGGGTGTGAGTGATTACCTCGATATAAGCGGCAGCTCCTTTGGGGTCCATCCACATATGGGGGTCCGGATTGCCTTTATGCTGACCCACTGGAATCGTCAGCGGCGCATAGTTGGCGCTTTCGGCCAGAGCCATTAGCGTTAACGTGTCGTTGGCCATCGCTTCTACATGACGGATCCATGGCTCTAGCCCGTGGCCGTTGTAAAACACAATATCGGCCTCTTCCACTGCAAGTACGTTAGGGGGCGTCAGCTCCCAGCGGTGAACATCATCGCCCTCCGGTACAATCGTCGTGATGCTGATATCATCGCCTGCGACACGCTTGACTAAATCTTCGATGACCGAAAACGACGCTATCACTTTAATCGAAGTGGCCGCGAATGCCTGGGGGGTGATGAATGTCGCCACTAATAAGAGCGTGATTATCCAGGGTGCCCGCTTGTCCATACCACGCTCCTAACCTATTAAAATGACGGCAAATCATAAAGAGTGTCCTGCTTTGTTGCTAGAGCCATTGCCGCGCTTTGCTTTAGAGCAAAGCGTAGTGCCAACTCCTGCAAACGAAGTGGTTTCACCCACGCCTGTTAACCTCTATGCTTTAAAAAAATGCCGCTTAATAACGACATGGTGGACAAAATAGCTACTATCTATGTTCGCCTAGCCCTAAGCCTAGTCCTCTTTTGACAAGCGTAGCTTTTTTTAAATCACTCTTTTGAACAGCTTTCTGGATAGCGTGTCATGACCCCTCAAAATGGTATGTCCTCTCGCCGCCGCGGGTACCCTAAAGGGCGTGATGTAGCGCCTGTCGCACTGGCGGCGCTGCGTGACCTGTTAGGCGATGAGCGCCAGACGCCAAGCCTGAAGCGTCGCGACCTGTTGATAGAGCATCTACACGCCATTCAGGATGCCCACGGCCACTTATCGCTTGTGCAACTGCGCGCCCTGGCAGCCTATATGAACCTGCCCATGGCAGCGGTGTACGAGACGGCGACGTTCTATGCCCATTTCGATGTGGTGCACGACCACCAAGCGCCCCCGCCGGATACCACAATTCGCGTCTGTGATTCTCTTTCCTGCCAATTAGCGGGGGCCGGTGCGCTGCACAAAGCATTAGAGGCCCGCGTTGATCCTGACTGTGTACGGGTGATCCGTGCGCCCTGCATGGGCCGCTGCGATACCGCGCCGGTGGCAGAAGTGGGCCATCACCATGTGCTGTATGCCACCGCAGAAGGCGTCGAGGCCGTGGTGGATACCGGCCACTTTCATCCTGAAGCGATTTTGTGGCAGCGGCTTGACGCCTATCAGCAGGCAGGTGGTTATCAGTTACTGGCCCATGTGCGCAGCGGTAAGATCAGCATTGATGAGGTGCTGCAGGCGCTTGAAGCGTCGGGTCTGCGAGGCTTGGGAGGCGCGGGCTTCCCTACCTTTAAAAAGTGGCAGGCCGTGCGCCAAGCCGCCGGGCCGCGCTACTGCGTGATTAACGCTGATGAGGGCGAGCCGGGGACTTTTAAAGATCGCTATCACTTAGAGCGTGCGCCACATCAGTTTCTTGAGGGCGCGCTGATTAGCGCTTGGGCGATAGAGGCCGAGGCGCTCTATATCTATCTGCGCGACGAATACCCCGGCCTTCACCGCGTGCTCCATGAAGCGATTGCAGAGCTTGAGCAGTCGGGCATCGTCGCGCCTGGATTCATCATCATGCGCCGGGGTGCGGGCGCTTATATCTGCGGTGAGGAGTCGGCGCTGATCGAGTCCTTGGAAGGCAAGCCCGGCAAGCCGCGCCACCGCCCACCTTACGTAGCTCAACAAGGACTGTTTGGCCGCCCCACGCTGGTCAATAACGTTGAAACAGTCTATTGGATTGCGCCCATTTGGCATAAAGGCGCTGAATGGTTTGCCGGGTATGGGCGCAACGGTAGGCGCGGTTTACGCAGTTTTTCTGTCTCCGGGCGAGTGAACAAGCCCGGCGTGTACTTGGCGCCAGCAGGCATTACGCTGCGCGAGTTGATAGAGGAGTATGCGGGCGGCATGGCGGAAGGGCATACGCTGGTCGCTTATCTGCCCGGCGGCGCCTCGGGTGGCATTCTGCCCGCCAGCAAAGCCGATGTGCCGCTGGATTTTGACACGCTGCAGGCGCACGGCAGTTTTATTGGGTCAGCGGCGATTATCGTGCTCTCTGAGCAAGACAATCTTCAAGCGGTGGCCACCAACCTGCTGGCTTTTTTTGCCGATGAATCCTGCGGGCAGTGTACGCCTTGCCGGGTAGGCACCGAGAAAATGCTCAGCTTGCTAGAGCAACCCTCATGGGATGTGCAGGCGCTCACACGGCTGGCACAAGTGATGCAGGACGCCTCGATTTGCGGCCTGGGGCAAGCGGCTCCAAATCCTGTATTGGGGCTACTCAAGGATTTCCGCCCTGCGCTCGCCCAACAGCAGATTATCGTCAGCGATGCCGCTGAAGGGAGTGCACCATGACCGCTTCGTTCACTATTGTCTTGGATGATCAAGAAGTCACTGCCTACCCCGGAGAAACCCTTTGGCAGGTGGCCAAGCGCGCTGGAGAGAGCATTCCCCACCTCTGTTTCAAAGACGCCCCTGGCTACCGCGCCGATGGCAACTGCCGTGCCTGTATGGTGGAAGTGGAAGGCGAGCGAGTGCTGGCTGCAAGCTGTATCCGCGAGGCCAAACCCGGCATGGTGGTGCGCAGCGCCCACTCGCCCCGTGCCATACAAGCGCGTGAAACGGTATTGGAACTGCTGATGGCCGACCAGCCCAGCCGCGCTCAAAGCCCTGACCGCTCCAGCCACTTCTGGGAAGTAGCCGACCAGTTAGCGGTCGACGAAGCGGCCGTTAAGTCGTGGCTGCCGCCACGCCGCAAAGCAGCCGTCAGCCATGCAGCGGCTATGCCTACGGTGAGCCAGCCAGATACCAGCCACCCGGCGATGCACGTCAACTTGGACGCCTGCATTACCTGCAACCTGTGCGTGCGCGCCTGCCGCGAGGTGCAGAGTAACGATGTCATCGGCATGGCGCAGCGGGGTGCTGCCGCCACCGTGGTATTTGATTTTGCCGATTCGATGGGCCAAAGCACCTGCGTGGGCTGCGGCGAGTGCGTGCAGGCGTGCCCCACCGGCGCGTTGATGCCCGCCACCGTGGTCAATGCCGCAGGTCAGGGCGATTCTCAAAGCCAGCGACAGGTGGATTCCGTGTGCCCCTACTGCGGGGTGGGCTGCCAGCTGACGTACCATATTAACGACGATGCCCTGGCCTATGTGGAAGGGCGCAACGGCCCCGCTAACCAGAACCGCCTGTGCGTGAAAGGCCGGTTTGGGTTTGATTACGTGAGCCACCCGACACGCCTGACCAAGCCGCTGATACGCTTACCGGGTATTCCTAAGGTGCTCGACTCTACCTTTGACCCTGCCAATCCATTTAGCCACTTCCACGAAGCCAGCTGGGACGAAGCGCTGGAAATCGCGGCGGGTGGCCTAATGGCGATTAAGCAGGCGCAAGGCCCCAAAGCATTGGCGGGCTTTGGCAGTGCCAAGTGCTCTAACGAAGAGGCGTGGCTGTTCCAGAAGCTGGTGCGTACCGGCTTTGGCAGCAATAACGTGGACCACTGCACGCGGCTTTGCCATGCCAGCTCCGTCGCGGCGCTGATGGAGTGCTTAGGCTCTGGCGCGGTGACCGCTTCGTTTATGCAGGCGCTGGAGGCTGATGTGGTGATCCTTACCGGCTGCAACCCGGCAGTGAATCACCCCGTGGCGGCGACGTTCTTCAAGCAGGCAGCCAAGCGGGGTACTGAGATCATCATTCTCGACCCTCGCGGGCAGTCGCTGGACGCTTACGCCAGCATGAGTGTGCGCTTTACACCGGGGGCGGATGTATCGCTGTTCAACGCGCTGCTCCACGTGATCATCGCGGAAGGCCTGTATAACCAAGCCTACATCGACGCCCACACCGAAGGCTTTGAAGCGCTCAAGCAGAGCGTGGCGCACAGCACACCGGAGGCCATGAGCGCGCTGTGCGGCGTAGCCCCCGACACTATTCGTGAGGTGGCGCGCCGCTACGCCAACGCCGAGAAAGCGATGATTTTCTGGGGCATGGGTATTTCTCAGCACACCCACGGCACCGATAATGCCCGCTGTTTGATCTCGTTGGCACTGGCCTGCGGCCACACCGGTCGCCCCGGCACAGGCCTGCACCCGCTGCGCGGTCAAAATAACGTGCAGGGTGCCTCGGATGCGGGGCTGATTCCCATGGTGCTGCCGGACTACCAGCCTGTGGGCGATAGCCAGCTGCGTGCCGCGTTTGAAGAGCTATGGAACACGCCGCTGAGCGATGAGCCTGGGCTGACGGTGGTGGAAGTGATGAATGCGATTCACGCAGGCGAGGTGCGTGGTATGTACATTGTGGGTGAAAACCCAGCGATGTCCGACCCGGATCTTACCCACGCCCGCGCCGCGCTGGGTAAGCTTGAGCATTTGGTGGTGCAGGATCTGTTTATCACTGAAACTGCCCAGTTCGCCGACGTCATTCTGCCTGCCTCTGCGTGGCCCGAAAAAGACGGCACCGTGACCAACACTAACCGCCAAGTACAGCTGGGCAGGGCGGCATTACCATTGCCAGGAGACGCCAAGCCGGACTGGTGGATCATCCAAGAGATCGCTAACCGCTTTGGGCTGGGCTGGCGCTATCAGCACCCGCAAGACGTGTTTGCCGAAATGCAGCAGGGAATGCACTCGTTCAACCACATTAGCTGGGAGCGGCTAGCGCGGGAGAACTCCGTCACGTACCCCTGCCCAGCCGAGGACGCCCCTGGCCAGGACGTGGTCTTTAGCGACGCCTTTCCGCGCGCTGGCGGGCTGGCGAAATTCGCCCCCACGCGCCCGCTACCGCCGGACGAGCCGGTGGATGATGATTACCCGACGGTACTGACCACCGGTCGCCAGTTAGAGCATTGGCATACGGGTTCCATGACGCGGCGTGCTCAGGTGCTCGACGCCCTAGAGCCAGAAGCGGTCGCCAGCCTCTCACCGGGCGAGCTCAACCGTCTGGGGGTAGTACCGGGCGAGAAGCTCACCATTACCACGCGGCGAGGCACAATAACGCTGACCGCCAGAGTGGACGATAAAATCCCCGATGGGATGGTCTTCGTGCCGTTTGCCTACGCCGAGGCCGCCGCCAATCTGCTCACCAACCCGGCCCTGGACCCCTACGGCAAAATACCCGAGTTCAAGTACGCCGCCTGCCGACTGGAGCGGGCAGCGGTGCCGCAGCCCCACTAAGCGCGCGCTGCCCCTGCAAGGAGCGTCTGGGTTGGGGTATCATCTCGCCTGTGCGGTTTTCTTTATGTGATGGAGTAAGCGGGGCGATGGCGCAAGCGCAGGCAGTGCAACGGGTGTTGATGCTCGATAACTACGACAGCTTCACGTTTAACATCGTCCAGTACCTGGGTGAGCTGGATGCCGAGGTGATGACCTATCGCAACGATGAGATTACCCTGGAGCAAATGCACGCCCTGGCGCCTACCCATCTGGTGATTTCGCCCGGCCCGTGTACGCCCAACGAGGCGGGCATTTCGCTAGCGGCCATCGAGCATTTTGCGGGCAAACTGCCTATTTTGGGCGTTTGCCTGGGGCATCAGGCCATCGGCCAGGTGTACGGCGGCAAAGTGGTGCGGGCACCCCAGGTGATGCACGGTAAAACCTCGGCCGTGGTACACCGTGGGCAGGGAGTGTTCAGCGGGCTGGAAAACCCGTTGGAAGTGACGCGCTATCACTCATTAGTCGTTGAGCAGGAGAGCCTGCCCGACTGCCTAGAAGTGACCGCCTGGACCGCCGAGGATGACGTAACGCCCGGGCTGATCATGGGCTTTCGTCATCGTACCCTTGATGTGGAAGGGGTACAGTTTCACCCTGAGTCGATACTCACGCGCCAGGGCCATGCGTTATTGGCCAATTTTTTACAACGCGGCTGATCGCCAAATTCATACGCTTTAGGGGCTTTCCTGCTCATGCAAATGCGAGACGCAATTAACGCGGTGATGCGCCGCGAAGACCTCTCTTTCAATGCGATGCACGCACTGATGCGCCAGATCATGACCGGCGAAGCCTCCGACGCGCAAATTGGCGGCCTGCTGGTGGGGCTGGCCATGAAAGGCGAAAGCGCTGAAGAGATTAGCGCCGCCGCCCAGGTGATGCGCGATTTAATGAAACGCGTCGAGCTACACACCGAGAACGTGGTGGATATCGTCGGCACCGGCGGCGATGGCGCGAACCTGTTTAATGTGTCCACGGCGTCTAGTTTTGTGGCCGCTGCTGGCGGTGCCCATGTGGCTAAACATGGCAATCGCAGCGTTTCCTCTTCTTCTGGCAGCGCCGATTTATTCGATATTGCCGGCATCTATCTCGACCTCAAGCCTGAACAAGTGGCGCGCTGCATTGAGCAGGTAGGTGTTGGCTTTATGTTCGCACCCAACCACCACCCAGCCATGCGCTATGCCATTGGGCCACGGCGGGAAATGGGCGTACGTACTCTGTTTAATATTCTTGGCCCGTTAACCAACCCCGCCAGTGCGCCCAATCAAGTGCTGGGCGTATATTCAGCGGAGCTGGTGCCGCTGATGGCCGAGGTATTGCGCAAGCTGGGGAGCCGCCATGTCATGGTGGTGCATTCTGAAGATGGCCTTGATGAGATCTCTCTGGCGGCGCCCACTCTGGTGGCAGAGCTAAAAGATGGCGAGATTACCCAGTACACCATTACGCCGGAATCCCTGGGCATCGAGCGCCAAAGCCTCGCCACCCTTAAAGCATCCAGCGCGGAAGATAGCCTGCGTTTGGTGAAAGCCGCACTTAGCGGTGAAGGAGCGGCGGCAGATATGGTGGCACTCAACGCCGGGGCGGCGCTCTACTGCGCGGGCGTGGCCGATAGCTTGAAAGAGGGCGTGATGGTGGCCCAGGATGCCCAGGCCTCCAAACTACCGCTTGAAAAGCTCAGAGAGCTTTCGCACTTTACTAGCGTCTTTAAAGGGTAAAACTTCCAATGAGTGACCAGGCAACGCCGACTATTTTAACGCGCATTTTGGCCCGTAAAGACCAGGAAGTCGCTGAGCGTCAGCAAGCAGTATCTGAAGCGGATCTGCTAGCGCTAGCGGAGAAGCAGAGCGCGCCCCGTGGCTTTATTGATGCATTGAATCAGCGTATTGCGGCAGGCGACGCGGCAGTAATCGCCGAGGTGAAAAAAGCCTCGCCCTCTAAAGGCGTGATGCGGGAAGAGTTTCACCCAGCGGATATCGCCAAAAGCTACGCCCAGGGCGGCGCAGCGTGCCTTTCCGTGCTCACCGATGCCGACTTCTTCCTGGGCCACGAGGATTACCTAATTGCCGCTCGCGATGCCTGCGACCTGCCGGTGATCCGTAAAGACTTTATTACCCACGGCTACCAGGTCACTGAAGCGCGCGCCATCGGTGCGGACTGCATCCTATTGATTGTGGCGGCGCTCAATGACGCTCAGCTGCGCGACCTGCACCAGCAGGCCAACGCATTGGGGATGGATGTGCTGGTGGAAGTTCACGATGCAGAGGAGCTAGAGCGTGCCCTGGCGCTGGACCTCAAGCTGGTGGGTATCAATAACCGCAACCTGCACACCTTTGACACCAGCCTGAATACCACTCTGGATCTGCTGCCGCGTATCCCTGAAGGCGTGACCGTGATTACCGAATCCGGCATTCACACGCGTGATGACGTAGAGCTAATGCGTGACCACGAGGTCAATGGCTTTTTGGTGGGGGAAGCGTTTATGCGCGAAGAGGACCCTGGTTTGGCCCTCAAGCGGCTGTTTTTCTAAACGCCCACACGGATATCATCAAGCCCCAGCAGGCCAGCCGCGTTAGCGGCTGGCCTGTTTGATACTGGTCAGCAGAGCTTGCAGCGGGTGGGGCAGGGTTTGCGCTGAGTAGCGTTTCACCTGGCTGCGGCAGGAGTAGCCGGTGGCCAGTAGCTTACCGCTGTTCTCCTCTGCTTCGACCTGGGGCTGCCACGACTGAGCGTAGATTGTTTTGGAGGTAGCGACGTTACGGGTCTCATGGCCGTAGGTGCCGGACATGCCGCAGCAACCGGTAGCCATCAGCTCAAGCTCTAAACCAAACGCCGCAAACACCTGCTGCCACGCTTTTGGGCTGCCCGGCGCGTTGGTTTTTTCGGTGCAGTGGGAAAGCAGCTTAAAGCCTGGGTCTTTGAGCGTTAGCTGGCCGGGGGAGAGGGTGTTGACGCGGGTGGCTAGCCACTCCTGCAGCATCAGTACGTTCGGCACTTGCTCAGGGCCCAGCGCTTTGACGTACTCCTGGCGGTAGGTCAGCGTCATGGCGGGGTCGATGCCCACCATGGGCACCTCGAACTCACTAAGCGCGCGAAGGCGTTTGGCCTGCTTTTCTGCCGTGCGCTCAAATGCACCCAAAAAGCCCTGTACGTGCAGCGGCTTGCCGTTGGCGGAAAAAGGCATGACAAACACGCGCAGGTTTAGCCGCGCTAGCAGCTCTACCACATCCATCACCAGCTTGGCTTCAAAGTGGGTGGTGAAGGCGTCTTGCACAATCACGACGCTGTTGGCCCGCTGCTGCTCGGTGAGTAGCGCAAGCGATGTGGGCGTGGCTTCCGCAACGCCCCAGGCGCGCAGCTGCTTTTTCACGCTAGCGCGAGATAGCGCGGGGGAGTCGCTAATGCCGAGCCCTTTCTGCATGAGTTGCTCTACCCAGCGCTGGCCAAGGGCGGCGTTATACAGCGGAGCCATCTTGGTTAACGCGGGCAGCATAAATTCAGTGCCGCCAATCACGTAGTCGCGTAGCGGGCGCAGATAGCGGCCGTGATACACCTCTAAAAACTGTGAGCGGAACTGCGGTACGTTGACTTTGATCGGGCACTGGCCCGCGCAGGACTTACACGCCAAGCAGCCCGCCATGGCGTCGTAGACTTCGTGGGAGTAGTCGTGGTGCTGCTGGCGGCTAACGGTATTCATCACCCGCTTGGGGAAGCTTTTAATAAAGCCCCAGGTGCGCTCGGCTTTCTTTTGGCGCGACTCTTCCACCACGTCGATGCCCGCTTGCGACTGCAAGCGCAGCCACTCACGAATCAAGCTGGCGCGGCCTTTAGGGGAGTGGCGGCGGTCGCGGGTGGCCTTCCACGAGGGGCACATGGGGTCGTCCACATCGTAGTTGTAGCAAGCGCCGTTGCCGTTGCAGTACACCGCTGCGTCATAGGCCTGCCAGGCCCGCTCGTCAATGGTGCGGTCGAGCTGGCCGCGCATAGGAACACCATCGACGGTGAGTAGTTCCGGGTCACTCTCCTTCGCAATCAGCGTGGTACTTTCAGAAGGTGACGCGATCTTGCCGGGGTTGAGCTGGTTGTGCGGGTCGAACGCCGCCTTGACCTGCTGCAGGCAGGGGTAAAGCTCACCGAAAAACTTCGGCCCGTACTCGGAGCGCACGCCTTTACCGTGTTCGCCCCACAGCAGTCCGCCGTACTTCTGGGTGAGCGCAGCGACTTCATCAGAAATCTCGCGAATCAGCGCTTCCTGGGCGGGGTCTTTCATATCCAGCGCCGGGCGCACGTGCAGCACCCCCGCATCCACATGGCCAAACATGCCGTAGGAGAGCTTGCGTGCATCCAGCGCGGCGCGGAACTCGGTAATGAAGTCGGCCAAATGTTCCGGCGGAACGGCGGTGTCCTCCACGAACGGCAGCGGACGCTTCTCCCCCTGAACGTTACCCAGCAGACCTACCGAGCGTTTGCGCATGGCGTAGACTTTCTGGATCTGCGGGCGGCCTTCCGCCAGGGTGTAGCCTAGCCGCTCCACGGTGGCATCCTGGCTCAGGTGCTGGGTAAACGCTTTTACACGCCCTGCGAGCTGTTCCGGGTCATCGTCGTTGAACTCGATCAGGTTGATGCCCTGAATGGGCGTGCTGCCCGCCGGGAAAAATTCCGCCACGCTGTCCCAAACGAAGTCTTCCATCGCTAGTTGCAGCACGGTGTCGTCCACGGTTTCAATGGACGTTGGCTTCGCGCTGCTGGCCATCAACGCTTTGGCATCCCGCAAGGCATCCATAAAGCTCGGGTAGCGCACGTTGACCAGCGTGGAGTGCTTGGGGATCGGCAAGACGTTGAGCACGGCTTCGTTTAAAAAGCCCAGGGAGCCTTCCGAACCGCACAGCAGGCTATTCAGGTTGAGCTGGCCCTCTTCGCGCAGATGCGCCAAGTCGTAGCCGGTCAGGCAGCGGTTGAGCGGTGGGAATGTTGCTTCGATCAGCTCCCGCTGTTGATCGATTATCGCTGCGGCGGTTTGGTGTACTTTACCCAGCACGCCCGCTTGCGCCAGCGCCTGCTGCTCCTCTTCCGAGTTGAGTGGGCGGCTGTGTAAATGCTGCCCGCCGAGCAGAATCGTATCCAGCTCTAACACGTGGTGGCGGGTTTTGCCGTACTGGCAGCTACCTTGGCCGCTGGCATCGGTAGAGATCATACCGCCAATGGTGGCGCGATTCGATGTCGATAGTTCGGGGGCGAAAAACAGCCCATGGGGCTTTAGCGCGGCGTTGAGCTGGTCTTTGACCACGCCCGCTTGTACCCGCACCCGGCGGGCTTCCACATCGATCTCAAGAATTTGGTTCATATGGCGGGAGACATCCACCACGATGCCATCGGTCAGCGACTGGCCGTTGGTGCCGGTGCCGCCGCCCCGAGGCGTGAGCACGATATCGCGGTGGGGCAGCTCAGCAGCCAGCTTGGCAAGGCGCTCAAGGTCTTCCGCATGCTTAGGAAACACCGCCGCCTGGGGCAGGCGCTGGTAAATCGAGTTATCCGTTGCCAGCACGGTGCGGTTGGCGTAATCCGGTGCTATTTCGCCTTCAAACCCGCGCGCGCGGAGGTCTTCGATAAAACGCACGTAGTGGCTGCCAATTCGTTCGAAAGGGGCCGTGCGAGAATCCAAGGATGCAATCATAGGAGGTTGAGCCGTCACTGCTGGAAGCGGGTAGGGGATAGCGCTACTTTACCGCAGCTACTGCGGCGGTGCATCTTGATGGGGCATCTCAGTGGCTGTCTAACGCCTCTTTGACGAGCGTTGCACAGGCGTAGTTCATGGGCAGTGTCAGGGCCAGCGCATGCGCTTGCGGCGACATCTTGCCCCAGGTCTTTTGCACAATGCGCAACATGTGCTCGTGCTCCACCTTGCGGGAGAAATCGGCGAAGTAGTTTTCTAAGAACACTAGGCAGGCGCAGTCCTCTAGGGCTTGCACATCGCTATCGCGCCCCAGGCCTTGCTTGCGAATCATGCTGGCGACGCGTTTGGCCTCCTCTTGGGAATAGCCCGCCTCTTCCATGAGTGCCGCCGTGGTATCGCCTGCCTGGGCACTTTGGTCCCGCCGCCAAGTTAAGTAGCCAATACGGCCTTCTGGGTAATCGCTTCGCGGCAGCTGCCAGCGCTGCAGGTGCTGGGCGCGCACGGCAATGCGCAACAGTTCGCTCGGCGCCTCCTGCAGTCGCTCTAGCCACCGGCTCATACGCTGGGCATAGATAAGCTCTTGTGGATGAGAAGTGCCATCTGCGAGAGTGGTTGGCCGTGGGTCTTGAGCATGAAGCGCATCAATAGCGGCAAGGGTGTGTTCAAAGGCAGAAGACATATCGGCTCGCTTGGTTCAGTGGTCAGAGTGACATCCTAGCAGCTTGTAGTTCGGTATAAAAAAGCGCCCGCTACCAAGGGCAGCGGGCGCGAGGGATAGCCTAATCGATTATTAAGAGCGGCTGGTGTTGTAGATTTCTTCGTTGAGTTCGCCTTCGCTTTTACCTACCAGCGTGGTGACCATCAGATCGCCTGCGACGTTAACACTGGTACGCGCCATATCCAGAATGCGGTCAATACCCGCAACCACGGCAATAGCTTCAAGGGGTAGGCCAATTTGTGCCATCACGATGGAGAGCATAATCAGGCCTGCACCAGGAACGCCTGCAGTACCAATCGAGGCCAGCGTGCCGGTGGCTACGATCATGCCGTAATCCATCATGCTCAAATCAGTGCCGGTCATCTGAGCAATAAATAGCACCACCACGCCTTGATACAGTGCGGTGCCATCCATATTGATGGTGGCGCCTACGGGCAGTACAAAGCCGGACACCCCTTCCGATACGCCCAGGTTTTTCTGTGCGCAGCGAATTGAGACGGGCAGGGTGCCTGCTGAGGAAGCAGAAGAAAACGCCACCACGATGGCATCCAGGCTGCCTTTTAAGTAGCGCACCGGGTTCAAACGTCCCATCAGAGAAATAAAGCCAGAGTAGATAACAAGCACATGTAAAATGCTGGCGAGATAGACCACGCCGATCAGTTTGGCGAGTGGGAGCAAAATTTCTAAGCCATACTGGCCCGATACATGGGCAATCAAACCAAACACCCCGAATGGCGCAAACGCCATCACGAGGCCAGTGAGTTTATACATGGCTTCCGCGAAGCTATCGAAGACCTTCATCACCGGCTCGCCTTTTTCACCGATAAGCGTTAGCGAGATGCCCAAGCCAATGGCAAACACAATGATCTGCATAATGTTGCCATTAGCCAGGGCATCAATCGGATTGCGCGGCACGAGATTAATGAGAATCGACATTAGCGATGGTGCTTCGTTAGCCGAGACTTCAGCGTCGAAACTTAGCCCGACACCCACCCCAGGCTGCAGCAGGGTAGAGAGCACAAGGCCAATGCTGATGGCAAAGGCAGTGGTCACCAAGTAAAGGATAATGGTGCGAGCCCCAATACGGCCCATCTTCTGTGGATCGCGCATGGAGGTAATACCCACCACCAGCGTCGAAAAGACCAGCGGCACAATCAGCATCATAATGGCGTTGATGAAGATGTCGCCCAGTGGCTTAAATACACTCGCTGTTTCGCCGAGCAGTGCGCCTGCCAACACCCCGAGCGCCAAACCTGCCAGGATTTTCTGCCATAGAGCGATACGTCGCCACCAACCAAATTTTTCTTGCGTTGCGGTCTCCTGCATAAACTTTCTCCTTTTCTATAACCCGTTGTTAGTGATTCTTGCTTTAAAGCGGCGGGCACTCTATCACTTTTGGCTAATAAGGGGGGATATGCGTAAGGGTCATGGTGCATACCCGTCAACGACTAAGTTCAGCATGGTGGTGCGCTGCCATAGCCCCAACTCGCGCTTTTGCCTACAATAGACCCCTTTGTCACGGCCTTTGAGAGCCGTGTTTCACTGAATTCTGGCCAAGGGATAACTCATGCTCGATCCGAAACTGCTGCGCGGCGATCTTGATGCAACTGCGCAACAACTGGCCCGCCGGGGCTTCGAACTCGATAAAGCGGCACTGCAGGCGCTAGAGTCGCGCCGTCGTGAGTTGCAAACCCAGACCGAGCAATTGCAGAACGAGCGGAATACGCGCTCCAAATCGATTGGTAAGGCCAAGGCCAATGGCGAAGATATCCAGCCGCTGCTGGATGAGGTGAGCGATCTTGGTGACCGTTTGGATGCTGCCAAGCGCGAGCTGGCCGAGGTGCAGGCTGAGTGGGATGACGCGATTAGCGGTATTCCCAACCTGCCCCATGAGAGCGTGCCGGAAGGCAAGAACGAAGACGATAACGTGGAGCTGCACCGCTGGGGCACGCCGCGTGAGTTCGACTTTGAGGTGCTGGACCATGTGGATTTGGGTAAGAAGTCCGGCTATCTCGATTTTGAACTGGCGGCCAAGCTGACCGGCGCGCGCTTTGCAGTGATGCGCGGGCCCATCGCTCGCCTGCATCGCGCGCTGGCGCAGTTTATGCTGGATACGCAAACCCAGCAGCACGGCTATGAAGAGTGCTATGTGCCTTACATGGTGAATCGGGATTCGCTGATGGGTACGGGCCAGCTGCCCAAGTTCGGCGAGGATCTGTTCAAGCTGAACGACGAGCGGGAGTACCACTTGATTCCCACCTCAGAAGTACCGCTGACCAACTTCGTGCGTGATGAGATCGTCGAGCTGGCTGCGCTGCCGATGAAGCTCACGGCGCATACTCCATGTTTCCGTTCGGAAGCTGGCGCTTATGGGCGCGATACCCGTGGCATGATTCGTCAACACCAGTTCGATAAAGTCGAGATGGTGCAAATTGTGGAGCCGGAGAAGAGCTATGAAGCGCTGGAAGAGATGCGCGGCCATGCAGAAGCCATTCTGCAGGCGCTTGAGTTGCCGTATCGGGTGGTGACGCTGTGTACGGGCGACATGGGCTTTGGCGCGGCAAAAACCTACGATTTGGAAGTGTGGCTGCCGAGCCAAAACACCTACCGGGAAATCTCTTCTGTGTCTAACTGCGAAGATTTCCAGGCGCGTCGGATGCAAGCCCGTTACCGCCACCCTGATTCCAAAAAGCCTCAGCTACTGCATACGCTCAATGGTTCGGGTTTAGCAGTAGGGCGCTGCCTGCTGGCGGTGCTCGAAAACCACCAGCAGGCGGATGGGTCGATTACTGTTCCGGCTCCCCTGCAGCCCTATCTAGGCGGCCTCGACCGTCTTGCCCTCTAAGCGCCCACTCGACGTTCACCCCGGCATCGATGCGAATGGTGCCGGGGCGGTAGTCGCTGGCTGAACCGCTGCCCATAGCGTCACTTTCGGCGCGCATGGCCATCATGCGGGGTTGAAAAACCGGCGCTTGGGTCTCTTCAATGTGTTGAACAGGGCCAAGCGTGACATCTAGCGTGCTCGCCATAAGGTCGGCTTTATGGCGGGCTTTTTCTAACGCTTTTGTCAGTGCTTCGTCGGTGGCGGCGTCGCGATCCTGCAGGTCAAACTGCACACCATCTAACGCATTTACACCAGCGCCAATCAAAGCGTCCAGCACATCGCCTAATTGGTCTATATTAGTTAGCTCAACGCTGAAGGGGCGTTCTAAGCGGGTGCGCATCAGCGTCTCTTGTTCGCCGTTGTCGTTGCGCGGGCCTGCGACATGCTCAGGATACACGTTCAGGGAGCCTGCATTGATGGCGCGTTGCTCAATGCCGATCTCTTCCATGGCGGCAATCAGCTCGCTGGCACGCTGCTCAAGCCGCTCGCGGGCGCTGCCCAGGGCTTCGCTATCGGTGTCTTCTAAGGTTGAAACCGCTGGGGTGTTTTCCCACAAACGTGCAGAGAGCGTGGCTTTATCGGGTTCAACTTCCACCCATGACTGCGCCTGAACGTGAAGGCTTGGCGGAGCAGGCGGCGCGGCGTAAGCCATAGGGGTAGTCAATAGGGCAAACAAAGCGCTGCTCACGATGCCGTAGCGGAGGCGTTTAAAGTGTTGCATTGCTGTATTCATAGGTCACTTCCTTGCTAAGAGAGCCAATGAGCAGAGTAGGCTAACTAATATTGTGTATCGCTGTTTGGAAGGAAAGGTTGCCATAAAGTTCGCTGGCAAAGAGTAGACGGAAAACAGTTGCTTTTTGTGGATGACGCTTCGAATTCAAGTTCATTTTAACCTTTTCACTTACTATCCTAGCCTGTTCCTACTTTGTCATGGACGCCTCGCGCCCATGAATTGTGGCTATTTACCCCTTCGGGAGAAAGTCGATGAAGGCAAGCAAGCACTCGCCCAGAGCGTTGTTGTGTTCAGTACTATTGTCCATTCCTCTGTTCGGTCAAGCGGAGACTGTGAATTGGACAAATTGGCTCACTGGCCAGATAAGCAAACATCCGGATGTTATGGCGGCGACAGAGCAGGCGGCAGCCCGGAATCAGGATGCTGAGGCAAGCGAACAACCGCTGTATAACCCGGAGCTGTCTGTTGGAGCAGACAGAACGGGCAGTGACAACAACTTTGTGGCAGGGCTATCACAAACGATCGATTGGTCTGATCAACAGGGTGCGCTAAAGGACAAGGCAAAGCTGATCAGGCTTTCCGCTGAAGCTGATTTGAACGAGGCGGTTTTGGCACAAACGTCCGAGTCGCTGTTTGCGCTTGTCGAGTGGCGCGCGGCGACGCGTGCCGAAGAAATTGCGGAATCCCAGCAACACCGTCTGAATGCCTTGCTGGAGCAGGTTGAGCAACGCCAGCAGGCGGGCGACCTGGGGAGTACCGATGCAGAGTTGCTTTTTTTAAGCCTTTCTCAGCAGCTCAGTGAACTCGCCCAGGCAAAGGCCGCAGTTGATCGAGCAGAAACTCAAGTTAGAGAACGTCTGCCGGACTGGAGGCCTCAGGATGGGGGAATCCCCGGGCACATTTGGCCGGCTCTTGCTTCCAGGGTCGATAACGACAATTTGCTGGATCATCCGTCAATTGCTGCTGCCCGCGCGAGGTGGCAGGTGCTGCGGAGCGAAGCCGAGGTGGTCAGTCGCAGAGCGACGGCATCTCCCACGGTCGGGCTGAGCGGAGGGCGTGATGGCGGTGAGAACCTGGTTGGCCTGACGTTCTCGATCCCTCTGAACGTCCGTAATAACTACAGCGCTGAAACCCGGGCTGCGAATCGACGGGCTCTGGAGGCGGAAGCGCGGTTTCAGGCGCTCTACCGGAAACAACAATATGACCTGGCAGGCGCCCGAGCTGCCTGGAAGCGATACGACACCCAACTCAGCCGATGGACAGAACTCTCCCAGGGGCGTGTACAGCGAAGTGCTGATTTGCTTGAGAAGCAGTGGCAGGTCGGCGACCTCTCCACCTCTGAGTATCTCCAGGCGCTGGGCCAGCGCGCGGAGAGCCTGAAAACCGGTATTGAACTGGAAAAGCAGGCGCAGTTGGGTCTGATTGAGCTCTTGAGCCAGTCTGGCGAACTGATCACCCCCTTCCAACAATAGTCTGGAAACTGGATATTCATTATGAAAAAAGCTCTGATTTCAGTATTCGCATTGACGTTGCTTACAGCCCCACTTTCTTTTGTACAGGCAGAGGAAGATGCTCATCAGGAAGCCGGTCATGATCATGCTGCCAGTGGCGACGATCATCAGGAAGTCACCGGTGAGGAGG